>Ga0209725_1001858_pt1 | contig 11659 bp, 11 predicted proteins | sample I18A1metaG_FD_184145 | JGI IMG/M metagenome (GOLD analysis project Ga0209725, IMG submission 184145) | Lake sediment bacterial and archeal communities from Gulf of Boni, Indonesia to study Microbial Dark Matter (Phase II) - ​I18A1 metaG... | ecosystem: Environmental > Aquatic > Freshwater > Lake... | reverse complement strand
CGCATAGAAGTGGACGAAGTGCGGAAAGGTTCCATCGCGAGCCCCGTAGGGACGCGGGTTCAAATCCCGCCCGGTCCACCATTAAATGAATTAGGGTGTCGGAAAATTGACTAGCCAGCAAATCGAGGCTTAAGCCTCTAGGCCCTAATGACTTAGGGCTTTAGGACCGATTGCTGTCAGGCTAGGTCTGTTTCCACATCGCCACGTTCCATGGCTAAAACATGGAGGCGGCGAGGAGATTGTACCTACCATCGTCGAATGCAGAAATCTATGATCGCTTTGTTTCTCGCATCGATGTCTTCCTTGGTAAAGCCTCTGTTGTCTATGAAAAAACCTAGTTTTTTCGTTCCAGCTACCTTCGATTGTTGATAGTAAGCAGGTTTCTTCTCAGGCATTTTCTGGTACGCGCTACCGTTGAGGCCTTTTTCCAGCAAGGTCAGGTTCCCCAGTTTGTCGATACTCAAGAAGTAGCTTGACCCGTCATCGAAACTGTGGGCAGGAAAGTTGAAAGTTGGTGTCTGGGGGAAGACATGATCTATCTCCAAGTCCCTATAAAGGACAGCGTTAGCATCATCAAAGGACGGATCTTGATCTTTCTCATATTGCCAAAGAATGTACTTCACTGCTGGATTGCCATAGAGACTCTGGCTAAGGGAGCCGCCAAATTGCGCATCTGGCATGAACTGATCAACAAAGTTCTTGATTGAACCGCGGATCCTGTTCACATCTCGTGTCATCTTAACAAGACACACAACATCTCGGTATAGGGCTGCCCTAGGCTCTGTTCCTCTTATTTTGTACACCCTGAGGTCAAGCCTCTCGATCATGTCCAGCATTTGCTGGTCGAGGAACCCTTCAGCCTCCAAGGACACTGCAAGAGGATAGACTCTAGCGTGAGGGCCTAGAAACACGAACAGTCTTCTGTAAGTGTGGTCTGTCTTGCTCTTGTCGACGATCGTCTTGAAAGCTTGTACGCACCGATTAAGGCTTTCCAAGAACTCGGTCACAAAACTCTTCAGCAAATCCGGATCGTGCTTGAGGTGGTCGAATGATTTCTTCAAGAGTACTTGAAGTACATCATCGACAGAGGCGTCATAATCATAGGCAATAGGTGGTTTGTACTCTAATATTGCAAAGTAGGCAAAATAGTGGTAGAATAGCCTCAGCAACTCGTCTTCAGAGAACGCCTTGCTCCTAATGTAGCTTATGCCCTCACTATCGCCAGTCTCCTTTATGAAATCGTAGCTCAGGAATACGCGGCCGAAGATTTCGTTTATTTTGGCATCAGCGGTTCCGTTGAGGTATCTCATGGAGAGGAACATCAGATAGCTTTTGGTCTTGTCCAACCAAGTGAGATCTTTCCCTCTATCATTGAGGCTTTCAAAGGCTTTGACTGCCAGTGTCTGATCCCGCACAGCAAACTCCAGTGAGAACGTAAATCCTTGCAGATATTCACACAGTTCGTCAAGATCTATCCCCATTCTTATCTGGTTCTCGAAGTAGTCCAAAGCATCTTTGAGTAGTCTATTGGTCTTGGGATGCGGCTCCGGGTTCTTCTTATCCACCAGATCCTTCAGGAATTGGTTATTGAGGTTTCCAAGTTCTAGCCTGTAGATGCCGTCAGTTTTGATGAAAGTGGCCTGGAGTGCTGTCTTTCCTGCACGGCAAAGGCCCAGCAAGAGGAGGTAGAGCGTTGCTACTCGTTGTTGTCCGTCAACAAGCTCATAGGTGCGAAGAGACATCGCCCTTTCCTTGCAGTATATGGATTCGCCTGTGTCTCTCAACGTGATCGTTCCCCAATAGTGCTCGGTCTTTGTCGAGAGTCCCTCCTTGATGTCGTTCCACAAGGCTTGCCAATGTTCCTTTTCCCAGGAATACGTTCTCTGGTAGTCCGGAACTCTGAATGTCTTTCCAGTGAAGAGCTCGTAGACATTCTTGGCTTGCGCATTGGGTCTCTCGCCCTGTCTTACACCAATCACATTCTGACCTCCCCTTGTAGACTACGTTAGGTTCTTTCCGGCGTCATTACACATTGGTTCTTGAGAAGGAAATTGACGTAGAATAGCAGTGACATGGTGCATTTGAGAATGAGTTCGGTTTCCTCTCTGGTGACTACCCCGCTATGCGGGCCACCAACTGAGGCGAAGGAGTAGAGTGATCCAGTGAATCCTTTGACTTTTTCCGCTAAGCTCTCGCTGTCGTAGAGTATCTTCCCAGTGATGACTTTTCCTTCAAGAAATGGGTAGTCTGACATCAGGTTTCCGAGGTCGTCGAGTAAGTATTTTGCTTGAGCGTACTTAACCTCAACTGCGAAGATAAAGGGCATACCCTAGGTATCACGGCGCTGGCTCATTACCTTTGCCATCTGTACGCCCGACCGATGAAATCATAGTCTGTATCATAGCGTGTTGTTTCCGAAACATTAAACTCTGGAAAAGAGCGCCCTTCCATGGGTATCGGAGAGCACTTTCGTTGGGGCTGCAAGGACCGTATCCGTTGTCTGAAGCATCGTTCCGAGTTCAGCCAGCAAGCATGGGCGTGTACATTCAACATACTCTTGGCCGAATGGGCAGTTGAGGAGATAGAGAAAAGGGGATTGTACAGCTCTGTTAACTTGGCGTCTGATCGGTGTTGGTGTTAACGGTCGTCGGACGATGGCGCATTGAGAAGGGGAGTCTTAGAGGAGTTCAAGGAATTCCTTTCTTGACAGGCCGATTTGGTCTATGATGTCTTCCAAGTTACCTCTCTTGACTGGATTCTTCATAAGTAGAGTGGTCATTCTCCCTTGATCATTCTCAAATATGAGATGTGATCCACGCTCATTTGTTTGTCGATAACCGAGTTTTCTCAGGATGTTTGCGACTTCTTGCCAACGAAGATTAGCAGGAAGCCTAGACAAGGACTGTTTCTTTCCTACAAGTCTCTGGAGGGCATAGGGCCTTCTTTTCGAGTTCTTCTAAGACTAGTAGGATGGCTTCTCTTATGTTGGCTAGTGCTTCTTCCTCGGTCTCTCCTTGGCTGATTGCGGCAGGTAGCTCGATGCAGCGTACCGAATATCCACCTTCTTTCTCAGGCTTTAATACAACGGTGAAAGGACGCTCCAACTCGCACCTACCTATTATCTTCCAGCTTGCTTATGCCACGGATATAAAGACTTGTTCGAGAAGCTCTGTCAGATGACTGATGGCGCAGAGACGTGGCCAGTGCGTCATGTGATAGTGTACTACGGTAAGGTACTCTATGTGCATTCGTAACGGGACTCCATAGTATAGTAATAACAACACCCTACAACACACTAGTAGCAGTACTGTACCGTATAGTAGACTACACTGTTACAGTATGGTAGTATTGTAATAGGCTTATAGTATGCTTATACTAGCATTATAGTAGGCTTATAGTAAGCTTACTTTGAGCTTAGTTTAAGCATGCTTTAAGCACATCCAAGCATCTTTAAGCATACTTAAGCTCACGATGTTATAGTAGACGGGTCCCGTATGATCTCCATACAATCGCTACACAATCTCCGCAAGGCGAGTGTTTATCAGACTCCAATAGGATTCGGTTCGAAATAAGGTTTATAACTCGGATCAGACTCGATAATGCTGAGGAAAAAGACATTGAGAGGCAAGATTCGAGTGCGTTTCGAAGATGTCAAGATAATTGATGAGGAGGAAGTCCCCCAGAAAGTGAAGAGGGCCGACTGGCTGGAGCTGTTTAGGAAACTCCCGCTGGGAAAAGCCATGATTATTACTGCGGAACAGGCTACACCTTCTTCTATCAGAGAGGCCATGAAGGTTTTGAAGGAAACAGGGCAATTGCATTCGGGCTTCGTCTTCACTGCGAAGAAACAAGATAATGGTGCCTATGTTTCATATGTTATCAACTCATTGGGTTCGGCTAAGCGCGGCGCGAAGAGCAAGCGTACAGCCGACAAGGCAAGTGGAATTGGCATACAAGATGTCGTGGGATTCATGAAGTCCAAGACGGATTGTGGACACACATTGCACGACCTTCATATGCAGTTCTTTGGTAGGGACTTGAGCAGTAGGGGAGCGGATTCGGTTGCGTATCACAGATTGTACAACCTAGCGGTAGAGGCAAGACAGAGAATTGAGAAAGAGACTGGAAAAAGGTTCGCAGTACAGCAGGTTGCATCCGGTACGAGAATCTACAAGTTGCAGGCCGCATGACTCAGAAAGAGGGCGGATGATGACACGTAGCACCCCATCCATGTACTTGGCTGTCGTGTCGGGCGACAGGCGCCGGGCAGGCCCACATGGATGGGATCAGGCTGACGCCCTTGATGCGGGAATGCGGGGATAGCTCAGCTAGGATAGGCGCAAGCCAGAGAGCATCGGCCTACTAAGCTGAAGGTCGCGGGTTCAAGTCCCGCTCCCCGCACCACCTTCATGATTGATCATCACAAGTTGAAAAATGTTTCGGGTTTCAAATAATACCATACTACCGAACTACTGCGCGTGTTTCTTCGAACTTGGCTCCAATTCTTTTCGTATGATTTCTTCGAGTAGAGTTGAGATTTCAGAGTCCCGATCTATCGCATACTTCTTGAATTGCTTCCAGACACTTGGAGTAATCTTGATACTTGTGGTGATTCTCTCTTCTTCTATCCGCGGTTCGGTCTTCTTCTGAGGCATTTGAACCACAAGGCTTGTCATGGGTCTCGGAAGTCTTACTTGTTTAGGGTAGTATAAGAACTTTGCTTTACAGGAGTAACGCTTATATCGGTAATACCAGTATTAGGTAATACTGATGATGAGGGATGACCCAAGACCTGCGTGAGCTGAGAGGCCGAGCAATCGCCAGCCTTGGCAATCAGGTCCTAAGAGTAGACGATCGTACTTATCGTGTGAGATCTCAGAATGGCAACGGTTGGTATCTCGTTCGCAGAATCGGCCGAGAATGGAAATGTAGTTGCCCCGACTTTCAGCATCGAAACGTGAAGTGCAAGATCCCCCCCCCCGGGTAGCCGCGAAGGCTGGACAGTTTCTATTAGTCTCTGTATAGGTATTCGCCCGGTTCGCCCTGCCTAGTCAACTCTTGACGTTCGACCAACTTCGAGAGAACCACATTCAGCGAGGCCGATTTGACTCTGAGCCCCTTACCACTTAGTTCCTTCTTGATGTCGCCGAACCGCCTAGGTTTCCGGAAGAACCCATGTTTCTTTAGATCTCGTATGGCAGGGGTAATTCCAACTTGGCCATCTCGCACCAATGAGTTGCCCATGCTCGTCGCTTCCTGGCTGGACAGTTCGAGTAGCTGGACGGGTCGGCTAAAAATCAACAGTCTGCCGCGCTTCTCATGAACGACCTTCACAAGAACACCCGCGTCAGTTTGCATCTCCATCTTGCGAGAGCACACCTCCGAATTAACACACCCCTGTCAATCTGAAATAATCTCCGTTAGGCGACTAAGACCCCCTATGAAGAGGGCCATTCTTCAGCAGTTGGCTAGTGCGTTCCGGTCGGGCACATCATTAGCCAGAGTCTAACCAGAGCTAGTTCGCCCTCGGGCCGAGCTATCCTTAAATAGGGACAGAGCAATCGCATACCTATGTCCGACAAGGACGAGAGGTGATACGCCAATGAGGTATATATGGAAAGGAGTGTGGAAAGGTGGTGAGGTAACCGTCGAGGCGGATGACCCGCTGGAACTAGAAGAGGGAATCAAGGGCCTCGCTAAGATCGATGGCTTTCAAGACAGAGCTAGCTTCACCGCAGGGAGCGTCCCGAGCGAAACACAACAGCAAACTATTGAACAACGTCCAAAACTGGAGGGAAACGTACAATGTAGTGAGGCAATACGCCAAGCCCTGAAGTCGGAATGGGGAAGAAGGCCACGGACGATCTCAGACTTGCGGGGTCTATTCGAACAAAATGCGCTGTACTATAGCAAGGGCACCTTAAGCGGCATGTTGACGTACCTAACGAAGAAGGGCGATCTTAGACGAGTCAAAGTAAACGGAAACTCTTGGGGTTACATACTCAGCAAGAGGGAATGAGATAGAGGAGAGATCGTCTAGGCGCAAGGCTTTAATATCATGTGATGACCATGTGAGAATCACGTGACGTTACCGGAGCGGGAGAGGCTCGAAACCCGGCTCCCGCCCCTGAGAGGAACGATCCCCATGAAAGGAACCGATCCCTCACAAGAAGGAAACCTGAAGAAACAGATAGGCCTTTCGGAGCCCTCGATCGTCAGCCTCCTCAACAGGCTTGACCTGAGATCCACTGAGCAAGTGCTTCTGGAGGCATACTCCGACCGTAGGAGAAGACCGCCATATTCTCCGGTTGCCATGCTGAGGGCTCTGATCTTCCAGAGGGTCAGGCAGATCCCCTCGTGGCGCAAGCTAGCCAGCATCTTGAAGCATGAAACAGCTTGGCTCCCTGTCCTGGGGTTTGAGAGGGCTCCTCACCACGACTGCTTCTCCGAGTTCACGAAGAGAGTTGGGCCAGAACGCTTACGCAGGGTGTTTCTCATCCTCCAGTCGCAGTTGAGACTAAACTATCCTGGGCTTGGGCAGCGCATCGCGATGGACTCAACCATCGTCAGAGGATACTCCAACCCAAACCGGCGGAAAGGCACCGTTTCGGATTCAGACGCGGCATGGGGAGTAACAGGCCAGAAACCAAACAAGCCAGCATACGTGTTCGGCTACAAACTTCACATTTCCTGCGACGCTGACTTCGGGCTACCCCTAGACTACCTAGTTGCTCCTGCAAACAGAAGCGATTCACGACTATACTACCCCACACTCCTGAGCACAAAGGCATCGGGAAACCGCGTTGAAGTCGTCATTGCTGATGCGGGCTACGACTCCAAGAGGAACATTCTGCTGTCGCTCAAGCATCACGCGATACCGATAATCAAGCTCAATCCAAGAAGATCAAAGGAGAAGCGAAGAAGAAGAGCTGACTACCTGCTTCCTGTAAGGCGAGAATCTGAGGAGTGGAACCGATACTATAGCATGCGCACATCGGTGGAAAGAGTATTCTCTCGGCTCAAGGAGGAACTGGGCTTGGAGCATCTCAAGCTTCGCCGACTCCAAAGAGTGGAAGTACACTTCGCCTTGTGCCTCATCACCATGGCCGCCATAGCTTCTACAGCGATGGTCACTGGTTTCAGCCACTTGGCACTTTGCATCGAACCATGGAGGTACTACGGCTAGAATGAGACTTCAAAGATCGATCAGCCGCCGCATAGGAGCTAAGGAGTATGTCAAGCATCAAGTTGTCATTCCTAACAACATTATCGCTCAGGCTGGATGGGACCTAGGGGACCATATCGAAGCGAAAGTTACTGCAAAAGGCATCCTACTCCACAAGGCAGAGCCAAAACAACCCGACAATAGGCTTGACTATGAACAATTCAAAAGGACGGTAGTAAGTGCGCTGACGACCATTCCTCAGGGATGCAGTTGGTCCGAGCTCAGAATCAAAGCTGGCTTGAAGCAGAAGACTCCAAGCCCTATCTGGGTTAAACAACTTGAAGAAGAGACTGGGCTGAAACGCCTGCAAGGCGAGACAACCTCCAAGATGATCTGGAGACTCCCGATGCAACAGCTTGGATCGTTATCAGTTCTCAATAACTGGATGAGGAAGCCTCAAGAACCACGAGAATCCATAGAGGAAGGTGGGGAGATTGAGAAAAACCATGGGTGAGATTCCTGAAATGAAGAATAGTTGGCTTTGCATCACAAGTCTGCGCAATCTGTCTATTATGAAACGTACGGAGGTGTATGGTGTATCATCGCGAGACAAGAGGAGAATGGAGACCTTCCGTGAAGGAGATGATCTCTTCCTCTATGTCCCTACTATAGGGATAGCTGCCTACTGTAGAATCATCTCTCGGCTTCTCGAATGCCGGAATGAAGACAAGAAATACCCATATCCATACCTAGTCAGGATCAGATTTCTTTGGGATGCTGCTGGCGACACAGCCAAAGCAATACCTTTCTTGCCTAATCCTAGGACCGATATTTCGTTGGAGCCAATCTTCACGATACGAGCGGTCTACTCTATACCTGACTGGCAAAGAGACTACTATTTGAGCAAACTAGCGCTAAGTAGGGTGAACGAAGACCAATAGTAGTCACATGGGCCGTGGGCTCTTCTGTTGGTCAGGATTGAGTCCGGCTCATCACGACTTAACAAAGCATATTCACGTTCGCTGATCTTGAACAGAAAGGCTTTGTAGTGCGCCAATGAGCTTTGATACTGCGATGCAGTCAAGCGAAGTCAAACGAATCATTGTTCTTTGAAGACATTGTTTACTTCTCAGTGATCTAAGCTTTGGAAGAAACTTCGACAATGGCAGAGGATCGTCAAGATCCAGTTCGGTATTCCCGATGGGTTTGAGACGAACCCGGTACGGATAGACTCCCCCTGTCCACGGCAATCTGTTGTTTTCTACAAAGACCGGGCTATCCACTACCCCAGCGCCAATGATAGACGAAACCGGTTTGGCCACATAGAAGAGTAGGAGGTCGCCTGTTCTAACCTTCCTCAGCTGCTTGGCCCATTGTGGTGAGACCCCCCAAAGCATGTTCTTCCTGACTATTTGCCAGTTCTTATCGCCAACTACGCATAGCCAAATACATCTTTGAGGGAGCATGGTTGATCTCCGAGATTTCCTGATATCTTTCATAGTGTTCTCAGAGAGGAGATAAGCTTAGAGACAGACGACCCACGCTATTGGCACTGCTTACGAATCCTACTTGCCGCTGATGTCAAGATGCGTTGACAGTGTGGATCCCCAGAAACCTATGCAGTTCAGCAACGCTCTCAGGATGCCCTTCAATCAAATCACCTCTCCCAACCCAGAGAACATGAAGCCCAATACTGCGAAGAAAGGCAACGTGATCCTGATCCAATGGCTCTCTGTCGAATACAACGAACTTCTCTACGGGTGAGCCGCTTCTCTCCAAGGTTCCAGGAATGTTGAAATGCTCATAATAGAGGAGTTTCCCGACTGCATTAATAATCTGAAGTCTTTCATCTCTTCTATCCTCTGGGCCAATCGTCTTTATCTCATGCAATATTGCCCTGCCGTTCTTCTCTACAAATAGGTCAAAATCGTCTCGCTTGGGTCGAATTTTCCTTTCCAAGTAGAGCTTAGCCAAAGATTTTACGACCTCTTGATGAAGGTCTGTTCTCTCTTTCAGCAATTCCTGACGCATGCTCTTTTCCTGAGGGTCAGGATTTTCCGCGATTTCTTTCTCAATCTCCTCCGTAATCTTGTCTCTTCGCAACTCATCCAGGTTTGAGATCTCTTTCGCAGTTGACACTCTGCGTCTTGGGCGAAACAGCTCTCTGATGATCTCAGCAGGGAGGGGCTCAGGCGAACCATAATACTCAAACCACTTTTCTTTCTCCTTGGCAGTCAACTTGAAGAATACGGGAGCATTCGCCAATATGGCGTCGACAACGCGATGGAGTTTGTCCTTGATACGAATCATGACCAAGTTTCTTGATAGGATTTGTTCAACTATACCTGTGGCTGTGAAGAAGCTTAGGATTATTTCTAAGTAGTTGAAAGCAGTCGGACTAAGGTTGCGGTAGGAGTATCCCCTTGCTCGGTTCTTGACGATCTCCTGAAGGGCGTCTGGCAGTTCAGTGTGATTTCGCAACGGCATTAGAATTCCGACGATTTCCTCTCTTGTCAAGTAATCTTGCTGGCCTTCGTAATCATCTTTCAAATGCTTCAACGCTTCAAGTAGCATTATGAATGGTTGGACTCCTTTCTTCCTCGCTATGAGGTTGAGAATGTCGCCACTCTTCATGTTTCCATTCGGAAGTTGCCAGCGCAACATTTGCTGGAGCATGAACTTCGTGATGTTGTTGTCTCGAAGAACTTGTCTGGCGATAGGAGTCAATTGCAGAGGCTCCCCACGTTTGGGGAATCCTGCAATTCCTAGACAAAGCATCCATGAAACATGAGATTGCCATCTCTTGTCGAGAAGAACCTCCCTTTGAGCAGTTCCTATCGACCATAGATTCTTTACTTGAGTTACGCCACATTCAACCATGCGGTGCATGATTGCGATTCTACAGGCCCTATTGTAGGTCTTTCCATCAAACTCCCTCAGGACATAGAGGTATTTGATGAAGTTTTCTTCTGTGAAGTTTCTTAGTCTAGAAATGAACCAGAAATCAGCTCTATGGCTCAACCTGATCCTGCAAATCTAGAGCATACGTGGATAAAAGACTATTCCGATTTCTTGAAGAACATGATGTGCCCCGATTTCTGTCCTGTCTTGATGTTCGGAGTAAATGTGCGCGTATATCTTCTCAGAGGATAGTGTATATCTCTGATATGTCTGAGACCCGTTTTTCGGGCGATTTGACTGATGACTTGATCCATCCTAATGTATTGTCGCCTTATGATAGCGTCACCAATAACTATGCAGCAATAACCGTGGCTTTTCAAAACCCGACTTATTTGAGAAAAGCAGTCCATCATCTTGCGGTTGTATTCCTCAATTCCGATCTTCTGATCCGAGTGCACATGCCTTGAACCGATCTCTTTCTTCTGTGCATCTCGATAGTCCATATCGAGCCAGATCATCCGGAACTTGTGATAGAGGTAGTAGTCATATGTGTTGGGAAAGGGCGGCGATGTCACGATGAGATCAACTTTCGCACCCACAACGGGAAGAGACTCGCTAACATCTCCGCAGAAAACTGTCGCACTGACTTCTTGGCGGGCGTTTCTGAAGGCTTTCATTCTTTGAATCATGTCTTGGACCTTTGTCACGAAGAGTTTGGAGACGATTTCTTTTCTCAGTTTCTTTCGAACAGATACATATCGCGTGTCGCTATCTTGGTTTGACACGGCTACAATGATTGAAGAGAAAGCCACCTGTAGAAAGCTTCTCAAATCCTCGTCTTCTACTCGGGAGATACATGATTTGAGGATGGCAAGCTCCGAAAGTACGTGGGGTTGGAACCACAAGGTCGAATTGTGGAATATCGGGGTCTCGAATTGCCTAGAGCCATGTCCAAGCAGTGGTGCGTAGTATAGCGTAGCGATTTCCTTGCTGACTTGAGTTGAAATTCTCTGTGCCTCAGCTAGCTGATCGTTTGTCAGCGGAGTAACTTTGACCTTACTTATTAGGCAAGCAAGCGGATTTGCGTCCACACCTATCGAATGACGATCTGTGAGGCAAGCTTCGACCAGTGTCGTTCCACTGCCACAAAAGGGGTCGAGGACCAAGTCCTTAGATTTTGACAGTGTTTCAATCACTTTGCGAGGAATCTGCGGTACGAATTTCGCAGGATACGGATGATAATTGTGCGTTAGGTAGTTTTTGTCTTTGAAACTATCGAAGTCGAACTCTATGGAAGCGGGTTTCTCTTCTGTGTCACTATCTTCGGGCATATTTCCTTTGCTCAGCAACGGTCCGTTCGGTAATCTTATTCTTTCTTGAAGGTTAGCATGAAAGAGTGACCTATATTAACGTAGAAGTTCCTAGACGGTATACCTAGGACGACGAGCGGCCTGAACCTTGTCTGGTCAAAGACTCGTAGGTCCCACATTTTCCACCCAGCTTCGGAGCCTATGTTGATTATGTCTCCGTGGAAATTGACATAGGGTTGCCCATTCTTGAGATTTCGAAAGTCCTTAACAACCCATGTTGCAT
>Ga0209725_1001856_pt1 | contig 11662 bp, 10 predicted proteins | sample I18A1metaG_FD_184145 | JGI IMG/M metagenome (GOLD analysis project Ga0209725, IMG submission 184145) | Lake sediment bacterial and archeal communities from Gulf of Boni, Indonesia to study Microbial Dark Matter (Phase II) - ​I18A1 metaG... | ecosystem: Environmental > Aquatic > Freshwater > Lake... | reverse complement strand
GTATTAGGATGATAGCCATCGCGCTCTCTAGGTTTGCCAATGACAGATTAAGAAACATGGCGATCGGCAGCGTCTCCGTCTTGAATCTCGTCGCTCCTGCCAATGTGACGGTGGCGCCAAACTCGCCCATCGCTCTAGCCCACGCAAGTACGGCAGCCCCGAATACTCCCTCCTTCGCCATCGGCAGAGTAACTCGGACGAAAGAATCCAGGTCACCATGCCCAAGTGTTCGTGCAACCTTCTCGTAGCGCGGATCAATCCCGTCAAACACCGGTTTCATCAACCTTACCGCGAGGACGCTGATCACGCTAAACTGGGCGAGTACAATTCCCGGCGGTTCAAAGACGAACTTGATGATCGAATTGTCAATCAGAATACCTAGCGGCGTATTCGTGAAGAAGATCAGTAGGGCCGTGCCCAGGGCTACGGGCGGCAGAGCGATTGGGATATTGATTAGTGCATCCACCAGGTCTTTTCCGGGAAATCTTGCTCGTGACAGAACATACGCTGCGGGGATACTAACGATCAACGCAAGCATTGCAGCGATGGTTGCCGTAATGAGTGTTAAGCCAACCGCGAACTGTATCTCGTCCGACAAAAAAGCGGAGATCAACGTTGAGGGATTGGAGAATATGGATCCCGCGAATATGACAACCAATATGAACAGCGCAAGGAATCCCAAACAGGCGCTTGATAGCAGCCTAAAAGTGCCCATCTCCTTGACCTGCGTCATACAAGATTCTCGAGAGGTTCTATCGTTGCGTCTGGCGCGTGGACTCTTGCGTCGTTCTCCGTGGCGAAGTATCCATACTTGCTCCAGATTGCCTGCGCGTCTCTCGATGTGAGAAAGTCGAGAAATGCCTCGGCTGCCGATCTGTTCATAACGAATGTAGACACGGCCCCGGCTATGTAGGAGATCTTCGGTATTCTGCTTGGAGTTATCCAGACTATCTCTGCCTTGTCCGGGGTCCAAGCCTTGAATACGTGCCACCCTATAACCGCGTCAACAGCTCGAGCCGGTATCAGAGCTGCCAGGGCGTCACAGCTCTGAGTGTACACAGCTATATTCCTGCTAACGGTTTCCCACAAACCGTTTCTTTCCAACAGATCTTTGGCGTAAAGGCCAACGCAGACTGATTTCGGATCTCCGATCCCGACCCGTATTCCTGGTCGAGCCAAGTCTTCGAGAGAAGTTATGTTCTTGGGATTTCCTTTCTGAACAATGATTGCTGGCACAAGATACGCGAGCAACCTCACGGGCCCGGCGGTGAGGTTCACTACCCCCAGCTCAGCTGCCTGCAGGAGATACTCGGGCGAGCCAGGAATGAACAAATCACCCATCTTGGAAATCTTCATTGCCGACAGAACACTCCCTGAACCGCCAAGCCGAAGTTCTACCTTGACTCCATATCTCGCCTCGAATATTCGACCCGCCTCCTCCAAGACAGGAGCACTGGCGGATCCGGCGAACACAACTATCCTCTCTTGATTCGCTGAGAAATACGGAGCCACCCTTGCGACGATGAGTGCGCCTACAACGACGCCCAGCATGAACACTAGGGCGACGACTTTGTTAAACTTGCCAATCTGGCGCACTCGTGACTGTCCCCTGGTGCTTAGAAGGAGGGAGATTACATAAACGCTGACTGTAAGCGCGGTGACTTACCCGCCTCTACCTTGCTGAACTGACGATAGGCCCTCCGATCAATTGACAAGCAGCGAGATTCTCCAACCGCAGAGATGTCTTCTCCCACAGGCATAGAACACCCAGAAAGGCCCGACAGACGTTGAGACTGAGAGGATAAACAAGATTGGCCTAAGCGGCCACCATGCTAGGGTGCGGACAAGAGCGACCCCCGCTGCTTCAATAATCATGACGACCTTTCTGACACCTCAAGCACAGGTACCGAAGAGATCTGGCATGGCGACTTGGTCAGGCCAAAATATCAGCTCGAATACTTTTGACGCCAATGTTCGGTGAGATTAAGTCTTCCATAGTCACTCATCGGCGTTTATCCTATCGTGCACCGAATCGAATTTGATTGTTTGGAAATCAGTCGGTCTCACGTGCTACCAAGATGAGTCATGCCGAATGGCCTGTCACAATTCGTCAACCCGAACAAAGATGGAGCGCTCTCACGAATCTTGGCAAAAAATTGGAAAGATGGAATATTCACGAAGGTTGGATTTCGAGAATGCTAAGGCTGCATTTGAGGCTGCGCCTTTGGTCTGCCTGGTGGTCTGCCCGGCGGTCTACCCCTCGGCCTGCCTCTCGGTCTACCTCTTGGCCGGCCTGGTGGTCTACCCCTCGGCCTGCCTCTCGGTCTACCTCTCGGTCTGCCCCTGGGTCTGCCTCTACGCCTTCTGCGTCGCCTTCCAGGAACACGCATAACCATGGCTAGAGCAAGCTCCTTGGTTCTCTCCCTTATTTCGACAGGGAGCGCATTGATCTGGTTCCTAATGCCCTCTGCAATGGATAACACATGAGCGATCGAATCAGAAGTCTTCCTTCTCGGCATAATATTTCCCTGATTCCAGATGCACACGACCAGATAAATGAAGCTTTCCTTGCGCCTGCAAATCTAATGCATCGATTACCGAATTATCAACGATCCCATCTCAGGCTGTTTTTCCCACTAGTCCAAGCCTCTTTCGCTCTGATCTCGGGTGCTCCCGAACGCAACCTTCTCATTTGGGAAGTTCTTTCCTGCGCAGACAGCATTAATGTCCTCATAGCGCAGAACACGCACCTAAATCTCCGCACATCAATGCGACATGTTGCCATAGTTCAAACGCTGAATATTGCGACAGGTATTCCGTACATGGTCTACTCCAACAACGACATCGACTAGGTCCACTCAAGTCAGTCCTTGACAGAGCGAAGCGCATGTTCTCACTCTATTCTTCTTCATCGTGTGCTCGCATGACTTGCCCCACCACGCTGAGTTTGCGCACCTCGCCTAAACAGCACTTGTATTCCTCGCCAAACTTCTCTATGCTCGGTTGTTGGATGTGCATGAAGAGGCAGAGTAAGGCGATCATCGTAAGAGTGCGAACGCCTGTTAACCAGTACCACGTAATGAGAACGAGTGAAATCATATACAATGTGAAGCTCAGTTACATCTGGTGCGCAGAGACGGCATAGATTCCGCTTTCAGCAACCGCAGTCTGAGGCTAGCTTTCTTCCTCCTGCATTGTTTGATGTTGAAAACAGAGGCCCCTGGTAATTTCTGTCATCGTTAGTAATGTGCCTACTTGGCCCCCCAGGTAACACTTGATTATGGCGATCGATGGATTCCAAGTGGCACATCGCGTGACATTAGCATAGGCTACAATATGCGGGACGTTCGTCTGTAGTCCTAGGCAAAGGATTCGAAATCTCAAGATCGACATCACATTGCATAGATCACAGTGCTGCCACTGAGAATCCCTTTCCGTCACTGCTGTTTTCTCTTGATCAGTTCGCTTCACGCACTTTGCCCTTCGGGTTCCAGCCCGCCAACTCAGAATGACTCACGCCTGCTGCGGGCACACTTCGAGAGAGCCCGTGAGCATGAGTAGCCATCCGGCTAGGCTTCAAAAGATGGAGAAGTACTTATACCATGGTATAAGATATCCCGACTGATGATTCCGCATGGGACTGCCTATTCCAACCAAACTGGAGGCGCCACTTGTGCGAGCGCTCGACGGCCTCGTCGCTGAAGGTCTGTACCAGAGCAGAAGCGAAGCAATCCGAGACGCCGTTAGAAGGCTTGTTGAAAGAAACTACATCAGCAGGGTTCGCTTTCTTACCATGATCGCCGAAGTCAGCGCTCAACTCATCCTGAATGAATATGGCGATGCCGTCACTGACATCATTCTCTATGGCTCGGTGGCAACAGGTCGGGTCTCAGATGAGAGCGATATCGACATCCTCGTACTGGTTTCGGACACGATGAGCAAGAACCCGAGTCAAGTTGAAATTAGAATTCATGAGATTACGTATCCCGTCGCGCTTTCTTCCGCGTCAGTCATAACACCCATTGTTCTGGAGAAGAGGAGATTCCTAGATCTCGCCCGAGAGAGACAGTACTTTGCAAGGGAGATCGTCAAGCATGGAATCGAGATCAAAGGGACTACCTTGAATGAACTCAGAAAGCAGGGGCCTTCTGAAAAAGGCTGAATCGAGGCTTGAAGCAGCAGAGGAGCTGCTGAAGTCCCGTAGATACGAGGACTCAGTCTCAAGAGCGTACTACTGCGTGCTGAACTGTGCCCGAGCTGCGTTGGCGGTTAAGGATTCGTATCCGAGGACGCACGAAGGAACGCTCAGAATGTTCGGGGATTTGTTTATCAAAGGAGAGGGCTGGCCTAGAACCATGGGCAGTAGCTTCTCTAGGCTGAAGGCACTCAGAGATAAGGCTGACTACTCCTCGGCGATCGAAGCTACAAAAAGAGACGCAGAGTGGAGTGCCCAAGTCGCCGCGGATTTCTTGAGAGAGACCAAGTCAAGGCTACGCAGATCCTTGTGACGTATGAAACTCCCAGATCCTAAATATTCTCAGCCGAGGGACAATCGCGAGTTTCACTGGACTTGCTTGTTTGTCTATGAAAACGGTAAAGACTGTCTTCAGATCGCTCTTATTCCTGCCTGCGGCACTCGCTGAGCGATATTGGATCCGTAAAGATTCCAGCCTCGATCTCGAAACTGTTTCCAGCAACAAGACCATTGCGGATCCCACAGAATCCATCACACACTTTGTCCGAGTCCCTTTCATCTCTCCCTCTAGCGGATAATGTTTCGCGGCTGCATGTCAGTAGACGATTGCTCAATTGGCTTGCCACAGGGTTCGCAGAGATGCCGGTTCTTGGTATTCGGCATCGGGAGGCATTGAAGCCCGGGGACTAAACGCTTGTCCTCCTGATCCTAGTCTCTCAAGCGACTCGCTGTCCAAGAATCATGTGAGGCGTTGTCACGAGGCACCGCGCGAAATCTCTGAAGAAGTGCTGGAGACCAGACCTGGTCGCACTGCCGTGTGTTCTCGCGTCGTCTAGCTCCCAGTAGAGGACGTACGTGACTTCCTTGGGCTTCCTCGTGAGTTTGATCGGGGGCAGTCCTTTCCTGGCGAAGCTGAAATCCTGTGGTCTATGCGTACGTCTCATGTAGCGGACGTCTCTAACACCACGAAACTCGCGGTGGTGCTTCACCACACGCTTGATTAGTTGCTCGAACTGGTCAACCTTGTCGGGCTTCACTTTGTAGACGCAGACCTCCACGAAACCTCGCGACTGTACAGTTGTCAATTAACGATCCCTCATAGTCACTCCCGACTACAGAAGATAATCCTGTTTCTGCAAGCTCGAATCTCAGCTTAGCTCGATATGTGCGGGAGGGGGGATTCGAACCCCCGAAGGCCTACGCCATAGGCTCCTGAAGCCGAGGCAGCGGTGGAAGCTTCTACCCCTTAGACCTGGTTCCCGCCAGCTCGAAAGCTGGCCTCGGGTACTCCCGCTCAAAGCTCGCTACTTTGACTACGCCTAGTTAACGATTGTGTGAACATCTTCACAGAAGAAAATCTTGTAATCAAAATATCTATGAGACCCGCCGAGAATTGCCGACCGATGAAGGGACCGTCGGATGCAGGTTACCCTGAGGTACGGCAAAGGCTCCGTGAAGCTTCAGATCCCCAGAGACCGCTTGCTTGAGATCGTGAAACCCCGGTCTCCTGGTCAGCGCGGTCGGACCGTTCGGGAAGCCCTTGCCGCGCCTACCGAGGCGGACACTCTGCCGAAGCTCCTCGACCGAAAAGACAAGGTTGGGATAGTCGTGAGCGACGTGACGAGGCCTTGTCCGACTCAGAGAATTCTCCCGCACGTGATACGTTTGCTTAGGGATTCAGGCATTCATCTGGACAGCGTGCGGATCGTGTTCGGGACTGGAACTCATAGAGGCCATACGCCCGGTGAGAGAAAAAGGCTCCTTGGAACATACGCAACTTCAATTCCGCAGGTCATTGATCACAGAACGGATTCAGTACAGTACGTCGGGACCACGAAGCGGGGGACGAAAGTCTCCGTGAACTCGGACATTCTTGATGCCGATTTCGTCCTGGCCATCGGCAATGTGGACGTTCACTATTTCGCTGGCTACACCGGCGGTTACAAGGCCGTGATACCTGGAGTGGCCGGAAGAGAGACGATCGAAAGAAACCACAGCCTCATGACACTTCCGAAGGCGGAACCAGGAGTCGTAGAGTCGAACCCAGTTCGCGAGGACCTCGAAGAAGCAGGACAATTTGCTGGACTACGATATGTCGTCAACGTAGTCCTTGATGAGGCGAACAGAGTTGCCGCAGCATTTGCGGGAGACCCGATCGCTGCGCATCGATCCGGCGCGAAGATCGCGGACGGCTTTGTAAAGATCCCTATCAAAGAACCTGCGGATATAGTCGTCGCCAGCGCCGGCGGCTACCCAAGAGATATCAACTTCTATCAGGCGCACAAAGCGGTCGAGAACGCTTCCCATGCCGTCAGAACCGGAGGCACCATAATAGTCGCCGCTGAATGTGGCGAAGGCTTCGGGAACCCTACCTTCCACAGCTGGATGATGAACGCATCCAACTTGGACGAAATAGGCAGCCAGCTGAGGAAACAGTTTGTGCTAGGGGCTCACAAGGCCTTCGCGCTCAGCAAAATTGCAAAACGGGCTGAGATCGTTCTCGTCTCCGACAAAATTACCGAGGCAAATCCGGTTCTCTTCAAGACCTTCAAGAATCCGCAAGAGGCGTTCGATTACGCGTCGCGATCTCACGGAGCTGGTGCATCGATCCTGCTGATGCCTCACGCAATGAACACTTTGCCGGCAATCCCCTCATGAACCGGTACATCTTGGAAAACCCTTGAACCCATGGATCGCCCTTGTTAGCTCAAAATAGGTTCAGCCGCAGCGTAGATCTCTTGGGCAATGCTTAAGTCACATCCTACCACCGCAATTTCGACATTTCACGAAAACGTTGGGCGAACAGATCCGAAGCGGAGCAGTTAGGAACTCACGCATGGCGGCGGACGAGAATGAAACTGATACCACGCCTCTACTACTTCTATCGACGCGCTTGGAAGCGGCTCGCAATCTTCTCCGCCATCGCGGGACCCGGCATCATAGTCATGGTCGCCGACAACGACGCGGGCGGCATTACGACCTACGCGGTCTCCGGAGCCCGCTACGGTTTCAACCTTGTTTGGCTTGTGATACTGTTCTCAGTACTTGCGTATTTTGTTCAAGAGATGACAGTCCGCCTTGGAGCGGTAACCAAGAGGGGACACGCGGAAGCGATCTTCGACGGCTTTGGCCCGTTCTGGGGCTGGTTCTCGTTGATAGATCTGACGGTCCTCAACTTTCTGACAATAATCACTGAGTTCATCGGTATGGTAGCTGCGGCACGCATCTTCGGGATACCTTCGCTGTTGACAATCATCGCGGCCGTAGCTTTTCTGACAGTGCTGGTCGCCACGGGTACATACTGGAGTTTCGAGAGAATAACACTCCTCTTCTGCCTCCTCAACCTCGTGTACATACCGGCCGCCATCCTCGCAAAGCCTGACTGGAAAATAGTTATGAACAGCGTCGTCTTTCCCAGCTTTCCAAACGGCCTAACGACCACCCTCTTGACATTGATCATGGCAAACATTGGAACAACGATCGCCCCCTGGATGCTATTCTTCCAGCAAAGCGCAGTCGTCGACAAGGAACTTGACGAGAAAGACATTCCCTATTCCAAGATCGACACCGCGTTGGGTTCAGTCCTAACTGGGCTAGGGGCGGCCTTCATAATGATCGCCACCGGATCAACGCTCAACAAGATCGGCTTGAACATCACCGAGGCGTCTGAGGCGGCCCTGGCGCTGGTGCCTTTCGCCGGTCAATACGCCGGGGCGCTATTTGCCATAGGCCTCTTCGACGCGGGCCTGTTAGGCGCGATCTGTATTTCCTTGGCGTCTTCATGGGCGTTTGGGGAAGTCTTCGGCTGGGCACACACCTTGAACGTGAACGTGAAGAGCGCTCCGTGGTTCTACTTGTTCTACTTTTTCAACGTGGCCTTAGCGGGAGCAATAGTGCTCATACCGGGCGCGCCGTTTGTGCTGATCACGCTGTTCGTTCAGGTGGTCGCTGTGACGCTTCTGCCCGCGGCCCTAGTTTTCCTAATCCTGCTTCTGAATGACAAGCCACTCATGGGCCCTTATGTGAACACGAAGCTCCAGAACATCATAGACTGGACAATTGTTGGGGCAATAATTCTCATATCGTCCCTCTACGGGCTGTCGACGATCTTCCCGAGTTTATTAGGAGGATAGGGCCGATCAGATGACCGGTCACTTGAGCCCTCAGCAGGTACCGAGTCGATCATCAATGTCAGTGAGATCAAACCAAGTGCGGGAGTACGTTCAGAGAGCCTCGCTGGGCGAGGACAAGAGCATGCGATATCTCTTCCTGACCCAGATAATCGATAAGAAGGTTCAGACGAGGGATGGCATCACGCTTGGAAAGTTGAAAGACCTCGTCATCAAGGACGAGGGACACTACCCAGAAGTAACAAGCCTCATCGTTGAGCGTTCACTTGGTCGGCCCTCTTGGAATGTCCCCTGGAAGAGTGTTCTAGATGTGACGAAGGAGAAGACGACCGTGGAGACCCCCCCTGAACGCAAGTATCCTGAACTCAAGCATTCCGAGGACCAACTGCTCCTTCGGGACAAGGTCCTCGATAAGAGAATACTCGACATCGAAGGGTTCGACGTGGAAGTTGTCTATGATATACAGCTTCTGCTCGTCGAAAACAAGCTGTTCGTAGTGGGGGCCGATGTCGGCCGGCACGCGCTAATGCGAAGGCTAGGATTTGGAAGAGTTGCTAAGTCGGTGCTCGAGAATGCTTCAAACGAGGACATCATACCATGGCGATACGTACAGCCCCTCCCCGCGGACCTCAGCGGCACCAAGGGAGATGTCAAGCTGAACATCACGAGAGACGGGCTGAAGGACATTCACCCAGCGGACTTGGCTGACATACTTGAAGAGCTGAGCCACGAGGAGAGAATCCACATCTTCAATGCGTTAGATCACGAGGTCGCAGCCGACGCTCTTGAGGTGACCGAGCCGCGGGTTCAGAGAGAGATCCTAGCCTCAACGAGCGTTGACCGGGCAGCCGAGATCCTTAGCCACCTTTCTCCCGTCCAGATCGCTGACATATTGTCTATTCTTCCACGAGACGATTCAGAAGCGCTTCTGAAGATGCTCAAAGGAGATGCCGCTTCGAAAGTTCACGTGCTCTTAAGCGAGCACGATGTCCCGGCCACCGCACTCGCCATGCCCTGTTTCCTCGGATTTCCAGGCGACCTAACAGTCGAAAAAGCCTTCACGCGATTCCGAGAGGAAGCGCGTCTCTGCGATGTAACGATGTACATCTACGTCATCGACGAACAGCAGCATTTGAGAGGCGTCATAGACATAAACGAGCTCCTGCAGGCCGATCCAAAGAGCACACTCGAAGAAATCATGACAAAGAACGTGGTATCTGTTGCTCCCACAACCATGCGCGGAGAGATCGAGGCGCTGTTCCTCAAATATCACTTCCGGGCGGTACCCATAGTTGACGATTCTGGGAAGATCGTGGGAGTCATCAGAGAGAAAGACGTCTTCTTGCCCGAGGAGTGACGGCGGACAGACGAGCAAGTTTGGATTTGTAGACCATGCCACGGGTCCAGGCTACCAGAACGGTCAAGGCGATACTGCTTTTCCTCAGACTGTACCTCATATTACTCGTCGCGCTTGTCATATACAAGTTCCTCACTCAAATCCGACTGACATAGTCGCATCACGTGTTCGAGAGGTCGAATTCACGCCGCGTTCGAAGCTGACCGCTCAAATTCTAGACGTTTCCTTTGCAACTATTCGAGATGCTGCGACCATGTTCTTGAGCTTCGTCAGAACAATACCATACACGTCTGGAACCCCTAGCATACCGCCAAATCCACAGTCAGGCTTCACTATGATCCGCGGACCAAACTTTCCCAGAGCATTCCGGAGCGACGCAGAGATTTCTTCAACCGTCTCTACCCTTGAGTTTGATGAAGAGACGCACCCGAACGCAAGAAACTTCCCGGCCCGCTCGAGATCCCCCCTATCGTAAACAGCAAGATTGCTTGGAGACGCCGCGAACTCGTGATCGACTATATCGGCTTCGCTTCTCAGTAGAACTCTCTTCACGAGCGGGGTTACCTTGCCGCATACGTGGATTGCGGAAAGGCAGGATATCTCCTCGATGAGCATGTTGAGAACTTCAGCCACGAACTGTTCATTGTACTTGAAGAGAACTGTACGCCCCAGCATGACGGACAGAAACGGTTCGTCTATGTTCACCAAGTCGAACCCTAGATCGCTCAGCCGCTTACACGATCTACTGAGGACGCGAGCGAGCGCCCTGACAACGTTCGGCTTCGATGCACCACTTGTCATCAGGTTCTTTCTGTCCAGATAGCTGGCGAGCGTGAACGGTCCCGTAACGCAGGCTTTGGTTCCTCTTACTTTACGGATCAGTCCGTGTTCATGGAGATACCTTAGGTAGTATTCCCCTCGTTCCACGCCGACCGGCGCAGATATTTCTTCAATCTCATCCGAAAGAAGATGGGCCTCCTCGCCTCTGATCTGGATGCCCGGGTCCGTTCTGGACAGTGGGATGAGAAACTGCAGACACATGTTCATCGGTTTCGGTAATGAGCCCGGAAGCTGCGGATAGCAAGGATAGTCTAAGCTCACGGAAACTTTGTCAACGATCGCTTTGTCTACGTTTTTCCTGCCTTCGTCGAAGTCATCCTGAATCGGTAGGCTACCCGTGTCCGCAGCAGCTAGCAGTAATTCGTCGAGCGGCTTCTTCAGACCGTTTCACCAGTCTAAGAGGGGCTTGCGATGTGAATGGTTGAGCGGTTGAAGAATATCTATGGTTTTCTGAATATGGTTCTGGTACAAGGTGCGGGTGTGCGCTTCTACGTTCGCGGCTAGCCGTAGAGTCTTGTCGCAGCCTCGGTCAGTCCGAGTTCATTGAGTTTTTCTCTTGTCGGCCTGCCTTCTGTGTCCCAACCTCGTTTTCGATAGTATGTCTGAAGCATGTTCGTGAATCTCTCCTTGTCGAGTTTCATGCCCGAGGTCTTGCCCGCCGGAATAGAGTCGATGAAGTCTCTTTCAGGTAGCTGATCGTCCTTTGCAGAGATTCCCTTTCTGAGAACCGCCATCGCTCGTGTAAGGTTCCAGACTCGTTCCGACCGTTTCAGCAATTCGTCGAGCGTGAAATCTTTTCCGGTCACCGCAGAGTAGGCCTGGGCGTATAGGTTAGGATCCATGCCTAGCTCTACCCAGTGGAACCTGCAGACGCCAAGCATATCAAAGAGCGGTCGTAAGTGCTGAAGGTAGATGACTCTGTCAACCTTGTCTTCGCTATACTTGTCTCGCCCGACTTCCACATCGTACGTGATCGCCCAAGATCGATTATGGTGAGCTCCGATGTCCGCGGTTGCGTAGGATAGCGCCATGGCTGGAGCCGCTCGGTGGTCGTACCCTGAGATCTCCAAGCCTTTCACCTGCATCGCGAAACTGGAAGATCTCTTTCCGATCTTCTCAGCGAGCGCCTTCACACCACTT
>Ga0209725_1001855_pt1 | contig 11670 bp, 10 predicted proteins | sample I18A1metaG_FD_184145 | JGI IMG/M metagenome (GOLD analysis project Ga0209725, IMG submission 184145) | Lake sediment bacterial and archeal communities from Gulf of Boni, Indonesia to study Microbial Dark Matter (Phase II) - ​I18A1 metaG... | ecosystem: Environmental > Aquatic > Freshwater > Lake... | reverse complement strand
CAGTACCGTCCTTTCATTCCGAGAACTCCTACCTTCATCACTTGTTTCCCAACCGATGTTCTTGAGTCGGAAAATCTTGTGCGGCGCTTTCTCAAACCACGTTGAAAACTGAATAGTCGACGCAACATGAAGCAATCCTTAATTATTCGGCATCTTCATTCAGAAAACGGAGTTGGCGGCCATAGCTGGGAGCTAGGACCCGTACCCATTTCGAACACGGTAGTGAATCTCCCAGGCGATTCAGGCAGTAGTATGGTGCGAAAGCCCATGCCAAACTTGGACAGCTGCCAGCTCCATCCGAGAGCCCAATTAAGGTTTATAACAGCCACTTAACAGTCATAGAGAGATTTGCCAGAGGCACATCAGTTGATTCCGTTGTTCTCAACTGCAGGTCTTCCGTTCGCGCCATCCGGTGATCTCAACACGATAATTTCTCTGCTCATGTACCTTTCTTTCATTCTGTTGATGTTCTTTGGGCAGAAGGTCCAGGTTCGCCTTATGCTCCTGGAGGTTGATGGAGTCGTGAAGCGGCTTGAATACATGAGAAACGAGACAAAGCTCCTCAGCCTCAAGACCTTGAAGGAAGTTGGCAAGCCGAAGGAAGACCCTACGCCTGAGTTGAACATGATGCTGGAACAGTTTCTTATCTCCCCTGAAGGAATGGATCCGGCTGGGCTCGTCTGGAAGCTGGATCATATCCTCAATGTTCGAGACATGAAGTTCAAGGATGACGTCAAGAAGATCGCGCCTGAGGCAGACGAGTCTCAGGTAAACAACCTTGAGAACCTGATCGAGGTTTCGCAGGCGATGAACACGATTTACCGAATCGTACGACATTACTATCTATTGGGAAAAAGGACTTCAAGTTTCTACGTGATATTGCAGATTCAGATGATCCTTCCTCTTGTAATGCAGGAGGCCGAGGCCCTCATCGCTGCGGCTAGGGCTTTCTCGCAGGGCCAGCCGATAGGAGACGGGGCAGGGGCTCTAGTGGCGGCGAGACTCATGCGAGGCATGGAGAAGAGAAAACTCGACCGAGATATCGTGGCGGCCGAGACGATGATCGAGGGAAGGAAAGTGATTCCTCTCAAGGCCGAGGGCCCTGGTGGAAATGTGGGCACGCCTGGCGATGCGATAAGGCAGATCATTGATGAGAACAAGGGAAAGATCGCCATGGTCGTCATGGTTGATGCAGCGTTGAAGCTCGAGGGAGACAAAACAGGGGAGCTGAGCGAGGGTATAGGCGCGGCCATAGGAGGCCCGGGAACGGAGAGGTTCAAGATTGAAGAGGAAGCGGTGAAGCACAAGATTCCTGTGTACGCCATAATAGTTAAGGAGAGCATATTGGAAGCCATCGCTCCGATGAAGAAAGAGATCTCGGAGGCCGCTGAACTGGTTGTGGCAAGAATCAAAAAGCTGATTGTTGACCGGACAAAGGAAGGAGACATAGTTATTGTGGCAGGGATCGGCAATACTGTAGGAATCGGCCAGTAGGTGTGGACAATGCAAACAAGAGCGCCTAGTACCATGTACCTGTACCTGCTGATAGCGTTCAGCATAGCGGTTCTGGGATATTCGGTGTGGATGCTCTACACCGGGATCCTCTCAATGAAGGAAGGAAACATGGAGAGCTTCTACTACACCGCTTTCATCAGTTTGATTGGCATAATGCTCGCAGTCAGTTCCTTAACGCAGATCAGAAGAAGAGTATCCATCCTTCCCCGACTAGGAGCGAAGGTCCTGACAGTCGCCTTATGCAATAAGTGCAGCTTCAAGGTCATACGAAACTTCACTACTGGAGACTATGTATTCAAGGAAGCAGGAAAATGTCAGCAATGCAACGAGACCATGTACATCAATCAAATCTACCAAGAGGAACCGAAAAAGAAGCAAGACTAGGCTGTTAGGTTTTCGCATCCGTCTTCTGTGATCAGAACAGTATGCTCTGCTTGAGCCACTGGTTCTCCGCTTCTCTCTACTAGGATAGGGTATCCTGAAACACACTTAGACTCAATCAACTTGGCGAATGTGGCATCAGCCTTCTCAAGCCAATCAAGTTTTGCCAGCCAACGCCTGGCAAATGGGAGAGTCTTGAATTCCTTTTCTATGTACGCAATCAGACGCTTTCCTTCCTCGGTATCAGATCCTTTCCGTTTGGAGAATCTGAAAATGTACGATCTGTCTTCATCCCTGACCTCGCCTCTCGCGGACCTAGATGTCACGAAGGGTTCAAGTGCACAGATCTGGCCTATCTTGAGCTTTCCTCCGGCCATGTTTCCCACGTTGGGTATCGCTTCTCCTGTGTGAACTGCGTATCTTTCTATCAGGTGGCCTGTTAGGTTTCGTATCGGCTTGAACCCCCTTCTCTCAATGGTCGCTTGAATAAGTGCTCCCACTTCGGAAATTCTGACTCCGGGGCGAACAATCTCTAGCGCTTTACGCAAAGCCTCCTCCGCCGTCCAGGCCAAAGGGCTCAACCGGGGGCTGAGGGACACGGATACGGCGCTGTCTGCAATGAAACCGTCTACATGTGCTCCAAAGTCGACCTTTACGATCGAGCCGTTTGGTACGCGGGAACTGTCTCCGGAGGGTGAAGTGTAGTGAGCTGCAATCTCGTTCACGTCAATATTGCAGGGAAACGCAGGCCTCCCCCCCAATTGAAAAATCGTGCTCTCCACTTTCTCGCAGATATCTAACAGTTTGACGTCCTCTCGAACCAGTTCAGGCACCAGCTTTCTAAGATGTGCGACGATTCTTCCTGCCTTTCTATAACATTCCAAGGCCTCGTCAGGAATCAAATAGCTGACCCCGTGACCTAGAGCAACTGATTCTCAAACACCTTAGGAAGAATCGCCTTAGCTTCCTCCCTTTTTCTCTGAATCTCAACGAGAAACCTGGCGATTCTATCTGAAACTACTGCCTTGCACTCACCACATAGCAGATCGCCTGAAGTGCACCTTTTATGGGTGCTCTCCAGTAGCTCGTCCTCAAAGTGGAATAGAAGGAACTCGTAGACAACACACCTCTCGGGCTGTCCGCCTACCCGCTTTTGCTCTTGAACTGTTTCGCGCCCTCCCGTAAAGGCGTTCTTCAACTTTTCCTTCGCGGCCTCGATACTGTCAGTGAGGAAAATTGCGGTTTCGGGCTTGCTACTCGACATTTTCGTTCCGGGACCTTGAAGACCTGACATCATTTTCGTGTAGATGGAGGAAGGCTTTATCATTCCAAAGCGAGGGGCCAGGTCCCTACTTAGCCTCAAATGAATGTCTTGGTCGACTCCAACCGGGACGAGGACCGGCTTTACACCTCCTCGTTCAGACAACTGGGGGTGTAGAATGTCTGCGGCATCGATGAAGGGGAAGAAGATCTTGCCCATGTTATCTGAGTTGTTGAACCCGTACATGGCATGCATTTGACTGTATGTAATCTTGGAGGCTGCTTTGAACGAAAAGTTGCGAACCAGGTCGTTTCTCCACTGGCTGTAGAGACAGCACTTGTCCTTAGTCACTAGGTCAACACCGAGTGCGAGATAGTTGAGGATGTATTCGTTGACGGTTATTTTCTTGGACGTTTCCTCGTCGATTTCTCTTATGACATGTGCCTCTATGTCTGATACCGGAATGTAGAGCATGACGCCCTGTCCTTGATACCAAGCCATGAGATCGGCGATCAGTTTGTGACCGAAGTGAAACCCTCCCGATGGATCCATTCCTGTCAGTACCACGAAGTGCTCCCCGCTGTCCTGTGCGTCAAGTATCCTGTCGAAGTCCCTATGGGCGAAGACGACATCTCTCGTGAACAACCTGTGCGGTTTCTTCATTCGTTTCAACAGTTCAGGCGTCATGGGTTGTAATCCAAACTCTTGGATGATTCGACCGTAGTCAACGTGTTCCAGCTCAAACTCCCAAGGCGTAATTCCCTTTGGCATTATGCAGGCAGACCTTCTGCGACACAGATCGACGTAGAGTTAACGCGTCTTCTGAAATAAATATAAGTGTTGAAGGCGAACTGAGTGGGGCTACAGTTTCGAGGAGCACTAGGTTTGACTGAACTTCGGGAGAATGAAGCGAAGTTACTGGAATCACTTGGACACATGCATGGAAAAGGAGTAATGGAACAGGTGGCCCGACAGAGCGGGCTATCCTTATCATCCGCGATGAGAGCCGCGCTCTCTCTCCAAGAGCAGAAACTGTTGAGGATATTGGAGAAGAAGAGAGCCGTCGTAAGGTTGAACGAGGAAGGCATCTCCTACGCTGAGATGAAGGTGCCTGAGCGAAGGCTGGTTGAGGCCTCGCTGATGGTCGGAGGCGACGCCGATCTTGGCGGACTCGGTAGGAAGACACATGTCCCAGAGAATATGCTTCCGATAGCCATAGGGTGGATACGGAGAAAAGGCTGGGGAGGAATCAGGAAGAGAAATGGTCAACTGATTCTTTCAGTCGAAAAGGAACCTACTGAGAGTACCGACGAGTTACTCCTCAGAACCATCTATGAGAAGAAGCAAATCGAGGTTGAAGATCTTCCAAGCGAATTGAAGAAGGCCCTGACCGTACTAAAGGGCCGAAACCTGATCGATCTTGACGAAAAAGTTGACAGGAATCTGGAACTCACAACTTCCGGTCTCGACATCGTGAGCAAGGGGGTCAAGGTTTCTGAAGAGGTGACTGCTTTGACGTCAGAGCTAATACTGAGTGGCAGATGGCGCGACATCAAGCTGAGAGAGTATGACATATCGGCTGCCCCTCCTGAGTTCTATCCTGGAAAGAAGCATATCTTTGCCGAATTCATAGACGAGGCAAAAAGGGCCTTGGTGGCTATGGGCTTTGAGGAGTACGAAGGCCCATTCGTTGAGACCGAGTTCTGGAACTTCGACGTCCTATTTCAGGCTCAGGACCACCCTGCAAGGGAGATACATGACAGTTACAGGGTGAGGCATCCGAAACAAGGAGATATTGAGTTCCGTGACCTCGCGGAAAGGGTGAGACACACGCATGAGGATGGCTGGACCACTGGTTCGAATGGGTGGGGCTACGAGTGGAGTTACGATGCTGCGAGAAGACTTGTTCTGAGAACTCAGACCACGGCAGTCTCTATAAGATATCTCGCAACCCATCGGAAACCTCCGATCAAGATGTACTGCTTGTCCAAGATCTTCAGGCCTGATGTCCTGGACGCGCTGCACGCCATGGAGTTTCATCAGTTGGATGGCATCGTTGGAGACAAAGGGATCAACCTTCGCCACCTGCTAGGTTTCCTGAAGGAATTTGCTGCAACGCTAGGACTGGGTGAAGTGAAGTTTAGGCCACATTACTTTCCCTTCACAGAGCCTAGCGTCGAATCCTACGTCAAACATCCGAAGCTTGGATGGGTCGAGTTCGTAGGGTCAGGGGTCTTCCGCCCTGAGGTTCTCAGGCCTCTCGGGATAGATTTCCCCGTAATAGCTTGGGGGATAGGATTTGACAGACTGGCCATGATTGCACTGGGAATTGACGACATCCGGGAGTTATACTCGAAAAGGCTTGACTGGTTAAGGATGAAACCTCTGAGGTGAGATAGTGCCAACGATCACAATCTCAATTCATGATATGTGCAATCTCATAGGAAGAGAGATAACGCCAGAGCGGCTGTCAGAGGCACTTAGTTTAACAAAGTGCGGCCACGCAAGTTCGGCCGAAGACGAGATGACCGTCGAAGTGACGTCGGACCGTCCTGACCTTCTAAGCACTGAGGGAATAGCAAGAGAATTGAGGGGACTGTTAGGAATTGAGACAGGACTAAGAAAGTATCAAGTTGCTAGGAGCAATGCAACACTCCGAATAGATAGAAGCGTTCTAGATATCAGGCCCTACATGTCATCGGCCGTCGCGGAAAATGTCAACTTGGCTGGCGATGCTGTTAGGCAGATCATGCAAATGCAGGAAAAGATACACGCGACCTACGGAAGAAACAGACGAAAGGTGTCAATCGGTGTTCACGATTTCGATACTGTAACTCACGACCTCATCTACGCTGGTGTTGAACCTGAGAAAATCAGTTTTATACCGCTGGATGAGACTCGTCCCATGAATGGAAAGCAGATCCTAGAGCTGACCCCAAAGGGAAGAGAATACGGCCACATAATCAGAGATTCTCCTCGCTACCCTCTCCTATACGATTCCAAAGGAAATGTCCTCTCTCTGCCTCCGATAATCAATGGAATACTCACTAAGGTGACCGACAAGACGAGGAATGTCCTACTCGACGTGACAGGCACAGACGAAGAGCTCGTGGATCAGGCCCTCGTACTGATGGCGACGACCTTGGCGGAGAGAGGCGCCGTCATAAAGGACGTGAGAGTGCGGTCTCCTAAGAGAGAGAAGAGGACGCCTAACCTGTCTCCACGACTATGGACGCTAAGGCCGAAGGCCGTGTGTGAAGTTCTAGGAATCCAACTTACAAGCCGGCAAATCGCCAGTCAGCTCAAGAAGATGCGGTACGGAGTAGGAGGTGGCAGAGAAGTCCTTAGAGTCTTTGCTCCAGCATACCGGAGAGATCTGTTACATGAGGTAGATCTTATCGAGGACGTCGCGATCGCTTATGGGTATGGACGGTTCGAGCCCGTAATCCCCTTGACAGCCACTATCGGCCGCGAAAGAACGATCACGCCGTTTGGGAGGCTCGTTCGAGATCTCATGGTTGGTTTTGGGTTCCAAGAGATATTTACCTTCATCATGACCAGCCCACAGATCCTCTTCCAGAAAATGAACACCCCAGCTGACGAAGTGGTTGAAGTAGAGAACCCGATATCGTTGGAGTATTCCATTCTGAGAAACAGCCTCCTTCCCGGAATCATCAACTTTCTGAGCTATAATAAGCATGTGGCATATCCTCAGAAGGTCTTCGAATGCGGCGATGTGGTCGTAGTCGACAGGAAGGCGGCTACCAAGACTCTGAATCGGAGAAGACTGTCAGGAGTGATATGCAATCACACAGTAAGCTATGAGGATGTGCAAGCTGTCGTCTACTCGCTCATACGCAATCTCGGAGTCAAAGAATCATCCATTGAACGGCTAGACCATCCCTCTTTCGTTCGGGGAAGAGCAGCAGCAATGAGCCTCAGTGGCCACAAGTTGGGAGTTCTTGGAGAAATCGATCCATCTGTCCTTGAGCGATTCGGAATCGAGAATCCGATTGCCGCATTTGAGATCGATGTCGAAGAATCGATGCCTGAGCGAAGAAGCAGCTACGAGGAAAGCAATGTTTAACCTCATGATTCGCCTTTTTCTCAGTAGGGAGTGTTGAAGCGCTCGGCAGCGACGTGCGAGAACATGCCTACCTCCGAGAGAGCCGACTGAGTGGGGAGACTCCCCCCTATGACGCTTGGTGTTAGTGTTGTGGGCAACAGAGCGGGGCTTGACTTAACCGTCCAAGCGCGCTCCAAGTTCGCAAGACGTCGCCATTCGAGATGATAAATTAGAAAGCGACATACAGCTTAAAACGCCAGTTTGAACAAGCACGTGCCCTTTGGGAGGATTTCAATGAAGAACACCGAGGAGAAACTCAATACTATTGCAAAGGGTACCGAGGAGGTCGTTACCCCTTCTGAACTTAGGGCATTGCTAGAAGAGAAAACGCACCCGAGAGCATACTGGGGATTCGAATGTTCCGGATTCATGCACATAGGCATCGGACTAGTCACTGGCCAAAAGATCAAGGACGTGGTTGACGCTGGCTTTGATTTTATCATGTTTCTCGCTGACTGGCATTCTTGGATCAACAACAAACTCGGAGGGAGCATGGAGAACATTCGTGTATGCGGAGAATACTTCAAAGACTGCTTTACGGCGCTAGGAATCCCACGCGACAAGGTCAAGTACATTTGGGCTTCAGAGCTTGCAGGAAACAAGGACTACTGGGAGAAGGTGATACGCATCGGAAAACTTTCTTCGATTCACCGCATTTGGAGAACCATACCCATCATGGGCAGAAGTATGGAAGCCTCGGATGTAGAGGCCGCGGCCTTGATATACCCTTGCATGCAGGCAGCAGACATATTTCAAATGGATCTGGATGTTGCATGTGCTGGCATCGACCAACGTAAAGCCCACATGCTGGCCAGAGATGTCGCGGAGAAGATTGGTCGAAAGAAGCCGGTATGCTTGCACACGCCGCTCGTTTCCGGCTTGCTGGAGCCCGCATCTAGAGGAACAGAAAGGTTCGACGAAGATTCTGAAATGGACCTAAAAATAAAATCGAAGATGTCTAAGAGTATCGCTGAAAGCGTCATACTTATCCACGATAACCCGAACGAGATCGATGCTAAGATCAGAGCAGCCTACTGCCCACCCGGGATCACACAGGGAAACCCAGTTTTCGAAATTGCCAAGTATATAGTGTTCCAAGAGGAAGGCCGGATGCGCATTCCCAGGGCCGACAAGTACGGCGGACCAGCCGACTTCCAGTCAGTGGTTCAACTCGAACAAGAATATGTCAAGATGAGATTGCATCCTCTCGACCTGAAGAAGGGTGTGGCAGAGTCCCTGACGCGCATTCTTGAGCCAGTCAGAAAATTCTTTGAGAATCATCCACGAAACTTGGATGCGATGAAGAACATCGAAATCACAAGATAGGAGATTCGATGTCAAGTCAACGTAGGAGAAAAGAGAAGCTAGAAAAGATCTTACGGAGGATAGCTGTCGAATCAACTTCTGGAACAGCAATAATAGTAGAGGGAAGCAGAGACAAAGAAGCGCTGCGCAAACTAGGGCTAACAGGTCAAATTCTTTGCTTCAAAAGCTCAGGTAAGGGTCTCACCGATTTTCTAAGCGATATCAAAGCAAGGAAGGCCATAGTCCTCACAGACTTCGACAAGGAGGGAAGAGACATCTCAGCTCGGATAAACGAGGAGCTTGCTCACTTTAGCATAAAAAGCGATCATGTCCTCCGAAAGAGACTCGGTGCCTTGGTCAGACAGGACGCGCGATCTATCCAGGATCTCTTCGGACATGTGGAAAGAATGCGCGCAGAAGAGACCTAGGGCCACTCTTGGGCAACTTCAGAAGTAAGCTGCCATGAAGATCCAAAAGTTTGCACGAGTAGCCCCGCTGAATATCATACCGAGCCAGGAATCTTCGTCCGATACTTCGTTGTCACTTCGCGAAGGATTCTTCACATTCCTTCGCACCGGCAAGTCATGTAAAGAAACTTGATATAAGGCAACAGCCCTTGCTCTAGTCGGTATTCGCGTAAGACATACCTGAACCTTACACAACACAGGTTCGTTCAACAAGAAATCGTCGGAGGTGAAGACATTGGTGGAAAGTACGCAGTATACTCCCACTTCCAAGTACGTCGTCAAGGCAAGATTCGAGGTAGAAGGCGTCGTTGAGAAGCCTGATGTGATCGGAGCGATCTTTGGTCAGACAGAGGGCCTATTCGGGACAGAGTTGGATCTAAGAGAACTCCAGAAAGGCGGACGGGTCGGAAGGATCGAGATTGATCTAGAATCAAAGCAAGACAAGACCGAGGGCACAATAACAATACCCTCAAGCCTTGACAGGGCGTCAACGGCTTTGATTGCAGCAGCCATTGAAAGCGTCGATAGGATAGGGCCATGCAACGCAAAGGTGACCCTCGAATCTGTCGAGGACATACGTGACGAGAAGAGAAAGGCCATCATGAGCAAAGCAAAAGAGATACTTCGGAAGTGGGTCGTTGAAGCCCAGCCAAGTACAGACGAGATTCTGAAGGAGGTTGGCCAGGCTATTCGATCTGCCGAGGTCGTAAATTTCGGGCCAGAAAGTCTTCCGGCGGGACCCGAAATCGAGACTAGCGGATCTATCATTCTTGTCGAGGGAAGAGCCGATGTGATCAATCTGCTTAGATGCGGAATAAAGAACGCAATCGGAATCGAAGGAACGAAGATACCTGAATCGGTCATTCGACTATGCAAGAACAAGGAAGTGACGGCGTTCCTAGACGGCGATCGCGCAGGAGATCTCATCTTGAGGGAGCTAACGCAAGTAGCTGATCTTGACTACGTCGCCCGGGCACCACAGAGCAAAGAGGTTGAAGAGTTAACTCCCAAAGAAATTATGAAGGCGCTTCGGGAGAGAATACAGGCAGAACAAGTCCCCCCCGAGCGGCCCACTATGAGAGTTCCTGTCGAGGTGCCCAGCAGGGTGGCTGAGACCGCTGCACAGCTAAAGGGAACTTTGGAGGCGGTCCTATTTGATGAATCAGGGGGTGAACTCATGCACATCCCGGTAAGCGAGCTCGCTGAGAAACTTCCCGAAGTGCAAGGAGCTCATACACTGGTCTTTGACGGAGTAGTCACTCAAAGGATCCTGGATATGGGTGAACAGAAAGGCCTGAAGTACATTATAGGAGATAGAGTATCAGAGAATGCCAAGCGACCTCTCAACATCAAACTGACAACAATGGGTGACATACTAGCAGGACGATAGTCGCACGGAGAATGGTCTAACTCCTCCTTTTCTTTATCGAGTTTCTTCTTGAAGGTATTCGCAAGGGAGACGTTCTACTGTTAAATATTGGGCATATAGGATCTATTGCGTGATCCGGGATGTTCAAGCCAAAAGGCGTTATGCCTCCGCACATCACTCCATTCAAGCAGAACGGCGAAGTTGATGAAGAAGCACTGAGGCAATGTGTCAACTTCTGGATCGAGAACAAAGTCGAGGGCTTAGTCCCTTGCGGTAGCAACGGAGAAGCACCGTACATGGACAGGGCGGACCGTAGCAAGGTCATAAGGATAGTCGTCGATCAGTCAAATGGAAAGGTTCCGGTAATAGCGGGAACTGGCAGCCTAAGTAGCGAAGAGACAGTTTGCCTGACAAAGGATGCCAAGGATGCTGGAGCCGATGCCGCTCTTGTGATCACTCCATTCTACTACAGGCTTTCAGAGGCGGAGCTTTTCGAACACTACAGAAAGATCGTAGAGTCTGTAGATATACCTGTCATTCTCTACAACGTTCCCAAGTTCACAGGTTTTAACCTGGAGCCCAGAGTTGCAGCCAGACTTGCGAAGCTCCAAAACGTTGTAGGCATCAAAGACAGTAGCGGCAGTATAGGGCAGATTGCAGAAATAATCAGACTAGTCGGTGATAAGATATCCGTTCTGGCAGGAACAGGAGACTTGATCTACCCTACATTGATGTTGGGCGGAAGAGGGGCGATAGTCGCTGTTGCAAACGCGGCGCCTCTTCAGTGTAGCGAAATCTATGAGGCTTTCATGAAAGGAGAATATGAGAAAGCTAGGGACCTTCAGCTCAGACTGCTGCCTCTCAACGATGCTTTGACGAGAAAATACGGCGTCGTAGCCTGCAAGGAAGCACTCGCCATGATGGGAAAGCCCACGGGCTTTCCGAGGAGACCGTTGCTATCCTTGAATGAGGAGAGTAGAGCTGACATAAGACGGGCTCTTGCCGACCTCAGTCTCATTTGATGATGTGCAATTTCTCTTGACAAGATTGGAGGAACTCATTCAAGAAGCCAAATCCGTGGCCGGACAGGAATTCTTGACGCTAATGCGGCATGTCGAGTCCATATTCAAGCATGAGAGAAGTGCCGGAGAACAGGGAGATAGTAAGATCGAAGAGGGGCTCGTCCATGTTCCTCCACATGGCACGTTGACTGTTGTGGGAGATATTCATGGAGATCTGGAGAGTT
>Ga0209725_1001853_pt1 | contig 11680 bp, 14 predicted proteins | sample I18A1metaG_FD_184145 | JGI IMG/M metagenome (GOLD analysis project Ga0209725, IMG submission 184145) | Lake sediment bacterial and archeal communities from Gulf of Boni, Indonesia to study Microbial Dark Matter (Phase II) - ​I18A1 metaG... | ecosystem: Environmental > Aquatic > Freshwater > Lake... | reverse complement strand
CACCTTGGACGCCAACCCCTACATATTCGAGGAGGCAGGAGTAATCGTTGCCGCTGGTTTGAGCGGAAGCGGAATAATGAAGGCAGACGCGGTTGGAAGAATCGTGGCAGCGCTCTACGCCAAGAAGGAGCACGCTGACCTGTACGGAGGAAGAGAGATCAAGGTCAGCAGACTGGGAGTCACAGAAAGGAATGTCGGCATCGAAAGGTTCGTTCTCTAGTCGAATACTGGTTCTGAGCTCCAAGAGGAAGGCTGAAACGAGAAATTCGAGTTTCGAACCTGAGAATCTGGAACTTCCACCTACCCACCTACGCCTCCCCCCACGCGCTACCTACATGGCCGACCACATACCTGAACCCAAGATGCCGCTTAGGGAGGAGAAGTGCCCCAAGGCCGCTTTCAAATGCGGGCTCTGCCCTGCCCAATACTCAAGCAAAGAGCAGCTTGAGGAACATCAAGCCACTGCCCATGGAGTCGAAAAGGAGAAAGAAAAGCAATGAGATGGCGGCGTTGCCTCAGGCGCCGTCTTATGCAATGTCGTTCGGTTGCGAGAGCCTACGCCTATTCGATACGGAGATGATACGACAAATGACAACCCTCGACGAGTTCAGGGCGAGCGTTGATCAACGGTTACGCCAACTCCTCACAACACGTTTGACGGCAGATTCTCCCTGTGTTTGCAGTTTGGCTTGAGAGGGTGCTGGAGGCCTGCGAAGAAAATGTCGGAAAAATCACGTTCCTTAGCATGAAGCAGTCGACGAACTTTGCCCAGTTCTCATTTTCGAGAGTTCCTCTTGTATCATGGTTGTGGGTGGGACGAAGAAGTCAAAGGGCTCATAGAGCGGCCCCACAATTGCCGCAACGATTTCCGGCAACATTGCACTGATCTCATCAGCTGATACAGCAATCTCAGAGGTAACGGTATCCTGCCGTGATGGACCTTTAGGCTCGAATAATATTCGTCGTGGCTCCGCCCAGGAGATCAGCCTACGTTCAGACAGTCCTTCCCATGTGAAACGAAACACAACGGATGTTGACTCGGCTTCGAGTGTCTTAGCTAGTCGCTGTGCATGGAGCAGACACTCTCCAGTCCGCCATATCGGAATGGTGAGATCGAGGGCTGTTCCTGGCTCAAGGCGCGGACTACTATCCTCCTGGTATCCTCGTAGAAGAAACATCATACCTATGGGAGAGGCACGCCAGAAGTCCGAATGGCCGGTATGACGGAAAACGTCCGGACGAGCTTCTCCAAAGAGGACAGGCCCAGTTTCTTTGAGCCAACACTCGATAACGCCTTGGTAAGGGTAAGGCGCGATGCTGTCAGATGTGGGAACCCACCACGGTGGCCATCCGGTCTCGTGGCCTTGCACTTTTCTGAGGGTCTCAAGAAGGTCGGCGAGGGTCAAAGACCGCGGATTGCCAAGGATTGAGTATGCTACATGCCAGGTTCCTTTTGAATATCTAGATGGCTTCTCGTTGGATAGCTGCTGTGCCACCAGAGATTTGAATCGAGTTGTCGACTCATCAATCCAACTCTCGAACGCTTTTTTCTTCCCTACTTCGAGTTCACCGTGACTAGTTCCGCCAGACCCCTGTAAGATCTCGCGTATTCTTCCCAAAAGATCGTCTCGTCCTGCCATTACGCAGCGGCTGATCAGCTCGTCCCATTCCTGGCCGGACTGTGGGGGCGCACTCTGGGGCCCGGGCCGTCTAATGTAGTAAGTATTCCGCTGGACATGTTCTTGGTTTGGGCCATCACGCTTTGAGCGAATCGGAGCCCGATGACCTCCTGGAACTACCACGATGGGAAAGGGCTGCCCAGTCTGTGGGTGTGGGACGTGATAGACGTTACAATGGAACGGTGGGTCGGCATAGCGCTGAACGACAGCGTTGATGGAGTCCTGTGAGTACATATTCAGGTCGGATGGTCGAGGCTCTGCTGGTGCCCAAGCGCCATTAGCCTTCGCGAAACCTAGAAGGATGAATCCACCTCCATGATTGGCAAGTGCCAGAATGGCTTGGGCAAGATTCGCCTTATGCATTTCCGACGACAGATCAAGCCAGCCCTTCAGTTCTGTGTCTAGCTCTTCATGAGCGCGACTGAGAAGATCCTGAAGCCGCCTTGCGTTGACCCTGTCGTATGTGCGTTCGGTCATTGTAGCGAACCCGCCCTCGGTTGAGTTCTCCCTCAGGCGTTTCTATCATAATGACTGCCGAAGATGTAAATCATGCTTAGGTGAGTAGAATCTGCCGGCCGGCCCGGCTTTCGCGGCTGCGACCACAATTGTTCCAGTTTCCACAAAAGGATCAAGCACTGTGTCGCCAACGAAGTTGAACATGCGAATAGCGCGGTCTGCTAGTTCCTCAGGAAAAGGTGCAGGATCCCCCGGGTTGACTCTCCTTCTATGCCTTCCCCAACTTAGCGGAATCATATGGCCTGCTTGTCGGCGGGAACAATACTAGGCAGTCTGGTCTCAGGGTCTAGGCTGCGATAGCATTCGGGTTTTCGCTCCAGAGGAATGTATTCCACACCGTGCTTGACGACAGCGTTCGGTTCGCAAGGTTTGCTTAGGATGAGTCGCTCCGCGTGGGTCTTCCTAGGAGTTGAATGCAATCCCTGCATACGTGACGTCGATGGTATACATACGCACGCTCATCCCGCACTGCCTTATCCAAATCCCAAAGCCAATACACGAAAGGGAGTTTTCTCGTGATGGCTTTATCCAACTTCTGTGTGTATCTTGTTGGATCGAACCACCTACGACAAATTACGCATTCCACCAAGTCCATGCGTTGCAAAAACATGTGTAGCATATCTTCTTGCGGCAGAAAGTATGATGAGGTCAGCACCTCTTTGCAGCTTGACCTTTCTGCGCCTTTATGAATCTCTACAAGTCCGACCCCCAGCTTGTTTGCGATGATTCTTTGGTCCCTTGAAAAACTTTCATTTCTCTTGAATAGAACTGCTAAGTAACACCTATGAGAGAATACAGAGTATCCAAGTGCCTGACCTATGATCTTGCAGTAGTTCTGTGTGCTTGGCTTTACCTCGATTGAGATTAATTCGTTCGTTTGACTGAGATCGCGGACTATCCTCCTTGCGCAGGATACATCAACCTTACCGAATCCTCTTAAACCGGTGCGAATCTTGGATGCAAAACAATCGAAGTGTTGCCGGGCAAAGTTCTCTACTATTGGATAGAGTTTCTCTTCTTTCATGCAGCGAGCCCTCTTGGACTTCTTAGGCCAACCTGAGCTTTGAAAGTCTTGCGTCACGCCATCATTAACGTTGTCGGGAAAAACTAGCCATGTTAGCTGCCCTGTCTCTCAGCTTCATAGCCTGCAGCCCCCCTGCGCTCCACGACTATCGAAAGTTTTGCAAGATGCCGAGGAGTTGATACGGCCGCTGAGAGAACTGAACATCGAAAGGGCGGATTTGCTAGATCCTGTTGATGTCAGAGGCAGAAGATTAAGAGCACTTACTCTGGTAGAGAAGGTGTTCGACTCAATCCAAAGGGTGAAGGCAGGCAGAAGAACAGTAGGCTTTACAGCTCCATCCAAAATCCTTCACATGTCAGTTCCAAACTTCTTTGTGATGAGTGACCAGAAGATCAGAAGGGGATATGGATGCGAGGGCAATGTGGCTGGATATGCAAACTTCATGTTCAGAATGAGCCTGCTAGCTCGCGACCTCATTTCTCAGGCTCATGGAGATAAGGAAATGATCCTCAATTGTTCAAAATGGAGGGGTAGAACACTCGCAAGGCTGCTCGACAACTTCAATTACACAAAGTACACTCTTGGGAAAGCCTAACCGATGCACCCCCTAGGCTGAGAGAACGACTTCGATTCGCATAGTACTCCCACTGACATAGATTGTATGACGGTGATACGGTGTTACATTCAGAGTTGCCAAATAGACCTGCTGTTTATGCGGTGTATGGTAGCCAAGGCCGTAGGTTGTATGTTGCATACGTAGGCATAGTCGACCGCCTGAAAAGAAGCGTGATGCAACACCCCACCTAGATGCCCCAACGACGCAGCAGAACGGTACCGAGCTTTAGATTCCTAGGCCTGTATATTGGTGGAAACAATGAGGAGGAAACTTGGAGCGGCCATAGTAACTGAGGAGTGCATTAGGGATGTCGAATGGATGCGGAAGAACCTCCATAGCCATCCATTGGGACCCAAATATCCTGGGAAAGTATTAATGACCGAAGAGGAGTTCAGAAAGGCCATCGAAGGTGAGCCGATATCGGATCATCAGCCGGAGTTCCAAAGGGATTTTGTGGAGGAGGATAGGCTGACAGAGATCGGCGTGATCCCCCAAGCTTGGGTCAAGAGGCACTATTTGGAAATGTGTGATGCTCACAAGAGCAAGTCTGAGGGGTATGTCATGAATGAGAAAGCGAGATGGGATCTGACCACTGGCGACGCAGCCCGAAGAGGTCATGTCAGGCGGCGCATGCTCGAAGTAGGCCTGAACCCAGAAGATTACCTAGAGCAACCGCAATCAAGAAAAGCCGAATGACATAACGGACATCACGCTGAGGTATATTGGAAATCGTCGGAGGGCTGGAGCGAACTGAGTGTTCTCTTGCTTCATCCAAGCCTGCGTGGACGCTTCCGACCAACAGTTGCTTTAAGCGCCTTCACTTCGCTCTCCAACCTTGCCAGCGTTTCACGTTGCTCATTAGCTATATCTAGTAAATCACGAAGAGTTGAAACTACTCCTTCGAACCAACTCGCAGGCCAAGGCAATGGTTGCTCCTTGGAGGCCGCCTTGATGGATTTGAGTTGACCCAAGTTGATCGTCAGGCCCTCTCTCTGTTCATCATACCATTTTTTCCAATCCGACCACTTCTGCTCTCTACTCATATGCGGACCCCACGCTCATAACGGCGTGCGAGTGGGAATAAGGGCATTGCGGAGGCAATGGCATGTCGTGTTACGGATATATACAGATATGGTGAATAAGCTGAGAAAGAGGGTCTTCTGCCTGAAACAAGCCCGTTTCCAACCGATTTCCTAATGACCACTCTAGTGGAAAGGTTCTGGCGATTGGACAAACACGTGCGGAAGGAGCTTGGGACCATGGAAATCGAGAAGATTCAGTGCATGACTTTGAATATTGAATATTCCCAAGCATCAGAGGTGCTTCAACAAGATGCTCGAAAAGGTTCTCCAGTCCGGTTGCAGATTCTGATGTCTGACGAGGTCGTCGAGAGTGAGCATCATGTCCAGGGGCGTCACCAAGCTTTCTGCTGCTTGGACGCGTCTTAGCTGGAAATCCAATAACTCAACAAGAAGGTGTGAAGTTAAGTGTACCACTTCAGGTGGCGCTTGATCTCTACCGCTTTGGTCGTAGCCAACCTTTGACCTCGAAATCACCAGTGACTGCACGACATAGTTTTCAAAAGATTCGCTAATTTTCTTCGCTAGGTTTCGCACCTGCCCGATAGCGGTGCTACCGATTGCTCCTTCTGTGGACTTAGTCTCGAATGCAATTGCAAATCCTGGGCATACCTTTCCTCTTGCTATTATCGGAAAATGGCAAAGGGCCCCGACATCTCCTCCTCCGGGTCGTTGAAAAGTGAGATTGTGTTTTTTCTCTCTTGCTCCGTCACACAAACGAGTTGAGAACCCCAACCTCCTAAAAACAGAAGCTACGAATTCCTCAAAGAGCTGCCCCCTTTGATTGTCATCTTTTGCTTTTGCCACGCCATTCAACAGAGATGAAGGTTCATGCAACATCTGTTGGTATGGATTGAACTCTTCTGTGACATAATCATAAAGTGAAGAGTCGAGGAGTTGCTTTGCTTCAGGGAGAGCAATGACATCTAGTGAGCGAACCCTTCCTCCGACGTACTCTAATCTTTCCTTGTTCCGTTGTGCTATACGCAACTCGACTAGCCAATCACTGTAGTCTCTAGCGTAGTTCGAGGCGTATTCGTTGCTTGGCACTTCGAATTTTAGTCGCAGAAGTGTTGCAACGCGTTCTAGAGTTAGTGAGTTTAGTTTCATAAGTTCTCCCGTGAGGAACGCGAATGGCTCCTTGTCCTGAAGCCGCGCATTATATAGTAGAAAGTCGATTCGCGAGTTTCCTGAGTATCGCATCATCCGAGTGCCGAGTTCAGAGAGAATAATGTCGTGATCCTCTTTCGATTCTACAAAGCCATGCGCTTCAGCAAATGCTTTGGCTGCTCTGACCCTACCTAGGCTCTCTCTCATATCTGAACAAAGGTGCTTTACCGTTGCAGGCTGAAATCTTTCAACACTCTCAAGGAACTTGAAGAACAAGGGCGGAGGCGACCTAGACAGTCGCAAGGCTCGACATCGAGAAATCAATAGAAAGCGTTAACTATCTAAACTATTTGATGAAGTTTAGAGGAACGAGTTAGCCTTGTCCGAAAGGGCTGACATTACCCTTCCACACTTTCAGCTGCCCCCCGACATAGCAGATTACTTTGACAAGTTGATCATAACTTATCACAAACTTGCCAAACCCTCAACGTCGGACGACTTCGTATCCAAGAACAAGGAGCTAGGACCTAGCTCTATAGTTGGCAGAGGATTATCCTATTTGACTCGTTTGGGCTTGATGAAAAAGGTGGGACACAAGTACGATCTTGAGCCTAACGCGCAGGTACTGAGATCAGCTTTGGTATCTGATGACAAGAACAAGGCGACGCAGGAATGGCAATCAATGCTGAAGCAACATGAGCTATTCGCTATGATGGAAGAATACCTCGATAGCGTCAGTGGAATGGGAACCGCGATCGGTTTCGGAAACTACGTGCGCACCAAGCTTGGAGCGGATTGGGGCAAGAAGTTCACTGAGGACGGCGGTAGGCGGCTTTGCTGGCTGTTCGGCTCAAAAGGTTTGGTTGGCTACGATCAGGATACCGAGAACCTATCTTTCAAGAAAACTGAGCCTGTTGCCGAACAACTGGGCAAGGGGGAGAAGGGTTTGGAAAGGACTCTTCTGCTTGTAGCAGTAGATGGATCTGGTAGTCTCAACGTGAAGGTTTCTGACGAATTCGACGTCAAATTGTCAAGGAGAATTATCGATATGGTTCTTGGCGCTCGAGAACCTCGTTCAATCGGAAACGAGAAACAAAAGAAAGGTAGGCACAACCCATAGAGTTTCACAGTGCCCGTCGATCATTGTTTGTCAGCCTGGCATCAGTCCCCAGGAAGATCGTAAGCAGATCCTGCAATCGCCTCCCTGCGAACCAGAGCCTCATGAGTACTTCATTTTTGCTCATAGGGTAGGTCATAGTCCGGACCTGCAAGATCATGATGTCGATTGCGCGCTGTGACCTTCCAGAGGTCATGGTGGTTGCTTCGATTTCCTTAGGCTGATAATCGTGCCATACTTACCCCAGTTCCATCTATCCGTTCCTCGCCTCCTGTCCAGTAACGCACACGTAAACGCTCGAGTGAGAACCTAAGTCGGCGGAATCCTTCTGGTCACTAACAGACTTGCTCTGCTGGCCTATTTGCCGTTTGTGGGATTCCAAGCAGCTCGCTGGACCTTAGAGAAGCCTGTGGTCCACGGTTGTAAGAATGTCCGCTCGACGAACTAGGATCAGGTTGACTAGCAAGGGCACCGACCATGAGCCCTAGAAGGAAGGAGAGGGCATCTCTGACGGACAACTGTCCCACTAAGACGCCATAAAAAACCAGTACCAAGATAGAGGCGAGAATGAGGTCAAGGCGAATCTCTCTCCCGTGCGGGTAACTTAACCGAGTTCTCTTGTGGCTACCCATTGCCAGTCAGATAATACCCCCCTACAGACTGGTTTAACGTCCTTGCCAGATGATCGTGTGTGCTGTGTGTCGAAAGTCGACGATTCGGAGAATTTCAGAATTTACGAAATTTCAGGCACGCATGCCCTCGAAGAGAATTTGTGTTTCTCTGAAATGTTGTAGTCATCGGAGTGAAAGGGTTGAAAACAGTCTTTCATGTGCAGTTCTGCGGGCACTGCAGAGAAGATGCTCCATTCAAGACGACTCACAATGAGCTTTGGCAGGTAGACGAATGCCTATGTTGCGGCACCCGCTCATTTGTCGATTTCAGTAAGTTGAAAACGTTGTTTCAAAAAGTGAATCGTGACGGCACCGAAGCGGATAAGAGAGGAAGCCCAGTACCTTAACCAAGGGGCTGCGACGAATGGAGGACGCCTGGAAGGAACTTGCGGAGAAGTTACACCTGGCCGGATTGAAACCGTACGAAAGAGACATCTACCTAACAATCCTGAGAAGCAAGTCCTTCAGAGCCACGCAGCACCAAATTGCAGGCTCAATGAAGGACTTCCGGCTACGTAGGAAGCCCGGGCCGGGGTCCATATCTCAGGCTCTAAGAAACTTGGTGAAACATGGCCTGATTGCTAGGGTTGAAGATCGGCCTCTCTCGTTCCGGCTGAGAACGGATGTCGAGAACAGTTGGGCCGAGTACGTGGAATCGCTTGTAGAACAAGTCAGAGTGCGGAACGATCCCCTCTGTCGAGATATAGTGGAAAGGGTCAAGTCGCTGTTAGGTGGAGAAACGGCTGACATAGGTCTCATTCGAGTCGTAGGTGTAGGCTCGGACGAGCGATTATTCAGCCGAACTACATTCATCACGCGGCGGATGTATCGATCCGCCCAGAGATCTATCAAAATAATGACAAGACGGTTTGACTGGGTAAGAGATGTGCAGAATGAATTGACGAGAGCACTCCGAAGGGGTGTGGATATCAGGATATTGGCTTCAAAGGATTTGCTCGATCCAGTGGCGGAAGCTGCAATAAACCAATTTCGACAAGAACATATCGGGCATTTCGACATAGCTCATTACAACCCCGGAGGCCTAACGATGAGTATTGTCGATGATGTGCAAGCACTCGTCGTAACATATCGTCGTGAGGAAGGCACGCAAGAAAGGCCACCAGCGTTTATTTTCACGACCGACAACGAGTATGTTGTGAAAGAGCTTCTACTGTACTCTTTTGACAAGAAGTGGCCACAAGATGAAACCTGAATTCATCTTCGTTTCCGATGATGTTGAAGATAAGCTAGCTTCGGAAGTCAATGCACTAGTCAAACGTTTTGAAAGCCCTAATGCCAGAACCCCATCCTTTGGGCTTCCGGTCTTGCATGAACTCGTAAGCAAGACGTGTGAGTATGCCAAATCGAAAGGCATCGTTGACGGTAACCGACCGTTTCCTCTGAGCGTGGACCCTTGGGCAGACAGGCTGATTCTCTGTGGGATGACAGAAAGGTTTCCTAACGCATATGCTCCCGACTACAGGAGCCCATCAGCGAAAGTGAATCAGCCTTATCAGAACATAGTTGCCGGAAGCAAACTTCCTACCACCAATCAGTTGAAAACCAGAATCGAAGTCTTCGCAGAAAGGTCGAAGCAGCTAGACGGTATATACGTGAATTCCTCTAAGGAAAGGACAGCAGAAATCCAGAGGACCTTACATGAGTGGCTTCCCTATGATGACGCCCTCTTTCTAATTGCCAGCAAGGGACCGATCTACCCGGGACATGGCTTCTTTGATTTTGAGAGTATTGATGCTCTGCGAGATTTTTCTCTTGTCACCCCCCTACTAAGGAAGGAGCTGGCCGTAGCAATTGGCTTTGACGGAGCGCTGGTTCGGTCAACATGTGAACTGTGTTATTTGCTCCATTCGATTCTCATCTGCGATATCTCCGGTTCAAAAAAAGTTGACTATCTGACAGAGGCCGGTTTAAACGTAATACAGATGAACCTTCTGAAAGAAGGCGTGCACATCGAAAACAAGAGATTGAAGGCTAGCGAACGCAGACCTGTATGGTCCGCATTGACAACTCTGGCACTTGAATACCTTGTCGAGGAGCGCCTTGTTGACAATACCAACCGACATCCTAGGTTTGGAAAGCCGCTGAACAAGTTGAGCGCGTATGGCGTGAATCTTGCCTTAATGGTCATCAAACCGCTATTGGAAGACTGGTACAGTGATGATCCCCACTCGCTTGTGGCGTTTCTCCAAGATAGAGAGAGGTTTCGGCATATGCTCAATCAGGGATATCCAAAGCTACTAAGAGGTGCAAAGGCCCATCTATTTGAGAATCCCTCAAAGTTCGAATGAGAATCGCTTGGTCAGCTGCACCCTATTCTCATCAGTAGCGAATTAGTGTCGTCGCCAACAGGATGTCAGATTTTGAGAAACAGAAAGGCATGTCGGAATTTCCAACTCGCCCTGCGTCACGATTGGTTTTAATATCTGTGACGCGAAATCGTTCGACGTAGGCAAAACGGCCATGGCAGAGGACCTCGTTTTGCCTACTTGACCTGCGTAGCGGGGTGGGGTAGCCAGGTTTAACCCGCAGACGAGAGGCGGACGGCTCATAACCCTGAGATTCGCTCAATACGCTTGAGCGCTCAAACGGTGGTTCGAAAGGCGTATGGGCCCCGAATGTCCACCCCCCGCTACCATACTTGATCTGTCAATGATATGGTTTTTCTCAGCAGACAAAAGACAAGTATCCATCAGAGCTGCGCTGAGCTATCGATACGTTTTCATTCTGGTGAGAGCAGTCTGCTAGATTAATGCTCCGAGAGCGGTAGGTCGCACTTCAATTTGACTGGCTTTTTCGACCAGCATTACGTTCCGTCGCTTTCGAAGCCGGTAATGATCGTCGGTCTTCGGGGCAACACGGATTTGGGATACCAATGTGCGAAGAGGCTCGTCAAGACTCTCGGTGCAAAGAGATTCGCCGAATACTACAGCGATTGGTTCCCAGATCTGGCGTTCGTCGACGATAGCGGCCTCTGTAGGCTTCCTCGATGGATCCTTCATGAAAGCTCATCAACTATTCCGAATGTAGTGATTCTCAGCGGAGTGACTGGAGTAGCATCCGAAGACCCTGAAGCCCACTACTCAACATTCAATGAACTCACGGAATTCTCGAAGAACCTGGGTGTTCGTTTCACCTACGTTCTTGATGGAATCATTGCCGGAAACGGTGAAGAAAAAAGGATCCAAGTGGCAGCCACAAGTCTAGAGTTGGTTCGAAAGGCTCATCGCCATGGTGCTCAAGCCTTAAAAGGAGTTGCGTTGCCCGCAGTTCCGAGCCTGTTCCTTGGACTATCTCGACTTCATGACCAGGCAGCCATGCTAATCGTCGGTTCACTTGGGGAACCAAGATCCGATGATGCAACCGTTGAGACTCTGCTCTCTTTCTTGAGGAAGGTCGCTGGGATCAAGGTCTGACGTTGTGATTCACGGCCAATGCCAAGGCTCCACAAGAGGCAGGCCTGCACCTGTCTTCTCTCTTCCGTATCTTGAGATGGGCTTCGTTAGGTGTCTATGGGCCCTAGGAGGAGGCAGGTACATCCCGGGCGCCAGTTCTCTCTCAACGATAATGGGTTTCTTGCGAGCAGTGCAATCTTCCGCTCTGCATTTTCGACATCTGAAGCCTTGTCCCCTTCCGGCGGACTCCATTCTTCTACCGCACTTTGAGCAACGGGGATTCTCGAATCGGGCATCCTGCGCCAGATCTAGAACCTTGATCTTCTCCAAGTTCAGAGTTTGCGCGTGCGTTCTGGTGCCCCTTCTGATCCCGCCATGTGCCTCAACCAGATCTCCGACTATTAGCTTTCTGACAATGTCTCTGAATCCTCCTGTCGGTTCATATGCTGCGCAGT
>Ga0209725_1001852_pt1 | contig 11692 bp, 11 predicted proteins | sample I18A1metaG_FD_184145 | JGI IMG/M metagenome (GOLD analysis project Ga0209725, IMG submission 184145) | Lake sediment bacterial and archeal communities from Gulf of Boni, Indonesia to study Microbial Dark Matter (Phase II) - ​I18A1 metaG... | ecosystem: Environmental > Aquatic > Freshwater > Lake... | reverse complement strand
CCTCCCCTACCACCGGTGATTGGGCAGTTTTGAGGTTGTCTCCTGTAATCCGGGTTTGTTTCAGCTGGATCTGCATGTGGAATAAGGATTGGAAACTAGGAAATAACGCTAGGTTCTGATGCTCTCAGGGGTTGAAGTCCAGGTGTACGGGAAAGCTTTTTTCAACGGCTTCCTCAGGACACCAGAGCACGCGCGCGCTAGAAGTATCAAACACCATTTCTAGCTGGTTTCTGCAGGATGCTGACGCGCCACACTTGCGCTGTGTTCAATTGAAGGTGCAGTTCCCTCATCAGTATCTTCTGCATTTCAGGTGTGCGTGGCCTGCTCGAAGTCTGTTTAGACCTGTCAAGATTCACATCTCTGTTGACGATCCGTTCTTTCACAACGATCGACTGCGATATGGCTAATCAACTGACTCTTGTTAGTATCAGTCGAGCTTTTGACTCTCCTATCCTTGATTTCAGGCTCATGTATCCCTCAAGCTTTCGTTCGATACATGCGAGGTTCAGCGTTACATCAAACTCTTCGGCTCCCCGACCCACATAGTCCTGAGGTATCTTGAATTTCGTGGTTCCACTTATTCTTCCATGATCTGATCTGAAGTCAGCGATTTGGGCCACATTTCCGAGAATGTCTGTTGCAGATGCGTTGTTTGGGTCTTTGATTGTGAGGTCCATGCTGAAGTAGCCATAGGGGTGCACATAGTTGCCTCGCCAAACCCCTCTTAGATCGGCCTTTGTGTCGACCAAGCGTTTGTCTTCCGCGTACCGCTGGAAAACCTCAGTGTCCAAGTCAAACTGCCTTACCGTACCTTTTGAATCGAATTCGAATGTCAGCTCCAATCCGTCACTTCCGCCTCCGTGAACCAAATATCTCGCTTTGTCCAGCCTCTCCAGATACGCCTTCTCAGGACCTCTTTCAATGACAAGAGCGTTCTCCTCCAATTTGATTTCTGTCCTCTGGAACTCATGAGCATAAGTGCCGACCAGTTTTCTTCTTCGTTGAGAGGTAACCTTGGTCCTTCCGCCTTGTGGATCGAATGAGAAAGTCCCGCCAGTAAGTAGGTAGAGTGCTTCCCTGGCCGGGGGTCTCCATCCCGAGTTGTCATTCAGATTGCAGAGTATGATAATGCCAACTTTCAGTTTCGGATAGAATGCAACATGTGCAGTCCATCCCAAGTTTCCTCCAGTGTGTGATAACAACAGGTTTCCGTAGTACCATGTGTGTTTCCAGGAGAGGGCATACCCACTCCGTGATCTGCCAGCAGGTGCCTGCAGCTTCTGCATCTCTCGCACAGTGCTATCTTTCACAATTCTTTCTCCCTTGTAAAGACCCATGTTGATTTGTGCGATCAGAAAGTGACTTAGGTCCGTCACAGAAGAGAAAAGCGAGCCGCATGGTTTTTCTGGGTTAGAGCCACCGTACCAAGGTTTGACCTTCTCAATTGGGTCTTCAGGCTTGTTTCGACTATATGGTTGCGCCAAACTCCGCCTTATCTCAGGTGACTGTTCAAAACTGCTCGTTTTCATCTCTAGGGGGTCAAACAGATTCTTCTTCATGTAAGTTGGGTATGGTTCGCCTGCAAATTGGCCCACGAGATAGCCAATTATGTTGAAGGCCGTGTTAGAATACATGATCTCTTGGTTAGGCGGCATCACAGTTATCGCTGATCTCTGAATCATCTCTCCCAGTGAAATTGTTTCATCCAAGCTGAAACAGACTGGATCCACATGTACAGGGAGGCCGGACGTGTGTGAAAAGAGGTTTCTGACCGTAGGCTGTTTCCTGAATTTCGTTTGAATCTGCACATTCTCCAAGAGTCTGTTGACAGGATCATCAAGACGGAACCTTCCTCTCTCCATCCATTGCAGAAGACCCACTGCTATCACCGTCTTCGATACTGAGGCAACACGGTACACAGTCTCGGCGCTCGCCGGGATCTTTCCCTCAAGGTCTGCATAACCGAAGCCTTTTGATGTCACAATATTGTTTTGTTCGATCACTGCGACCGAGAATCCGGGAACTTTCTTTGCGTTCATTTCTCTGACGAGAAATTCTTCGACATTGTTCACTCGAGCCCTATCCAAATCAGACCACCAGATAGAATGGCTCGTGATCGTTGCATACAATTAAGATTTTGCGAATTATCGAAACTCAAAGCCCCCGGTCTGGCTCATCCTCGTCACATGCAGATCAAGTCCCTCCCGATTGCCTCAGAGCCGATATCACATCGTCGACCGAGCAATATTGACGTTCTGGAAGGCTTGCCAGCACCTTTTCGGCGCGGACGCGTTTCTCCGCCGTCAGATCTATTATCTTCCAGCCTTGATGATCGACCAGCGTTCTCATTGACGTCGGGAATGTCGTGTCTTCTGCAAGGACCTCGCGAAGAGAATCAAGCCCCTGACTCGACGTAACCATAGGCAAGACTCCTATGTCTCGATAGACTTTGAGTCTGGCTGCATCCTTGTACATCTTCACTCCATGGAATGCGAGGATCGATTTCTCGAATCTCGACGCAGAGGCCTTTGTGTTGATATCAGTGAGCTCCTCGTCAGAGAACTGGTAGATGTTGTCGGCCTTTGGACCGAACAGCCTCGTATAGAGAATATCTGACTCGTAAGCAGGTTCTTCCTGAGAAAGGTCTACACAATGGATCACGTTCAGGTCCTTCATTACAGAGATCCCGTGCGAACCGAGCGCGTTAGCTTGCCCTCGGGCAGTCTCCAGAGCTATTCTTACGTCGCAAAGACACACAGAATGAAGTAGGTCACGAAACTCTGTTATTCTCTTGTCGTCGAGCTCAATCTCCCGAGGAATCTGTATATGAATGATTGACGCATCCAAACATGAGCATATGTCAACCATCCTTTCTAGACAGGCCACGTTTGCATTCGACGCTTCCAGCCTGTGTCTATGAGTCACATCCTGGTGGCATCGGACCGTGAACTCAAAATCTGCAGGAGTTCTCTTTCTCCAAGATCGAACCATGTGGAGCTCTGGATACTCGTAGAATGTCGAGTTAACCTCGACAAAGTTGAATGCCTTCGCATAGGCTGAGAGGGAGTCTTCGTGCGGAACGTGGAAATATGCCCATCCACCTGCCCCGATCAGAAATCTGGTCAAGAGAGGCCCCTCTACCCATGCTCTCTGGGATGCGGAGAGAGATTACGTTTTCTCTTTTCCGTGGAGGCGGATGGAGAAGACGCGAGAATAACGCGCAGATGATACGATCACAGCTGTCCCGTGCATGACTTCGTTAAGATCTGATTTACTGCGATGCAAGGCTCTAAAGCAACATACATCATCTTTTCAAGAGCGGCGTGAACTCCCGTAGCGCCGACAGATCCAGCGTGAACATGAGTCTGGTGACAGGTGTTGAACAAGGATCTCTTGCTTGCCGTACTGAAGCTTACGATGGACACTGATCAACTTGGTCTAGAAGATCTCTGTGGGGCAGTGAGGATGCCTGCTGCTGAGGTGAAGAGGCATCTGGAGGATCTTACTTGCCAGGGAGCGTTGACCTTTGAACAGCACCTAGTCACTGTTGATGTTGAGAAACGATTGAGTATCGCTGTCATGGCTCTGCGTGAAGGGGCAGATCCGGAGAGAGTATGTAGGCTGCTGAGCTGGCAGGAGTTCGAGGAGATAGCTGTGAGATCCCTTCGGGCAAACGGGTATTCAGTCTTCAAGCATTTTGTATTCAAGTCGAATGATCACCGTCGAGAGATCGACGTCATCGGAGTGGGACAGACTCTGGTTGTCTGTTTGGACTGCAAACACTGGATGAAGGGCATACGTGGAACAGTAGGAGAGAAGGTTGCTGCAAGACAGATTGAGAGGGTACGACGCCTAGCCGCGAACGCAGAGTCTAGGTCAAGGCTCGGAATCCAAGCCAGACAAACTCTCTATTTCGTGCCCGCTATTGTGAGCCTATTTGACAACGGCCCAAGGTTCATAAACCAGGTCCCAATCGTTCCCGTCCTTAAGCTTAATTCCTTCCTTTCTTCATTAGATCCCTTTGTCGAAGGCCTTTTCACTGTAAAAATGAAAGGGCAGAGCGGGTCACATTGAAGATTGTGATAGTGCACGGAAAGGACATAGACGCGAACATCCAAGATCTCCAAGAAGAAGCGAAGAAGCTCGGCCACGATGTTACACTTGTGGGTGCTGTAGATCTTTCCGGACATGTTGGCGACCGTGGCTCTGTGTTCTATGCTAAGGGAGTCGAACTGGACTCATGTGATTTGGCTTTCCTGAGGGGCCTTGGCAGAGGCACTTGCGAGAGAATAACAAAAAGGATAGGGGTTCTAACCCAGCTTGAACTCTCAGGAGTCAGAGTGATCAATCCTGTTTCTCCTCTCCTTAATGCCAGAAACAAATTTCTGACAATGTGTAACCTAGCACGCATGTCCATACCCGTACCTCCCACTTTCATGACCGAGAGCGCTCTTCAAGCGTACCGAGCCGCAAAAACGATGAAGCAAATCGTGTACAAGCCGATCATAGGTTCCATGGGCTACGGATCGCTGAAATTCGAGGACCCGGACCTGGCCTACAACGCATTCCAAAGCCTAGAGATGATCGGCAGGCCAATAATGGTTCAGAAATACATCCCATCGGCCAACAAAGACATAAGGATCTTTGTAATTGGAGAAAATGTCACCGCCGCGATGGCTCGTGAGGCTCCTCCAGGAAAATGGAAATCCAATGTCTCCCAAGGAGGAAAAACAAGCCCGATCATTCCCAGCAATGAACTGAGAGAGCTATCGATCAAGGCCACGAAAGCCCTTGGCCTAGAGTACTCAGGCGTCGATGTCGCTGAGATACCCGGACAGGGCTTCTGCGTGCTGGAGGTGAACGCCTCACCAAGTTGGCAAGCTCTGAAACAAACCACATCAGTCAATGTGGCACAGGAACTGCTTCTTTACGCTTTGCGAAGATAGCGTGTTCCTTTTTAGCTTGCAGGCTCTTCGGATCTTGTGTTCACTACTCTTATGAGCTTTGGCGCCGGGAGGGGGATTCGAACCCCCGCGGCCCGTGAGGGCCACAGGCTTTCTGTCATCACACTCAAGGCCTGCGCCTCTGGACTACATAGCAATGCATTAATCCACTCGGCCTTCGGGATCTGAGACTCACATCTCACACTATCCCGGCTCCCGGCGTGTGTGGAGCTCCTTGTAAGAACAGTCTACAGTCTTAAAACAATTTCAGCCAAAGTCTTGCCGCTAACTCCGGTCTTAAGGCGACCACGGGCACAGACTGAGCAGTACGCCATTCGAAGGCTGGGAACTGTTTATTTTGTTGCTTCACTCAATCCTTCACTTCGTAGGTCTCATATGGAAAAGAAGTTCGAATTCCTTGAGCATGTCGCAGATGCTTATGTGGCTGCTTACGGTAGAAGTCTTGCAGAAGCATTTCAAAATGCAGCCCTAGCTATGTTTGAGTTGATGACGGATGCTAGCAAGATTGAACCGAGAATCGAAGAAGAAATAGTCGTGGAAGAATGGGATGAAAACGCCCTCTTATACAATTGGCTTGAGCAGCTTCTACTCAAGTTCGAGATCGAAGGGAAGCTTCTCTCGGAATTCAAGATATCTGAACTTGTTCAGACAGAGAAGGGTTGGAGGCTGCAGGCGAAAGTCTCCGGAGAATTGTTCGATCCGAAGAAACATGAGTCTAGAGTCGAAGTAAAAGCTGTGACCTATCATCAGATGGAGATAGGCCGAAGAGACGACGCGTATGTCGTGAAGTTCATTTTGGACCTGTAGACATGCTACACGATTGGAGTGTTTCGCTTCTGACAATCGTTGAACGTTTCATCTGACTGAGACAGATCGCGAAGCGGGAAGCTGTGTTTCTGATCCTGTCATCTTTGGCGAGGCCTATTGTATAGCTATCGAGAATTCTTCAATCAGTGTTTCCGGAATTATGTTCCTTTTGCCGACCTTTCTGAAGTGAAGCAGCCCTCTTTTCTCCAGAAGCTTCAGATCGTGGTAGACATTCTTCACGTTTCTCCTGACCTTCCGTGCAACATCGTTGATTGATTCGACATGGAACTTGGAGATGGTCTCGAGAAGCTCAAGCCTTTTGGGGTTCAGGATTTTGTCCAATTCATCTGATCTGATCTTCAGAGTCTCTTCAACCATGTAGTCAAGTTCCCCTCCTTCCACGTAGGCTTCATAGGCGTGCAGCAGGTTCGCCCACTCGACATACTCTCCGAAGAGGCCGATGTCAACTTTCCTTTCGATGAACCTCTTCTCGAACTCAGAGAATGACATGCCCGCCGCGGTTTCATGTTCATGAAGTCTCTTCTTGACTTCTTCAAGACTCAGCCTTCTGAGGATTTTGATCCGCAAGTTAACTCTCCCGCGGGGTATTTCTCGCGTCTTAGGACTATTGGTCTCGAGGCAAATGAAGTTTAAATTGGCGACATTCCGTTCTAACGGCAGTTCAGAGTTGAAGAAGCATGTCAGAAGGCGAAGTGCTGAGAGGAACGTCTGAAAGAGTGCCGATTCAAAGTGTTGCTCCTCACATCTGGGAGATCCCTCGCTCATATCACCCAGGGATGCGTGTTCCCGGCCGGATCTATGCAGACGAGTCTCTGCTGGACAAGATGAAGACAGATCTTACAGCTCAGCAATGCGCAAATGTCGCACATCTGCCGGGGATATACAAGTGGTCTATCACCCTTCCTGATGGTCATGAGGGATATGGCTTCCCCATTGGAGGCGTGGCGGCAACAGATTATGATGAGGGAGCGATAAGCCCAGGAGGAGTTGGATACGACATCAACTGTGGCGTAAGACTTCTCAAAACAAACCTTGATGAGAAGGAGGTTCGAGGTAAGCTCGCAGCGATCCTTGAGACGCTCTTCAACTATATTCCTTCAGGGCTCGGCAGCAAAGGAAAGATCAGAGTCACACCAAACGAACTGGACAGAGTCGTCTCTGATGGGGTTGACTGGGCGGTGGCCAAAGGATATGGGTGGGTTGAGGACGGGGGGCATTGCGAGGAGAACGGGTGCATGGAATCATCCGATCCTTCTAAGGTCTCATCCACAGCCAAGAACCGAGGCTGTACCCAACTAGGCAGTCTAGGTAGTGGAAATCACTTTCTGGAGATTGAGACAGTTGACAGAATCTTCAATCCTGAGATAGCGAAACGTTTTGGTGTTGAGAGAGAGGGCCAAATACTGGTGTTGATTCATACAGGTAGTAGGGGGTTCGGACACCAGGTCTGCAGCGACTATCTCAGAGTCATGGAACATGCGGTGCACAAGTACAACATCAAGCTGCCTGACCGGGAATTGGCCTGTGCCCCTTCCAAGAGCAACGAGGCACAGGAATACTTTGCCGCTATGTCCGCAGCCTGTAACTTCGCCTGGGCAAACCGGCAGATGATCACCCATTGGACCAGGCAAGCGTTTGAGAAGATTCTAGGTAAGTCAGCTGACTCAATGGATATGCGTCTCATCTACGATGTAGCCCACAACATAGCCAAAATCGAGGAACACAGCATCGATGGCCAGAGAGCCAAGGTCTTCGTCCACAGGAAAGGAGCCACTAGAGCCTTTCCCCCTGACCATCATGAGCTTCCCGGGGACTATAAGGCAGTGGGACAACCCGTGCTTATCCCAGGCAGCATGGGAACAAGTTCTTGGATCCTCGTAGGAACTCCGCGAGCAGCTGAGCTCAGCTTCTCCTCAACAGCCCATGGAGCTGGACGCTACATGAGCAGATCGGCGGCAAAGAGGAAGTACTGGGGTAACGATGTCAAGAGAGGCCTGGAGCAGAGAGGAATACTTGTAAGAGCCGCCAGTATGGCAGTCATCAGTGAAGAAGCTCCTGGAGCATACAAGGACGTTGATAGGGTCGCCGAAGTAAGCCACCAACTTGGCATCGCAACAAAGGTAGCTAGACTGACTCCGATAGGATGCACAAAAGGCTAGAGCCAACTTCTCAAAGCAGATCCATATGACCTTGAGAAACAGTCTCGCTCAGACCTGCGCAAGGGCGCAAGACGTAGACCTTGCAAAGAAAAGGCTTTTTGACGAGAAGCTGAGCCTGGTCATCGTCAAACAAGGCCAGACAGTATTCACCGACAAGGAGCCGGGTATCAGAGGTCTCATCGAAGCGATAACCAACTGTGGGGTCTCGCTGCACGGAGCTGCTGTGGCAGACAGGGTTCTTGGAAAAGCTGCAGCCCTTCTCTGCGTCTATGCAAAGTTCTCAAGCGTATACGCATCTGTCATGAGCAACCTGGGCGAAAAGATTCTCGAAAAGTTCTCTATCCCGTATCAGCATGGCACATTGGTGCCGAACATTCTGAATCGCCGTGGAACTGACACGTGTCCCTTTGAGAAGGCTGTGATGAACACTGATTCTCCAGAAGAGGCCTTCCTGATAGTAGGCCGACGAGTCAAGGAGAGTGCTTTGCGAAAGGCCTAGGTAGCACCTGCTGCCAAGGTGCCCAGCTTTTCTTTGAAGTGAGTCCTCACAAGAACTCTTCTCTTCAGATCTTGAATTCTCTCCCAAGGACTAGGATCGATTCCTCTCAAGATGGAGAGATAGAAGCTAAGATAGTCTATGAAATAAGTCATTGAGAGCAGCTGAGAGACCCGGGTCTGTCCGACTCCTATGGCTTCATGGACATTCGCCACTCTCATTTCAGCGAGGCTTTTCTTTGTCTCTTGTACTCTGATGCCTTCTTCTTGTGTTTCTTCCGTCCTTAGAAACACATGTGAGAACTTTGACTCATACTGTGCGGCCCTGCCCCACACCTCTAACTCGTTGTGGCAACTCTCTGGAAGAATACTCATCACAACCGGCATCTTACTATTCTCATTTAACTGATTCTTCATTCTTCTCGCTAGACCGCTATTCCTGTGGAAGGCGTAGACCACAGGAATTGTGGCCACGATGTTGAGGGCAAGCTTTTTCGCCGGATTGTTCTTCTGAGGGACGCTCCATCCAATCTGATTCCTGAAGCTCTTCAGACAATCGACAGCTTCCCGTATCTCCCCTATTGCATTTATCTTTCCACTCAATGAGGCAAGCACCAGAGATGAGACCACGAATAGGAAAGGAAACGCTGTTCTAGGTTCAAGCCCCGCTTTCACGTTGATATGAGGGATCTTGTTGGCTTCCGAGATCTTTCTCATGTTCCCCCCGGATGAAACTGTCATCACCTGGCAACCTTTCTGAACAGCATTGAGGAGTGCTTCAAGTGTCTCCTGGGTTTCTCCGCTATAGCTCACAGCCAAGATCATAGTCCTGTTGTTTGAGAAATTCGGTAATCTGCTGTCTCGAACTACTATCGTTGCTCTGCTCAAATGATCGGCAAGCCAGTTTAGAGCGATTTCTGAAACTATGGCGGAAGTTCCCATGCCTACAAGAACCACATTGTCAAAATCGCTCGTGCACTTCTGCAAAGGCAGTCCTTTGAAATCACTCGCGGCCTCATCAAGATACTCAGGCATTAGGTCAATCTTCTCGAGCATGTTGCCCTGATCGATCTCTCGGATCTTCTCCACATCATCAAGCGTGTGCACAGGCTATCATCTCAATCCTGCTTTGCATGTTTCAGATTGATTCTCCTTGGTCATGTGCCCACTTCTCTTCAAGAACGTTTAGTATTGCCAGCGTAGCGTATACCGCTTCCTCAGTTCTTACTGTTTCGGTACCTTGATTGGGAATCGTGTTGAGAACCATGTCAGTGAAATCTTGAGGCTTCAATTCTTCTTTGGAGAGAATCTCTATGAGACCTTCCTGGGGTGAGCCGAACACAACCAAGATCTTCGAGGCACGGTTGAACTCTTGTGAAAGATCTTTGAGTACATCATAGACAGGTCTACCGTACCTTGATGTCATAAGCGTGAGTTCCTTCTGGCGGTGTCTAAGGGTTTCCCCCAGTGTCCATTTGGAGACAGATACGCTGTATCCCCAGTAGAAGGGAACCTCTGTCTTGGAAACTGTCGAGTATCTGTCCCCTTGAGAAGTCTTCTCAATCTTGATTGTGACTCGTTTTCCTGTTTGCAGGCCAGTCCCCTCGACAATCACATTACTGCCAGTGCCAATATCGACCGCAGCCAAATGTTTCTCTGAATTGACGACGATGCCTTCGCGGTACGCTACGCGTGAAGCTTGATCGCTCTTTGAGATTGGATGATGAGGAGTCCTCAATGGGGGCAGTATTCCTACATATTGCATATTCGGGGATATGTGGAATAGTCTCCTTCGGAGGTATTGTGGGGTCTCTAGGTATGAAAGGATCGTTTTCAGGAATTCAGCGTCCTTTTGCTCAGTTCTAGAGCCATGTGGGTAGATCAGGATCTCGTCTACTCGGTAGATCGCGGCGACGCGGGCCAGCAAACCAACACGAAGAGTCTTCTCTCTGAGATGTGGAATATCAGAGACGAAAGACGAAGGTATCGCAACTGTGAGCCTTCTCTTTCTTCTTTCGGCCATCCAGGACATTCTTCGACCAACACTTGGCATGTTTCTGATTGTAGGATCTTCTATGTACATCATGTTGCTTCGCAAGGTTTATAATAGCTAGCGCTCCCTGAAACTGCGGCAGTCTTGGTGACAGTCATAGAAGGTTTCGGATTTGGGCCATAGAAAGAAGCACGCTCCTAAGAGAGGTTCCTTGGCGTATCTTCCCAGGGGACGTGCGAATCGATGGAGAGCGCGCATTAGGCATTGGCCCGAGATCGAGGGGAAGCCAAAACTCCTGGCTTTTTCAGGCTACAAGGTCGGAATGACCCATATTATCACAATAGACAATAAGAAAGGATCCTTCAACTTCGGAAAAGAGATGACACTTCCTGTTACGTTGATAGACAGTCCGCCAATGATGGTTTGTGCAGTAAGGGCTTATGAAAAGAGCCCTACAGGTTTGAGGACCGTGACAGAGGCGTGGGCTCAGGATCTCCCTAAGAATCTTGGACGGATGCTATCCGCACCCAAGAGTCAGAAAACGGAGGAGGCACTGAAGAAGATCGAAGCTTCGCTAGCGAAAGTTCACGAAGTTCGCGTGCTGATCACGACCCAACCAGAACTTGCAAACGTCCCAAGAAAGACACCTGAGATCATTGAGATCAAGGTAAGTGGAGGGGCCTCAAAGGATCAGTTGGATTATGCAAAGAGCATACTCGGCAAAGAAGTGAAAGCCTCTGATGTCTTTCAACCTGGCGAATGGGTTGACGTGGCCGGGATAACTAGGGGCAAGGGAATTCAGGGGCCTGTGAAGCGTTGGGGAATCAGGAGAAAATCCCACAAATCAAGAAAGACTGTCCGTCAAGTTGGCACAATAGGAGGATGGAATCCCTCGTATGTTCAGTACACAGTGCCCAGAGCCGGGCAGACAGGCTTTCATCAGAGAATCTCTTACAGCCAGCAGATTGTGAAGATTGGCGAGGATCCGACCGAGATCAACCCAAAGGGAGGCTTCGTCCGCTCAGGGCCAATCAAGGGAAGCTACCTGATGGTTGCCGGAAGCATCTCTGGGCCATCAAGAAGATTGGTTACCCTGAGGCATGCCGCACGGGCCAGAATCACTTCTCCAATTCCTCCCAAAATTGAGTATCTGAACATCCGTACCGAGCAGTGAGTATTGGTGAGTCGCATGGCTGGAAGAACCGTTGATGTTCTAGCGATGGACGGAAAGAAGGTGCGGACAATGGTACTGC
>Ga0209725_1001851_pt1 | contig 11693 bp, 17 predicted proteins | sample I18A1metaG_FD_184145 | JGI IMG/M metagenome (GOLD analysis project Ga0209725, IMG submission 184145) | Lake sediment bacterial and archeal communities from Gulf of Boni, Indonesia to study Microbial Dark Matter (Phase II) - ​I18A1 metaG... | ecosystem: Environmental > Aquatic > Freshwater > Lake... | reverse complement strand
GGCGAGGGGCGAGGTCTTCAACATAGGCAACCCACAGGAAATCACGATCATGGACATGGCTCGGAAGGTCAAGGAGCTTGCAGGAAGCACACCCGGAATCGTGCACAGGCCTTTGCCGCCGGATGACCCGCGGAGGAGATGCCCAGACATCTCCAAAGCCAAGAAACTCCTAGGATGGACTCCAACCGTAACACTCGATGAGGGCTTAAGAAAGACAATAGAATAGTTCAGACGGAGGAGGGAAACCGGAAGATAGGAATGTGCGGAGACCCGCTCTTTTTCCCAGCGCGTCCGAAGATGCCTCCTGTCGGGTTTGTGTTTTGTTGCCGCCTGTCCTATCTTGGCGTTGAACAGGTCTTGCTTTTGTTTCAGTCGCCTCCAAGGATCTAGGAAAGGAGGAGCTGAAACCAGTGTTAGCATCTGAGAGATTGGACTGTGGTAGTCACTTTCTAATGTGGCGAGATACGAAGCTGCAACGTCGTGAGACATCAGGCGTATCGGTTGTCTCGGCGACATGGAACGAGCGTAAGACACTACCCACGCTCGTCCGGGGAATCCGTGAAGCTCTCAGCCGTGTCCGTCACGAAATCATAATAGTGGACGACAATTCACGCGACGGAACCTACACTCTCGCATCGAAGCTGGCAGACAGAGCCATCCGCAAGCCTTTGGAATGACCCCTCTCGAGCACGGCCACCTTACAACCGTTCGCTTATCATCCGGCACATCTACTCGCCGTCGTGGTACCACCCTCAACCCCAACTGAAAACGACCTTTCACAACGTTTCCGGAGTGAAATTCACGTTCATTTTCAAAATTGTTTAAGCTGACGACAAACAATTGTGAAAAACACCGTCCATAAGAATTCATTTTCAGTATCGCTTTCATCTATCGGCCTAGCGTAGGGGTGGAATAGTTTCGACTGCCTCTTCAAGTGAAATGCCCAATCAGTGCATCCGGGCGCGGTTCGTGAGATAATCCAAGTTCTGTCAACCTGTCGGCGCATGGCTGACTTGTTGACTGCCTCACATCGAGTTTGCCGATTGCCGTACGCTTGCGGGTTCCGCTACCATCGCTTCACTTGCGAGGCGGACTACCCCGAAAAAGAAATTGTCTGCTTGGCCGGGCTGCAGGGAGTCGGATAAACGAGCGCATTGCGGGGGCTCTTTTGTGACCATGTACATCGTCAGAACGCTGGCCAACCGGCAACAGCGGATCTCTCAGGCCACCATTGGAACTGGGATTATGATGCAATTATCTTCAAGGTGACGCAAAGAATTATTCAAGACGGTTCCTGTCGACGGCTACGACGACTTGAGAGAAAGTTCTCGTTCATCTCTGAAGATCGCGTCGATGTCTTTCATGATGTCCAACCGCCCTACGATGTTTGGTATTTCCACTGTTGCAAACGCCACTCTCGCGTAGAAGCGCAAACTCCCTATGTTGAAGTGGAGACGATGAACGTATGCCTCAACCGCCCCGCCGAGACCCCGAAAGATCCTTCTCTTTCCATTCTTGACTTTGACGCCCAATATCTCAGCCACGCTCGGTGAGAACATGGAGACATCTGCGCCGGAGTCAAACAGCGCCGTGGTATCGAATAGTTCGCCAGAATGAGCGCGCATTGTGACCCTGATTATGGGGCGCGCTATATATCCGAAAGCCTCAGATTTCTGTCTCGAGAATGAGAAGCGGACGCGACCCAAAGCACCATAGCCTCCTTTGCCGGAACTTGGCCGAGCAGTATCCTTGATTGCGGGTGTCTACGACGTGCTTGGTCATAGACTTCCTTCCCGTGACGTCCATGAGCAACAACTTTCGCGCCCACGACGGCGACATACTCGCCCTCGTATTTTTCCATCAGTCTCCTAAGCGAACGCAGGAAGAAGATGTAGGAGTCCGCTCGCATTTTCATTGAAGACACGGCGTTTCAAAGCTGGAGGCCGTCACATAATAAACCTTGCATTTCCGAAGGAGGCCTATTGGAATCTCGGGCTGAGTCTTCTTACCAGGGTCTTGGCTGCCATCATCGAGGGCGATCATCTCTTGTCCAAAGGATTTCAGTCTCCGATGGATAGGCCCGTTCATTCTATCTTGTTTGTTCCTGTCTCCACAGCGCTTATGGAAGGCGCCGCGTTTCTAGCTGTACAAGCTGCTCCTTCTCGAGCAAGAGACCAAAGCTCTAACGAATCGTCTCGCTGCTGAGGGGGATCCCAAGTTCTCTCTCTTCAGGCGCCGCACTCGAGGAGGTGGATCGCCTCGAGCGCAAATTCGACAGGGCTACTCTCAAAAAGCTGCGTGAGTAGCTTGGCTCAGAATGGTCCGACGGAACGAGACCATCCTGATCGACACACCGGACTACTCGAAGAGCGACCGGCGGCTGATGGCGAAGGATTTGGAGGGGATCTACTGGCTCTGGAATACGCTCGCATCATCGTCCTCATCCAGCATTCCGCCGAATATTGTTGTGGCAATTCAGAAGGGGATGTTCCACGGACACTTCTTCCTCGACAAGATGGAGAAGGTCGAGCTTGAACCCCTACGCCCAGATCAGATGGTTCAAGCATACTTGAACCGCTTCGGCTCCACAACGCCTTTCACGCGTGAAGGGTTGTTGACGGTTGCTCTTCCCGAAACATAGTGACCTTCGACTCCAAGCCGTGCGACTGCTGATGCACCTCCAAGAATACGGCCCAACCAAACAAAGCGAACCCGGAGAAGAACTCGGCATGGAACTTGCAGGAAGCACGTCCAGAATCGTGCACAAGCCTTTGCCGCCAGACGACCCGCAGAGGAGATGCCCCAACATCTCCAAAGCCAAGAAGCTCCTCGGATGGGCCCCAACCGTAACCCTTGAGGAGGGCCTAGAGAAAACAATAGACTGGTTCAAGCAACGTAGACAAGAAGTGGCGTAGGCTAGCCACAGGCCGCCGCTGATTGCGGATGCTTCGGGCGTCCTTCGCTGTTTTTTCTCCCCAAACCTGAATCGGAAACCACTTTCACTCCACTCAGCCACATTTCAGAATTACAATCATAGCTGTAATGCTCAAACAGTCCCATCATCCAAGGCAACTGAAATACCGGCGCCGCCAACGGGTGGGTGAAAACACAATGGTGAAACCTAGAGAGACGCTGGCTATCTCAATCGTCTCGGCGACGTGGAACGAGCGCGAGACGCTACCCGCGCTCGTTCAGAGAATCCATGAAGCTCTCAGCCGCATCCGTCATGAGATAATAATCGTCGACGACAGCTCGCCAGACGGAACCTACACGCTGGCATCGAAGCTTGCGGACAAGGCGATCTGCAAGAAGCGCGAAGGCCAGTCCATCGCGCTGTTGACAGGAATACGAGAAGCGAAACACCCGATCGTTGTAACGATCGACGCGGACCTGGAGAACGACCCATCCAACATCCCAGCGCTGGTCTCAAAGATCGAGGAAGGCTACGACCTTGTCGTAGCCTCCAGACGAACACTGCCGCGAATCTCAGAACGTCTATTCTCAAGGACCATAGGCAGATGGATTGGAGTCAGTGATGTCCTGTCGAACTTCCGCGCCATGCGCAAAGACGAAGTAATAGGCATCGCGGTGGGCAGACGTGAAACCTTCGGCGCTGAGTTCCTAATACGAGCGTACAAGCAAGGTCTGCGCGTGACCCAAGTCCAAGTCGAAAATACTCCGAGACGTCGTGATCCTCGGATCGGCGGAACGTTGAAGGCAAACCTGAGGATCTTGAAGGCCATGTTCATCTGTCTCCTGATGTGGCTCAGCTGAAGCGGGCCTTAACAAGTCCCGGTTTTCGGACTCGCACGGGTCGTTGCCGCGCGCTAGAAAGAAGGCGAGTACCAAGATCGCAGTGTCTCATGCCACCCTTCTTTCGCAAGACGCTATTAGCGACGTCGGTATGACCTAGCGTGATTAGGTTGCCGTCATGGTGTTTGTCGGAATGAGGCTCTCAGTGATAGGGGCCGGGTACGTTGGACTCGTCTCCGCCGTCTGCTTTGCGGATCGAGGCTATGAGGTCACCCTCTCGACGCATGACGCTGAAAGGGTGAAACTGATCAACCAGGCCGCCTCTCCGTTCTACGAGACAGGACTCCAAGAAGGCCTAGAGAGAGCCGTGGGCTCGTCGAGGCTACGGGCAACCGCAAGCCGCGAAGAAGCCGTGTTCAATTCCGATGCCACGTTCATCGCGTCAGGGACACCCAGCCGAGCGGACGGAAGCATCGACCTCACCTACATCAGGAAATCAAGCGTCGAGATCGGAAAGGCTCTCCGAAAGAAGGACGGCTACCACTTGGTCGTCGTCAGAAGCACCGTCGTCCCCGGCACGACCGAGAACGTCGTCAAGCCCTCAATCGAAAAACACTCCGGCAAGGAAGCCGGAACGGGTTTCGGGTTGGTGATGCAGCCGGAGTTCCTCCGGCAAGGATCCGCCATCCACGACACCATGAACCCTGACAGGATCATAATCGGCGAGTACGATACGAGGTCGGGCGAGACCCTCGAGAGCCTCTACAGAGACTTCTACAAGGATAAGCTTCCGCCCGTGTTGCGTATGAACCTAGCCTCGGCGGAGATGACAAAGTATGCCAGCAACGCGTTCCTCGCAACGAAGATCTCATACATCAACGAGATCGCCAACATCTGCGAGAAGGTCCCCGGAGTCGACGTTGTCAAGGTCGCCGAGGGGTTGGGCCTCGACGAACGGATCGGAAGGAAATTCCTCAACGCCGGCGCAGGTTTCGGCGGGTCATGCTTCCCGAAGGACGTGAACGCCATAGTCGCGTTCGCGAAATCACATCGCTACAGACCGAGGATCCTAGAATCAGCCCTGGAAGTAAACAAGGATCAGGCAACCCACGTAGCCAAGCTCATCAAGAAAAGGCTAGGAACGCTGAGGGGCAAGAGAGTCGCGGTTCTAGGCCTCTCGTTCAAACCTGGGACGGACGACCTACGTGAGGCGCCCTCGCTGAGAATCATACGGCAGCTGCTGAAAGAAGGAGTAAGAGTGGTCGTCTACGACCCTGTAGCCATCAACAACACGAAACGGATCTTGGGAAACAAGATCGCCTACGTGGATTCCGCCTTGTCATGCCTGCAAGACGCTGACGCGGCTGTGATGGTAACAGAATGGGACGAGTTCAAGGATATCACTCCGAACCAGTTCCTTGAGAGGATGCGACATCCACTCGTGATCGATGGGAGACGCATCTACGACGCCGACAGATTCTCCAAGGCTGGGATTCAGATCTCAGCGATCGGCTTAGGCCCGACCGCTCACCTAGGCGAATGATCTCACGTCGTCGGGATCGGAGGTAGCCTGCAGGGTAACGAGACATTAGCACGCCCGCTGCTATTTCTTGACTATCCGCTTGACGGCGGGAAGCAGTTGCGTCACCGCCGTCTGTTGCATCACCGCCTTGAGCTGGCTGCGGTCTTGTTTCACTCGCCTCTAACGATTTGCGCGGAACAAGCTCAATTCAATCTCAGGACTAGGGGGATTTTTCTGTGGACTTAGGCAATCCAGCCGTCACGGACGGGCCTCCACCATCTCAAGATCAAATCGCGGACGTCCTATGATGAGTTGATGGCATGAAGCTTGCCGCCCACCATTCGATGGTCCTCAGAGCAGTCTGGAGAAATCGTCGTAGACATCCCTCTTGTGTCCAATGAACGGCACGATGACTCTATTCCTCGTCCTGTCAATCTCGTACACGACGCGATGGTCTTCCACCCTCATACGCCAGAACTGTGAGCCTTTCAGCCGCTCGCCTTTCTTCTCTGGAGCCTGACGTAGTTCCTTCAAATGTTCCTTTAGTCTCTTTGTGATCGTGGTGTCAGTCTTCTCTAGAAAACGTGCGGCGTTGGGATGGAGTAGGACCTGAAAGGTCAATCGATTTCATCTAGCGGAACGAGGATATCCGGTTTCTCGCGAGCCTCTTTCCTCCGCCGCATGAGCATTGAGTAGAACTGTCTGGTGCGTTCCCTTTCTTGATGAATCGCCAGTATCGTCTTGATCGCGTCGCTTCTACTCGCGTATCTTCGCTCAGCTACCCAGCGATCTATCTCCTTGAGAAGTTTCTCCGGCACCCTAACCTGAACCTGTGCCATTTCCTTCACGTCGGTGCGTAAACAGAAACGTTTACGCGCTAAAAGCTCTATCGGAAGCATGGGGTTCGTTCAGCCGGATAGGGATGAATCAGTAAGCACGAACCCTTTAACTCTTGCAACATCCCGCTTTGCTTTTTCCGCGCTCTGGCCGCGCTGCTTCCTAGACGCGTTCTTCATGGTGCAACACTCGCCGACGCGTTCCGCCGTTGTTCGAACACGTCAACTGGGATGTTGGAGATTCCAAGCAGCCCAAGCGCCAGAGGTGAGCTGATCAACATAGGCAACCCTCAGGAAATCACGATCATGGACTTGGCTCAGAAGGTCAAGGAGCTTGTAGGAAGCACATCCGGAATTGTACATAGGGCTTTGCCGCCGGATGACCCTCAGAGGAGATGCGCTGACATCTCCAAAGCCAAGAAACTACTAGGACGGTCCCCAACCTTGACGCTTGAGGAGGGTCTAAGAAAGACAATAGAAGGGTTCAGACAACGTAGGAAAGCATCAAGGTAGCGACTCCAAGAGAACTGGTGCCTCTTTCTTCTTCCTGCGGATGTTTCCGGCCGGGTCTTGTCTACCCGCTCTTCTGTGCCACCCCGGAACGGGCAGGCGGATTTTTCACAGGTCCGTAAGGGCGACCCGGCGTATCTCGACTTGATGGTCGAGATTGCTTGAACTTCTCCCTGCTTCCAACTGTTCGACCGTTTCCAGCGGCTCCCCCAAGTTCCGTGTGGAAGGCGTTGCGCCGTGGTCTAGCCCGTTTGGGGCTGAGAGACGCGTGCGCTCGGAGTCAGAGGCGGATCGCGGACCCCTCTGCCAGATGACTGCTGGAACTTTCCCGTATACCTTCACTCTTCTCCCAAGGTAATATCGTTCGTCAATCACAGAATCTCCACGGATTTGCGGGGCTGTGCCTCTTCCAGATTAACCTGTGCCGCATCCAGACGAGACAAAATCCTGGACGACCGTCAATCAGTCGGCGAGGTATGCTCTTGGGCGAGTGCGTTTGCCACGGAAAGTCGTGACCCTCACACCCTAACCGAACCGCACGGCTGGCCCAAGTCATTGAACGGAGTCAGCGACCTGCTAGACCACATGAGGGGAGGCCTCATCGGCATCATCGGCCTTCAGGGAGTCGGCAAAAGCACCGCATTGATCGCTAGAATGAGCTGGGGAATCTTCAGGCGTTTCCTACGATACATTACCCTAACCCTTGACATGCACGAGACTCAGGCAGAACCCCGGAAGCTCATCGATTCTGAGACTGTGAGGAAAACAATATCGACCGAACGTTTGGCTGAGGATACGGACCTTGAACTGGCAGAGCTCTTCCCGAAGCACAGCGACCTCAGACTCCAAGCCGTCCGACTGCTGATGCACCTCCAAGAATACGGCCCAACCAAACAAAGCGAACTCGGAGAAGAACTCGACATGGGGCGGTAGATGGTGAGTAGGCTCTTGACTCTACTGGAACTCCATCACCACATGACGCGAGAGAGCGGGAACCGACAGAATCGTAGGCTTGACAAAGACTGAATGAGAGTCAGTAGGGGGCTCTTACCAGAGTTTGGCTTCGCGAAGCTGAATCACCTTGACGATGCCTTTGCCTGCGGCGGCCTGATGCTCGTCTGCTGTCAGTAGAGCTGCGTTCAACTCTTCAGCTATCTGTAGGTAAGCGGAATCGTGGAAGGTAGTTCTTCTTAGTCTTGCTATCTTCATTGCACGGCTGGTTCTTTCCAGCTTCGGCGGAAACAGTTCTATCCCTAGCCGTAGAATTGAGATGATCGCGTCGCATGCATCCTTGTCTGTGAGTTGTGTGTTCTTCCAGATGGAGTTGCCAACCTCGTAGATGATATGAGTTGGCGCGACGAGGTCCACGTCGCCCTTAACGTGCGCGTCCTTGACTTCTGCAGCCTTATCGGAGAGTTCCTCGATGTTGAACCATTTGGCTGCCACGCTCGCGTCTACGACGAGTCTCACGTATGATCTCGGTCCATTCTTGTCGATTTGGCCGCGTCGTATGCGCCTTTTCTGGTCCGCGAGCGTATGTCATCGATCGTCTTTGAGGCCTGAAGCATCTCTTGCTCCTTGATTCTACGCTCAATCATGCGGCGAAGGTAACTTGCCCAATCCTCCTGCACTCTGCTCATCTTCTCCTTGAGATCCCTTGGGACTCGAACGCTTACGACAGACATGGTTTGTCGACGTTTAGTAGACGCCTCGTCATATAAAAACGTCTACGAAAGCGTATACAGCCAACCTCAACAGCCCGAGCCGTCCAGCCGCAACTTAAGAAGAACGCGGAACTCCCGCGTCCACAGCGGGTGGCATGAATCGAGTGGGCCCCTTCGGCGGGTTCACGTGATTAGCGCTGCAATATTGCAACAACTGAGGGCACGGCCCGCGCCTAGGATCCGACCGCATCTACGGCCGCGTTCTTTCACGATTCATAGACGGAGCATTCTCCAGTAGAGACGTTACCGTCTATGGCATGGGAGACCCGATCCTTCTGCCATGTAACCGACCCCGTCACAACCACACTCCGAGCCGCAACAAGGAACACTTATGGTGCACATTCGCAGCGACGGGGCCTACGCCAGAGCAGTGTCTCGTTTCATCTCCCAAGCACTGGCAGGAGACGACATAACAGTCTCCGGTGAGGGAAAGCAGACCCGCTCCTTCTGCTACATAATCGACACCATCACTGGAATCCTTACGGTTGCGGGCGATTCGAGGAGGGGGGCGAGTTCTTCAACATAGGTAACCCGCGGGAAATTACGATCATGGACTTGGCTCATAAGGTCAGGGAGCTTGCGGGAAGCACGTCTGGAATCGTGCACAGGCCTTTGCCGCCAGAGGACCCGCAGAAAAGATGCCCAGACATCTCCAAAGCCAAGAAACTCCTCGGGTGGATTCCAACCGTGACGCTCGACGATGGTTGAGAAGGACAATAGAGTAGTTCAGACAGCGTAGGGAAGCATCAACCTAGGAATATCTGTAAAAGCACTCGCTTTTCCCCCGCATCCCCGGATGCTTTTGCTGTGTAGCTCGAACCGCCGGCTAGGCGGATGGCCAACGGCCAGACCTTCGGATAATCAAGACGTGCCTTGGGCGGCCCACTTTGTCCGCATAGGTAAGGTCGGATAAACTTATTATTCTGGATTATCTAGACTATCCCGATAACCTTGGCAACCATTCTCGTAAAGAACGTGCCCGAAGGTCTCCTCAAGGAGCTCAAACGGCTGAAGGCGGACCTAAGCTGTAGAACATGGGCAGAACTCCTAGCCAAGCTCGTCGAGTCTGAAAGGACGATCTCGTTAGGTGACGAAAAACTGAACGAAATAAGGAGTGGGGTCGAGGGCTTCCTCAAGCTTCGAACCGTTGTCTCAAACAGATGGGCGGGCCGGCCCACTGTGCTCGAGGAATCAAGAAGGTCGAGGGCTCACGAGAGAGCGTAGCCGCATAATGACTTTGGACTCCAACGTGATGGTTGCCGCCCTGAAGGGAGATGAACCGTACAGCGACCGTTGCGCAGAGATACTCAGTAAGGTTCCAGACTCGTTCGTCTTGTCGGAGCCCGCGATCGTCTACCAAGAAGTCTGCGGAACGCTAGCAAGAAGGGCCGGAGCAGACGTAGCCGACGACGCGAAGAGGCAGCTTGATCTGATAATCCATCCAAGCCTCCTCGCAAACTGCAACAGAACTTTCTGCGTCTCAGCGTACCCTCTCTGCAGCGAATATGATATCTATGCCGTAGATGCGATGTACCTCAAAACGGCGTTGGACAATCGTGCGGTCCTGGTTTCCCTGGAGAAAGAAGAGTTCATAGACAGAGTGAACTCCAAGACGCCGAACATTGAAGCATACCACGCGTCTGAATTCCCGTACTAACCCTGCGACGGAAGACAAGCCGCCACGAATGCCTAGGATGGACTCCAACTGTAACGCTCGACGAGGGCTTAAGAAAGACAATAGAATGGTTCCGAGAACGGGGGAAAGCATCAAGATAGCGAAAAACCAGGATGATCACGCTTGCTTTTCCTAGGCACCCCTTGCCTACGGTCCGTACGGCTGTCCGTACTGTTGCGGGTTGTTCCGCCCCAAGAATTATTGGGGCTCGGTTTGAGAGACATCGACTACCTCCGTCTACTCAGTCAGAGAACCCCCGCACTACCACAGCTGCTCATCACGCGGCTGAGGAGTCCAAGGATCAGACCCAAACCAACCAGTGTCTCCGCCACGGTCTGAAGAATCGTGATGAATTCCCAGTTTGGCACGATAAAGTTGCGTAGCAATTCCCCGTAGATTGGGATTCGATTATTGAGAGAGGCTTGGGTCAACATGCCCCGAACCCACGCGTAGTTGAACCACTTTTGGACGCCGAAGTAAAACCAGTAGACGCCAGCAAGAACCCTAAGGATCACCAGCCAGCCCATAGCCGTGTTTCCAATGTCTCGTCTTAGGCGGCTCATCGACAAACGCACCGAATCTTGCATGCAACGCTCTGATGAGATTGTCGGCGAAGAAACGGTCGCACAAGTAGACCCACTCGCGTCAAATGAGGGAGCCATTTGATTGTGCATTTCCGTGTATAATGATTCAAGATAGACAGGGCGAAAGTCATCTTCAAATGCTTACATGCCATCGCGCTGATTGACAATAATAATAAGCGGCGAGCCTTCCGGCGAGATTGGTGCGTAGTCTTTGTCAGCGACGCCTAGAACGCCCACGGGAATAGTCGGCCTAGACGAGATCCTGTCTGGCGGGATACCTAGCGGGAGGATTGTGCTCGTTCTTGGAGGGCCGGGTACAGGCAAGACCATACTCTCCACGCAGTTCCTAGTGAATGGTATCAGGACCTATAATGAGAACGCCGTCTTCGTCAGCCTAGACGAAGGCAAACAGCACTACTACTCTGAGATGGAAAAATTCGGCTGGGATCTCGCTCAGCTGGAGAGGGAAAAGAAGTTCGTCTTCGTCGACGCGTCTCCGATTAGGAATATCCCTGGCGAGGTAAAAATTGGAAAGACGACCATCGGAAAGAGAGACTTTTCCATGCTGAGCCTGATTGAGAGCATTAGAGCCGCAGTGAAAGGTATCGACGCCCGAAGAGTAGGTATAGACCCGATCGCATCTCTGGTCTTTCAGTATCCGGACATGGTTGACAGGAGAAACGCTGTCCTTGATCTCATGGAAGCGTTGGTTGGAACTGGAGCGACCTGTCTGGTAAGCTCAGAGCGCCTAACGGCCGGAATCGGGAAAGAGAGGGAGGTTCAGCTGGAGGAGTATCTCGCCCACGGAGTTGTAATCATCCAGACGCTCCACGTTGGAAGAGCGCTTGTGCGAGTCCTCCAAGTTGAAAAGATGAGGGAGACACAGGTCGATATGCAACCCCATCCGTACAAGATAACTGAAACGGGAATAGAAGTATTCGCTAGGGAGTGCGTGTACTAACGCGTATTCTGGAAAGTATGTTCTCATCGCCCAATCGTCGCGCGTGAGAGCTAAGAAGACTTCAAGCCGCCAGTTAGGTCGGTGACCCGGGCAGTTCTATCGGCGTTGATGCATTCCAAACGCGTTCG
>Ga0209725_1001846_pt1 | contig 11699 bp, 10 predicted proteins | sample I18A1metaG_FD_184145 | JGI IMG/M metagenome (GOLD analysis project Ga0209725, IMG submission 184145) | Lake sediment bacterial and archeal communities from Gulf of Boni, Indonesia to study Microbial Dark Matter (Phase II) - ​I18A1 metaG... | ecosystem: Environmental > Aquatic > Freshwater > Lake... | reverse complement strand
GTGGTTAGCCACATGCGAGTTCGTCATGACACCTCCGTACCTCAGGATGCTACCGTGAAGGATGTTGCTGTCGTGGAGTAGCCTCAGGTTTCGTCCGCATGAGGACCCAAGCCACTTAAGGTAATCCTTGCACTCATGGAAGGCGATAACGTTCTGCAGTTCAGGGGAGATTAGACCGTATAGTACCTCGTCAACCCTGACATCTGTGGGCTGCAAACTGTAGACTGACGCTGCATCTATCGAGCGGCCGCTCCTCGCAATATCTTCCGAGAGACGTTCAGCGTTACAGCCCTTTAGGTACTCGAACAGGTGGATTCTATCCTTGAAATCTTTAACGATTACATTCCTGATAACTCCTATCCCTACTGGTTTGGGTGATGGAGCAAGTTTGTGGATTCGCTGCATCCATCGGAGTTCGTTTTCAGCCTCTTCCAGTTGCGAGAATCCCCAGATAAGTGTCCCAGAGCCTATGCGATCACTCGATAGGAAATAGGAGTGTAAGCGATCTCCCTTCAAGATCGGCTGAGATACGCCATGCGGTATCCCTATCGCTTTAGCCTTGAACCATCCTTGTCCATGCGGCAGAACTATGGACCTGTTTCCGCTTGTGTACGCCTCGAAGCCATCAAGTTCCACGCCTACAAGGCGACACTGCACCGGCGCTTTACCGTCGGGAAAGGGATAGTCGCACCGATCGAGGAGTCTTGTCTCTGCGTCTGTGAGAAAGAATTGGACCTTGGATCCTCTCAGCTTCTGAATGAGTCCCTCTGCGCTGGGCTGCATCAGCTCTCATCTGTCAAAATACACTAGAACTACGGCCATCCTCTAGATAATCCCTAGCCCTATGGAATGTTTCGCGTAGTGAACCTGTGAATGTCTGGCGAGGTATGAAGCGTACAGCGCATCAGTAACGGCCTCCGTAACCTCGTGAAATGTCATGTATTGTCGGTTTTTGCGGGATGGCTAGATAGTTTACTTGTCAGTTAGAGGAATATTTGCTATGTGAAGTTGTTGATTCGAATTCTACGGAACCTGATCACAAACCTTATTTTCACACTGAAGGCCTAGAGCCTCGGCGTCCAACATGGACATCCTTCAGGCCATCGCTAACAGACGTTCAATCAGGAAATTCGAGGCGAAACCTGTTGCTGAAGCAGACGTTATCCGGATAATTGAATGCGGTCAGAGAGCTCCCTCAGCCTGCAGTCTACAAACATACTCCACAGTTTGGGTCAAAGATGAAAATAAACGAAGAATACTATGGGAGGCGTGCGGAAAACAATCATTCATCCTTGAGGCACCTGTCACTCTTGTACCGTGCGCAGACATCAGGAAGATTATGCAGATCATGAAGCTTAAGCGGTACGAGACGTCTTTCGAGAAGGGACTGGGGTACCGCACAAAGCTCTTCGCCATAATTGATGCAGCCCTTGCCGCGGAAAACATGGTTTTGGCTGCGGAGGCACTGGGACTGGGATCGGTGTTCGCCGGCGGAGCCTTAGGCAATCGAAAGGTGAGAGAAGCGCTTAACCTTCCAAAGGGAGTGCTGCCAATAAGCCTACTGTGCATAGGACACCCGGATGAGAGTCCGCCAATCAGACCAAGACTGCAAGTAGACACCACACTTTTCATCAATGCCTACAGAAGCCTGCAAGAAGATCAGATAGAGGAAGATGTGAATCGCATGAACAAAGCACTGCTTCAGGAGGGATACTATGTGAAATATGGGAAACGGTCTCCGGAGTTCAGCTGGATAAATAACGTCGAAAGGAAGCTGAGGGAGAAGAAGGAAACAGAAGAGACATTTGCAGAGGAAATGAAGAATGCCGGCTTCTACCCGTTTGAACCAGTGGCATGAATTAAGAGACCTTAGGTCGCTGTCGTGCTGGCCGTTCCCGGACCTCTACCGCACCCTACCCAGTAAGGGTTGAGCTTATCCGGAGAAGGGCATGAAGGTTGACATCGAAACGAACGAGAACGGCTTCTGGAACCTAGTCATCTAAGGCTGACGGAAGGCCCCGGCAGCCGTCCTCCTCTTTTTTGAGTAAAGAAGGCATATTCAAGTTTATCTTGACTGCTTAGGAATGCACGTCCGGTGAAGGCTCTTGCCAGGTGAGGATAAAGGCCCAGTCGAGAGTACGTTGCATGATTATCCGATCTATGAGACCTACGCAATAGCGGAATCCTTGGGCCATAGAGTTGAGGAGCATCATCTCGGAGGAGAACAAGGCCCAGACATAATCATCCGAAATTCGGTGAATGGCCTAGGAGTGCTCATAGAATCCGAGATAGGTCACAACATTACGAGTCAATCATATGAGAAGTTCGAGAGACAAGCAAGACAGTATGTAGAGACGAACAAGGTGAAGGCTATCATAGTAATCACAGAGACTCCAAGAAGAGTGTGGAACAAGCCCATGAAAGGCATCAAACCCAGAAAGAACTTCTATGTGGTAGCGGGGCCTGTCTTTAAAGATGTCATGCCGGCACTACTAGTCAAACTCCTCGAATAGCCAATATCATTTGAATGCTCCATCCAACTGGGGAGCGTACTTGTGCGTCTACCTTGGCCAGCGTCCGGCTGTAGGTACCTAACTGTTTATATATTTAGGAACCTAACACCTTTCTGGGAAGGAAGGTATTGAGACTACAGTGCAGAAAGAATCGCATCGTTGGTGACTCGACATACGTGAAATGGATTGTCACAATACCTCCCGCCCAGGTTACGGAATTAGGATGGAAGGAGGGAGAATATCTGATGAGTGAAATAAAAGGTGGAGATCTTGTTTTGCGCAAGAATGATGTGCCAAAGGAGAAACCAAAGTCAAATAGATCAAGTTACGAGCAGTTCAAAAGCCAAGTATCTCTGATTCTAAGGTCAAGTCCAGAAGGACTCTCTTGGACCCAGTTAAGGGAACAGCTCGGATTACCACAGAAGGTTCCCAACAATCTTTGGGTGAAGATGATGGAGAAGGACATCAACTTGTTAAGAACAAAGGATCAAAAAAGTGGCAAAACCATTTGGAGAATCAAGAGCGTTGCCTGAAGTGCTCGACGTCAACGTAGAGAAGATTCGATCTTCGGCTTTTCGCCCCAGATCGGGGTTGGATGAGACTAAGCTTGCTGCCCTATCGCGAAGCATTCGGAGGCTTGGCCTTATTCACGCGGTTCTACTGAGGCCGAGTGAAAGCGGTTTCGAGATCGTTGTAGGAGGAAGAAGAGTCCAAGCTGCAAGAAGAGCTGGAATCAGCAGTCTGCCCGCCGTCATTCGCAATATGTCGGACAGAGAAGTTCTTGAAACTATCCTCACAGAGAACATCCAAAGGGAAGAGATGACAGACGTAGACAGAGGAAGAATATGCAGGATATTGAAGGATAAATTCCCAGACGAATATCCAGACAATTCCACAATTGCTAACAAACTTGGCTACAGCGAGGCTGAGGTCAAGACATGGGTTAGTCTCGTAGAAGAGGCTCCAAGAGAAGTCCAGCAGCTTGTAGCAGCCCCTGTTCAAGGACCTAGAGGCCTCGGCGTCCCAAAGGGCAAGATATCGAGCGACGTTGCAATAGGCATAATCCGCAAGATCAAAGAACCAAGCAGACAGATCCAAGTTGCCAAGAAACTTGCGGAAAGACCAGTGCCTGTCAGGATGGCAAGACAAATAATCAGGGAGGTAGCTAAGAGACCAGAGAGGCCTCTTGAGAGGATTATAGGAAAGGTGGTAGATACGCCTTCAGCGATCCCCTTCTCAAAGCATCATGCAGAGCTGATTAGCAAAGGAATAAAAACGCAGACGAGTAGGAAGGGAATTGATCCGAGATGGAAGGCCGGCGCAATTGTTCCTGCCGCGATAACCCAGTTTGCGGATCTTAGGATAGTCGATGTTGCTCGAAAGAAACTGGCAGATTTTACTGATGAAGACGCAGCTCGTGAAGGAGGATACACTCTAAACGAGTTCAAGAAAGTGTGGATAGGCCTCCATAGTGAATGGAATCCTAATGAGACCGTCACGGTCATCAGGTTCAGAGTTCACAGACTGGTCTGAGCCGATAGTAGTCTTGGGCAAGGGTGTTCCTGCCTACAGCACGAAGTATGGGTGCGTAGTGTATTGCGTAGCGGGCGTCGAAGAGAAAGGGACGTGGCTCCGGCTTTACCCGCTTTTTGCAGAACAAGTAATCCCAAGTATTAAACCTGTAGAGAAGTTTGACGTCATACGCGTTGTATATCGTGACGAAACCCCAGAGCCAACAAGGCCAGAAAGCCGAAAGATACACCCGGAATTCGTAGACAAGGTTAGGCATATAGCAGACAAGAACGGTCGCAGAGAGATTCTAGAGAAGCATACTGAACAGGGAAACTTCCTTCACGACGGCTCATGGCAAGGGAAAAAGACATTAGGTATGATACAACCTTTTCAATGCTGCTTCCTAATTGCGCAAGGCACGCCCAAGGTCAAGTTTCGCTGTTCTGATAAGTGTGGAGGCCATATTTGCGAAGTGGGCGAGCTCAAGCGATTCGACAGCGTTGGAAGGGTAGTACCCATAACTTCAGGAAGTGAGCTTGAAGGTGAGTTGAAGTCGTTGCGGACAAGAAGGCTACGGTTTGTGATGGGAACTGACAGTCGCTATCCCCAGCGTTGGCTATTAATCTCGATTCATGTGATGGGGGAAAGCCGAAGAAAGAAGATGATCAGATGAGAAAAGAGAAGAATGAAAGATTGAAACCGAGATTTGATGAAATCGAGGTTTCGAAAATAGACGTAAGCAAGAACAATGTGAGGAAGATACTTGCTACAAAGGGCGAACTTGACACACTCGCCGCAAGTATCAAGGAGAAAGGTGTGTTGCAACCAGTCATAGTGGTCAAGAGGGATGACAGATACGAACTGCCGGTGGGTCAGAACAGAGTTTTGGCAGCAAGACAGGCTGGAGAAAAGACGATACCAGCGATGATTTATGATGATCTAAGCCCAGCGGAAATGCGAGTCATATCTGCAATCGAAAATCTGCAAAGAATCGAGCTTAGTGAAGCAGATCGAGCTGCCGCTGTTTCAGATCTCGTAAGAGAGCTCGGGTCGAATAAGGCAGTCGCCAAAGCGTTGGGCATGTCCCCCGGATGGGTAAGCTTCATGCTTGGCTTCAAAGGCCTGCCAGAAGAGATCAAGAAAATGGTAGATGACAAAGAGCTCAATACAACAGAAGCCGCCAGTCTTCGTCACATGTTGAAATGGAAACCACCTGAAGAAGTTGTGGAAATAGCCGAGGAAATTGCGAAGATTCCAAAGAAGGATGAAAAATCACGCGAAACTCGAAAGATTGCAGTCTCCATCGCGAGGAGTATGCCCACTATATCCCGTGAGGATCTGATGCAGAGAGCAGAGAAGAAGGGTGCACTACTAACGTTGAACGTTTCGATATCTGATACCGAATTGGGTGCGCTCAAGAGAGCAGCAGAAAAAGAGGACGAGAGTCCAGGTGATTTGGCTCACAGGATAATTAACGAATGGCTAGTCGAGAATGATTACATGCGAAAGGTATAGGAGATCATTGACCCAAGAGAAGCGACTCCTGGCCTCATTCATTGCAGATTTCAAGAGAGGAAAGAAGGCCGGAGATCCGCTAGGATACGCAAGAACATGCAGTAAGCTCGTGGAACTGTACGGTTCACCCGACATCGTATCTAAGAAGCTCGGTGTAGGAAAAGAGACTATCAGGATACTCTCCAAGATCCCAGAGCTTCATCCGCATATTCAGAATCTAATCTCGCAAAGGAGAATACCTCTTACTGTTGCCTTTGACCTTATACCTCTGGATTGCAACAAACAGGTTGAGGCAGCAAACGCTATCGTAGGATTGCCCTTCAAAGATGCAAGAAAGGTTATCAGACGCATATCAGCGAATCCACGTATTCGAGCAGCGACTGCACGCGCCAAGGTCTTAGACGAGTTAGAGAGAAAAGAAGCCAATATAGCAATAATAGCTCTTCCAAAAGAAATGTATCAATTGCTGAGCAACAAATCGAAAGACGTTCCAAGGCTCATAAGAAAATTGGTGGACGAGTGGTTGGTGAAAGGCTCTCCTCTTGACCGTTGCTACCACGCTGAGAAGGCCAATCTTGTGTCAGTAACAATCAAGTTCCCTCGCAGAACTTTCTCACTGCTACGCAGAAGAACTCGGAAACCAGCGAACTTAGTTGAAGGAATAGTCATGGCCTGGCTCAAGCAAGAAAGCAAGATCTAGGTGACTGCGAGAACATGTGGTCTGTAATTCACGGACACACAAGACATCCTGATGCCGTTAGCGGTTATACACTGCAAACACTTCATGCATCCTGGCCCAATCCTGATCTCCCCTGACTCAATCTCAAGTGCTCCAACAGGGCATACTCCGACGCAAGCACCGCACCCGACACAGTTCAGAGCTCTCGCAATTTGTTTTTCAAACACCTTCAGAATGGTTGGTGCTTTTGGTCGGACACGGATTCTGTTACCGATTATTGTGATGTCTATCTGTGAACTCTCAATCTTTGTCATGAATTCGTTTTCACTTGTCTTTCCGAAAACTTTCAGGAATTCCCTCAGCCTTCTCATGTGGCTTGCATCAGTGACAACGTATGCGAATTCATCCACCGCGGAGCATAACTGAGAGGATGTGCAGACGACTGTCTTGAGCCATTTGGTTCTGCGATGTCGCCATTCCCCAGACATGATCCAGTCATGAGAATCCTTGATCCCAGCAAGGTCGGCGTACTCTTCGAGCATCTGCGAAAGCTTCTTGGCCAGGTCAGGCTTTGTCATTCGTATCAATGCAAGATCGCGGGAACTTTTCTCTGGGCACGCCCAACAGCCTATCCGCGCGAATCCATACTGATACATCTTATTATATGGTATACCTCTGCTCAGGAGATACAGCCAGATGTCCAAGGAACTCCACTTGAGTATCGGAAATGCCAATACCTGTTTGGGTATCATCCTATTTCGTTGAATCTTCCTAAATCGAGACCTGATATTGGATTCTTTACTTCTGATTCCACCGAAGACCAGTACGCCACGGGGATATCGTTCATTGATGAGCTGGTTTTGAGGGCTGAACTTCTGAGTTTTGCAGCACCACTTCATAATGACGCTCGGAGGCCCAAGTTCCTTGCACAGTTCGAAGAAATCGTGAGGGGGTCGCACCTCTATAAGGTTGACTCGCCAAAGCTTCGCAAGACTTCGCACATGCCGTACGGTTTCGTTGAACTCAATCGTGGTGTTGAGAAAGATGACATCCGGTCTCACTTTCGCCAATCTTGTCAATGCGAGGGTCACTGCACTATCCTTTCCCCCACTGAAAGAGACTGCCACTGGCAGATGCCTGAATCTTTTGACTGTATCTTTAATGAAGCGCACGGCATCATTTTCTTTCTCTCTAAGTATGTACTCGTTAGCTTTGATTGTTTTACGGAGACTACTTCCCCTGAAAGATGTTGAAGAATTCGAAAGACTCTTGGGGAATTTCACTTTCCAATCTTGGGCTATTGCATCATATGAAAGACGAAAGGCATTGTTTCCGTCGATGATGACTTCACCCATAATGTTGTAGAACGCAGTGCCCTTAGGCATGAATTCACGACTAGGTATTCCGTTCGCTTTGAGTATCTTTTTGTACAGTCTCTCCTCTTTGTCGAACACTGGTTTGAGTTCAGCTTTGCAGAGTTTTAGCAGAACGCTTCTATTGTGGCATACTCCACAATCACGGCCGTCGAGGATGGGAACGTTGCAGTTTTTACACCATCCGACCGCAAGCATATCTTCCAGCTCTTAGGCAGAGCACGGTCGTTACGATCATGATTCAACGTATATGAGTATTCTTTCTCTCTTTTTGCATGTCAGATCATGCGGTGGGATCTGGCATTTCCATGATTTGAAACCCCATGGAATAGCGCGCGATTTATCGTCAGTTCGGTGGGTTCGAGAACTGATGCGGCTGTCATAGATTGAATCGTCGTTTCAACAAGACTATGTGTGTTGGCACCAGCTGATACCACACCGCACTATCCTTGTGGAGCGTGGGGGTCAGTTCCAATTGTTTGGGCGAAATCGCGTGCGAATCTGAAATCATTCGCGGGCGAGATAACAAACCTCCAAGCGTTGAATACCTGACCGGCATTCTCATGTTCAACCATCGGTATACTGAAATCAACTGGTGACAGGCAATCATTGTATTTCGCGATCTTGCGCCACACACTGTCATGCCCGTCATGGCAGTACATCACAATCTGAGGTGAGAGTGGAAAAACAGCATATGTTCCTTCAGCAAGAACTCCTACCTTAGCCCACTTCCGATTATCGCCAGTCTTGAAGGCGACGGGGTTGTCGGAAGTGAAGAAGGGGCAACCAGTGAGATTTCGACCAAATATCCAAATCGATTCTTCGATGCGCTTCGCCACGGTATGAATGAAATCCAGATCCCAGAGCCACTGTGTATGAATTCGCGTCTTCTCTCTGTCAGACAATCGGAGCATTGACGACCCCCCCTCAGTTAGATTTCCAATTCCCTTCTTACGGGGCTCTGCCAAGTTCGATCCCCAAAGGTAAGCCGCCTGCAGCAGCTTTCTATCCTTATCTGATAACCTACCATTAGGCGCGAGATGCTCAATGGTGCAGATGATGTCCCTCGCATCGGCAGTTCGGATGATCTGCAGAGCTACATAAAGCGAAACAACTTCTCTGTTCGGGCTCGGGATTTCGATCCTATCACCGCGCGAGACTTCACCAAGCCAGCGAAGCCACTGATCTGTGATTAGAGAGACTTGGCCTTCAAGGTCTGCGAACTGCTTCTCCATTGTTAGGAGGGCATGTTCAAGGCCAGCGAATCCGTACAATTTGTAGAAATCAGACTCTGCCGCGACGGATTTGGGAGTTGTGCGAAACAGCCTGTCATTTATCTTGTCCCAAGCCCAGAAATCGCCTTCCTCGTTTACGAAGCGTCGAAGGTAGAACTGCGGAACGTAATGATGTAGCTTGGCAGCTCCCATACTAAAGCCTCTGGTTATACAATGTGTTCACCGCTTGAATCAAGTCGAAATGAGATATGCAGCAATCAACGTGAACTCACCTTTATGGATCATGCATGCGCGCGTGTGCATCACATGGCGCCATTATTAGGAGTTGAGCCGTCGTTCGTCGTCGTTTCAGTAGAATTGTGTGTGTATAGCTTGGTGCGGCCCATCAGAATTGAATCGTCGTCAATCAGTTGCTGTGCATGCATGCACCCTGGCACAGTGTAATTCGTGGCTCAATATTTCCACCTATTCACGGCGAATTCTATCAGTCGCTTTTCTCTCTGATCTATCTCTGCGGTTCCCCAAGTTGTGAAGCTGGTCAACTCCTTTTGAACCCTGAGTACAGACTGGTTATATTCCCTCCTCTTGATTTGAAACGGACTGTTTCCCCAACTGGAATTCCATGATCTTGATGCAAGTGTCAGATTACCAAGTCTATGCTTGTTTGCCTGATGCTTAACTGACTCTTGTGCACTAAGATTCAGCTGTGACGGGTCTGAGGGCCATATATGTTCAATTGTGAAGCTGTCTTTCAGGATCTCCTTCAATTTGATGTCCAGTGGTTCCTTGCTGGATTCTCGTAAGAACTTCTCATACTCGAACAGCAAAAACCTCTGGTCCAGATTGTCAATTGTGAGGTAGTACTCAGGAGAACTCAGAGCGCTCCTGAAGTTCGCATCGTCACAATATTCCTTGACTATATCCTGCAGTTCGGCGACTATCTTGTCGTAGCCAGATGTTCCAGTGTGAACTTGGAAGGACAAGTCATATAACCGGCTCTGTCCTGTGTCTGCTCTTCTTCCTCGTATGGCATACGTCCTGAAAGTGATGGTCTCAATGAGGCTTAGGATTCTCTCTAGCTTTGACCGGTCTCTCTCAAATTCAATCCAACTGGCAATCAACAATGGATAGAAGTTGGCCACTCTGCCTAGGATGAAAAGTCTTTCTAGCAAAGCAGCTATCGCGTCATCCTCTCCGTATGTCAGCAAGGTCTTGAGTGAATAGAATGAGTTCTCAAGGTCCTGTACGTAGCTCAACATTTCCCCTGGGGAGCCAGTTCTTCTCTCTCTATATATCCTCCTAAACTTGTTCTTTAGGAAGGGCAGATAATCTGCTGCTTCATCCCTACGAGAATGTACGATGTCTTTTTCGTAGATTACGAAATGGTACCTTTGAATATCATCTTCTTCTAGATATCTTCCAGGTTCCTTGTCAGTGATTTGCGTAAACAGTCTGAATATGTTGGAGAAGTTCTCGTTTATTCTTCGCAACTCATCTCCACAATCTTCCGGCTTCGATAGATACATCATGTACATCATGAAGCTCTTCGTCTTCTCAAGATTGCTGAGTGGCTTTCCTCTGTCGTTGACAGTTTCGAATATGCGCGCGGCGTCGGGATCGTTCTGGATCTCGTACTCTATGAGTTCCATGTCGTCGATTCTCTTCTTGAATTGCAGAAGTGTGTCCGGAAAGGTTTCAGCATTTGCCTGTTTCAGTCCGTTCAGCTTCTCTCTGAAAAAGTCTCTTGCGTTCTTGAGCTTCATTCTAGACTGCGTGATGAGTTCTTCTGGATACTCTCTGCCGTCTACTATGTATCTGCGGAAGAACTCTTGATCGTCGCCAAGTAGTTCAAGCTTGTACGCACTCTTGTACTTCAAATACTCTTCTTCAAGTCTGCCTACGTCCTCCTCCGGCAGGAACCCAGTTTGTCTGAGTTGTGTTAGAATCTCTCTTAGAAAGACCAAGACCGTTGCGAATCTTTGTTGTCCATCTATGATCTCGTGTATCTCAAATTCTTTGGCTCTGTCAGGCTTGGCAGTTTCCTCAGTGTTCTTTGTGAGGATCGTACCAAAATAGTGCTTCTTGTTTGGGTCTAAATAGAGTAGGTCGTTCCACAAGTCGTCTAATTGCTTGTTATCCCAGGAATAATGGCGCTGGTAGATCGGTATTCTGAACAACCTATTTCCGATGAATTTGTTGAAAGACGTCGTCTCCACTAGCTTTCCCCCATAGAGCACTTCGGGCGATGACCTTATTTTGGTTTGTGCCAATCAGTTTGTAGTGACAAGTAATCTATTGATTCGAATCTGGAGAAATAGTGTTTTGAGTGCAGCTTTCTGGACTTATGCTGATTGTTTTCTACTGTACTTAGAACTCTTTTTTTGGAAGTCTGTGTTTGTTTTTCAGCGTGCGCCAGTAGATGAAAGAGTGGGTTGGGAGTCTCTTCCCCCAGCAATCGTCGTCGTCTCAACAGAATTGTGTGTGTGGGGCTCTTGGTGCGGCCGGCGGAATCTGAACCGGTGAAAGAAAGAAAGCACAGAGAACATCAATCCTCCCGTTTCTAACCGATGCGTCATCGATGTTCTCACGTTGCCAAAAGTCTGGCATGTCTATTACTCGAAAGAGCTTTCAGCTCGTATTCTATCAAGATGGCAGGACCACAAGGGAGCAACATGCCTAATTCTGAAGAGGAGCTTCGTAGAATCGCCAGTGAGATTGAAGCATGCACAAGATGCCCTCTTTCATGAACGAGGACCAAGCCCGTCCCAGGCGAAGGCCCACCCAACGCCCAAGTCATGTTTGTCGGCGAAGGACCCGGCAGAAACGAGGACATTGAAGGAAGACCATTCGTCGGAAGAGCCGGAGACCTCCT
>Ga0209725_1001845_pt1 | contig 11705 bp, 9 predicted proteins | sample I18A1metaG_FD_184145 | JGI IMG/M metagenome (GOLD analysis project Ga0209725, IMG submission 184145) | Lake sediment bacterial and archeal communities from Gulf of Boni, Indonesia to study Microbial Dark Matter (Phase II) - ​I18A1 metaG... | ecosystem: Environmental > Aquatic > Freshwater > Lake... | reverse complement strand
GTCATAGCTGTGAATGATGCGCAGACGAAGTACCTGTTCGACAGCCAGTACGGAACCGGACAATCTGCGCTCGAGGGAGTGATGAGGGCGACGAACCTTCTGATCGCGGGCAAGTCACTGGTGGTGGCTGGGTATGGTTGGGTGGGTCGAGGCATCGCCCACAGAGCCCGAGGGCTCGGCGCCAAAGTTACGGTAACAGAAGTGGATCCCATACGAGCCTTAGAAGCGGTTATGGAGGGCTTCGATGTTGCTCCCATGCTCGAAGCAGCGCGACAAGGTAACATGTTCATTACAGCAACAGGCTGCAGAGACGTGATAACCGAGAAGGAAATCCAGATGATGAAGGACGGAGCCATCCTTGCGAACAGCGGCCACTTCGATGTCGAAGTCAACGTTCGCGACCTCGAAAGAATGGCAAAGGAAACACGAACCGTCCGCACAAACGTGGAAGAATACTCGCTATCTGACGGACGCAGGATCTACCTCCTGGCTAAGGGCAGACTCGTGAATCTCGCTGCCGCTGACGGCCATGCAGCAGAGGTCATGGACATGAGTTTCGCAGACCAGGCGCTCGCAGCGGAGTATCTCATCAGGAACAAGTCAAGTCTGAGGCCCGCTGTATACAAGATGCCAATTGAACTTGACCGTGAAGTAGCTAGGCTGGCATTGGAGGCTTGGGGAAAGCGGACGGACCGGATGACCGACGCACAACGGAGATACATCGAGAGCTGGGAGTAAACCCGGCCAGCTCGATTTTCCGTTCCACTCAATCAAGCTCAGACAAAATCCTTGCTAGCATCTCGGTTGAGAACCTCCGGGCATCCCAAGGGGCGGCAATCTAGCTCCTTTCACATGTACCCTGCAAACGAAGGACAGTCGTAATATACACTTCACATAGCACCAGAGACGTGTGACATTTTTGAAAAGAATTCAACCACACATAATGTGCGGAGACGGCGACATCGCAAAATACGTGTTTCTGCCTGGAGATCCGAAAAGGTCTGAGCGTATCGCCAAGCACTTTGACGAATACAAGAAAGTCGCTGACTACAGACAATACGTAAGCTTCACAGGAACTGCGAGTGGAATCCCTCTCTCAGTTACATCAACAGGAATAGGTGTTCCAGGATTAGCGATCGCGGTTGCGGAACTCGCAAGGATAGGGGCAGAAACTTTCATCCGCATCGGAACCACTGGCACGCCTCAAGATAACATCGCCATAGGTGATCTCATCATTCCATATGCCGCGGTTAGATGGGACGGCTCCACCCAACTTTTTGCGCCACCCGAGTACCCTGCTGTTGCAACACCTCAAGTCTTCAGCGCCCTGGTTGAAGCCGCAAAGAAAATGCGAGTCAGATTTCACACAGGAATCGTGCTTACAGCAGGAGCCATCTACACTCAAGACGGGATCCCACAAGCCGAGCCTGACTGGAAGAAGGCCAGAGTCGTGTCATACGAGATGGAGTGCTCAGGGCTCTTCGTCTACTGCTCCCTGAATGGACTGCTGTCAGGAGCAATCTTGGCAGTCGACGGAAACCCCAAGGAAGGATACAGGTTCAGACCCATGGAGCCCGGGGAGAAGATTGGCGAATTTGACGACCGTGTTCAACGAGCTATCGACAGTGAGATCGATGTAGCCATCGAAGCGGTCAAGATCCTAGAAAAAACGAAGGCGAGTAAGGGAGTCCAATAGGAACGGTCGCAGATACATGAGAATCCCAAACTCTATCGGCCGGCATCCGAGCAGCTGGTATTTGGTATCTTGGATACTTGACTCGCACTCACAATTCAACGGTCCGAATTAGGCCCCTTGACGTTGTTGCCGTCTCCTACCACAGCGGTGGCGCGTACGGCCCCAGCAGTCTGAAAGCCACAATGAATACTGCCAAGACTACCACGCCTATGAGAGCACCCCTCTTCGCCCATCTCGTCTTCACCAAGTAAACAGCGGTCGCAGCCATGATCAGGTGCTGACCCTGCATAAGAGAAGCAATCCGAAGATCAAGCCATCCCCACCAGAACACGAAGAGACCGAGGAAGCCAAACCACAGCAGAAGAGGCACCATTGAACTACTTAGGACTCGCATTTGCTTTCCGAAGACGAGTACCAGGGCGGTTGCGATGCTAACCGGCGTACAGGTGTTCCAGACAAGCAGTGATAGCAGGGTAGCTTCCTTCACAAAGATGAACGTGTAGATGTTGTTGATCGAGTAGAGCAAGAGAACTATCGCCAGAATCAGAGGCACGCTCCGCACGAGCTGCTTTTTCGAGAGCAAGCCGCTCGTTTTCCAGTTGAGCGTTGGTTGGCTGTCACTAATGACTTTTCCTTCGAACGCACCTATGTTCGTGTCCGCGGCCGTGTTCGTCTGTCGGGCTCACCTCTACGGATCTGACCAATGATACCATCGTAGCGGTTTCCACAGCCAACTTCATGTCAGAGCATGGAGCATGACAAGGGCCAGTGCCAACCGTGAGGAACGAGGCGAACATACTCATCAGAGGTGTTGATGTCCTTACTCTGGATGACAGCCGACCTTCCCTGAAAAACGTCGACATAGCAATTAGCGCAGGCAAAATAACGCAAATCGGGGAGAAGATTCACGTCGACTCCACACTGGAACTGGACGGAAGAAGTAAGGTTGCACTTCCCGGAATGGTCGACGCGCACACGCATGCTTTTCAAATACTCCTCAGAGGAGCGCTTTCTCTCAAAGATCTGAACGTCCATCCAATCTGGCTCAAGATACTTGTACCATTCGAGGCTGAGATGGAAAAGGAGGAAGCCGAGCTCAGCGCCCGGCTTGCATGCCTGAACATGATAAGAAAGGGAATAACTTCCTTCGCAGATGCCGGAGGCCCTTACCCCGATATCCTCGCTGAGGTCGCGCAAAAAGCGGGGCTGAGAGCAAGAGTAACGCATTCCACCATGGACAATGGGCCTGAGAACTATCGCCGCGACGCCGACCAGAACAGACAGCTTGTCAGCAAGTGGAAAAATGGACGAGTAAGAGGCTGTTATTCGATAAGGCAGATAATGACATCAAGCGATGACCTCATGGAGAAGACCATCGAATACGCCGAGAGAGACGGCACAGGCGTGCACATCCACCTCTGCGAGGAAATCTCAGAGATAGAGCACGCGCTGAATAGGTGGGGAAAAAGACCCGTAGAATACTTCTTCCAAAAAGGCTTTCTCAGTAAGCGAATACTGGCTGCACACAGCGCATTCCTCAACGATCGAGAAGTCAGCATGCTCGCCGAGACAGGAACCAACGTTGTCCACTGCCCGATGATAAACATGGCCTACATGACGTTTCCAAAAATCCCGAAGATGCTTCAAGCCGGCGTGAACGTTGCACTTGGTTCAGATGGAGGCAGCTACAGAGGTCTGGACCTGTTTACCGAGATGAACATCGCGATAGCCTCCCTCACAGCTTACTACGGAACGCCGTACTATGACTTCGCAGTGCTTCCGACAACTACGGCGCTCAAGATGGCCACCACAAACGGAACAGTCGCAATCATGGAGGAACGATTAGGAGTGATAAGTCCCGGGTACGTTGCTGACATCATAATGATTGACCGAAGAAAGGCTCACCTCACCCCTATGTATGACCTGACCTCGATTCCGTTCTTCGCAACCGGAAGTGATGTGAGTGATGTCATTGTAGACGGAAGGGTTCTGATGAAAGATGGAAGAGTACTCACCTTGAAAGAAGAGACTATCATGGATGCTGTAGAGGAAACCGCGCCGCATGTTCTCAGCAGAATACGAGCATGCTTGAAGCGGTAGCAATGGTATACCGGTCTCGTGATCTTTTGGCCATCAGGTAGCCTGGCAGAGCACCTTCTCAGGAACAAGCCTCCAGCCGGCTGTGTACAGGATGCCGATCGAACTTGACTGTGAAGTGGCAGGGTTTGCAATGGAAGCTCGGGGAAAAAGGATAGAGGAACCCCGGCAAGCTTGACAAACCTAAAATGCGAATCAGGACACCGACAAGCAGACAAGCTTTGCAGAAGAATACCATGAGAGCGGTCCAGTTCTATGGACCGGGCGTGCTGAAACTCGAGCATGTTGACTTGCCAGAAGTAGGCCGGGACGAGATACTCGTCAAGAATGCGGTCACCTTGACCTGCGGCACTGACCTGAAGATGTACAAGAGAGGCCACCCTTTCGCCAAGCCTCCGCTCATCATAGGTCACGAGTTCGCTGGCGTTATTACCCGTGTGGGCAGCAACGTTCAGAAGTTCAGGGAAGGCATGAGAGTTGTGGCAGCGAATTCCGCTCCCTGTAACGATTGCTTCTTCTGCAGGAGAGGAAAACAAAACCTCTGTGAGCACCTTAATGAGAATGTCATAGGCTTCTCGTGGCCAGGTGCATATGCAGAGTACGTTCGAGTGCCCGCCCACGTGGTCAAACAGAACACGCTTGAGATTCCGAACCACGTCTCTTTCAAGCAAGCGGCCCTGCTAGAACCGCTCGCCTGTGTCGTCCACGGCATTGAACTCGCCGAGATAGATGTCGGAGACACAGTAGCGGTCGTGGGGGCTGGCCCAATTGGGCTCCTCCATCTGCAGCTTGCAAAGAAGAGGGGCGCCGGAAGGGCCATCGTGATGGATCTTTCGAGACAACGACTTGACGCTGCACAAGAGCTAGGCGCAGATCATGTCATACAAGCAGGTCAAGAGGATCAGGTCAAGAAAGTTAGGGAGTTGACTAGCGGAAAAGGGGCGGATCTCGTTATAGAATCCGCCGGCCTGCCCGAGACTTGGGAGAAGGCGATAGCGATGACGAGACCCGGCGGTGTTACACTGTTATTTGGAGGATGCCGCTCAGGCACGAGCATCTCAATCCAGACCGGTATGATGCACTATGGTGAACTGACCGTCAAGGGATCCTTCCACCATACTCCTTCATGCGTCGAGAAAGCTCTCAGCTTGATCTCGTCAGGGGCTGTGAAGACCGACTATCTAATCAGTCATGAGATGACGCTAGCGGACCTCTCCAAAGCCTTTGACCTGATGGCTACAGGTCAAGCCTTGAAGGTTGCTATCCGTCCGGGCCTCTGAACCTACAGACATTCAGTATTGCATGAATTGGTGATGCGGATAGCAGAAAAGAACGCCTAGTATAAGAAAGAGAGAGCATCGTTTGCACTAACGCTTAAGAATCAGCTGAGCGGCTCGATGTTCGACGCGGGCAAGATCATGTATGTCGTGAATTTGGATCAGAAGATGCGGTTTGAGGTCTTGTCAAAGGACGGTGCTGAGAAGGTAAAGGTGAAGTATCTCATTCACAAGGCAGCGGGCGCCGAGAAGTTCTTCCTCCGCTACTACTCTGTGGAGAGGGGAGGACACACCCCTTTGGACAAACACGCGGGCGAGCATGAAGTCTTCGTTATGAAGGGCAGAGGCCGCGCAATCGGAAGCAACGAAGAATGCGATCTAAGACCTGGAGATGCAATTTTCATCAAGTCGAATGAAGTTCACCAGTTCATCAATACCGGCAGTGAGCCTCTGGAGTTCCTTTGCGTCAGAGGAGCTGACGAACTATATGAGACAGAGAAGGCCACTAGTTAGAGCTGGGAACTCACAGTTCAGGACCGTCAGTAGACCTTCGAGTGATGACCCTTCTGTCTGGTTCAACCTGAATGCACAATAACCTTTAGAGAATCCTTAGCCTCAGCCGCGCACCGAATGGCCTCAGCAGCATCTTCAAGCCAAAACCTGTGAGTTATGATAGATGAGAGGTCTAGCCTGTCTGAGGACATCAACTCGAGCGCCGCGTTTGTCTCCAGCTCACTCGTGGAGTAGCTGGGAATTAGTGAGACCTCTTTCAGGAAGACATTACTGACATCATAAGAGAGCATGGCACCTCTACTCGGGGCACCGAAGAGAACGACCACCCCGCCCTTCCTCACCAACTCGATCGCTTGAAGTACAGCTTCAGGTGCTCCAACTGAAACGATCACGCCGTCGGCGCCCCTGCCATTGGTCTGTTCTCTTACTCGCTCAACCACATCCTCAGTTCTGGGGTTGAGTACTGCTGAAGCTCCAAGTTTCTTTGCGGCATCCAGCCTGAATCCAACGACGTCAGTTCCAAAGATCCTCCCCGCGCCGAAGATCGTTAGGAGACGAATGTGGGTTAGGCCTATCGGCCCGCAACCAATCACCACGAAGTCGTCCCCCGGTCGGATGCGACTCTTCGACAGCCCTCTGATACAGCAAGCTGTTGGCTCGATGAGTGTTCCCTCCTCGTAAGAGATGCTAGAAGGCAGTTCGAGAATCGCCCCATGCTCGACGTTGGTTCGAGGAACCCTGAAGTACTCAGCGAACCCACAAGGCTCGATTGTGGTCTGGACAAAACTGTCGCACATCGTGTAATCTCCACGCCTACAATAGTGACAGACGTAGCACGAGACATGGTGATGAACGAACACACGCTGGCCAATCCCAAAACCCTTGACCTGTTCGCCAATCTCAGCGATTTCTCCAACGACCTCGTGGCCCAACATGGGAGGAGTAATGTGGAGACCTCGAACCTTCTCGATATCTGTTCCGCAGACGCCACACGCTCGCATCTTGACGAGAACATCACCTGGACCTACACCAGGAATCGGTCGATCCTCGATCTGCACGATGCCTGGTCGAAGTGCAAATGCTGCTTTCATCTGAATCTGCGCAACCAAAGTATCGAGGTCGCCATATAACCTTCGAGCACAGGACACAAGCATTCAGTCTTCGATAATACTCCTCGGCCTAGTAACCACGTCCGTGCAATGGTCTCAGAATCTCACGGAACCATCGTGCTCCAGACAAACCTCGAGAAAGTCCTTCTTTCTGATGATTCTTGCATCTGGTCCCCGGTCAGTACGCGGTACTTGGTCTCGACTATTCAAGGTAAGGCAGTGGGTCCTCGTATGTGTTTAACCTTTTATTGAGAACATGCGGACACCGGAGGAGAGGCGTGAATCACGTGACTCTGCCGAGGAAAGAGATTCTTGTCCAAATGAAGGGAATAGTGAAGCGATTTCCCGGCGTCGTTGCAAACGATCACGTCGACTTTGAGCTTCAGGCAGGCGAAGTTCACGGGCTTCTCGGAGAGAACGGAGCTGGAAAGACGACTCTGATGAATGTTCTCTACGGGATACTTCGACCTGAGGAGGGTGAGATCTACATTCGGGATGAGAAGGTTGACATAGGATCGCCTCGAGAGGCAATCAACCTAGGCATTGGGATGGTTCACCAAAACTTCAAACTCGTTGAACCACACACCGTCTTGGAAAACATCCTTCTCGGCCTGAAAGAGCCGGCCTTCATCCTCAACCTCAAAGACGCCGGCGACAAGGTGCTGGAAATCTCGAAGCGTTACGAGTTACCCATCGACCCCGGCGCGAGAATTTGGCAACTCTCAATGGGTGAAAGGCAGAGAGTGGAGATCTTAAAGGCCCTGTATAGGGGCGCGAACATTCTGGTTCTCGACGAGCCCACATCAGTGCTCACGCCCCCAGAGACGAAGGAGCTTTTCAGATTCATCGCTCAAATGGCCCGTGAAGGGCGGTCTGTCGTCTTCATCACTCACAAACTTGACGAAGTGATGGCCGCAAGCGACCGAGTAACCGTGCTGAGAGCCGGCAGAAACGTCGACACTTTGCATCGAGAGCAGCTTGACAAGACCAAACTTGCATCCATGATGGTCGGAAGAGAGGTGCTCTTCACTCTGCGCAAGAGCCCTGTTGTTCCAGGAGAGCGGGTCCTTGAGCTGAATCAAGTTACAGTGATGGGCGACAAGGGGTTTCCAGCTGTCAAGAACCTCACGCTGGACATCCGCAAGGGCGAGATCCTCGGCGTGGCGGGAATCGCCGGGAACGGTCAAAGAGAGTTGACGGAAGCGATCACCGGAATGCGACCAATACTCTCAGGCGAAGTTCGATTATATGGCAAAGAAATCCATAGCGAATCCATCTCCCGCAGAATTGAAGAGGGTATCGCATACATCCCCGAGGATCGAGTTGGCGTCGCGGCTCCTCAAGGCCTCACAGTCGCCCAAGATCTCGTCCTCAGACGATATAGGGAAAAGCCCTTCTCGAGTGGCGTCTTCCTCAATCAACACAAGATTGACAACAACGCGGACACGCTCATCAAAGAATTCAACATAATGGTCTCAGGGAAGGATGCTCCAGCAAGAACTCTTTCCGGAGGAAACCTGCAGAAACTGATCTTGGCAAGAGAGCTTTCTGGAAAGCCCGCGCTGATCGTTGCAGTCTATCCAACCCGGGGTCTTGATGTCGGAGCCACGGAGTATGTTCGAAGCCTTCTGCTCAAGCAAAGAGAAGCGGGAGCCGCACTTCTGATGGTGTCCGAAGACTTGGATGAGATTCTCTCGCTGAGCGACAGGATCGCGGTGATGTACGGCGGAGAAATCGTCGGCACCTTCCCAGCCTCAGAGGCTAACGTTGAGGAGATCGGATTGATGATGGGAGGATCACTCCGAAAGACCTGATGAGATGAGGCGTCCAGATTGAGATCTCCTCGCCTAGTAATTGAGAAGAGGCTCACGATCGGTCGAGCGATGACGATTGCAGTGCCTGTTGTCTCACTGGTGCTGGGTTTCCTTTCTGCTGCTCCGCTTTTTCTCGCTGTCGGCGTCAACCCCATTCTTGCTTATCGACAGGTGCTCGGAGTTTTCCTGAATGTGGACGGGCTGACAGAGTCTTTTACTCGGGGAATTCCCCTGCTTTTGGCCAGCGTCGGACTCTGTCTGGCATTCAAGATGAACTTTTGGAATATCGGAGCAGAAGGACAGCTGTTCATGGGCGCCTTCGCTGCAACTGGTATGGTATTCCTGCTGCCAGACAGCTCGGCGTTTGTGCTGCTTGGTTCGATGATCATTGCCGGATTCATATTTGGAGGCCTCTTCGGCATGATTCCCGGCTATCTCAAGGCTCGCCTAGAGACGAACGAGGTTCTAACCACCCTAATGCTGAACTTCGTGGCGATACTGTGGGTGGACTACCTAGTTTACGGTCCGTGGCGTGACCCTGAAGGATTCGGTTTTCCGCTCACTCCGATGTTTCCTCCGAACGCTAGACTTCCTTGGATCCCTGGAACCCGAATCCACGCTGGGCTGATTGTCGGTTTGGTCTGCGCTGGATTGGTCTACGTTTTCCTAGCTCGTACGAAGTGGGGCTATGAATTGAAGGTAACCGGAGAGAGCAGATTAGCGGCGAAGTACGCCGGAATTGACTATCTGAAATTGACTTTGCTTGTCATGTTCATCAGCGGCGGCCTCGCAGGACTGGCAGGGATGGGGCTTGTCTCAGGCATCGTCTTGAGACTGAGACACGGGATCTCCCCCGGGTACGGGTTCTCGGCAATCATAATCGGGTGGTTGGCACGTCTGAACCCGCTCGCGGTCGTGCCCGTTTCCATTCTTTTCGGCGGGTTGCTGGTAGCTGGAGACGCGCTGCAAATAGGTTTGGGTTTGGCGTTCGCTACGTCACAGGTGTTTCAAGCATTGATACTGCTCTTTGTGGTTGGAGCGGAAGTACTGACTCGCTACAAGGTGGCTTTGACTTGGGAGTGACGGGAATTGGCTGAGATTGACGTAGCTTTCTTCGTATCTTTGCTTGCTCACACCGTCCAAGCAGGCACTCCGCTTCTACTTGGGACTGTAGGCGAGATCTATGCAGAACGGTCCGGAGTTCTGAACCTTGGAGTCGAGGGAATGATGGCGATGGGCGCCCTCACCGCGTTCATGACCTCGTTCTACACTGGGAATATTGGTTTGGCCCTAGCGCTAGCCATGGCCGCCGGTGCCCTGCTAAGCTTGGTACACGGCTTTCTCTCGATAACGATGAGAGCAAACCAGATAGTAAGCGGACTGGCGATCACTATCCTCGGCCTAGGTCTCAGCGGCTTCCTTGGAAAACCAATGATAGGAATGACAGCGCCCCACCTTACAAGCTTCCCCATCCCGATCCTTGCGGAGATTCCAATCCTCGGACCGATCTTCTTCTCGCAGGACATTCTCGTTTACGTCTCGATCCTGGCGGCTGCGGTCTTGTGGTTTGTTCTCTTCAAAACAAGACTCGGCCTCAACGCTAGATCCGTTGGAGAAAACCCCGCGATGGCTGACAGCCTCGGCCTCAACGTCTACCTCATCAGATACGTTTGTGTGCTGCTGGGAGGAGTGATGGCGGGCCTAGCGGGGGCATACCTTTCGCTCTTGTATACGCCTCTCTGGATCGAGGGAATGACGGCAGGGAAAGGCTGGATCGTGATAGCGCTGACCATATTCGCGACGTGGAACCCGCTTCGAGCGCTGCTTGGCGCCTATCTCTTCGGAGGAGTGATAGCTCTGCAGTTCAGGCTACAGGCAATAGGAATTGGAACTCAAGCTCCGCAGTTCCTTCTCATGCTCCCATACCTCACCACGATCGTCGCGCTGGTCTTGATTTCGCTTGAAGCTGTGCGGCGCCGAATAGGCGTGCCAGCGGCGCTTGGACTTCCGTACGTTCGAGGCGAGTCCTAGAGTAGCGAGAGGATTTTCCGCACCTACGTGTCAATCTGGCCCTCTCTGGGCAACTCTTATGAAGCAATCAATGCAAAGCTCATTGTCGAGGATTCTAGGACATGTCAAAACCTGAAGAGAAAGTTTCTCGACGACAGTTCATCGGCGGCACAGTTGGAGGCCTCGTAGTCGGCGGACTTGCGGGCTACGGCGCCGGCATGCTGACAGCACCTCCTCCTCAAGTTGTTCCTGGAGCCGGCGTCACCACTACGGTCACTCAGACCGCTACTGCTCCGGCAAAGAAGATCAAGGCTGGTTTCATCTATGTCGGACCTGTCGGGGATTTCGGCTGGTCGTACGGCCATGATCGCGGAAGAAAATACCTAGCAAAGCTTCCGTGGCTGGAGACAGTCTACGCGGAAGCAATCCCAGAGCCTGAGGTCGGGGGAGCCATCGACCGAATGGTCGCTGAGGGAGCTGATACTGTCTTCACAACGAGCTTCGGATACATGGATCCCACCGTTGCAGCTGGGCCCAAGTACCCTGACAAGTACTTCTGGCACTGCTCCGGCTACAAGAGGGCAAAGAACGTTGGAACATACTTCGCGGAGTTCTACCAGCTCTACTATCTCTGCGGTCTCGCAGCGGCCGGCGTCACCAAGACGAACAAGATAGGATACGTAGCAGCTCACCCGATTCCAGAAGTGGTGAGACATATCAACGCCTTCGTTCTCGGAGCCAGAGAGATCAACCCCAAGATCGAATGCTACGTAGTGTGGCTGTTCAGCTGGTTCGATCCGGCAAAGACAAGAGACGCTGCCGTAAGCCTGATCGAGTCGCAGAACTGCGATGTCCTTGCATACACCGAGGATTCACCGACGACCTTGCAGGTCGCCGAGGAGTATCAAGGAAAAGGTAAGCCGGTCTGGAGCTTCAGCCACTACAGTGACATGACCACGTATGGCCCAACTGCGCACTTGACTGGACAGGTCGTTGACTGGGGGCTAATGTACGAGTACATACTTGCGTACCAGTACGCTCAGGCATTCCGCAGCATGGACTTGTGGTGGCGTCTCGGAGACGGAGGCGACACAATCGACGGCTGGAGGGCAGCTGACGGAGGCGTAACACTGGCACCCGTCAACCCATCCGTTCCGGAGAATGTGAGAAACCTCATCGAGAAGCGAAG
>Ga0209725_1001842_pt1 | contig 11717 bp, 12 predicted proteins | sample I18A1metaG_FD_184145 | JGI IMG/M metagenome (GOLD analysis project Ga0209725, IMG submission 184145) | Lake sediment bacterial and archeal communities from Gulf of Boni, Indonesia to study Microbial Dark Matter (Phase II) - ​I18A1 metaG... | ecosystem: Environmental > Aquatic > Freshwater > Lake... | reverse complement strand
AGGAGAGTTGATCTGTCAGCGGCTTTGCAACTTCACCAAGCCTGCGAATCCGTAGCTATCATCCTCATCGTGGCCGGCATCCTGCTCTTCATTGACGGCGTCGGAAGCATCCTAATCCGATTCGGACAAAAGCACAGCCTTCTATTCGACTTGGAAAGAGCTGCGAGGACAATCCTCGCGATCCTCATCGCCATAATTGGTCTACATCTTGGCGGAATAAGAAATGTCGGAGATAAACCGGAAGGAATAGGAGAGCTTCAAGAGAAAGATTGTCGAGGATTACTAGCGTTAGGGTTCACAGGAATCTTCGGAACTATTGCAGCGATCGCAATAGTGAAGGAAGGAACCGGAGAGGAAATTCTCACCAAGGTTACCTCCCTGAAACATGGATAGTTTGCAGATGGTCACCAGCCCTCTCGGTTAACGCCGACGAAGGCTTACGGTGGATAGCCGAGTTCTTCGAATGTAAAGAGTATCTCCGTCTTCTCCAATGGTATTTTCCCTGAAGGACCAAATTTCTTCATATATGTTCTATAGCATTCCAACGCTTTTTCGAAGGTTGCAGACTCGAATAGTAGCACAAAATTCCATTCGCTTGACGGCGCGAAAACACCCTTGAAGTTGAGGCCGTCTATGCCGTCGCTTATGCTCTTTATCCTTCCAACGTATTCCTTAAACTCTTCAGGCGTCCCAACCCAATTGAAGTAGTATAGTGTCAGCAAGACTTTCACCTCCTTTGCTTTGTCGATTAGAAGCTTTGTAAGTCAACCGTATATGATGATTGTGGCGGCTTGTTTGCGAAGGCTCCACATAGAAGTCATCATCTCTAGAGAGTTTTTTGCTAGATGCAACTAGGGCAACTTTAAAATCCGCCGATGCCGAGCAGCTATTCCGAACAGCTATCGACCAAACAGACTCCACCGATGTGAAGTTTTTCAAGGAACTCCTTTATCCATGGTTTCACTACTAACCTTCTTGATGTTCAAGCCCTAGCGGATACGGTGGATCTTGTTCGCGAAGATCAGCTATGATAAGGGGACGGTTCTGATCAGAGGTGATGTGCATGTGCCTAATTCAAGTTGGGATTCTCGGTCAGGCGCTTATAGAGCGATGGGACTTTACTACAGGGATATCGTCGACTATCTGAATCGGAGTGGAATTCAATATACAGATGAGGCGCTTGATCTGCTTCCATGCCCGCATCTGCGCTGCAAGGTGAGAATGAGGAGTTACCAAGAGGAAGCTTTGAATGCATGGCTGAATGCTGGGATGCGCGGTGTGATCGTGCTGCCCACTGGATCTGGCAAGACAGTTATCGCTGTGGGAGCTATCTCGAGGCTTAACGCTCCGACGGTAGTGATAGTTCCAACACTTGATCTGGTGGAGCAGTGGCGGCGTGTCCTCTCGAAGGAGTTTGAGGTTGAGGTTGGAACGTACGGTGGAGGTGAGAATATTCTGAAGCCGCTTACAGTCTCCACATATGACTCTGCTTACCTAAGGGTTGAGGAGCTTGGCAACAGATTTGCCTTAATCGTCTTCGATGAGGTGCATCATCTCCCTTCAATGGGCTTCAGGCATATCGCTGAGATGTTCATCTCACCTTACAGGATGGGTTTGACAGCCACCTACGAGAGGGAGGATGGCCTCCAATTGGAGCTGCCTCGCCTGGTTGGAGGGAAGGTGTACGAGCTTGCTGTTCAAGAGCTTGCTGGAAGGCATCTTTCAGAGTACGATCTCGAAAGAATCTATGTTGATTTGACTCCTGAGGAAGAGGCTGAGTACGAGAGGCAGCATAAGGTCTTCAGAGATTATTTGGAGAGTCGAGGGCTGGTGCTGAGGACCCCGACTGACTTTACGCGCTTCATAATGAGGACGGGTAGAGATCCAGCTGCGAGAGAAGCGCTTCTTGCGAGGAACAGGGCAATGGATATAGCGTTGAACTCTCAGTCGAAGCTTGAAGCCTTAAAGAAGATTCTACTGGAGAACCCATCCGATTCGACTATCATCTTCACTCAGCATAACAAGCTTGTGCACAGAATCGCCAGAGACTTCCTCATCCCATGCATTACACATATGACGCCGAAAGAAGAGCGGACTGAGATCCTCGACAACTTTCGAGACGGCAAGTACAGGCTCATTGTTACATCAAAGGTTCTGGATGAAGGTGTTGACGTTCCAGACGCAACTCGAGCGATCATACTCAGCGGCACAGGAAGCTCAAGGGAGTTCATACAGCGTCTAGGACGGGTCCTGAGGAAGAGGGAAGGTAAGAGGGCGAAGCTCGTTGAAATCGTCTCACGTGAGACAGCTGAGACCCGCATGAGCTGGAGGCGAAAGAGGAAGTGGAGGGAAGATGCTTCCATTCAACCTTCTGATCGCTAGATCTCGAGCAGGCAAGATTAGGCCGGTGTACGTTCCAATCGATGATCGCCACGTGAGTCTAGCATCTGAGCTGATTGAAGCTTTCCAAGAGCACTTGGGAAGAAGGAAAGGAGAACTATTGGAGGTTCTGGAACGATTCGAGGTTTTGGGCTATGATTACAGGTTGATACGTGGGCTCTCCACACTTCTCGAGCGGAGATGCAGCTTCAAGGCTGAAAGCCAGGTTGAAGCTGGAGAAGCTAGGAGACTGGTCTTCGCGGAAGCGAATAGACATGCTCTCGTAGCGACGGAAGAGATGAAGAAGAATGTTCTGTTAAGGGTTGCTTCCACATTGAGCATTAGTCTTCAACAGCTGGAAGCATCATTGTGGAGCGACCTAGATCAAGAGCTCATATTGAAAGAGTTCAGCCCTATCGGAGCTGAGGACCTGCTTAAACAATACAACATGAGCTTGACCCAGACAATTTTGTTCAAAGCCACCATGATGGAGTTCTGGGCTGGAGGAAACTACAAGCAGATCTTCAGAAGGATCAAGTTTCTAGGCTTAATGTACACGGTGGAAAAGGAGGAGGGGTTGTTCAAGGTCACGGTTGACGGGCCGATGGCGCTTTTCAAGCTGACTGAGCGGTACGGTACGTCATTGGCGAAGCTTCTTCCCACAATAGTTGAGGCTGGGGAGTGGAGGTTGAAAGCAAGCATAGTTGCTGGCGAGAGGCATTCGCCTCGCATACTGGAACTGGAACTGGATAGTGGCGATGTTGGCAATGTGATCGAATCTTCGAGCCTTAAGCCAGAGCAGATAAGCATATTCGACAGCTCTGTGGAGGAGAAGTTCGCGAGAAGCTTCGAAGCTCTTGGAACAGGTTGGAGGTTGAGGAGGGAGCCTGAACCATTCGTCGCTGGAAGCCATATAATGATCCCTGACTTCAGCTTCGAGAAGGAGGGCATGAAAGCCTACTTGGAGGTTGTCGGCTTCTGGACTGAGGACTACTTGACGAAGAAGATTCAGAAGCTCAAACAAATCCATGCTAGGAACATGATCATAGCTGTTGACAAGACGTTGAGTTGCTCAAGACTCAAGGAGTTGAGGATGGAAGTCATATTCTATGAGAGAGAGGTTCCAATCAAACCTATCATCGACTACTTGAATGCCATGGAGGAAGAAAGCATAGCGAAGCAGGTGGAATCTTTGGCAGATGTTGAATTGACGCTGCAGGGCGATGTGGCTTCCTTGGAAGAGTTGGCGGAAAAACTTCAGACATCGAAGGAAGCCCTTAGACGTAGGCTTCAGACAGCTCCGGTGAAAGGATACAGGCTGGTCGGCGATGTCCTAGTCTCTGAGAAGAAGCTGGATGATATCGACAGGAGACTGAGCCAACTTGGAGAAGCAAGCCTTTCGACAGCGACTGAGCTCCTGCAAGACATGGGCATAGAAGCAGCCAACCAAGTGCTTGAAGCCCTAGGCTACGAAGTAAAATGGTATGGTCTGGACCAAGACAAAGCCATAATCTCCAAGAGTAAAACACGGTCAACTACCAAACCCTAAATTCCATAGGTTCCAGATTCAATCTGTGGTGTACGCCTTAGAAGGTTAGTGACAAGGGAAGGTGGTTCGAAGGCTAGTCATCTCAGTCTGACTGGTTTTTCGAAGAAGAATCACCGCTGACCAGGTAGAATTCGTTCCCCAGACATATAGCATCTTCATTGTTTCTTACTCATAGGCTCATCCGAAGAGAAGTTCCTCAGGAATATACTCGAGGTCCACTCCGATGTTCTTCTCTGTGCCGATACATTTCGAGGCTAGGTCCAGTGGGAAGTAGAGGTCCTCATCTTCAGCCCACTCTGCTTCCATCTCGCGCTGCCAGCGAGATGAATCTGACGCGGTCTCCCTTCTTTTCCTCTCGACGAATTTGGGTTCAACGGGACCCTTTGGCTTTTGAGCCTCCCGCCATGAGACATGCGATCGGAAGACTTCTGAAGGCGGATACGCTTCTTCATCCGTGAACATTCTGTAGAAGAGGTGATTCCGGGTCCAAGGCGTTGATTCGCCTATGAAGATTCCGTTTGTCGTCGCCATTGTGTAGCTGATAGCGTCGTACATGTCCATGTCGTCAGGTGTGAAGTTCATCTCAGTCCAGCAGACCAAGTGTAAGGTGTGGCCTCTAATCGTCTCCGGATTATTCGGGAAAGCTTCGATCAGCGCTCCGTTCTTGAATCTGACTATCGTCTTCCGTTGCGGCCACTCGTAGTATCGCCGGCTTACCTTCAAGAGCAGCCCGTTGATGCGTTGAATGTACAGTTTACTCTGACGGAAAGAAGGTCCGACGATTCCGATCGTTACGCCTGAGTGCTTAAGCGCATACCAGATCAGTAGGAGAGCGATGAAGAAGCTCTTTCCGCTCTGTCGGCACCATCTCACTACGATCGTGAGATAGGGCTTCATGAAGGCTTTAGCGAGTTTGCGTTGATATTCAGTCGGTCTGACTTCGAACCATTTCTCTGCGAAGTCAACAGGATCTTCCGGGACTTGATCCTCACTCTTAAGCCCTTCCAGATCCTGTCTTAGCCGCTCCAGCTCGTGCTTTTGCTTCAGCAATCGCTCTCTTAAGCTCGGCAAGCTCTTTATCCGTCTCCTCTACGTGTCGTTTAATCTCTTCTAGGCTTACGCTTCGAAGAACCCCATCTAGTACTTGAACGAGATAGCCGAGTAGATGATAGTACCTGGCCTTGGTTGTGTCAGCCGTACCTTTCTCGCTCGTCGTCTTGGCCTTTGACGCCAACTGCTCGGTAACTTCGATTGCTTTGACAAGTTTTGCGATAGCCTTCTCTCTCTGCTCTTCAACGCTTGCGCCTTTGAGGGGGACCATGGGTTGAAGGAGAAGATTCCTGATCGCCTTCAGGTCTTTCGCAAGCTGATCCAGGACCTCCCTACCCCTACCCCCTTGAGGGAATGGCTTCAACCATTTCAGAAGATATTGCCAAACGTGTGGGCTTGAATTCGCTCTAGAACATATTTTGAGCCACATTTCATTGTTTCATCGCTAGTAAAATATTTTAGCATGAGCAAATTCCACGACTGACTAATTGCCAATGCTAAATTTTTCGGTTATTGCTCGGTGTGTATTAGCACCGGTTTTCCAGAGACGCCGAATGAATAGATTTTAAGAATCTGATGAAGATAACTAAAAGTGAGTGCACATAGATGGTAATGCCTGACTTCGGCGCATTTGAGGACTCTGCTTTTTTCGGAAAGTTCACAAATAAGATTGTCCATCTTCTACTTAAGAAAGTATTAGACCCTGAACAAATTTTGATTCAACGCGACCCACTCGTGATGTCAGACGATAGTGGCCACAATATATATGCGGACTTTGCAATAGATAATTTCGGGTTCTTAGAAGTCACAACGACAAAGCCTGAATCAAAAAAGAGACGTAAGCTTCTGTACTTATCAACGAAAGGGATGACGTGGCTAGTAGCTCGGAGCAATCTGGTTCAGCATTGGCAGAAAGAAATTGAGCTTGATTTTAAGTACGATACTCTAGGCCGTCCCGAGAATGCTGCTTCATTTAATTTGAAGGTAGTTAATCTTGAACAGTTGATTGACGAATTAAGATCAAGGCTCAAAGTGAGTGGAGCTACTTATGAACAGGCAAAACGTTGTCTGCAAGAGCCGCTCTTGATGCGCGATCTGGCTCAACCGCTCATAGAAGAGTGGTTAGATATGTTTGTACTGCAATAAGCGCTGTAAGGGGTCAACTGCTCAAAACAATACTGGACATGCATAGAGCGTCAGACACACTTCCATCAAAGGATACGGAGATAGAAGAGCTAGGCTTCGACGTGGAGAAGGCGGCAGATGACTTTGAACGGGTCATTCTAGCTTCCGATAGGAAAGCTGTCGGAAACTAGCTGCGCATGCTCGGGTATCAGAGGCTCTCGTTGAGAAATTCATAGAGATGCCGTACTTCTTCTACTCTGAACAGGACATGCATGCCTACCTCTACGGCAAGTTGATCTCAGGTAAGCTTGGAGAATTCTTTGTGGAGGCTCATTTCGGCGAAAAGACTGTATTGCTGCACAAGGAATACCCTACGTTGCGCACATACCTTGAAGGCAGAAGGGGGCACTTTGACCTAGCTACAATCGATCCAACATGTGCTTCTGAAAGCCATTGGAGGATGCAAGTCGGAGAGCCTCCCTACTAGACATAGGCTGAAGGCGGCGTTTGAATTCGGCCTCAATGCAATGGGAACAACTCTGCTAGATCTGACGGATTTCAGAAAAGATTTGAAGCGGCTTACGAACGCGGATAATAAAGTTGAACGCGGCTACCTCCTATTCTTCGTCAGAAGACAGGACTACCTCGCGAACTCCGAATTGCTTCGGATGATAGGCCGTCTACCAGAGAAACTTGCAGGAATTCGAACAGAATCGAGATCGTGGAAGCAACCTTCTAGTCGTCTATGTGAATGCCTCGCTCCGAGCTCAAAGCGTCTCAAAATTATCCCTTAGAATAGGTGTTCCTGAATCGGCTTAAAAGTGGAGATATGACTTAGATAGCTCTATGACCCAGACTATGCTGGGTAAGAATAACCTAGCCTTAAAAAGTGGCGGGCCTGCGGGTTTTCACACCTAGTTAGGTGCAGATACCACCATACCGCCCTAACCCGTCGTCTCGATTGCCTGCCAACGCCATCGCTCTCTCTTCCGGACGATGTAGCCCAAACTGCAGAAACGGAGCAGGACGCCTCAGCGAGAATTCTTCTAACGTCTTGACGCCAACCAGTTAGTATTCGCCTTCATGAATTCATTCTAATCCAGATCTGCAAAACCTGCACCTTCCTGGGTGTTGGGCGGCCTCAACCCTGAGTGTCCTAGGAACGAGATGGAAGAGAGCTTGTTCGGCAGTGTCAAGATCACTTATCTTGATTCCTTGGGTATTATAGAAAAGCGGAGCAACCCCTGAAGGAAAGTCACTCTGAATTTGAGACAAGTGAGTGCTCAATCGATTCTGCAAGTTTTCGGCTTGCCCTACTCGAATCTTCACTCGCTCCAATCCTCGGTCCAATCCGATAATGGCGTAGACTCCACCAGTTTTCTCCGTGTCTACGAATTCTCTCTCGAATGGTTTCCATGCCGCAGGCGAAAGTACTCTCTCAAGTTTGGAGAAGAGACGAGGGTTCTCTCTTTCTAGGTACTCCGAGGACTCTTCTTCTGGCAATTCATCCAAAGGGGGAATTAACTGTCCCAGAATTGTATTTACAATAGCTCGGCCAGCTCCGGCGCCCTTTGGAACAGCAAGACGGCCGCGTCCAGAATGCCAGTGTGACACCGGAAATTCACGATATACCTTACGCACATAGGTGTCTAAGGAAGAACCAAATTTTGCAGCAACATGGGCAAACCAGAATGTCATTATGAAGAGAGCCGACGCACCAGTTCCGCGGGTAAATATATAGTCGCCCTGAAAAGCACGTTTTCCCCACGCTTTTCGAGCGGATTCGCAAGAACTATCGACGAATTCGTGCGCTGTCTGGTAACTTCTACTTCGATTCAAATATGTTGCGTGAGGTTCTTTGACTACTGATGACAGGGCTTTGACGAACGAAGGAAAATCGAGCGTTCTCATTCTTCCTCACTCCGAGGCAATGTGATCTTGTCATACCAAAAGTGGTCTTTTTTCAAGGCCTGCTCTGCAGCTATATCCAACGTCCTCACGTCAGCACCTGTGAATCCCAAAACGTCCAGAAGAGGTTGGAGGTTCAACTTGAGTCGCCTTCTTCGCATTCCTGCAATATCCAGCATCCTGATCGACGCAGGCACTCGCTTTTGTGTGTGGTTGATCAAGAGAAACAGCGCTCCTTCTTGGATTTCGCTCAAACCTGTTGTGATGGTTACAGGCAACGGAAGATTGATTTCGAGTTTGATCAATGCCTCAATTCTGTGCTGGCCATCAACGACCTGAAAGCGGACGCGATCCGGTATTCTGTATAGGTCTCCGCGGATTCTGGTTGCGTGGAATTTCTTCCGAACATTCAAAACAACGTTTTGCGGAAGTATTGGAAGAAGCACTGAGTTGCGTTGCTGTGTGCTCAAGAAATTTACGATCTTTCTTATTCGTCTTGGCTCCTTGGATCTTTGGTACCTTTCAATAACCCTCTTACTCTTCTTCTTGACAACCTTGAGATAGTCGATGTTCAACCTTCTCTGCTGTCGCCAGCGTTTGAGATAGGACGAATCAACTACAGTACTGAAACAATCTATACGAGTGTTTGGAAATCTGAAACGAATTGCTTTCGGAAACATCGGTTCCACCACTTTACTTCTTGCTTTCGACAACCTATAGAGATTGTCATTTGACAAGTACAGACAGATGTTCGACTAGTGAGGGGCTTGTTAGTGGAGGCTTCCTATAACGAGATGAGCAGGTAGTTTTTGTGTGTCCCTTGGTACGCACAAATATCCTCTGGATCATTAGGGGATGAATCCCTAATAGCCACTCTTACTTTAGCGGTATGCTCGCTAACGCTCGCAAAGTAGAAGGAAGCAGGTGCAAGAAAAGAACGAGGTGGGTTTGTTAGGGTTTGGTGCGCACACACCAATAGTTCTCAAAAAGCCTGCAGAAGTAGGCAAATGTTCTGACTACGTTTATCTATGGAAAATAGAGTCTAGATGTGATCTTAGCATGTAACGACCAGAGTAATTCCAGTAGTGTACGTCCTCTTCTATAAACATCCATTTGAGCGTCTTTAAGATCAGTTCGACATTTTCGCCTTTTTGGAAATTCAAGTTTGGATAATCTTTCAGGATTAAGTCGGGCTCTTCACATCCATGAACGCGAGTTATAGCTTTATATAGAGTTTCGAACTTTACAGGGTCCTCCGAAAATTTATTTTCTAAGTCGTGCGTTATTTTCTCGTAACCCGGACGGATGTCCTCAAAACGGGCCCACTTTTCTACCCAAACTTCAAAGTCGAAGCTTCCGCGCCGTGTAGGTCTCCGGAGATAGATCTTTCTAGAGTCCGTCAGCGTTTCAACAACGTAGTGATATTTCGTGGGTCGGCCTTCCCCAGATTGCTCTTCAAGGAACGCCTCTACTACCCTTCGCCGCAGTTCCTCGCGCGTTTTCGCATCATGAACATCCAACCTTTTGACGTGGTAAGGGGGTTCGCCTAGGACCAGCTTAGGTCTCTCCTTCTTTATCAGACTAATGTTTCGTGTTCTAGAGTCATCACTAAGGGCACGGAGGAAAGCTCTCTTTCATGTTCCTTTTTGGTGGTTGCAACATTCTACGAGAATAACGGAATGGGGAAAATTCTCTGTATCTCAAAGAGAATTTGCTGAGTGTTCTCAAGAAGAAATGCCGCCCCCTCCTCCTTCATTCGTTACGCCGCTAGTCCAACTGGTTGCGCCGTATTTTGATATAGAACGTGGGGGATTAAGTCTCTTAGTCAATTCTCCGCAGATGTCTATAAAGGGACATGTTCCATTTGAGTCCGAGATCAGTTCCCTCAATCTTTGTAACTTCACTCCGCTGCATGGTATCTCACAAGCTCTGGTATTTGGCTTGCAGCAAATTTGCCCAATTCTATAGATTAGGAAGTCAAAAAAGGCTGGGGCATCGACTCTATGGTGATCTGGCAGTTTGCCCCATACCTCCCAAACTTTTCTCCACGCCTTCGATACTGCAACATCGACGACGTCATATTGATGGCAGTAAACATCCAAATAACTCGCTAAAAGTGGTATTCGTGTTTTGACTATGCCGCTCCTTAGTGCTACTCTCATAGTGTTAGCGTCGCTACTGACGTCCAGGTTTTCCAAGTTTGTCAATGTGGACCAAATGCCCAGTTCATACATATCCCTAATAAACATGTTAGCCTTTTTTTCAGAGAAGCCTAGGGAGCCTTTGAACCTTTCATCAGGATTGTCCACCAAAACTTCTCTGACCTTGACAGCGTCTCCGCTATGAAGTCTTGGGATGTTGTACGCTTCACCGTCATAGTTTTCGACCAGAAGCTGGGCGCAAAGTCTTGCGAACTTGCGACGCTTATCGTACTGACTGTCAGCTCCCAATTCTCTTAGCAATTCGTCCACTATTCCAGGTTTTTCAAGGATGGATGTAGCTTGGAACAGTTCAGGTCTATTGCTCGCGATGGAATACGGTGATTGTCGAAATCTTATCTTAAAGTCTTGAACGGCTGTAAAGAGTCTGGCGTTGGCGATAAGCTTAGGCGTGAGCGCAAGCCGCTCATCTATTCTGGGGCGTAGCCGTCCGTATGTCGCGAATATACGCTCGAGTTTGACAGCAAACTGGAAGCATTTGTCCTCATCGATTTCAATTTTCAGAATCCCCTCATGTTCCTCTTCCCAAAATTCATGATACTTGGAGATGTAGCCTCTTTTAGTCTCATCAGTTGAGATGTAGAGACACCGGTTAAGAGCCCACAAGACTTTTGCCGCCATACGATAGCCTTCCTCATTTTTAGGAAGACGAAAACTCTTTGATTCCTCATCCATCCTGAGTGATGAAAGGATCTCTTTTAGTAGGTCTTCAAGAGAACAATGCAACTTCTTTCACTGGATAGGAAACAGCGCTCGGACTCTAAACCTTAGTTATATTTTACTTACAGGGTCGCGTAGTTAAGTTGAAATAATAGAGTAAGTAGTACCTATTTACGAGAGAATTGGACTGGGAAACTGTGAGTTACGTCTTTTCCTCCGAACTTAGGATTAAAGTGCTATCGGTGCTCAGCAAGTCAAAATTCACACCTACTCAACTGGCTGAGATGTCCAACTCCCCAATATCTCATGTCAGCAAGGCATTGGGAGAATTGCAGAGTAGAGGGCTGATAGTTTGCTTGACGCCAAGTAGGAAAAAGGGCCGTTTTTACACAATTACTGAGCTTGGTGGTCAGATTCTTGATGAGATAAATAGGATAACTAGGAGGATAAGTTAAATTGGCCGTCGTCGAGAAAAGAATTGAAGCGTGCACGGACAAACAGAACTATAGAACAATGGAGCTCGTAACTAAGGCTGATTATGATAAATTCGTCAAGATGCATAGTAGTGTACTGATCGAGAACCAAGAAGTCCCGATTGGGCGCAAATGGACTATCGCCAGATTCGGTCCCAGCAAAGACTACAAGCCTGAGACTCAGACCGTCTGGAGCTTCCCAAACAGAGGAGACTGGGTCACGCACGCTGGAAACTATCGGGGTAACTGGTCTCCCTTCATACCTCGAAACTTGATTGAAAGGTATACCAAGCCCGGCGAGTGGGTGTTGGACCAGATGGTGGGAAGCGGAACAACTGCCATAGAATGCAAGCT
>Ga0209725_1001841_pt1 | contig 11720 bp, 12 predicted proteins | sample I18A1metaG_FD_184145 | JGI IMG/M metagenome (GOLD analysis project Ga0209725, IMG submission 184145) | Lake sediment bacterial and archeal communities from Gulf of Boni, Indonesia to study Microbial Dark Matter (Phase II) - ​I18A1 metaG... | ecosystem: Environmental > Aquatic > Freshwater > Lake... | reverse complement strand
GTCTTCATGCCCTTAAGCGGCCACAGTTCTTTCTCCATCAGTTTGGCGGCAACTTCAGCTATCTTGCTGGGCGGAAGATTAGGGTTCAAGGTCCAGAACGTAATGGCTATCATTACATCACCTCCATCCAATACTGGGCATTTGTTTCATCGCGCCCCTCCTCGGCGCTCCTCGACGAGCAGCAGGAAACCGCGAACGCCAAACGGGCAGACCGTGAATCTCGGAAAGCGAGTAGACTACGTAGGCCACTCAGAATTTGAAAGTTTGCATCTCCCATAGAAGAAATGCACAGATTCTTCTCGCTCTCACTAATCCCCAGAAAGTTGGAGGAGTACATTCTTGCGTGTACGCACCGCAAAGGGGGGATTGCACACAAAATAGCCCAAGCGATCGCGCCTCCTGAGCATAGGAGATCGCCCGGGGCTGGATTCCGACATCCACACGCGTGATTAGGGAAGAACCTCCTGACGATGCCCCGCCTTCTCCCTTCCGAAGGATCTGTGTCCAAAGGAGCGAACAATGTTTAAGACGCCGAACAAGCTCCGCAAGATGCGTAGGCGTCGAGATGCTCTTTCGTCAGATGCTTTGGGTCACCAAGCCGGTCCAAGTTTGCGTGTTCGAGAAGTCACGAAGGGGTTTGTTTCGGTCGGATGCTCACGTCATCTTCCTGGGTCGGCTACTGGTCCTACCAGTGCTTTTCTGTCGGCGCGAATGGATATTCCGTGACATATCCGACCAACATCGCCTGCGCTCGGCGATTCTATCTGAACTCAAGCGTATCCTGTCAGCTGCGAACCTTGACAAGACCTACCACGTGGTAGACTGGTTCATGAAGAAAGACCGCCTGTTCGTTCACGTGACGAGGAAAACACAGAAAATCGAGAAACGATTGGATTCGCCGTGAAAGACAGTCGCTAACATAGCTTGAAGTAGTCTAGAGCATCAATACTCTCTTGCAGCTTTGCCCACAGATGTCTTTCTCTTTGAACTTGGAATTATCGCGGGTGCTGCTCTAGCCCTAAGCTTGATCGCTTGGGTGCTTCGCCTCCCGGCCGTGCTGGGACAACTCATTGCGGGCATGATTATTGGGCCGTTTGGATTCAAACTTGTGACGGATCTCACCACCATCAACGCGATGGCAGAGATCGGCATCGTGCTGCTCCTTTTCGTTGTCGGCTTGGAGCTTGACCCGTTTGAGTTACTCGCCATGAGAGCAAGAGTCTTGATCTTCTCGTTTACCGAGATCACAGTCTCTTTCGTTGCGGGCTTCCTCACCGGCTTTATGCTGGGCTGGTCAGTTCCTGAAAGCATTATCTTGGCTTGGGTTGTCGGTGTCAGCAGCACGGCTCTCGTGGCAAAGATGCTCTACGAGCGTGGAGCATTCACTCAGATCTCTGCCCGCTTGATGATGAGCGCATTGGTGATTGAAGACATACTTGCCATCGTTATTCTGTCGCTTCTGCCAGGCCTCGCAGCTGGTGGCTCCACCGTATGGTCGGGAATTGCTACTTGGATTCTACGCGGCGTTCTCTTGGTCGCTCTCATATTCGTCTTTGGAGTCTATGTGGCTCCTCGTGTCATTGACAGGATCAGTCAACTTGATCTCGACGTGGATGAGGCCGGCTTCCTTCTATCGATGAGCCTCGGATTCGCGATGGCAGTCCTTTCATCTGTGCTGGGGTTCTCTGCCGCTACGGGCGCGTTTCTGATGGGCCTCGTTATTCGGGGGAAGCGGGCGAGTTTTGTGTATGGAAAGATCAGCCCTGTCCGCGATCTTTTCCTTGTCATCTTCTTCGTGTCGATGGGCATGCTGGTTGATCCGTCACAATTGTTCAATCCAGGAGTTGTCTTGCCTGTCGTCGGGCTAGCGCTAATCGGGAAATACGTCGGCTCCTACTTAGGCGCGGTCTTGTCTGCTGAGCGAGAACGAGCAAACAGGGTCGCAGTGGGCATGACCCCCCGCGGAGAATTCAGCTTCATCATTGCGCGTGAAGCATCCTCCACCGGCGCAGCAAGAACTCTCATCTATCCAATCGCAGGAACCGTCGTTCTTGCGACGACCCTAGTCTCCGCGCTTGTCCAGATCTCCCGAAAGAAGCGCTAGAAATGTTGTGTTTCTGTGCGCGCCGTACCATCTGGATGGGAGGGAGAATCCGAATTCGCAATTCCGCTGCAGCAGAGCTGAGCATAGGAGATTGCGGGCTCTGCGTTCCGACATAGACACCGGCTATGGTACACGCAGAGTCATTCATCCGGTGGGTTCAAACCGCGACCTCCGCACCACGAAGAGCACACACACAAATCAACCAGTCAACAGTTCAAATTCGGACGCTCAAACGATGAGACCCACACGCAGCAGTAACCACATCACAGCCGCATAGCTGCGCGAAAAGAACGAACCGCCACTCAGATTCAGATCCGAGCACCTAGTATTGCCGGAAGAGCAGGCAGAGATTCTGCCTGATTCAGATACGGTCAGCTGACGCTGTAGAAATCCGTCTAGGGCCGCTAGAGCCTTCGCTCCCTGAACAGCCTTTCAAGAAGCACTGGCAAGTATTCATGATTCTTCGCGGCCTGATCATCTAGGCTGATTTGCTGCTCTCGTGTGAGCAACTGCCAGTGGTGAGCGATCTCATCACTGGTTTCGTATGTGTGAACCCCGCCTGGCCTTCTATTATGCCGGCGAACGACCGCAGTAATCCTTGCCATGAGCAGAGATAGTCTCGCGGACACTCAATAAGTACTCGGTTCGAGTGCGAGATCGCCCCATATTGGCTCTTTGCATCTCAGAATCCCTCTGCTTTCTCAGCATCCAAGCTTCGAACGAGTCTTGTGACCTCACGTGAAGTACTTGGTGTGAGTTGGAACTGCTCGTGATGCGGGCAGTATGAGTCGAGAACCACCGTCCTGATCTCTTCACTGAGAATGGCTGGGTAGAGCCGACAACCCTCAGGCCGATGATCGTAGATGACACATCGTTGACCATCATGAAAGACGCACCTTCCTGACACGTTCTTGAGTTGCCGACTGCCATTCTTCTTGAGAATGAAGAAATCCTCGGAGAAGCCAAGATCCTTTATCCGGGCGATATCTAAACTGCTCAGCGGCATCTTCGTGTCTAGGCAGCACTTGATGCATCCGTACCGCAGGCACGTGTCCATCATCTTGTTCATTATGTCCCTCGCTCAAGAATCATGTTCCGTGTGATATAGAGACCTACCGCCAAGGCGTTTTGGGTTTGGTTGAAATTGAAGTGGTCGCCCGCACCTCCCCGCGTGACGACACGGTAGCCACGAATTCCTCTCTTACGCCTGCCTCCGTAAGGTAGGTTCCTTTGACCTTCCAGGCACCCTTGTTGTCCGGACCCTCGACCTTTTCCTCGACAGACAAAGTAGTAATCTTCCCGTGGAAAGTCCTTGTGCCGAGGAAGTACTTTCTCACCACGCTTCTTGCGTCTTCAGCGTTTCCTATTCGCATCTTCGCGCCTACTTTGAACAAAGGAATAGGTAAAGGCACACGATATTAGAGCATCGTCTGAGGTCGCAACTGGTGATGCGTTTCAGCTCATTTCTGAAATAGGCAGTGTTATTAGTGTCAGTATCCTGTTGAGGAGGCAAGTTAGCGACAAGGGCTGAAGCGGAGCGTCGTACCGTAACCACTCGTGTTGGCGTCTAAGTTTTCTCCCGAAGAACTAGCTGAACGAAACGAACGAGGTGAAACGCATGAGCTTTGAACGTTCCTTCAACAAGCCGGTTGAGGAAGGTAAGGAATACGAACTTGACATCAAGGAGACTAGCCGCCGCGGTGACGGAGTAGCTCGGATCGAGGGTTTCGTAGTCTTTGTCCCACAAACCAAACCTGGCGATAAGGTGAAGGTCAAGATTAACTCTGTTGGTCCAAGATTCGCCATAGGCGAAGTCGTCCAATAGAAACCCGGGAGGATCTCCTCCCGATTTCCCTCCTCTTTTCACGGTTCTCTCAATATAGGTGTCACTATGATTTAGGAATAATCCGCAAAACTGAGGAAGAAAGAAAGGATCGGAGATGGGTTGCGTCACGGAGTGAATTGTTTCCGCCGGCGGTCAATCTCTGCGGCAAGCAACTCCGGAGTGGGTCGCTGCGCTCAATAAATGCTCTTCAAACAACCTCAGAGAGTTGGTACGGACTTTCCGTTGTCCACGTGAGTACCAGAATAAATAGCCAAGGTGCTAGAGACTCTACGCGAGAGAGATGGGTAAGACAGGGTCATACTCGGAAGAGGTCCTCAGCCTATCCGTACAGACTAACATGAGATCTGCGCCGCCTACGGTTTCTCCCTCAGACACAACCTCAACAGTAATGGATCTGATGACAAAGGAAAACGTTGGATCTATTGTGGTCGTGGAGAAGGATCAACCCGTTGGGATAATCACTGAAAAAGACATCCTGCAGAGAGTCATCAGGCCCGGCAAGAATCTTGAACTGACGCTCGCCAAAGATGTGATGTCCGAACCTCTTGTAACGATCGACGCTGCGCGAACGATAGCAGATGCCTTGGAAACGTTACGTAGACACAAGATCAGAAGGCTGATCGTTACAAGAGAGGGCGCTTTAGTGGGGCTTACCACGGAAAGAAGGCTTCTGGAGATCGCCCATGGTCACTACGTGATGAAAGGCCTTGGTTCTCTTGAAACGGCGGGTGCTCATGAACTTCATAAAATAAGAGTCGTGTATGTGAGCACATATCCTCCCCGCGAGTGTGGGATAGCTACTTACACCAAACATCTCGTTGATGCCGTCTCCACATTTTGTGCACGGGCCGTGACATCCCCAGCTGTTATTGCGGTCAACGACAGAGGCGGACACTATGACTATGAGATTCGAGTGAAGTCTCAGATCGATGCCAATGATACTCAATCCTACGAGAAAGCTGCCCGATATATCAATGCTTCAGATGCAGATGTTGTGAATCTGCAGCACGAGTATGGAATATTCGGCGGAGAATGGGGAGAGTACGTTACTGAGCTTCTGAAGAGGATTCAGAAACCCACTGTAACCACTCTGCACACGATCTTTCAGGAGCCAGTTCCCGATGCAAGAAGGGTATTAGAACAGATTCTTGAGCATAGTGACTTTGTTGTTGTGATGGCTCAGGCCGGTATAGGAATACTCGAACTGCGCTATGGCAGTCATGCGGACAGAATCCGATACATACCTCACGGATGTCCAAATGTGCCTCGCATTACAACTTCAATGACAAAAAGGAGTTTGGGGCTGAAAGATCGAGTCGTCCTATCGACCTTTGGGTTGCTGAGTCGCGGAAAGGGAATAGAATATGCGATAGAGGCGCTCCCGAAAATAGTCGAAGAGCATCCATCCATCCTGTATCTGGTTATTGGAGAGACGCACCCAGAGGTCAGGAAAGTCGAAGGCGAATCGTACCGACAGCTTCTCCTTGATCTGGTCGAGTCACTCAGGCTGGAGAGAAATGTCAGATTCGTGAATCGATTTCTGGCCGAAAACGAGCTGATCAGGTACCTTCAAGCGACTGATGTCTACGTTATTCCGTACCCGAATCGAGAACAGATCAGCAGTGGAACGCTCTCATATGCTCTGAGCACTGGCAAGGCCATTGTTACAACCCCCTTTCTTCAAGCCGAAGAGGTGATATCCAATGGCGCGGCCTTAGAATGCGAGTTCAAGGATCCGGGTTCCATTGCGGAACGCGTGAATACGCTGCTCAAAGACAGGCGGATTCATCAGCGACTCGGTAGGGTCGCCTATGAGTACAGTAGAGCTATGATATGGCCAAACGTAGGCATGAGTTACGTTAACTTATTCTATCATGCGCTTGGTCTCTGAAGTCCGTGTTGAGTCATCTGAAAAGAGGCAAACCGTTTCAAGCACGGGCAGGAAGTGGGATGGAAAAAGCGAGCTGACCGGAATGGCGACATCTTCAAACCTGCGATGTAGTCTCGAAGAGCTGAGTACGAAACTGCGACAGTCAGTGAAACTTGACCACCTCCTATCCTTGACCGACCATATCGCGCTCCTCCAGCACGCGAAGTTCTCAGTCGCGGCGAGAAAGGAAGGATACGCGGTAGATGACAACGCCCGTGCGCTGGTGTTCGCCTCGAAAGCAGACACATTGTGGCCTGATCAAAGGCTTCCGGAGTTGCGGCGCAAGCTGCTGAGTTTTCTACTTCTCATGCAAGAGGATGACGGGAAGTTTCATAACTTTATGGATTTCTCGCAAAGGATTGCTGACGAATCGACAGTAGGCGATCACCTCGGTCGAGCCATCTGGGCAACTGGAAGAGTTATCAATTCGGATCTTCCAAGTGGCATGCGAGCTTCTGCGCGACTTGTCTTTGACAGAGCGCTACCTTGGGTCAGAGCGTCAACATCGCCGCGAACCAAGGCATATGCTTGCTTGGGTCTTAGTGAGCGCCTCCGTTCGGAGACCAATGATACCAATTTGATGACTAATCTAAGAGAAATCGCCGACAGCCTAGTCGCATTGTATAGCAGGACTCGAGTGTCAGATTGGGAGTGGTTCGAGAACATTTTGTCCTATGACAACGCGCGGTTGAGTCAGGCGTTGCTGGTCACATATCAGTCGACACAGGACCGAGCCTACCTTGAGGTTGCGGAGGAATCCCTCCGATTCCTAAGGAAGGTCACAACAATCAATGAAACTTACGTACCAATCGGAAACCAAGGGTGGTACGTGAAAGGTGACAGAAGAGCGATCTACGATCAACAGCCGATTGAAGCCGGCGCAATGGTCGAAACTACTACGCTCGCCTACAGGCTCACTGGGTCTGAATTATACGAGCAAGGCATACGACAAGCTCTGGGCTGGTTCTTTGGTCTGAACACTAAGATGGCTAAACTCTATGATGAGTTGACAGGCGCGTGCTCCGACGGCATTGGCGAGCAAGGCCTAAATGAGAACCAAGGAGCGGAGTCCACTCTGGCCTTTCTCCTTGCTGCACAGGCCCTGATCGAGAACCTAAGTAACGAATAAAGCTGAATCTCGATTCAGCCAGTTCTCTCCAGCTCATCCAAAAACTCGTCGAGGGGAGCACTGGCGACGCAGGAGACCCAATCAGCCCCACCGTAATAGACGAGCAGTCTTTTGTCTCGTACTACCGCTCCGTCTGGGAACACCACATTTGGAACGACACCGTGCTTTTCGAACTCAGCCTCGGGTTCTAGGATCGGTTCGCTAGTGCGAGCCACGATTTTCGTCGGCTTATCGAGATCAAGCAAAATCGCTCCGGCACGATAGATATGTTCGATGCTGACCCCGTGATATATCACAAGCCAGCCGCGTTCTGTCTTGATCGGAGGAGGGCCTATGCCAACTTTCCTTTCTTCCCAAGGGAATCTGCTTCTCACGACCTCATAGTCGTTGAAATACCGCAGATACTTCTTCCAGAATTCCTGAGATCTAGTGAGAGAGTGAAGATTCTCAAAGTAAGCGATCTGAACCTTGGATTCGAGTCGATGCAATAAAGCGATCTTTCCATCTATTCTCTCAGGGAAAATGACACAGTCCTTATCATCGTACTCTGGTCCAACTATTCCGTATTTTCGAAAGTGAACGAAGTCTTCAGTTGAGGCCAGAGCTATCCGGGGGCCTCGCCACGAATAGGCGGTGTAGGTTATGTAGAAGCATTCATCGAGTGTGGTTATGCGGGGGTCCTCGCAACCAAATTCCTCCCAATCAGCGGACGGTTCGAGAACTGGGCTCGAACAGCGCAAGACTATCTCTGTTCCGTTGACTGTCTGAGCGTATCCAAAGCGCGATATTCCGTTTACGTCCACTGCGCGGTACAAAAGATGAATCTCCCCGCCATCCGCAATGGCCCCAGGATTGAATGTGCCGTTGACCTCCCAGCCGTGAGACGGTCTCGGAGCAACTATCGGGTTTCGTTCGGACTTTGTAAGTTTCAGCAATGTCATCTACCTGTCCTGTGCTCAAATGGCTCCGACGAGGGCCGAGTAGATGAAGAAGAAGTATTTCTGCTTGAGCCCGCCAAGCCACGGGCCTTGAACATCTCAGACATGTGGAAACACCGAAACAGCCTACGAGCGTGTGAACAAGGAAGAGGGATGGGGACCAGCATTTGCTAGAATTCCTGTCAGAGCTTAGAGACTAGGAGCCAAGGGACGCCAACCAAGATGCAGAGGAGTTAAGGCAAATGCAACTCTCTTTCTACAAGAGTGAATGATCTCCTCATCCGTCACCCAGGATCGCGCAGGCAAGATCCTAGTTAGGAGTGCCACGTTCGGTCAAGATGTTTGGTTTATCAGGCGCGCAGCCTATCCAGTTGACGGTATTGATCGAATTGTCTGAAGGAACAATGCCAATTTACATTCTCCGGGAAGGATCGACACGAAACCGAGGCCACGATGCCCAACGAAACAACATCATGGCAGCAAAAACCGTTGCCGAAATCATTCGAACGACGCTTGGCCCGCTTGGTATGAGTAAGATGCTTGTGACCGGTGTGGGGGACGTTGTCATCACAAGCGACGGCGCCACGATCATGAAGGAGTTCGACATTCAGCATCCAGCTGCAAAGATGCTCGTGGAAGTTGCAAAAAGCCAAGACAACGAGGTCGGCGATGGCACAACCACTGCGGCTGTGCTGGCCGGCGAGCTTCTCTCGAAAGCTCAAGAACTCATGGATCAGGATATTCACCCAACGGTCATCATAGACGGCTACAAGAAAGCATCAGCTGAGGCTCTCCAGATTCTGGCTTCCCTAGCTATCACGGTAGACCCGACCGACATCAAGACCTTGCGTCAGATAGCGAGCACGTCTATGGGAACCAAGGCAGTAGCAACAAGCAAAGACTTCCTTGCTGCGCTCGTCACTTCCGCGGTGACACAAGTAATGGACGGCTCGAGTGGAAAGATCAAGGCAGATATCGAGAGGATAAAAGTGCTGAAAAAACATGGCGAAGGAATAGAGCAAACAGACCTGGTTCAAGGTATCGTTCTCGACAAGGAGACTGCTCATCCTGGAATGCCGAAGCGAGTGGAGAAGGCCAGAATTGCTCTTCTCAACACGAAGCTCGAGATCGAGAAGACCGAGATTGACTCAAAGATCACCATCGAAAGTCCAGATCAAATGAAAACGTTTCTGGATGAGGAGGAAACCATGATGAGGCAGATGGTGCAGAAGATTGCTGAATCAAAGGCGAACGTGGTGCTGTCTGAGAAAGGTATTGACGACATGGTCCTCCATTTCCTTGCCAAGCGAGGCATCGTCGCCGCAAAGAATCTCAGCAGCGGCGACATGGAGAAACTTGGAAGAGCCACCGGTGGGAAAATCGTAGCGAGCCTGAAGGATCTAGGCGCTGAATCCTTAGGCGAGGCCAAACTGGTGGAGGAGGTCAAGATAGGTCACGACAAACTTCTCTACATTAGGGAATGCAAAGACCCGAAAGCCGTAACTATTGTGATACGCGGTGGTTCCGAACACGTCATCGAGGAAGCTGAGCGATCCCTTCACGACGGCCTTTGCGTAGTCCGAAACGTCGTTGAGGACGGCAGGATCGTTGCGGGCGGAGGCTCTATTGAGGCAGAACTGGCAAAGCAGCTCCGTGACTTCGCGGTCAAAGTTGGAGGAAGGGAACAGTTGGGCGTTCAAAGCTTCGCAGAGGCTGTCGAATCAATACCAGTAACACTTGCGTTGAATGCAGGCCTCGACCCTATTGACATCATGGTCGAACTCAGAATGAAGCACCAGGACAGTGCAAACAAGTGGTTCGGCGTTAGCGTGCACGATGGAAAGGTTGCTGACATGCTCAAGGAGAGAGTGGTTGAGCCACTTCGAGTCAAGCAGCAAGCGATCAAGTCATCAACAGAAGTGGCATGTATGATCCTCCGCATCGACGACGTGGTCTCATCTAAGGGAACAAGGGGACCCGCTGGTCCGCCGCCGGGAGGGATGCCTCCCGGGATGCCCCCCGGAATGGGAATGATGTGATACGATATCCATCATCGATTCTCTGCAGTCGTCTTCCGTCCCGTTGCAAACGCAACGATAGCTGAAACGCACCCCCTAGGTGTGGCTTCAGCCAAAGCGCTCTAATCCTTGTTTTTTCCTCTACTCCGCTGCTTGAAGCTGGACCCAAGATGCGAATAGGAAACGCTGAAGACGCAAGAAGCGTGGTAAGAAAGTACTTCCTCGGCACCAGGACGTTCCACGGGAAGATTGTTTCCATATCCACCGAGGACAAGACCGAGGGCCCGGATAGCAAGGGTACGTGGAAGATCAAAGGAACTTACCTTACGGAGGCAGGCGTCAGAGCGCAATTTGCAGCTACCGTTTCGTCACGCGGCGAAGTACTGATAACCAGTTCAAGTTCAACCAAACCGAAAACGCAGCGTGGCAGAAGCAGAGTGGCACACAGATTAAGCAGCGCGGATTACGCTGCAAGAAGGCGCCGGAGGAAGAAACAACACCCTGGGAAGCGCACGAAATCGCGCAGAAACACTGCCTGACTCAGACACGGCCAGCTGACGCGGAAGGCGTCCGCCTTGGGCTACTATAGCCTTCGCTCCTTGAACAACCTTCCAAGAAGCACTGGCAAGTCCTCATGGTTCTTCGCGGCCTGATCATCCAGGCCGACTTGCTGCTCCCGGGTAAGCAGCTGCCAGCAGTGAGCGATCTCGTCACTCGTCTCGTATGCGCGAGTCCCGCCGGGTCTTCTATTGTGCCGGCGAACGATCACACTGATCCTTGCCATAACACAACATAGTTCGGAGACACTCAATAAGGTCTCCGTTCAGATCGCCGAGCACTACGTTCTGCTCTTATCTGATCATGAAACACCCAAGAACAGCCATCCGCTCTTCCGCTGACGGACGTAGGCGGTCTTTCCATAATCCACTGAGAATGAGTTCATTTTAAGGTGATTCGTGGGCGAAAACGGGGTGTTTGGTCTCTTCCTTATAGCTAACAAGACGACTAGTGATCATGGAGTATGCAGTGATGGCGTCTACAGCAAAATGCAAGAGGTGTGGCGGCCCTGTCTTCTCGATGGGATTGTTCTCTCAGAGCGGCCTCTGCGTAGGCTGTGCCAGAATAGAAGCCGCCAAGAAGATGAGCCTCACGCTAGAGTGAATGTTCTTTAATCAAAGTTCGTGCCGAATTTGAGGGCGCTTCTCGTAGAGTGTATTCTTCCCCACAGCAAACAGAGAATAGATGAAGTGAACGACATAGCGAAAGCTGCTGGCTACAACGTGGTCGGCGAAGTTGTACAGCATAGAGACTCGGTGGATTCCGCCTATTTCGTAGGCAAAGGAAAAATCGATGAGATCGAGCAGACCGTCAAAGAAGACTCAATCGAAGCGGTAATATTCACCAGGCAACTTTCCCCAGGCCAAGTATTCCGAATCAGGAAGAAATTCGGCGATGTTCGCGTTCTCGACAGAAACCTACTCATCCTGGAAGTCTTTGAGAAACGTTGCGCGACAACAGAGGCTAGACTCCAGATCGCATTAGCCAGACTCCGTTACACGTTTTCTTGGGGCAGAGAATCAGTTCGAATGCATGGTATTACGAGTGAACAGATGGGAAGAGGGGGGCCAGGCGAGTATCCGTACGAAGTCTATGAAGCGATGTCGCGGAAACGGATAAGCAAGATCGAAGGAGAGCTCCGTGACATTAGATCGAAGAGCAGTCGTCTTCGCCAACATCGAGGAAAGGCTGGCTTCC
>Ga0209725_1001840_pt1 | contig 11721 bp, 10 predicted proteins | sample I18A1metaG_FD_184145 | JGI IMG/M metagenome (GOLD analysis project Ga0209725, IMG submission 184145) | Lake sediment bacterial and archeal communities from Gulf of Boni, Indonesia to study Microbial Dark Matter (Phase II) - ​I18A1 metaG... | ecosystem: Environmental > Aquatic > Freshwater > Lake... | reverse complement strand
AGGGCGGAGATGCTTGACCCCGTTGTTATTAGAGGCTTCCCGAAGGAAGAAGATTTCAAGGCATTGGACAGATTGGCAGGCAAGATTCTAGATAAACACAGGGCTTTGAAGCTCACGGAGATTTAAAAATCCGGAAATATTCAGCTTGGTGGTGCGGCCGCCGGGACTCGCGCTCTTACAAATTCATTTAAGGCGAATTTTTCGGACTCAATTGGTTTCCGAACTCAGCTTCTTCTATTCGCCTTGACAGTAGGAGGCTTGAAGGATTCTCATTTCTGCCCTAGTGAAAAGCGAGGTTGTCCTAGTTGAAATGTATCTGGAATCGAGATATCGAAAGAAGATAGATTTCTCCTGAATTAGAACCAAATCAAGTCAGAATGACATAAGTAGATACTTCGTGCAGCGGACGCGCTATGGACTCCAAATCAAAGAAGAGGGTGTTTCGCATAAAGCTGGCTTGAAGAAGAGGCTTTCGACAATGGGAGGTAACATTTGATTCCAATCTATTCATCTCTAGCGGTCTCCGGATAGAAGTAGCCTAAACGGGAAGTGTGGGGATGAACAAAAAAGCGATGAAGTAGAGTCAAAAATCTAAAATCCTTGCACAAGAATACAGGTCGGGGAGATCGACAATGAAATATCGCATCCTTGGGCGAACCGGTTTTCGGATTTCAGAGATCGGATTTGGAACTTGGCCTATGGGGGGAGATATGTGGGGAAAGACCGATGACCGAGAGTCCATCAACGCTTTAAACCTATCCATAGACCTTGGCCTGAATTTCATCGACACCGCTCTAACCTACGGCAACGGCCACAGTGAGCAGGTGATCGGGAAAGTGATTAAGACCAGGAGCGAGAAGATATATATCGCAACAAAGATTCCGCCGAAGAACCGGACATGGCCTGCAAAGAAGGGCACCAAGTTGCGCGATGTATTCCCACGCGATTACATTATCGATTACACGAATCGCAGCTTGAAGAACCTCGACATCGATGTCATCGACCTGCAACAGTTCCATGCATGGCAAGACGAATGGGCGAGCGACCCCGAATGGCAAGAAGCTGTCGCGTGGCTTAAAGATCAGGGGAAAGTCAAATCGATAGGGATCTCGACGAATGACCACGAGCCTTGGAATGGAATTGCTGCAGCGATGACCGGCAAGATCGACGCATTGCAAGTGATCTTCAATATATTCGATCAGTCTCCAACCGATGAGCTGTTTCCATTCTGCGAGAAGAAGATTGGGATAATAGCGCGCGTTCCATTCGACGAGGGAAGCCTTACTGGGAAGATCACGCCTGATACACAGTTCGAGAAAGGCGACTGGAGAGACCGATACTTCAGAGGAGACAGGAAGGTACAGGTATACGAACGCGTCGAGAAGCTCAAGAAACTACTAAGCACAGAGGCTAAGACGCTGCCAGAGTTGGCGCTCCGCTACATCCTGAGCTTTCCCGCTGTCTCGACAGTCATCCCAGGCATGAGAAGAGCCGCTCATGTCAAAGAAAATCTATCCGTCTCCGATGGCAGGGTTCTATCGAAGACTTTGCTTAAAGAGTTAAAGGCCCATCGCTGGGAGAGAAACTTCTACATGGATGAGTGAATGCACAACTGTTCCCGTGATGCCCTGTTTTCAGCCTCACCATAAACTGCTCAGCGACCCACATCGGATAAATGCCTCTGGCAACCGACAAGGCAAAGGGACTGACCGCAGAGCAGAAGCAGACGTTTATTAAAGCTACCCTGCTGGGAAGGTTGGGCGCTCCTGAAGACATAGCTGAAGCTCTTGTCTTTTAGCATCTGACTCTTCAAACTTTATCACAGGCGAGGCTTTGGACGTAAATGGCAGTCTTTTGATGGACTGAGATTTGTCAAGATCATAGCGAGGCACGGAGCAGGTTACGATAACGTTGACGTAGATTCGATAACTCAACGAAGAGTATTTGTCATGAAATTCGGACGTCATCGCAACACATTTGGCCTTATCAGATAACACAAGGGGACTAATTGGTAGAAACGAGCTTAGATCAATGAGAAAGACGGCCTTTCATCATCAATACTTCGCGCTAGGAGGGCCGCCTGAGTGCTCTATGCCAAATCCCTCACCAGTAAAGAGTATGCTCGGCAATCCGGCTCTTTCGATTACACTAATCCAGTCAGTAAGCGCTTCCAAAAAACCTAAATTGTGCTCTAAGATGCATCGAATAGATCAGCAGACTGGCGGTTCGGGGGTCTGAAATATATCGAGGAGAGTTAGGATTCAAATAGAGCATCTCTCTAAAAGTTATAAAACGGCCGATGGAATCCTTAATGTTCTATGTGATATAAATGCAAGTTTATTCGATAGAGAATTTGTTGCATTGATAGGACCATCAGGTTGCGGAAAGACTACCTTACTTTCAATAATCGCTGGTTTGACCCCTCCAACTCAGGGTAGAGCATTGGTAGACGGCGTAGAAGTTAAAGGTCCTGGCAGAGAGAGAGGTGTTGTATTTCAAGAAGATGCGGTTTTTCCTTGGCTTACGGTAATGGAAAACGTTGAATACGGCTTAAAGATAAGGGGGGTACCAAATACTGAAAGAAAAAAAGTCGCGCAACACCATATCAATCTTGTAGGACTTAAAGGATTTGAAAATTTCTACCCCAAGGAGCTTTCAGGTGGTATGAAAAAGAGAACCGATCTTGCAAGAGTTATGGCTAATAACCCGGAAATTTTATTGTTTGACGAACCCTTCGGATCTCTGGATTATGTAACAAAAATGAGACTTCAAGAAGAATTATTGAACATTTGGGAGAAAGATAAAAAAACGGCTTTGTTTGTCACACATGACTTAGAAGAAGCGATATACTTGGCGGATAGGGTCATGGTGATGCGAAGTGGCATTATTTGTTCGAGCATCGAGCCAGAATTTGAAAGACCACGAAGCCAAGAAATAAAAACAAGCTCTAAATTTCAAGAAATAAGAAGAAAGTTATGGACCAGTTTCACATCAGTGGAAAGGATTTAAAGACGGAAGCAATAATGAGATTCAAAATTTGGAAATATGAAATCGAAATCCTACAAGTCGTGGGGATAGCTGCATTTCTGATAGTTTGGCAAATCATGTCAATGTATTTACGATTGACCCATCCTTATGGTAAAGAAATATTACCCCCACCTCTGTCAATTATTACAGAAGCTCTACCCGGTGTTTCTACATTTTGGGGTGGGGGAATGGGTGGAACAACGGGAACTTGGTTTATTCAGGGAACTGCAGCTTATCTTCTTGGTTTGTATATATTGATCGAAAATTCTGCGATAACAACAGGGCGGCTTCTTCTAGGCACTTCACTAGGTTTGGTCATTGGCGTTGGCACGGGTTTAGCCATGGGGTGGAGTAAAAAGGTGAGATTGACCATTGCGCCAGTAGTGCACATGATAAGGGTAATTCCGCCTTTGGCATTAATACCGCTCTTTATGCTATGGTTCTCTCAAGCAGAAATAGGCAAGATTCTTTTCGTAGCTTTCGTAATTGCTTCAATGATTGTAGTTAACACAATAGAGGCTATACGTAACGTTCCACCAATTTACATCAATGCTAGTCAGACTTTAGGTGCAACACGTGGTCAAGTTTATAGAACTATTGTAATTCCCGCAATTACTCCAGCCTTAGTAGGAGGAATAAGAGTTGCGATTGGCTTAGCATGGGCTGTGGTCTTAGGAGCCGAATATCTAGGTGCGCAAAGTGGACTAGGCAGATTATTAATTATTTCAGAAACTTTTTTTGATACCGGTAGAATGATTCTAGCCGTTATATGCTTCGCTCTTCTTTCAATCGCTTTGAATTATATTGTTGTACGGATACTTCGGAAAAGAACTAGATGGATTTAAGATTGCCCTCCCCATGATTATTTGCGTGCTTCTTTCAGCAATACTTTACTGAATTGACACCGATTTGGTCGTGTCCTGCAACTTGGAGGGGGACATTAAGGTTTACCTTTTTTTAATTCCCTTTCGAAATAGTATTTCCAAACACTTTTATTGAAGCGATATTCAGCTTTTTTCCGGCATAATCGTTAAATAGAATCAAATACGGAATAATAGCACTGATGCGTTATGACGGTTGATTTAGTAATAAAAAATGGCAAGATCGTCACTCCAAATTCAATTTTTGAAGCAGGAATTGCTATAGATAACGGTAAGATAGTTTCGATCGCGAAAGAAGATAAACTTCCACAATCCGATAAGACGATTGATGCGAAGGGAAATCATATACTTCCCGGTATTATAGATACGCATACGCACTTCGGTAATTATTTTCCCTGGGAAAATGATTTCAAAGATACAGGACTCACCATATACGGTGGGGTAACAACAATTGCAAACTATATGGGACTAGGATGCACCTATAATCCCGCATCTTATAAGCCCGCGATGAAAAAATGGATTGAAACTTATAATAACGACGCGTTCTGTGATGCGGTTTTTCACCTATCGATAGGGAGAGATATTCAAAGGGAGGAGATGGAAGATTACGTTAAGGAGTTTGGGGTTAACTACTTCAAGTTCTTCGCCTACAAGAAAGAGGCTGGCGACCCGAAATGTCCTTTCACGATAGATATCATAGATGATGGTGACATATACTATGGCTTTCAGCAAGTCGCGAAACTTGCAAAAAAATATCCTATTTACGCTGCCGCGCATGCTGAAAATAACGAAATAGTTGCGAAACTGAAATCGGATTTGATGAAGAAAAAGGAGAATGAGAATGATCTTGCGACACAAGTAGCATCAAGACCAAGCATTACCGAAGCATTGGATGTCTACAAGCTTGGGTATATGGCTATGGTAACCGGCGCACCATTGTACTTGGTCCACTTAACAAGTAAGGAGGGCGTGGATGCGGTCATTGATATGAGGCTCAAAGGTGCGAATATGACAGTAGAAACTTGTCCCACATATTTGACATTAAATAAGGATAACTGCAAACATCTTGGAGCATTAGCGGTTACTTTTCCATCTTTAAAGGATAAAGAAAGCAATGATAGGTTATGGGAGGCTGTGAAAAATGGGACAATACAATGTATAGGAAGCGACTCCACTAGTACAATAAGAAAAGAAAAGAAATCCATTTGGACCATGCACGCTGGATCCAATTACATCGAAACTTACCTGCCAATCATGTTAAGTGAAGGAGTAAACAAGGGCAGAATAACGCTCGAAAAATTAGTCGAATTATGTTGTTGTAATAATGCGAAGGCCTTAGGGCTGTACCCTAAGAAAGGAGCGGTAAGTATTGGCTCTGATGCAGATTTAGTAGTAGTAGATCTGAAGAAAGAAGTAGAAGTAAGCAATGATAAACTTCATAGCAAAGTAAACGAAATAACATATTATGAAGGATGGAAAACTAAAGGATGGCCCATAACGACAATATTCAAAGGGAATATAGCGATGGAAGATGAGGAATTATTAATAAAGCCAGGCACGGGCCGATATATAAACAGATCCGCACTTCCTACTTTCAAACTCTCATGAATGATTAGTTTTTGCGCACGCAACCTTTCCTTTCCAGCGTCCTAAAGTCGGTGGGAGCGCATTAGGATCAAAACTGTCTGCATAAGGTGTCGTATCATATTATGGCCGGCTAAGATGGAACATGAACCTGCAAGCAGCGTTTAATCGATAGGGCGAGATGAAGAAGACCTCTGGTTTAATCTTATGCAAAAATAGTCGGTCAGATCTTATTGTACTATTTCACTTTGTGATTTTTTCACGTGGTACCCATGTTGTTTTATAGAGTGCAATTCTTAGGAAGACTTGATCCGATACTAAGGCTAGAAACGCTGTACACACGATTACCGCGATTACCATCTTTGTGAACATAAATGGATAAGTTAATAGAAATATCCTCCCTAATCCGACGGGTATTCCAAGCATTTCAGCTACAATTATGATTCCCCATGCAACCGCTAATGCTACCCTTATTCCTCCTATTAGCTGTGGGACAATAGCATGCACAATTATTGTTCTGTAAATTTGACCCTTGGTAGCACCTAAAGTCTGACCTGCTTGCTCATATATTCTGGGGACGTTTCGTATAGCCTCAACGGTATTGACTACCAAAAAAATGAAGCCGTAAAACATCATCATAATGAAGGCCGACTGGAATCCTCTCCCGAACCACATTAAAAAAAATGGAACTAGAGCAAGAGGAGGAGCAGCTCTAATGAGTTCTATTACTGGCTCGAAAACCAATCTAACGCTTCTAGACCAGCCCATTAATAAACCGAAACCTATGCCTAGGGCCATACCAGTTGCCGAACCAGAGAGACACTTTATCGTAGTTTGCAGCATATGAGGGAAAAGTCCTACTTCTAGGGAAACTTCACCTTTTCCAGCGAAGTAGGTTCTTGCTACTGCTTCGGGGCTTCCCTGTAGTAGATTTTCAAAGACTGTGTAAAATACGGTCACAGGAGAAGGTAATCTAACTGGCCCCAAAAGGTCTGATAACAATTGCCATAGAATAAAAAAAAGACTAATACCAACTATAGACAAAATGTTTTCTAGTCTGCTAGTAATGTCTTTAATAAATAAAGCCACCTCATCTTTAGTAAAGAAATGGGGTTCTAGGTTTTTTGCTAAAGTGATTTCAGGTACTCTGCGAATTGTTTCGCGCCAATTGCGAATCGGACGGCATCATAATAATCCAGTGCTTCGTCGTAGAAGTATTTTGCTTTGCTAAGAAGGTCCATAGCCTCTGAAACATCTGCGCCTACTGCTTTCGCTTCATCGATAGCTTTTTCCGCATTTGGAATTTCACTTTTTGCCTGAATCTTGCAGCTCTTTAGTTGAGCGAAGAGCGTAACTGCTGGTTTAAGCAATTGTTCTCCTGTAAACTGCCCTGGTTTAATTACTCCCTGACCTACAAACACATTGACTATCGCTTGTACATTGTACCAATAGTTGAATGGACTGCTAGTATTCAGTAACACATTTTCTAGGTCTTCCTCGGTCTGGAATGGATCAAGGGTATGATAAATCATTTTTCCGGTTTCTTTCGTTAGTTCCATGCCTGATACGCTATTCAAGAATGGTATATGAATATCTAACGCTTCATCTTCATGTTCTTTAATGAATTTTGCAATTCTCATGTCGACGGAAGTCATTCTAAGACAAGTTTCCCAATTGTCTTCTATCCACTTTTCAAGAGCGCATCTGCCATTAACAGATGGCATAGAAAATACAGGATTTGTAGGATCTGGTTTAGTGACCATCTCAAACGCATCTTGTATTCTGAATACTTCCTTGAATCCTTTCTGATATAGGCTCATGTGACTTGGTACGCCACCCATTTGGAATTGAGCTTCTCCACTTATCATCATCGCCACAGTACCCGCTTCATCTACGTTTACAACTTCAACATCGTCTAACGTCATACCAGCTAATCTTAAGCTTGTTTCCACGAAACTAGCAATGTGTGCTTCAGCCAAATAGGCAATTACCTTGCCTCTGATCTGTTCCATCGTAGCTTTTATTGCCTGTTCCGGTGTCATGCCTTCATTTCTAAATTCGAGGTATGATTTGTAATTCTTTTGGGCCATTATAGCAAATCCCATGAAGTAATCCGTAATAATGAATTCTCTCCAATTGGGCTGGTCAGGCAAGAACGGCATGCAGTGAATGATGCCTAGCGATCCAACATCTGCGCCGCCTGCCATGACCGATGATACTGATTTGTTTACATCCATCATCATCTGGTGATCCAATTCTATTCCTACATCTTTGTAGAAGCCTTTTTCAACTCCGATTTTGAAATTAGTGTGGTCTCCGTATGGTAGTCCAATAAACCGAACTTTAACTATCGGAATTTCAGGTTTTGCCGGTTTTGCAGTAACTTCAGGTTTTGGTTTGGGCATTGATAATTGATAAGCAGCGGTTGCGCCTCCTCCTACCACCGCACCGACAACCCCGGCTGCCAAATATTTTACGTAGTCTCTCCTACCTTTTTTCTCACTCATTTCATATTCCAACTCCTGGGTCTCGTGATGTTTTTGCGAAACCGATATACTTAAAGATTATCTTTCAGTACAGTTGCGTAGTACACTCCCTTTCTGTGCTTGTTTGGCTGAGGCAACACTCCACAATTCTACTTTAAGACCATGCGGATTCCGTTGTGAGGCGGATTCACTCCATAACATTTCTTCAATATTCTTTCTAAAGCCAGAGCGTTAACTCTAATTAGAGCCGGTACGACTTAATTCAATGGAGGATAATTCTTGAAGGAGATTATTCTAGATAGCATTGAAGTTCCTGAGTTTGGGAAGCCGAGTAACGAACCGAGAATCCCGCGCGAGGAATATGAGAGACGAATCTCTCTCGCAAGAGAAGCGATGAACAAGAAGCGTCTTGACGCTCTGGTGGTCTACGGTGATCGAGAACACAGCGCAAATCTAGCATTTCTCTGCGGATATGACGCGCGATTTGAGGAGTCATTATTCGTACTCTTGAGAGAGGGGTCGCCTACACTCATGGTAGGCAATGAGGGCTGGGGGTACGCGGATGCAGTCTTACAGATTCAAGTTGAAAAAATCCTTGTCCAATGCTTCTCGCTAATCGGCCAGCCTCGGGATAGGATGAAAGAACCCAGTTTATTCCTTAGCGAAGCGGGCATTCGACGAGGTATGAAGGTCGGCGTTGTCGGTTGGAAATACTTTACCGAAGCAGATTTCGTAAACCCAACGAATGCGCTTGAGATACCCTCCTACTTAGCAGATGCACTGCGTGAACTCGTCGGTCTAAGCCGTGCAATACTGAATGCTAACGACATACTCATGGATTCAGATTCGGGGCTCCGAGCATCAAACAATGCTGATCAAATAGCCGGATTTGAGTTTGCTGCAACAGTCGCTTCACAGGGAGTGCGTGAGATGACGGAACAACTTCAACCTGGAATGACAGAATATGAAGCTGTGCAGCTGATGAAACTCAACGGAATTCCTCTCTCATGTCATCTAATGCTCTCATCAGGAGAAAGAGCTGGATTCGGTCTGTGTAGTCCGTCCATCAAAGTAATAAAGCGAGGGGATCCGTTGACAACCGCTGTTGGATTATGGGGAACTCTAATTTGCAGGCAGGGCTACGTGGTCGAAGGGCAGAGAGAGTTGTCCGGTATTCAACCGACATACCTTGAGAAAGTTTGCGCCCCATACTTCTCACTCGTGGTTGATTGGTATGAGTCGATAGGTATAGGAGTGACCGGTGGAGAAATCCAAGATAAAGTGGATGCGACAGGATTTGCGTTAACTCTCAATCCAGGTCATCTGATTCATATTGATGAGTGGATGAGTACCCCATTCTACAAGGGCTCGAAATGCATCCTCAAGTCAGGAATGGCCATTCAAGTGGATATGATACCAAAGATGTCTCCCGGCGATTTCGGAAGCAACGTTGAAGACACAATAGTTATCGCGGACGAGAGGCTCCGACAAGAATTGGAGCAAAAGTATCCCGAGACCTTCAACAGGATAGAGCGGCGTCGCAATTTCATTACCGAGGTGTTGAACATCAAAATTAACCCAGAAGTCCTCCCCTTATCAAACTATCCAGCTGTACTTCGGCCCTTCCTACTGGATAGGAACGGAGTTCTGAAGGTAGTTAGGTAACAAACGAAGAAAAGGGCTATCTTGGAAAGGAATCGGAGCTACTGGAGGTGGCGCGGTCTTAAGAATGGATCCGGCGAGTTTCGCTTCCAGGTCTTAACTCTTCGCCCTACCTATGTATCCCAAAATCGTAACCAAACTTTACTCCTAGCGCCTGTTCAATAGCTCTGATTCGACAAAATGTCATATCGTCGAGCTTTTTCGATGTGTAATGTAAACCGAAGAGCCATAAAACATAGAGGGCAATTGATACTCTAATGTGTGCAAACAGCTATAACAGGAATACATGAGTCATGTAACTCCTTCCGCGGTGTCGAGGTGGCAGCGACGTCAGTTTTTGAAGGTGCTGCGTCCATAGTTAATGACGCGTTAGAAATTACCGAAACCGCGAAGAACTCTGGGATAACTCTCAGGATAATGGGAGCAGTAGCCATTAGAATACATTGCCCAACCTATGTGAAACTACTTATAGACCTCGGGAGGCAGTCAAGTGATATCGATCTTATGGGTTACTCAAGAGAAGAACCCAGACTTCACTTTTCTGTTGAACACTTCCATAAGGGCCATAGAAAGTACATTTGCACGCTTAATTCCTATCATGAAGTGTGCTATGTCCATCTCCTTCAGGATCTCAAATTTGGCATTCTTGTACAGTATTACCTTGCCACCTCGTTGAGTGAAAAGTCCATGAGCTAGTGAATTTCGGAATTCGATGTCCAGATGTGGTTCCAATTTTTGACTAGAATTTGGTGCAATTTTCTTTAACTTCCATAACACCGTACCTATAGGATCTTCCGGTACCAGCTCTGAACCGGCGACAATAAACAGAAGCAAAGTTCTAAAGAATTCAATGCCAAGAACTGCACCGAACGCGCCTAGTTGGATAACCATATTAGCGAAGTTGGATTCTTCAATACGGAATTTCTCAGCTACCTCAAATAGTTCCTTTCTTCTTTCTCCAAACTCTGTTAAATCGAGTAAGCAGTTGTAGTTCATCCCGCATTCAGACAAGGTCGTGAGGACAGCCGTCAAGTCGTCTACTTCTGCCTGAACAAATACGGTTTCTATTTGTTCCCCACTTTTCAGTTCTTCCAACAAATCATCGAGTATAGATACTAACTGATTGAGGAGCTCGCGTTCTTTTTCTCCAAGAGCTTCAGGATTTATGAAAGGACTTACGAAATCGTTGGTTGAGTGCATAAGAGATCTCTACCAGAACATATTTTGTCCCTTTAGTGACATAAGATTATCCAATCTGTAATAAATTTCCAAGTTACAACGGCGACGATAATTTCATCAACTACGCATTGAAGCGGTTACGCGAGGAAATGGAGAAAGAGAGGCAGAAGGCTTAGCTGCTTTGTTTCAGTAGGCTTAGGTCTTGTACCCACTGGTATCGAGACCTCTCCTTCCATTACTCATAAACTGATTCCCAATATTCCTTCAAATCTCGGTACGAGCAGCTGTTAACCTTGCAGAAATGGGCGATGATTGGTTTCAAGTCGATCTTCCCCTCAGCTGCCAAGGCTTGAGTGCGGGCAAAGTGCCTTATGGAGTGGCATCTAGCGCAGAGGGCCTCGAACCCTACAAGCCGCTGAACATGCCTCACATCGTCATACTCCCAAATCTCATGAAGTTGGACAGGGCCCAGTTGACCGCAAACCTCGCATCTCTCACCCTTATCTGGGATCCTCCTAGCTCTAAACCTCTCCCACTGATCTCTTGACAACATATTGGCCAGAGACTTTCCCCAGAGAGGCTTAGGGACCAGCTCAATCTCTAGCTTCAATCAGCTCTACCCTTGCAGAGGGCTCTTCAATTTGACCTAAAAGGAGGTCAAATGCGCCTCGGCTAAAGTCGGCTGAAGACTTCCCACTATATATCTTCTTGGCGTCTTTGAAGAGCGGGCTCTTCGCCAGCTAATAATTGGCAAGTCCGAGCCAGTCAACACTAGAGTGGTGCGGCCGCCGGGATTCGAACCCGGGTCGTTGGCTATCTTCGGTTCATTCTTGGAAGGCCAATGTCCTAGACCAGGCTAGACTACGGCCGCGTACGATCCTCATCAGTTCCTCTTTCGAGTC
>Ga0209725_1001838_pt1 | contig 11736 bp, 10 predicted proteins | sample I18A1metaG_FD_184145 | JGI IMG/M metagenome (GOLD analysis project Ga0209725, IMG submission 184145) | Lake sediment bacterial and archeal communities from Gulf of Boni, Indonesia to study Microbial Dark Matter (Phase II) - ​I18A1 metaG... | ecosystem: Environmental > Aquatic > Freshwater > Lake... | reverse complement strand
GGGTCAGGAGCGACCTGGCTTATTGGGGTCGGGATCGACACAGTCAGAAGAGCGAGGACATTTCCCAGAGCACCCATGGAAGCCACGAAAGCGACTTGCCTGCCAACTGCAGCCGTCGGCTCACCCATGCGATGATCCCACCGCCAGTAGTCTAGTATCGTTGATAAGCGTTACGCGAAAAAGCGTATCTACTCGGAAATTGGTAACGGTCTGTCTCTCTCCTATTCTCAGCGCTCCACGGTGCAGCTTGTGCGTATCACAGGACCTTGGGGTCTAAGCTTCAAGCACAGACCAGTCAAGAAACGACTTTAGCAATAATAGAACCACACAACTGTTGGTCCGGATGTCCTACCTAGTGCTCAAAGACCGTCGAGGCGGACAACCCGTTCCCGTGAGGGTCTTCGAGGATCCGTCGCCCGCACAGGCGCTACTTCAGCCTATGCGTTGGAAGATCCTTCAAGAACTCGCAACTGCAGAGCACTGTGCGAGAGAGCTATCGAAGAAGCTCAATGCGAGCCAGCAGGTCATCTGCTACCATCTAAAAGAGCTCGAGAAGGCTGGCTTCATACGCCTCCAACGGAGCGAGCGACGAAGGGGAGCGATAGCCAAGTACTATCGGGCCGAGCACAGGGCAATCGCAGTAATCGCATCGAAGCCTGGGGAACTTGATACTTCAACCGAAGAGGCCAGCCTTTCGGAAGCAAGCACCAGATTACTGGCGCCGTACATTGCCAACGGGGTCCTCAATGGATACGTCGTCATAGGAAGCCCTGATCAACACGGCATCTTTAGAGAGAGAGACTTGGGAGGCTACCATGCATCCTATCTTGCATTCTTCCTTGGATCTCTGCTTCCGCTCGCAAGGACGAACGTGGTCAAGCTGGACACGGAACTCACCCACCAACAGATCCTGGGCAACCTAATCTTGGTTGGCAATCCCCGGGTAAACACGATCACAATGATGATGAACGAGTATCTCCCCCTTACCTATGAGCTGGCTGGCCCAGACGTAATAATGTCCACCATTTCGGAACGAACCTACGCGGAACCACATGACGGTGCTATCCAGATGATCCGAAACCCAACAAACCCGGAGTCGAGAGTCATCATTCTTGCGGGAAATGAGACCATAGGAACGCAAGCCTCCATCATGGCATTTGTGAAATACACCGAGGACATCGCATCAGGAAACGTGTTCAACCGGGAGATAGTGGCGCGCGTAGTGTCAGGGGTAGACGCAAACCAAGATGGAATAATTGACGACGTCGAATTCTTGGAATGAAAACGCCATCGCACCTCGATACTGATACACAAGCATTATTATTGTATCATCGTGGACATATGGAAGTCAAGGTCGAGATTCTTGGGCGAAGAAAGATGGAACACCTGGATAGTGTTCGAGTGCTCAAACATCGACAATCACCCAGAAGACAGTCAAATGGGAGTCGCCATTCTCACGAACGGATTCTACGGGCAGCAAGTGGCGAATGTTATGACTGAGAAGGTCTGCAGCTTGTGTGGGGAGCCTTTCCTTGAGCCGATTAGTGAGACAGCGCTTACTCTCTACCTTCAACACGACATAGAGCGTTTCAAGCGACTCGGCTTCAATGTCATGAAGGACGAGGAGATACTCTGGAAGTAACTCACCTACTGATCCACTCAGTTCTTCGGCTTTTTCTCTTTCATTCTAGTTTTGATCAGCTTCGTGACCATTGCGGGGTCAGCGGAACCTCTGACTTCGCTCATTACCAACCCCATGATCTTTCCGTAGGCGCCCTCTCCCATCTGCTCGATCAGTGTGGAGTTAGCGTCTATGACCCGGTCTATCACCTTCAAGAGCTCAGGCTCCAAAAGCATGCGTAGCCTCAGTTCCTCGATTCCATCTTCGACACGCCGCTGCCTATTCTTTGAGAGCCAAGCCAAGAGCGAGGATGCAGCTTCCTTTGCTACGATCCCCCTAGTGATGGCGGAGAACACGCATTCCAGATGCCGAGGGCTCAGCTGGTGGACAGGAAGGCCATCCCTGGCAAGGCTCTTCAAGTTCTCGGTGAGGACCGTTGCCACAAAGCTAGGCGCCACGCTCCCTTCTGAGCACACGCGCCGAAAGACATCAAGATAGTCAGACTCTATCAACTGGGTTGCGAGTTTCCTGTTCAACTCATACTTCAACAGCAGTTCTTCCATGATCGTCTCGCGTGATGGAGGCAATGCCGCTCGAATCCGAGTGAGCTGCGCCGGTGAGACCTCTACTGGGGGGACATCGGTTTCAGGGTACATCCTCGACGCACCGGGGCGGGGACGCATGTAGCGTGTGGTTCCATCCGCAGTCGCCATCCGAGTTTCCGTGGGAACACCCAACAGCGCCTCGCGCGCCCTCTCGACCACAGCGGTGAGGGCATCCGTTGCCTTGTCCTTGGAATCGGCCACCAGGACTGCGGCATCCAGTTCGCCGCAGCCAAGCGTTCGCCTCATCAAGGCAACCTCTTCTTGCGAGATACCGTACGCAGGAAGCTCGTCGGTGTGAAATATCCCTCCAACGCGCCCCCAGAAGCTAGCTCTGCTTGCCATCTCGGTTCCAAGACGAAGCCAAGGCGCTAGTTCTCTGCCTAGCAGGCCGTCGAACCCCTGCAGTTTCACGGCCAGCGGTACGCCTCCAGAATTGAGCGCTTCAAGGATCAGTTTTGATTCTGTCTGAGCAAAGAGTCTTGACACATCAACAAACCTGTCGGCTAGATCGGCTTCGTTGACATGGCGGGATGCCAGTTCGTCCTTGATCCGGAGAATTTCCAGCTGCCTTCGTGCCTCATAGCTGACAACTTTGGAGAGTAGGTCAAGCTCTTGAACCCCTTTTATCTCAATCAACGCTCCCCCCCGGATGGAGATGTTGAGGTCCTGCCTAACAGTTCCTAAGCCGCGCTTAACACGACCCGTGTCCCTGAGAATGTCGCCGATCGCCTTGGCGACACGTTCTGTCTCTTCGGGGGATGTAATTACTGGCCCAGTGGAAACTTCAATGAGAGGGATCCCTAACCGGTCTATCCGATAGTTCACCGTGAGCCCGGATTCTCCTGTCTTCCGCGCAGCATCTTCCTCGAGGGATACCTGTTGAATCGGAATCTTCTTACCGTCGACGGTGATCCATCCGTTGACGGCTACTACGCAGGTCCTCTGGAATCCTGTCGTATTCGATCCATCGATCACAATCTTCCTCATCACATGGATCTCATCGACCGGTTCCGCGTGGGTCAGTATCGACGCTGCGAGGGCGATCTCCACCGCTTCGGGGTTCAAATCCTTCGGAGGCTCTTCATCCATCTCAACTAGGCAGGCGGTCGAACCATCGGCCTCGTATGTTATCGTTCGCCCCTTTTGGAACTCGAAAAGTGCTGCGGGGTCAACTTGCCCTAGCTCGCTCTGGGTCGGGCGAAGCCGTCTCAAGAAGCAGACGGATGGCTCCGTTTCTGACATCGTGGTAGGGCAGTCGCAGAACAGTTTCCTCTTGGTATCTAGCTGTCGATGAATCTCTATGCCCACTTTGAGACCTACAGAGTTGTAGTCAGTAGGGTTTGCCATCTTCCGAGCCTTCCGGTCTTCTCGGGCTGATCTCGCCGGCCAAGTTGGCACGCATCATCTCTGCAACCTTCGCAGGATCCTCTGTTTGGCCAAGCACCCACATGAGTTTCACAAGCGCCGTTTCTGCCAGAATGTCTTCCAAAGGATGCACGCCGATCTTCTGCAGATCGACGCCTGTGGAATATACGTTCATGTCCACTCTTCCCCAAAGGCATTGGGAAGTCATGCCGACGAACATTCCCTTGTTCACGGCTCGCCTAAGGCTGGGATACCAGTCCGCACTCACGTGACCGAGCCCAGTTCCCTCGAGGATCAGGCCGCGGTAGCCTCTCGTCGCATAGTAATCGATGATCTCCGGGTCTAGGCCTGGATAGAATTTAACAAGGGCGGCACGACTGTCAAAGTTTGGTTTACAAACCAATTCGGGTGAGAATCCGCGGGCGGCGTACTCCTTTTCCAACACCTCTAGCTTCTTTCCTTGTATGTGGAAACGTGCCACGGGGATTGTGTTTATCGACTTGAATGCATCACGTCGGCTTGTATGGCACTTGCGAACCTTGGACCCTCTATGGACCAACAGGGTGTCATCGGACATCCACTCATGCATGACCACAAAAACCCCGGCGAAAGGCGCTCTTCCTGCGATGCTTACCGCACCGATCAGATTTGTGGCTGCGTCCGAGCTTGGTCTATCAGATGACCTCTGAGCCGCAACGAAGACTATCGGGACCGGACTTGCCTGAAGCGCGAAACTGAGCGCGGCGGCAGAGTAGCCTAGAGTATCTGTGCCTTGGGCGATCACTACACCCGATACGCCGGACCGAATCTCCTCAGCAACCGATTCTGCGATTTCCTTCCAATGTCTTGGGGTGAGATTCTCGCTGAAGAGACTATAGAGGACCTTTGTCTCGACATCCGCTTCTGACGCAAGCTCGGGAACGAAACTGTAAAGATCGTCGGCCGTCAGGGCGGGCTCGACAGCGCCCGTGCGGTAGTCGACTCTACTGGCGATTGTGCCCCCTGTGCTGAAGATTGTTACTTGTGGCAGGCCTTTCAATGTAGGCGGCTTCGGCGGTCTTGAAAGGGCCGGCTTTGCCCCTGTCCCGACAACCTCAAGTCGAGACTTTTCAGCTATTCTTACTCCGACGTTGTAGCCGGTGGCGAGCTTCAGAACTATGTGGGTGTCTTCTCTGCCGGCTGCGCGAGGCATCAACAGGCCCTCGACGGATTCCCCGTCCCTCGTAAGTTTCACCCTGTCTCCGATGGTGGCGCCAACTCTCCTGATCAAATCCAGAGCTTGCCCCTTGTATCCGGCGTAATCCTGCATGTGCGGCTCACCCGGCACGAGTATCAGATATTCCCAAGAGCAGACAGTGAGTTAAAACCTGTGTGAACGATCGGCATTGCTACAAGCGTTTGCTCATGTATGGACCTTCGCGGGTATAGCCGGCACGTGAGTAGTACTCCTTGGTCCCGAGCGCGCTGAGGACAAGGATCTTTCTAACATTATACTCTTCCCTGGACAATCTCTCAGCCTCTCTCAGGAGCGAAATTCCGTGGCCTTTGTGTTGCCAAGAATCGTGATCATGTTCTCCAATCGGAACGACCGGGCCACATACGTGAAGCTCTCTGACGATCGACTGCGCGGATTTGACCTCGATTCGATGAGCGGACGGGGAGGGAATTCGGAGGCGCAGATACCCTATCAGCGTATCAGTTGTGGGATCCTCTTTCGAGAGGAAGAGCTCGGTCCCAGATGACGACTCGTAGTATGTCCTGACGAGTCTCAACTCTTCGAGGACCGGTTCCACGTTCTCCTTGATTCTCCGGTGACCCACTTCCCTGCAACGAATGCATCTGCAGCGCTTCCCTTTTTCCTTCAAGAGTGCAAGAGCTTGTTCCCGCAGGTTTCCCTTGTTTGGTCCAGCAATGATCAGCCTCGCGGGTATTTCGCGTTGAACCCTCATTATCCGCATCCAAGGAGGAATGAACTCTTTCACGCGAGAGATGATGTCTACAGCGTCTTCGTTATCAAGCGGCCTGTAGCTACCATTCTTCCACCACTCGTATACCTTCGTTCCTCGGACAACGAGGCATGGATAGATCTTCAGCATGTCAGGCCTAAACCTGGCGTCTGAGACAAGTCTCTCGAATCCCTCCAAGTCTCGTGCCGGATCTGAACCGGGCAAGCCCGGCATCATATGTGCGACGAGCTTCAACCCCGCATCTTTGACGATTTGAAATGATTCGACCACGTCTTGGGTTGAATGGCCGCGTCCGACCAGTTGAAGAACGTCATCATCAAGTGTCTGGACTCCGATCTCAACCCGGGTAGCTCCGTAAGAGAGCATCAAGTCCACATCCTTCTGTCGAGCCCAATCCGGTCGTGTCTCGAAGGTCAGCCCAACATTCCTGATTCTGCTTGACTCAGCTTTGGCCTTCGCTTCTTCCAGAGAAACGCTTTCGCTCCTGTTGAGAGCGTCCATACATCGCTTCAAGAAATGTTCTTGGTATGCCAATGGGCGGGCGAGAAAGGTCCCCCCCTGGACAACTATCTCCACCTTGGATACTCGATGACCGATAGCATGCAGCTGGGCAAGCCTGCTCGAGAGTTGAGCGTAGGGATCGAAATTGTTCTGCTTGGCACGCATTGCGGCAGGCTCATATCCCGTGTAACTGGTCGGCGCGTCGTCCTCTTGCGGACAGTAAGCGCATCTGCCATGAGGGCATTGCTGAGGGGCCGCCATCACGCCAATTACGTTCACCCCGGAGATGCTTCTGACACGCTTAAGCTGCAGTCTATTCAGAAGGGCGGGTCGTTCGCCGGCTGAGATGACTGCAAGTATGTCCGAATTGCGAGGAATGACGCTCAGACTGTATTTCTTAGCGACGGCTAGCTTGATCAGTTCTGACGTTTCAGCTTCTTTCTGATCCAACAAAAGCTTGCGGATTATCTCATGACATGCCTGCTTCCGGGATTCTGATTCATGTTGGGTGTCAAGCATTTTCCGCAAGCTCCGATTTGGGTTCTCATCGATGAGTGACGCCGACCATGCTGTTTAGCATTGCTGAACGGATCCGACTCAATAGGCTTTGAACGGGAAAGATGAGGAGTCTAGAAACCTACGTGTTTCCCAGTATGCTCGAATGAGTCGCGATGACCCTTTGACAAGGACCTATTGGTGCGCCTGGTCCACACAAACGTAGAGAATATTGCTCCCGCGCAGAATGAGGTTTCCGAAGTTTGCAGTTGGAGAACTACTCCTGTACTCCGTCGCTCCGTCCAAGATTATGTTCATGTGGCTGTCGCAGTCGATCATCTTGCCACGATACTCCATGTCATTCTTAAGTCTAATGCATATGTCGGAGTTCAGCTTCTTGACCAAAAGGTTCAGTGGCTTCTTTGAGGGTTCCATACCGACCACGCGAGTCTTCTCTCAGACCTCAGTTGAATTCTATAAAAGACTTGTGAGCCAGCACACCGACACGTGATTCTTCAAATGACACAAGGCGCCCTCACGAAGCGATCTAAGCGTCTCAGAACCGATCAGCTCGGTCAGCGTTGACTATCTATGAGGACTTTCTTCACGGCTGCTAGAGCCTGCTCCATCATCTTCGTGGTCAGCCTTCCTGTTTGAGTGTTCTGTCTGCTGGGATGGTAAGAGGCGACTAAGGTAGGAGAACCTGCAGGGAGCCTGTAGGTTTGGCCATGTTTGAAAATCAAGCGTGGGATGTAGGCTCCTTTTCTCTTGACGTGATCTAGGTAGCTCTTGAACGCGACGTGACCGAGTGTTAGGACCACGCGCCTACGCGATAGGAGCGCAAGCTCTCTATCGAGATACTCGCTGCAGTTCACCAGCTCGCTTGGCAAGGGCTTGTTCTGTGGCGGGGGACAACGAACCGCCGCGGTCAAGAACGCGTTTCTCATCTTCAGACCGTCACGCCCATGCTCGGAAGTTGGCTGATTTGCAAATCCCGCTGCATGCAGTGCTCTCATCAGAAAACTAGCGGATCCGTCACCTGTGAACATGCGCCCAGTCCGGTTGCCACCGTGCGCTGCAGGCGCAAGCCCAACTATCACCAACTGAGCCCAAATGTCGCCGAAGCCGGGCAGTGGTGCGCCCCAGTATTTCCAGCTCATGTACTGCTTCTTCTTCTCACGAGCGACCTTCTGACGATACTTCACCAGTCTTGGACAACGAGTGCAGGAAATGATCTCCCCTCGGAGCTTTGCCCTTGCCGGCAAATTAGACAAAGTTCCTCCTTCCTTGACACGGGCTGTACCTACTTCGGCGCAGCCTCAGGTAATGAGGATCCGGTCTTCTGCCGAGCCCTTCTCCCCATAATTGCAAGAAGGGGCAGGCAGGCGAAAGCGTTGATGAGACCGGCCGAATGAAAGGGCGCTGCGTAGCCCACTTGCGCCCAGACGAACCCGCCGATCAAAGGTCCCACTATCCCTACCATACCAGTGATGGCGTCTAGCGAGCCGATTATCGTCGCTTTGCCTGCTTCGGCTGTTGCGTACTCAATCATTATTGTGCGCCTGGCAGGCATGTCCAAAGCCCCTACGATTCCGAAGAAAAACACGGTCGCGATTCCGGATTCCAGGTTCCAAGACCATGTATAGATCACCCAACTGAAGCTCGAGAGAAGAAAGTGAGCTAGAAGTAACGGCCTTGCTCCGAAGCGGTCTGTTAGGTGGCCGGAGGGAATCTGCGCAATCGCTATCCCAGCATTCCATACACTGATGATTATCCCTACTTGGGCTATGTCAAGGCGAATACCCTTCTCGGCGAAGAGCGGGATGAACGGGTTAATCATAGAGAACCCTATCACGTGTATCACCAACGCAACGGTCAGAAGCATAAGCTCCCTACTGGACTGCAGCACTCTTGCAGTGCCTGCAAGCGAGGAGCGCAAACTTTCGCTTACCGCTGACGCATAGCCGCCCACCTTGCCCGTTAGGGTCTCAGGGATCATAACGTATCCGAGAAGTGCAGTCGCGCCTGCAAGCGTTGCACTCAGGAGGAACATCCTTGAGAATCCCACATTCTCCGCCAGTGCACCTGCTGTGAATGATCCTGCGACGGCAGCCGAGAGTGTTGCGATCTGAAAGGTCGCGAATACAAACCCGGAGCTGCGACCAGATACGACATCCGAGATCAGCGCATTTCCGGAAGGGATCAATAGGGCAAGTCCTATTCCCTCACCGATCACGGCAAGAACTGTTGTCTCCGCTTGATTACTCAAGCTGAGCCAGAGAGTGCTCAATGCGAGGAGCGATGATCCCGCTACGATAGGCGGTCGTCTGCCTAGCCTGTCCGAGAGTCGGCCGGAGGGTAAGAGGGTAAGGCTAAGCGACGCATTGTATAGCGTAAGCGTCACCCCGATTAGTAGAGAATTGAGGCCGAGTCGGAGGAGATAGTTGGGGAATAGACTCAGCCATAGAGAGTTTCCCAAGTATGCGAAAAAGAACAGACCACAGATGATCACTACAGCGCGGAATCGGGCGCCTTGGCTTTTCTGATTGGGTATTTCTCTTCCCCTCTACTTCGGAGTTCGCCTGATGAGCTGCAGAACAGCTCAATTAGATTTGCTCATCAGTTGAAACCCGTCGTACTGAGACAAAACTGTCAAGTACAACATCGCGGTTCCTCCTTGAGGGCATGAAACGGTGATTTCGGGCACAGTGCGTGTTGCAGATCGGGCCCGCGGGATCGAATATGCGATCAGGGACATGCTAGCAATTGCCAGAGAGGTGGAGAAGTCAGGCAAGAGAGTGATCTACCTCAATATCGGCGACCCCGCCAAGTTTGATTTCCAAACTCCAGCTCACATCAGAAAAGCTCTCGGAAAAGCCGCCGACGCTGGCCACAACTACTACGCTTCCTCAGAAGGCCTTCGAGCCCTCAGAGAAGCCGTTGCTGAGAAAGAGAGGAAAGTCAATTCGGTGCCAATCTCGGGTGACGACGTGATAATAACCTCGGGGATCTCCGAGGGAATCCAGTTTCTAATCGGAGCCCTGGTGCAAGCGGGAGACGAGGTATTGGTCCCAGGTCCCACCTATCCACCCTACATTTCATTCGTGAAGTTCTTCGGGGGGACACCAATTGCATACAAAACCGTTGAAGAAAATGACTGGCTCCCAGACGCGGACGACCTCCGCAACAAGATAACAGAGAGAACCCGTGCCCTAGTAATCGTCAATCCGAACAACCCCACGGGGTCGCTGTACGACGAAAAGGCATTGAAACGAATGTTGGATATCGCCGCCGAGCACAGACTGCTTGTCGCATCAGACGAGATCTACGACCGGCTGGTATATGATTCAAAGTTCACAAGTATGGCTGCCATTGCCAAAGACATCTCCGTAGTCGGCTTGAACGGCTTCTCAAAGACCTATGTGATGACGGGCTGGCGACTTGGCTACGTGTATTTCCACGATCCAGCAAACACGCTGGAGGAGCTAAAGGAGGCGATCGCCAAAGAAAGCAGGATACGGCTATCGGCAGTGACGCCAGTCCAGTATGCTGCCGTGAGAGCTCTGAAAGGAGCACAGGGACATATTTCGAGGATGGTACGTATTCTGAAGCAACGTAGAGATCATTTCCTCCGCAGGCTTCGATCTATAGAAGGACTCAGTTGCTCTACGCCGAAAGGCGCCTTCTACCTGTTTCCCAAGATACTGTTGGGTGAACGATGGAAGTCTGACAGGGACTTTGCAGTTCAGCTCGTAAAGAAGACCGGGGTCCTGGTTGTCAACGGTTCAGGATTCGATCAGACCTATGGGGCGGGACATTTTAGGACCGTGTTCTTGCCACCAATAGATGTGATCGACGAAGCAGCCAACAGAATCGAACGATTCATGCGATCCTGAAGAAGCACCCTGTGGAAAAAAGGAAAGACGGGAGGCTCCAGATCTGGTCAGGTGATCCTGGGCTGTTGCAGATGCGGGTTGTCTTTGAGAGCCAGCTGATTGATGCGCAGTCTGCTTGGCCTTCGTCATCGCGTGAGCCAAGCCCTGAAGCTTGATGAGTAGATAGAAGAGGCCGCCCGAAACCAGCACGGCCAGAGCGACCCTGACCAGTCCGAAGAGCAGAAGAGCGGGTCCAACATGCGGAGCCAGATAGTTCACCTCTATCGGCCTTGATGCAGGCCGAGCCTCTTGGCCCGATAAAAGCAAAATAGATGAATAATCTAACTCACGTCCCCCAGGTGCGCACTTCTCGCGAATCTCTCGCGGCCGGGATTCACTTGGCATAACTTCTTTTCGACAACACCAGTGTAGGAATCGCTGAAAGCGCGATCACTGCGAGAACGAGATATGCGAGATCTGGACCGGCGACTTGAGCGACAAAACCCGAAGTGATAGGTCCGACGGCGAAGCCGATCCCGAAAATTGTTTCGTAGAGTCCAATCGCGAATCCCAAGTTCGCTGATGGGGAATGCTTGGATATGTATCCGACCGCTTGCGGATAGATTATTCCAATGAAAGTTCCCACTAGGCACATATCTGCTAACAGCGCCAAAAAACTCCTATTCAGCGGAATGAGCATCATGACAGTTGCCACACCCACGAATGCGAGAGCGGCGCTCTTCATCTCGCCTATTCTTTCAAATTTGCCGGCCAACAAGAACATGACAATTCTTGCGAACCCAAAGCCCGATACAAGTGCTCCAACCTCGAAGGGTGCGAGTCCGGACTGAGCCGCGTATCCCGGAAAGATTGCAGCTATGAAGGCGAACACAATTCCGTAGGGGATCTGAATAATTAGTATAGGCAAGAGCTTCCTTACCAGCTGCCCTTCTGGTTTCAGAGCCTCGATGCTGTGACTTCGTGTTTTTCCTGTCCCGCGAATCAATGCGAGCGAAACTCCCGCAGTCACCAAAACGACTATTCCGGCGACGAGGAAGGCGATCTGAAATCCGGCGGCATCGGCAATGAGCCCTCCTAGGAGCGGGCCGATCAGGAAGCCAGAGGCCCAGGCAACTCCATATGTTCCCATCACCGCAGTGCGTCTGCGCAACGGAGCGGCTTCAGAGACCATAGCCTCCGATAGTGGCCAGAACAACGAGAAACCGATCCCCAAGAGCACTTGCACCATAATTATGCCCTGAATTGTTTGTGCCGCAGCAAGCACCAAGATTGCTGAGCCTGCGAGG
>Ga0209725_1001837_pt1 | contig 11739 bp, 10 predicted proteins | sample I18A1metaG_FD_184145 | JGI IMG/M metagenome (GOLD analysis project Ga0209725, IMG submission 184145) | Lake sediment bacterial and archeal communities from Gulf of Boni, Indonesia to study Microbial Dark Matter (Phase II) - ​I18A1 metaG... | ecosystem: Environmental > Aquatic > Freshwater > Lake... | reverse complement strand
TGACAGGCAAGTACACGCGCGGGAAGACACCGGACTCAGCACGTTATCGCACTGATCCAAACCTTGCCGAGAGGTTCTTCAAACCAGAAGACTTCGACGTCTTAGAAGAAGTTGTGAGAGTGGCCAAAGAAAAAGATGCGGCACCGTCTCAAATCGCCCTCGCCTGGCTGCTTCACAAAGGAGTGGTGGCTCCGATAGTCGGAGCGACAAACGTGCGGCACATAGAGGAAGCAGTTGAAGCCCTGAACATGCGCCTTGGACCCGATGATATTCGCCAGCTGGAGGCGCCGTACAAACCGCACCCCATAATGGGACACAGCTAGCCAATTGTGCCACCAATGGTACTGGCGGCAATATCTGGAGTCACAGTAATACTGAACCAAGCAGTTAGGGAGGCCGGAGGAGCACGCGTTCGTAAACAACTGATCAGGAAATAGTGCGAAGATCTAGAAGAATGATGCTCAGCTCCAGTTTGAGTGTAAGAATGTATGTCTGCTTGGGAGAAGACATTAGACAGGTACGGTCTTATGATCGAAAAGAGGGTAGCCGACTTCTTCGAAAAAGAAACCAAAGACAGAAAGGAGTACCATGACTTCATTGGTGGAATGTATGTGGATCTCCACGAGTATACATCCAGAAGGGGAAAGAGGTTGGCCTCGTGCAGCACCCTACTAGCCTACAAGGGCTTCAATAAGGAAGTTGATGATCGAATCCTGAGTGTTTGCGCTGGCATGGAGCTTTACCGCCACTCTATACTTGTGCATGATGACCTCGTTGACGACGATGAGGTGAGGCGTGGAGGCAGCGCTATCCACAAGAAGTATTCTCAGGAGCACGATTCTAAGTTTGGAGATAGTTCAGCAGTTTTCGCGGGCAACATCCTGTACACCCTGGCGCTTAAGGCCTTTAGCGGTTCAGGCTTCGAACCGGATAAGATAGTTCAGGTTTTGAACCTGCTCAATGATGCTTTTCAAGCGGTGAATGAAAGTCAAGTCTTAGACCTCTTGTTCGAGTACAAGAAGCCAGACGTGAACGAGTGGTATGTTATGGCTTCAGAGAGGGCTGCGTCGCTCTTCAAAGCCTCGCTGCTCATGGGCGCCGTGCTAGCAGACGCATCGGACAGAGATCTTCAGTTGTTGCGAGAGGCGGGCGAGCATATTGGCTATTGCTTCGACATCCAAGATGACGTAATCGATACCTTCGCATCCGAGGAGCAGTACGGTAGAAAGCCGGGTGGGGACATATCCAAGCATAAGAAGCCGTTGCACATTGTCTATACGTACATGATGGCAGATCCGGCGCAGCTAGAAATGATCGAGAGTGCAGCTCACGTGGGCCCTTTGGAAGATCTGGACAGAATAAGAAAGGTGATATCGGATTGTGGAGCCTTAGAGGCCGCCAAGAAACGCTCCAGAGAACATGCCGACTCAGCTAAGAAGCTGATCTCAGAAACTAACATGAGCCCTGAGGTCAAGGACTTTTTCACCTCATTCATCGATTACGTCAAGGAAAGCCTCAACTGGTACAAGTAGCCATCTCCGGCTGGACCGGTGGAGACAGGGCATTCGACGAGTTTTCAAACTGATCTCGCTAGGAGGCACCCGGCCGACAGACCCCTATGTCTGGTAGTATCTCTTCGGAAGCTTTCGTTTCATCTCCTCTCCAATAACTTCATACATGTTCAGCTGAGCTGCAGAGAGACCGGTGAAAGGACTTAAATATTAACAGGGGACAACCCTCAGTCGAAAACCCTTGAGTGAATACCATTTTGCTTGTCGCGCCTTTCGCTCTTTATTGTTTGAGTTCGGTTTTGAACGCGTTGAGGGTCGGTTGGCGCTGACACAAGAGGGGAAAATTCAGGGATAGGAAGATGATTCCGGCCTATTTCCTTAGTGCTATCATCTACGCTAACCTACTAATGTTGCTCAGCATCGGATTCACATTTGCCTACATGACAGCCAAGGTACCCAACTTCGCGCACGGCGCAATAGCTGGAGTAGGAATATACGTGTGTCTGACTGTGGTGAGGATCCTCGACCTTAGTCCATACGTGTCTGTCCCAATTGCATTTCTCGTATGTGGCCTTGTTTCAGCCCTCATCTACAGAGGAGTGATTCAAACGTTGAAGAAGCGGGGTGAGTCCCTAATATCGCTCTCCATAGCAACGGTAGCTCTTGAAATCATGATATTTGCGGCGATTAACATATACGCCGATTACCTGCGAGGGATCGTGGGGATGTATGCTCGCGTCTTTCTTTTTAGAGATAGGGACGTGACTATTCTCGAGGTTCCTGGCGTGTTTTTTGTCTCAACAGCGCTCACTATTGGGATGGTTGCAACGCTTCATCTAGTGTTAACGAAGACGAAGTTCGGCATCGCAACGAGGGCTGTGGTTGAAAACGCCGATTTGGCGGTCACACTTGGCATAGATGCCGAGCGTGTGTCTCTAGTCTCGTGGCTTGTCACTGGCGGTCTTGCTGGTATTGCTGGCTCACTGCTGCCCCTGTGGTTTCAATCGCTTCCAGCCACGGGATCAGGGTTGATGACAAGCGTCTTTTCTGCCAGCGTTGTAGGTGGACTGTCAAGCATCTACGGAGCCATGGTTGGGGGCTACATAATCGGGTTGACAGAAATTCTGGGTACAATCTTCTTGATGGACTTATTCGGGCTATGGATCGCACCATATAGACCACTAGTACCGTTGATAGCTATGTTCATAATACTTATCGGAGCCACTCAGGGAATCGCAGGAGTAGTCGAAAAAGTACAGGCTAGCAGGATTAAGCGCGTAGCGGCTGTTTCATCCGAATTTGCCAGGCGAGGCACAAATGTTTAGCTCTGAATTGTATCAGCTTCTCGTGACATTGATCATGGATGTCACGATCTATTTCATCTTGTATTTCATAGCGTCCATATCCCTAAACGTCCAATACGGATATGGTGGGATTCCGAACTTTGGATTGGTTTTATCCGTTGCTGGCGGAGCCTACGTGACTGGCGCACTGTTAGGCCGGATTGCAAGGCTCTATTATGGGGTAGGCTCGGACATGGACTTCATGCTGCAGAATTCTGAAATAACAGCCATGATCAACCAACGGTTGGCGTCAGACCCATTAGGAGGAATCATGCTTTTCCTGGTGATTGTAGCCATTTCATTCCTCGTCTGTGCTGGATTGGGTTTCGTAGCGTCTTACCCGGCCAATAGACTCGGGGCGACATACTTGATGATGGCATTGATCGCTATGGCTGAAGCCATTAGGATAATCGGAGAGAATTACTATCCGCTTGTTGGTGGCACGTTCTGGGTTCACGTTCCCAACGTCTTTGCGTGGATGGGCAATCTTCAATGGATAGGGGTTCCTCTAGTGTTCGTGTGCACAGCTGCACTCGTGTTTCTAGTCGTGGAATTGATGATGAGTTCGCCATTCGGACGCCTAATCAGAGCGGTAAGGGAGAACGAGACTATCGTGGAGTGCTTAGGCAAAGATATCGTGAAAATAAAGACGACAGTCGTTGTCTTGGGCTCAGTCATCGCGTCACTGTCTGGTGTACTCTACGCCTTCTACAGCCAAGCAGTGATGGCCACGGCGTACGTGAGAACTGACTGGACTTTCTACCCATGGCTGATGATCATGCTTGGGGGGAAAGGCAACAATATGGGGACGTTGGCCGGCGTACTCATATTTGTACTTGTTAGGAGATCTATCGTAATTTTCAAACATGACATTCAGGCTTATGTGCCTATCGAAACCATCTGGCTCGAGATGCTCATGATGAGTGCTTTCCTTATTTTGGTGATGATATATCGTCCACAGGGCTTAGTCCCAGAGAAGCCAACCAAGATTAGGGGTCTAAGCTACGAAGATGTTTCCAAACAAAAAAAGAAGGGGTAGGGGATAACGCTTGTTAAGTGCTGACCCACGGCGGCTTTAGTACCCATGTAGCTTTTCCGGTAGCCATGTCGAATACAGATGCATGCTTCCACGTAGGCATGCCTTTCTCGTCGACCACGGTCCATACCTCGAAGGTTGCCCCAAATCTGTCGCCGTATTCGTTAAGCTTGTACCATCCTCCGGCTCCAAAGTAATCCTCCGCGATCCTAGGCAGTATTTTATGAACCTTTTCGGAGTTGTACTCTCCGACCTCAAGTATAGATTTTGCAAAAAGCCATACAGCGTCGTAGGCGAAGGTCACGTAGGCCCCTGGTTCCATACCGATGAGCTTCATGTATCGCTCGCTGAAGGAGGCGAACTTGCTTGACTTGGTTACTCCTATCATCATGCTCAGAATCTTCATCTTCAAGGCAGGTCCTTTAGCCTCCCCAATCAGCCTCGTTGAACGCGTTATTCCGTTGGAACCTATCCATGGAACTTCAAACAGGATCGGGTAGTTTGCCGCTTCAGTTACGATCGGCACTATTTCATCGAAGCTCCAGACAGCGATCGCCACCTTTCCCTTGCCATACTGAGTTGTCGCTTTAGTAACCACATCGGATAGTGCCTTCACTTCCGCTGAAAACTCCGTCTTGTCTCCACTGTATCTGACGCGCTCAAAGATGACTCCTCCGACCGCCGGGAAGAACTTGCTTATGTACTCATAGTTTCCGTCGCCCCATGCATCAGCTCTTTGCAGGACCACTAGCGCCTTCACTCCTATTTCCTGTAATACACCCACCGAGAGAGCCTGACACTGCGTTTCATCAGTAGCTGGTAGCCTGAACAGATAGTCGTTTGCTATCGCCAGCATCGGCGAAGTAGAGCCGTCACTGATCATAATGATCTTATTCTTGTCAGCGTACTCGAGAATAGCCTTACACTGTGAACTCCAGTTTGAACCAACAATGAATCTTACGCCTCTTGTGTAAAGGGCCTGAGCCTTCTCAAGGGCTGTTACAGCTGAGCCCTCAGCAGCTTCAGCTAGTAGCTTGAATGTCACGTCAACTCCCATTGATTTAACGTACGCATTTACGTCGTCGAACGCCAGCTTCACTGCTGGCAGAGTGTTCTCAACGTGACCTGCCGAAGCAGCGATATATCCTATCAGAATATCTCCTTTCAGAAGTGGCACCTTTAGCTCCTTGGTGACCACGGTCTCTTTGACTACTTCTTTCGGGGGAGCTGTCGCATAACCTACGCCCCAACCAGCCGCGATGCAGATTACCGCCAACAGCACTGTCGCCATAGTCTTTCTAGTAGAACTCATTTATTTCCCCGAATCTGTTTGGATGCCCTGCATTCTATAAAAGACTTTGCATAAATTCACAAGGCTCCTGCGAATACGGTGGTGCTGATGGCGAAGTCATGCTACAATACCCAAATACATTCTACCGAGCTCCGGGTTTTTAAGTAGATCTCCCGCGTTTCCCTCGAATGTCGTCCGCCCGCTGACAAGCAAGTATGCCTTGTCGCCAACTTCCAAGGCTTTTCTGGCGCTTTGTTCAACCATAACTATTGTCAGGTTAAGCGCATCCCTCAACTCCATTATCTTGCTGAAGATATCAAATGCAATCTTTGGCGCGAGATGCGAGGTAGGCTCATCGAACATCATTACCTTCGGTTTCCTTAGGAGAGCTATGGCCATTGCGAGCATTTGCCTCTCGCCTCCGCTCAAGGTCCTAGCTTTTCTACGAAGATAATCCTTAATGACTGGAAAGAAGTCAAGCACCACTTCCATCCTGTCTTGAGACTCCGCTTCGTTCAGCGTGTAACCGGCCATAGTCAAATTCTCTTTAACGGTCAAATTTGTGAAAACGCTTTCAAGCTGCGGTAGATAGGCTATTCCCATTTTGGCTCTTTCATGTTTAGCCACCTGAGTTATGTCATGGTCTCCGTATTTTATGGTTCCAGAGTAAAGCGTTGTAAGTCCCATGATTGACTTCAATAACGTAGACTTGCCACTTCCATTGGGACCAACAATAACCGTTATCTGTTTCGGTCTAGCCAAGAAATTTAAGTCGTACAGGACGTGGATTTTTCCGTATCCAGCGTTAAGCCCCTTGGTTTCAATCACGTATCGTTCACCCTAAGTAGCACTCAATCACTTTAGGGTCATTCAGAACTTCATCGGGCTTTCCCTGAGAAATAACCTTACCAGCTGCCATCGCGTATACGTAGTCAGCATACTTGGTCGCGATGTCCAGTCTATGCTCAATCATTACAAAGGTTAATCCAAACTTGTTTTTCAGGTCAACCATGTGTTTAAAAAAGTCGTGCGCCAACACTGGATTGATGCTTCCCGCAGGCTCATCGGTCAAGACGGTCTGTGCGTCGGTCATCAAAGCCTTGCCTATCTCAAGTAGCTTCAGTTGCCCACCACTCAATTCTTGGGAGGGCCTATTCCACATCTGATCTAGCTCAAGTAAGCTCAGTAGAGTAAATGCCTTGTCTGCCGCTTCCTTTTCCTTCTCAAGCCACCGCCCCCTTAGCAGTGACCAAGCAACACCTTCCCCCGGGTTGTTTTGATACCCAATCAAGAGATTCTCCAAGACCGTAAGCTTGTAAAGGGGCAATGGAATTTGAAAAGTCCTTACCAAGCCCTTCTTGACGATTTCATGTGGAGCCTTCCCAGTAATATCCTCGCCACCGTATCTTACTCTCCCTTCATCTGGCCTATAGAAGCCCGACACACAGTTTATCAGGGTGGTTTTGCCGCTTCCGTTCGGCCCTATGAGAAGAGTGATCTTCTCTTTCGGAAAAGCCATGTCCACAGAATCTACGGCTCTCAATGCCCCAAAGCGCTTGGTGAGCTTAAGAGTCTCAAGCATCGTATCCAAGATACGCACAATATCCCACGTAGCCACGGCTATCATTAAAGTGTTTTTCGATTTTGCGTTTCTAGTATCTCACGTGCGAGGGGCGAAGTGTCCCCAACATGTGGGCACATGCTGAGATAACATGCACGGGTTCCAACGCAATCAAGTCGCCAATGATCAAACGAGCATGCGATCAACTGAAATATCCTGAACGCGAAATACGCAGGTTATGGGATATCGGCAGGCACGGACACGGCGAGGCTTCAGTAGAGGACCTGAAAAAGCCAGGCCTAAGACCAAGACTGAGAAGCAGCGACCAAGCGGTGAATACCCATCCATGGATGAGCATGTTCAAACCCTCAAGGAGGCTGTCGACAGAACCCTCAACAACCTTCATCGCCTCGGCAGCCAGAGGTTTGCCCTTACACCGTTCTATGAGCACTTCGACCGTTGGCTCCTGAACCTACGGATCGTCCTATCTGAGTTTGACTCAACTCCCTCAGTCAAAGTGGACGATCAGTTCGCGAAGGAGTCCTCACAAGTACTTTCCGACATTGATTTGGCTCTGAAAGAGAAACGGCTCAGGGAAGCCTCTTTTGAGGAGTCGGTTCGAAGAATCAATCAGAAGCTTACAGACTCAAGGAACCTCCTCGCACAGGCCGAGAGGGAATACGCTTCCAAGACGAGAGAGATCACTGACCGAAAAGAACGGGCAGTCGAATCTGCAGCAAGTAAGCTTGCACCTCTGAGAGAGGAACTGAGTCGTATGGTTCGAATGAGAAGCAGTTTCCTCAGGAGCGTCTTCAAAACAGGCGCACAGAAAGAGGCTGAAGCATCTCAGCGACTCGACTCCACGAAAAGAGAGCTTGCAGCGATCGAGCACTCTTTCGCCGCTGAGCGGGAGCGTCTTCAAGACGAATACAAAAGAAGAAGGCAACAGCTCTTGGAACAGATTGCTGATTATCAGAGAGAGATGGAGAACCTGGAGGCTAACTCGCAAGTCGACGACGCCGTGGAGGCGAGACGGGCTACATGCGACGCCCTCATCAACGCGGTGAATACACTTCTTCAGAGAACTGAGGCAGCTTCCATAACTTCGTTGTGATTCCGCGCCCTGCTAAAGGGAGGGATTCGCCGAGTCGCAGATGCAGTGCCCTTTCTTCACTATGTTTAACCGTCTGCCTGCCGCTGTTTTCTGACTTTGACAGATGATGAGAAGTGCGGTATATCTTCGAATTCATCAAGTACCAAGGGTGTGGGAATGACTTCATACTGAAAGATGAAACGGAAGGCGCAGTCACACCTGATTCAGATCGTAGTAAGTTGGCAAAGATTCTATGTCACAGACATTTCCAAGTTGGTGGCGATGGAATTCTCTTCATCGAGCGGGCAAAAGGCGTGGATGGGTCGATGAGGCTATTCGAACCAGATGGAGGGGAGGCAAACATGTGCGGCAACGGCATCAGATGCATTGGCTCATATCTAGCGGAGAAGTTGCAGAAGCCAGAGGTAGACGTCCTGACCAGAGATGGCGTCAAGCGGATCTCTCGTATCGGAACCGAATATAGAGTCCAAATGGGAACAGTTCGAACCCGTCGCAGAGATCTGGATATGTATCTTGTCGACAAAGGAGAGAGTTCGGACGTGCTTCTTGACCTCCCGGTGCGTGTGGACGACCGAGTCATGAGCGCGTCTCTGGTGAACACGGGCGAGCCCCACCTAGTATTCATTTCGGACAATGTCGCTACGGTAGACGTGCGATGTTTCGGTGAGACAATAAATCGAGACCGAACACGATTCCCAAGAGGCATGAATGTCAACTTCACGCAGATCATTGGCCTTCACGAGATCAGCAACCGGACTTACGAACGTGGGGTGTTCGACGAAACCATGGCGTGTGGAACGGGTGCGACTGCGAGCGCAGCAGTTTCCTTACTACTGAACCTGGTGGAGCCGGGGCCTGTAAAGGTGACTACTCTTGGAGGAGTGATTACTGTGGATATCGATAAGGATGGCAATGCTCAGATGACGGGCCCTGCAAAAGCGGTTTTCAAAGGAGAACTTTCAATAGAAATCTAAGACTTGGCTGGGCGCCTGATCCTGTGAAGGCAGAAGATAACCAAAGCACCAGAGAACGTAGTCAATAATGCTATTTCTATCTCCGCGGTGCCTATCGAGAACTGTACTCTGTCAGTCGTGAATGTCGTAGTGTAGGTTGTCGTGCGGCTTCCGGTTACCGTTTCCACGCGAGAGAAGATTGGTGTTTCCGTTAGCTTGCAGGTAAATACTATCATGCTCAATAGGAGTCTAATGCTATCTCTGGCGTACGTTCCTGACAGAGATATTCTCTGTCTTATGCTGATGGATTCCCCGGGCCTGATCTCATAGAAAGGGATCTCATGTTCCTCCAATGAGGACGTGTCTAGCTTGACAACTCCTAGGATGATTGTTCCCTTCTCGATGGGTCCGTCCATCATATTCTTGACTACTCCAATAATGTCTACTTCGCGTATTTTCCCAGTGTTGGCGTCGTACTGATATAGGTACTCTGCATTGAATTCTAAGTATGGCTCGCGCGATTCCCACTGTGTGAGTTTTGCTGTCGTGGTTTCAGACAATCTTGCGAACAGTTTCGTTATTACAAGCCAGTACCTGTATGATGTTGAGGTCACAGTTGAGGTCGTCGTGTAGGTCGTAGTTCGAAAGAGCGCAAACCAGTCTCCGGCTGTTAGTCCCTGTCTCAGGCCCAAGAAGATGACGGCAAGCAGAAGTAGTGACACGAGCAATCTAGAAAGATTCAATCAATCCTCCTCTATGCGAAAACCAGTGACAGAACTCTCTACTTAAGGGTTCGGCTGAGGTATGCTGGCCTAGGTCTATGGCGCAAACAAGCTAAAGACAAGACAGGAGCATCAACTAGTTCATAACTTCGAGGGTCTTTGTTAGAGGGAGGACAGTGCCGGAACGATGACGCTTAGACAACACGGTTTGCCCCTCACAGCATAGTGACAGCCAGTCAATGAAATAGATCGCACTTAGGGAAAAGCAGAAGAAGGTTCTACGAATTAGTATTCGCAGCAGTCTGATCCATGATGAAACATATGTATCTACTTATTCTGATATTATCCTTGGTCGTTTCCCCAAAGGCCTCCGATACCCTTAATCAGGGATCACTCGCAGGGGGTTGTACAACGATTTTGGCGGCGGGCAATGCCACACGAGACGGTTCGATCATCCTCGCAAAGAACAGGGACCTCTCAGAGTATGAGATTCAATGGTTATATCGTGCTCCCAGACAGCGCCATACGTCAGGGGCCACTGTCAGACTCCAGTACATTGAGATTCCACAGGTTCCGGAGACGTGGGCGTGGGTAGGATCCAAATCCTATACGAAGAAGTGGGGAGTGGGCATGGGCATAAACATGTGGGGTGTAGCAGTCGCCGATAATGATGCGCCGACACAGGAGCCCCTTGAAGGTGAGAGAGGGCTCCATGACAACGACATCTGCCGCCTTATCCTTGAACGTTCAAAAACAGCCAACGAGGGCATGCTGCTTGCAGGAATCCTCCTAGAGCAGTACGGCCACTCATCTATCGGTGAAATATACTGGATTGCAGATTCAAAGGAATGCTGGATCGTTGAAGGCGCTGGTCATCATTGGGCCGCGGTGAGAATCTCGAACGGCGTAGCGGTCAGGGCCAATCAGTTTCAGATAACCAACCACTGGGATGCAGGCAGCAAAGACCTCATTGAATATGCCATCAAGAGGGGATGGTGCAAATCTCAGGAAGACTTCAACTTCGCCAGATGCTACTCCTCAGGCGGATACCCCTATGCGACCTCGCAGACGAGACTGGAGCGAGGGTTGGAGCTCCTAGGAGGAAAGGTCGGCAACTTGACCCGTGAAGACCTGATGAAGATTCTCGCTGACCACTACGAGAAGACAATTATGCACGATACCGCCCACAACAACGCAAAGTTCAGAACCATCTGCAGCAAGAGAACAGTTTCAGCGATGGTGGCACATATCAAAGCTGTTCTTCCCTCAGAGATGCAATTGATGTGGCATTGCATGAGTACTCCCTGTACCAGTGTGTTCATGCCCGTATACGCGAACGTTTCGTCAATCCCCAATCCATATTTGACGGGAGGCGGACCTGAAGACATATCATCCTATGACCCAGGTTCCGCTTGGTGGGTCTTCAAGAAGCTTCAGCTATTAGTTGACGAGCGTTATGATGAGCTTCAGCCGAAGGTCCGGAACAGATGGGATGGCTTCTACAAAGACATGGCTGCGAGGACCAATCAACTTGAGAAGGAACTGCTGCAGCAGCTCCAAGAGAAACGGATTCGCGACGCTGGCCAGTTAATGGATAAACTGGTCGAGGAGAAATTGACGGAAGCCTATCGCTTAGCAACAGAGTGTGTAAAGGAGTTGTCAAGCCCTAAAGAAACCAAGAGTGTTGAGGAGACTAGGGTTGTTGCGCCTGATCTTTCTGTTGTATTTATGATATCGGTCGCCTGCATGGTAACACTCTATCTTTTGAAAACCAAGAAATTCGTAAGGTTCATGGGTTCAGGAAATTCGTGACGACGGTAGGAATGGAAGGCAGGACAGCAAAAAGCCGTTTCCAGTGTGTGACCTTTGCCTAAGCAGAGACATCAGGACATCTGAACAAGAGCTAAGAGGGCAAACCAGTTACAAGTAGGCGTCTGAAGGTGAAGCCATGGCAAGTAGTGAAGATGTTTTTCGGAAATATAATGAATACGTTGCTACAAGCTTCGTGAAGAAGGTTGAACCCATCGCCATCGCAGAGGGAAGAGGCGCGTATGTTAGGGACCTTGACGGGAAAGAGTATCTTGACTGCTTTTCTGGCATAAGTGTCGCGAATACAGGTCATTGCCACGAGAAGGTTGTGAAGGCGATAAGAGATCAGGCCGGTAAGTTGCTGCATTGCTGCACATACATGTACCATGTGGCGCCGGC
>Ga0209725_1001833_pt1 | contig 11746 bp, 12 predicted proteins | sample I18A1metaG_FD_184145 | JGI IMG/M metagenome (GOLD analysis project Ga0209725, IMG submission 184145) | Lake sediment bacterial and archeal communities from Gulf of Boni, Indonesia to study Microbial Dark Matter (Phase II) - ​I18A1 metaG... | ecosystem: Environmental > Aquatic > Freshwater > Lake... | reverse complement strand
CTGCATCTTGTATGGCTAGGCCTACGCTTTTCCACAGCGTTATCTCATTATTTGAGACCCTGCCAGCCTTTCTACCTATTAATACTTCCCCTAGCTCAGCGTAGATATGGTCCTTAGTTATGACGCCTTCTCTTATAGGGATCAATATGTCACCACACTCAGCCAACGCTGCCTCCTTGGAATCTACGACGAGTTTAGCTCCCTTAACCGTATTAGAGTCCAGCTCCCTCGCATCTCGACCCATCCATCCAATAGCGTTTATGTGGGTTCCGGGTTGAAGCCAATTGCCATTGAGGACAGGCTCTTTAGCGGTTGTAGCTGTAATAAGTATATCCGCCTCCCTCACAGCTTTCTCAGCGCTACTGACCGGGATTATATTAACCTCTAGCCTCTTCGACATTTCCTCAGCGTATCCCCTTGCCCTCCCTGCTACCGCATCATATACGAATACCTTCTCCACATTTCTAGCTTCACGGACAGCCCAAAGCTGCATCCTCGCTTGAACACCGGCCCCTATAATTCCCACAACCCTTGAATTCTCCCTAGCTAGGTACTTCGTTGCCACACCACTGGCAGCGCCAGTCCTCATGGCGGTGATGTAGCCCCCTTCCATTAAGGCGAGGGGCATGCCGGTCTTCGGATCATTCAACTGGATTGTGGCAAGTATGGTAGGTAAACCATACTTCTCTAAGTTTTGCTCATATAAGGATACGATTTTAACTGCGAGAGCGTCGGAACCTTCCAAGTAAGCCGGCATATACAATACGAACCCCTTATACTTATCAACGTCAATCATGGCTCTCAATGGCATCTTAACTATGCCCTTGGTGAGTTGAGCGAACGCGCCTTCAACAACTTCTATCACCTCTTTCATCGCAAGAACTTTCTCTAGGTCCATTTTTGTCAAAATTAAGACCATAACTAAACACCGAACATTAAACTTACTTTTGGTTAACTTATCTATTTTTTCTACACGGTTCCCTAGAAACTGAAATCCGCTTATCTAACGTAGGTGGGTGTTAAGGCCTTCTGAACGATCCCTAGCTTAAACAGGTGGAACCATCTTAGATGACGAACTTTTCGATCTCCGTCTTCCGATCCTTGATGCCTAAGTCACTTACCTTAAACTTCTCTCCACCATATAGTTCAGCATATTCTTCTCCTGCATATAGAGCAGCCGCTATTCTACCCACGGCGTCCGCCTTCATAATTCCGCTACCACTACCACCTCCGACAAATATCAAATTATGCTCCTCAAATATTAGTGGTTGATGATCAATGGTGTTATACTCATATTGGCCAGCCCAACTATTAAAAGGCTTGACTTCTTTGAATTGTGGAAAATATTTAATCAAAATGGGGTATATACCGCATTCCCAAAAGTGTCTCTCTGGTTGAGGGTCATCCTCTACTTTGAACGCCCTTGGGAAATCATCCGCGTATCCTACCCAGAACGAGTCTTCCTTCGGAACCGGCTTTATCCACAACGTGTACTTCGGAAATATGATGAATGGAGCAACCCCCTCAAGACTGAACTCCTTAACATACATTAACTTCTTCAAATCATCGGTTTCTGCCCTTAGGGCAAATATCTGCCTCTTTTTCGGTTTTATATAACAGTCGACACCTAGGGGATCAAGCAGTTTGGAAGACCAAGCTCCAGCGGCCACTATAATTTTGTTCGCGTTATACACACCTTCACTGGTCTTTATGCCTGAAACCTTTGGTTCCTGCCAAAAATATGGCTCGCGAGGCAGGCCCAGTTTCTCCTTTGGTTCAGGTAGCAGGCTTGTTACTTCAACTTCATACAAGATCTTGACCCCCAACTCACGAGCTCTCTCTTCGTAAAATCTAACTAATGAATCGGGATCTAAGGATCCAGCATCCTTTATTAGAACGCCGTCGGAAATGTCTGGTAACCCTATATATCTCGCTTCTTCGTCCCCACTCACCCTAGTGTTCATATTCAATGATCTAGCGAGAAAGTCTTCATCGTATTCTTCGTATTTAATGCCCATACTAGGCAAGATTTTGAGGTCCTTTTTTATTTCCTCATATCTGTCTTCGCTTAATAGCCACAGGTATCCAATAAATTTCATCATAAGATCATAATTTAAGTCCTTTTGAACGTGCTCATAGAACCTTATGGAAGTACCAGCCAACTTCAAATTAGTTCTAGACGAGAAGAAACATCTGAACATGGCTGCGCTCTTCCCGCTACTACCCTGGCCTGCCGTTCCATATCTTTCCACTAAAAGAACATCGTCATCCGGTTTCAGCCTCTTGATATGATACGCAGTAGCCAACCCCGATACTCCAGCCCCAATAATCAATACATCATGCTTAACCATATAGCACTCCCGAAAACGAATAGATACGCAATGAAATTTAAAACTTTTGAATAATGCGCAAGTAAACTGAAATGCACGCGAATTTGTTGGGTTGGTGTTAAGCTGGTCAGCGCGCAAAAGGCGTACTTCCTTCAACATAAATCAACATATTGCAAAGAAAGGTTTCGCTATACGTTGTTCATTGCCAGAAAAACCTTCCAGCGCAGTTCCATCCCACAGTTATAGGCTTTAATATCTTTACTCAACGCCCAGCAGCCTCTTGGCTACGCTCACCGCCTCTATGGCGTCAGGGCAGTATCCGTCGGCGCCTATCCTTTCAGCCCACCCTTGGGTAACTGGACCCCGGCAACCATTTACCCCTCAAGCATTTAGATGGAGGCGCCAAAGTTTAGGCTTCAAATACCAAGCTTAAGATCCTTGAAGATTTGTGAGCAGCACAAGGATGAAAAGGTGACTTCCAGCCCCAGGGATTGGGCCAGTTGGATGGCTTCCTCGGCTGGAAAGGCTATGGCGTTGACCCCGGCCCTCACTGCTAGCGTGTCGGTTTTAACCCTGTGTCCCCCCTTCGGTCTCATGCATCCAAGGACAATAGGGGTGTGGGGCAGCATGAGTCTAGCCGTTGTCAACACCCTCACTATGTCTTCTGGGGCGGGAGGATCTACTCTTTCCATGGGGGTGCCTTGAATCGGAATCAGCGCGATGACGATGACAGCAGAAGGCGAATATTTGGAGATCATCTTGAGGGCTTGGATTTCGCCCTTGAGCCTACCGTAGTGGAGCCCAACCAGCACATGGGGTACTGTTGGAATTCCTGATTGATGCAGCGCCCGCAAAGCCATGTCATAGTCCTCCACCTTGACATTCAGCTGATAGATTTCTCGTATCGTCTCGTCTGAGCCGACGACATCGATTAAGGCGGCGTCAACCCCGGCCTCCTTCAGCCTCCTCGCTGTGGGGAGGTCGATAACACCGGTGTGCACCACCACGGTTAGTCCAAGGTCTCGCTTGACCTTAGCGATGGCATCTACGAACCTGTGAAGGGGCACGGAACCGTTCGGCAGACATCCACCACTGATTAGGCAGCCGACAGCACCCTTGCTTTTGAGTTCCGCACAAAGTTTGAAGAGCGCCTTGGGCGTGAGGGCTGCAAGCATGGTGTTTAATACCTTCCCGCTGCAGTGCTTGCATTTTAGGGCGCAGAAGGAGCCGGTCACAGAGATGGAGGGGAAGACCGTTGGTGACGAGCGGAAGTAGCCGGACTTATAATAGATGAAGCTCGGCGCATAGAATCGAATCCTCTTTCCAAAATTCTTGCAGCTCACGTTTCGAGCAACGGTCATGGCTTCCTCAAGCTTCCCGTTGTCGACGAGTAGCAAGTCCTTGTAGCCTTTCAAGTCTACCACAAGGGCGCACCCTAATTGTGATAAGTAATAAACCTCCATTATTTAATTTATAGACTCTGAACCGTGGGGATGGACGATGCAGAGGGGGCATCTGCCCAAGAAAATTCGGGTTTCGGTTGGCTCCGCCACCGTGCTTGGGTTAATACGGGGCATGCTGGACGCTAGACCCACAACCATCTACCTCCTCACGTACCGACTCGGGAAGTGTTCTGCCAACTGTGGCTTTTGCCCCCAAGCCAAAACGAGCAAGAGCAGAGCGGATATGCTCTCTAGGGTGACTTGGCCCCCGTTTTCAACCGAGCAGGTGCTTTCCAAGATTAAGCACACCGTGAAAGGAGACGTGATAAAGAGGATTTGCCTTCAAGCCCTGAATTACCCAACGGTTTTCGACGACATTCTAAGCCTTGCTAAGGATATTATGTCACGCGTAAAGGTACCCCTCTCTGTCTCCTGTCAGCCTTTAGAGAAAGAACAGATGATAACACTGGCTGAGACCGGCGTGGATCGGGTCAGCATCGCTCTGGACGCGGCCACCAAGGAGCTGTTCGACAAGGTGAAGGGGCCCTTGGCTGACGGCCCATACGTCTGGGAAAAACAACGCAAGGCGTTGGAGGAGGCGGTGCAAACCTTTGGAAAAGATAGGGTAACCACCCACCTCATAGCCGGCCTCGGAGAAACTGAAAAGGAAATCATTTCGATGATTCAGTGGTGCGTCGACTTAGGCGTGTATCCCAGCCTGTTCGCTTTCACCCCTATTCCGGGAACCGCCCTAGGAAAACATCCCCAACCAGCCCTCTGCTATTACAGAAGGGTGCAGGTCGCCCGCCACCTCGTAGTTCATAGAAAAACGCGATACGAAAACATGACGTTCAATCAGGACGGCCGCTTTACTAACCTCGGCATCCCAAAAGATCGAGTGTGGGAAGTGATCAAAACCGGCAGTCCCTTCCTCACCTCCGGCTGTCCAGGATGTAACCGACCCTACTACAACGAGAGACCAGGCGGCCCCATGTACAACTACCCCAGACCGCCTTCACTAGAAGAGATAACCGAGATAGAGAAGCAAGTTGAGATTTAGGGTATTACGTTTTTGAAGAACATTCAAAGCGAGCTAAGGGAGGTCGGTTAACTGTTTGGTTTCGGAACCTTGGTCGCAGATTACACGGGCAGCGACGATTAAGGCTCGCTTTCATGATACTTATGCCGTTCATTAGAAGCTAACTTTCTCAGATCTTCTTCTCCTTCCGTGTAACCCGAAGCAATTAGCATATCGCCAGCCCTAATCACCGTGTCAGGTTTGGGACGTATCCACTCGTCTCCCCTTCTCACCGCCAATACCCACATTCCAGTTTCTTCATGGATTTGCGCCTCTTGTAGGCTTTTGCCCACTAGCACAGATTTTTCCGAGACATGCACATGCGTCACGGTCTCTTCCGCTTCTTTTATCGCTAATTTTAAGACTGGATGAGGCTCTAACCCTCTCAAAACAACATCGGCAATCTGGGCTGCAGCATCCGCTATCTTTTCTGTCACAACCCCAAGCCTGATCAATCCTAAGAAGTGTTTGGATTCTTCGGGTTGAATGCACCTCGTCAAGACGAGAAGCTCGAATTCGGTATGCAAGTTGTCCACGCGTTCCTCAAGCATCTGAACCTCCTGTGCCAATTCCTTGCTATCGAAGAGAATCGAAGAATATGCGAGGTCCATCATCAACTCGGATGTGTCCTTCAATTCTACCAGCATATCAATAATTTTCTTAAACGATTCTTCAATAGCCATTATCTTCAACCCCCTCCACCTCCTCCTCCACCTCTCCAACGTTTGCACGATTCCTTCTGCGAGTTTTTCAAACTCTTCCACGCCTCCTGGGGCTCCTCTCGCAGTTATTATGTCGCCTTTCTTTATCATTTCGCCTTCTTTCGGGTTAACTATCAATTCCTTATCTCGTCGAATGGCGATTACGTCTACGCCCATCTTAGCAGCTAATTCGAGTTCTCCCAGTCGTTTTCCGACCAGAACAGAATTGGACTTGGCTTCGACTCGAGTCAACCGCTCTTCCATTTTTTTAAAAGCTTTAAGGACAACTGGGTGAAGGCCAATTCCACGCAGAACTATTGTAGCTATGTCCGCAGCGGCGTCGGATATTTTGTCGGTGGCAGCGGCTACAACAGAAACTCCGACCAGAGCCTCTGCGTCTTCTGCATCTCTAGCCGCCACCATGGCACTCATATCCAAAAGATAGGCGAGTGTGTCGACGCGTTTCTCCAATTCGATAACTTCTTCGGCGAGGGGTTGACTGTTGAAGAGAGCAGCAGAATACGCTAGGTCAATCATTAACTCTGAGAGGTCTTTCATCTCGATTAGGAGGTCTCTAACCGGCACAGGCCTGTACTTGATTTTTTCTAAACGAGTCATCCAACGAAAACTCCTAGATGACAGCACACAGGCACTTACCATAAATACTCACTTACAAATATCTTTTGTTCTAAAATTTCTAGGGTATGGAAACCATTTTATAAATGAACGTTCAAGAAAAGTCAATCAAAGTTTAGATAAGCGAAATCCTGAACCCGCGGAGCAGCAAAGATGACCCGTCTTCAAAAAATGGTGGAAGAAAACCTTTTTTCCGTGGTCTTAATGAGCGGCTACGCTTCAGCGGGTTCCTTCTTGACTAAAATAACTGGAGGTGCTAGTGAAAAAAAGTTTCGCCACACAAGTTTCGGGGGATTTCCGCTGACTTATTTTAATGCAAATCTAAGGAAATTCAATAAGACCTTCAAGGAGTCATTAATGGCATATGCTTTTAATGTATTTGGAATCGTTGCAGGAACGACAGTTGCTCTTCATTTAAGACTGTTTGCGCTCGCTCCTTGGGCAATCGCCGTCTACCCTGCTATGCTTAGTGCAAGAGGCGTGATAGGTGGCTTACTTAGCGGGCGTTTGAGCACAGGCTTACATCTAGGTACCGTGCAGCCTCGTTTCTTCGGTAACACAAAGAGTTTTTACTCATTACTTTACGCCATTGTGGTATTGACTTTAGAAGCAAGTGCTTTAATGAGCGCTGTTGCTGCACTGTTTGGAAGCCTTCTCTGGGGCGCAACCGCAATGGATTTTATTAATATCGTGGGTGTGATTTTGGCAACAATGACCCTTGCATTAGTCATCATTTCTCCACTTACAGTGACAGTATCTTGTCTCTCTTTTAGACATGGCTTGGACCCAGACGTGATTCTTTATCCTGTGGAGTCAACGGTTTCTGACCTTCTCGTCACGCTCAGCTACTTTTTGGTGCTGAATCTCTTCTTCTTACGCGGCTCTGCAGGACGATACGTTATCGCTCTTTTGGGTTTGGTTTTGCTATTTGTTGTTGCATACAGTTTGCCCAAGAATATCCGAGAGCCGGAATTTGTTGAAACAATTAAGGAATCTATTCTCACAATGGTTCTTGTTGCCTTCATCGTCAATGTAACAGGTTCTGTCCTTAGCAAAATTACCGAGGTTGTCGGAGGCAGACGCGAAATCTACACAGCCTACCCAGCGTTGATTGATACCATAGGCGATGTCGGAGCTGTCGTAGGCTCAACCGCAACTACAAAACTTGCCCTAGGCACGCTCAAATCAACATTTCTCGCAATTAGAAATCATGCAACAGAGATATTCGGTGCTTGGGCAGCCTCTTTAATTATGTTTGTGGTATACTCCGTTTTGTCATTGGTTATACAAGGAACTTTCTCATTAAACACCTTTCTAACATTCACGGCTTTGTTGTTCACCGCCAACCTGATGGCGGCGTCGTCCATAATCATTGTTGCCTACGTGGTAGCCGTCCTTACCTTTCAAAGAGGCCTAGACCCCGATAATTTTGTGATTCCCATTGAGAGTTCACTCGCAGATGGCATAACAACAATTTCACTACTTGCCGCTTTAAGCCTAATTGGCTAGACTAAAAGCAAAACAAGATGATGTCCCATTTTTGGATAGGCATATAAGGTCGAAAAACATTTACCTACGACGCCCAACTTCAGGGTAGTTCCCTCCGCTTGGAAAAGCCTCTTAAATACCTTGTGATTATGCGCGCTATAATCGCCGCGGCAGCAATCACTATAACAATGCCCATGACGACTTTCAAGTATGGAAAGTTACCGAGTATCATATCCCAAAGCTCTATACTATCCCACCTACAAACCTCACGATGCCAAGAGTGCCTTTTTCTAAATCTCCTTCATAGTTCTTGCGGCACTCCACCATGTAACTCCCTTCCTCTCCAAAGAGGAAATTTAAACCGTGCATATTGTGCAGCATTTAAATTTTCGCCCTTCAACCATTAACACAACCACATGGCAAAATTTATATCCAACATCAATATTCCTTCATGATCAATAGCTAACCAGAACGGCTGTACTAGTTCTGTTTTGGTGGCTAGTTCCGCGATAAGGACGAAAAAGTACATGGCGAGAAGGCTTCCAGACAAAACGAGACACGTAAGACCGAGACGCTTTAGAAAGAGAGAGAAGAGATACAGTTCTATACCCTTTCAGCGGGCTCCAGTGGAGGTAGGAGAGGAAATCGACGTGGTCATAGACGACATCGGCAGCAGGGGCGACGGAATAACGAGAATCCAAAGCTACCTCATCTTCGTGCCTAAGGCCAGGGTCGGAGAACGCTTGAGAGTCAAGATCGTGAACGCCGGAAGAAGATTCGCCCTCGCGGAAAAAATAGAGTGAAAGGAGGAAAAGTTTTGAAAATTAGAGAATTAAGGGATGGAATGCGTAGAGTAAACGTTGTAGCAAAGGTGATTGAGAAATCAGAAGCCCGCGAGGTTCGTTCGAGATATAAAGATGAAACACATCGAGTGGCCGACGCCTTGATCAGCGACGAAACAGGCACGATAAAACTAACCCTATGGAACGAACAGATCGACCGAGTAAGCGTTGACGACACGGTTAAAATCGAAAACGGATACATCACGACTTTCCGAGGAGAAATCCAGCTAAACGTAGGAAGATACGGAACATTAAGCGTCACATAGATGAGTGCCCCAGTTGAAGGAAGACATTTTCTTAAAAGAATGAGAGGTGAAAAAATGGAGTATGAAAGAAGGGAAAGAGGACGAAGATTCGGCCCGCGTTTTCCTCCAAAGCCAGTTGAACTAGGAAAAGAATACGACGTAGAAATTCAAGAGACCAGCCGTCGAGGCGAAGGCATAGCGAGGATTAAGGGTCTTGTATGCTTCGTTCCAAACGCCAAACCCGGCGACCACGTGCGGATCAGAATAACGAGGATAAGCCGACGATTTGCAGAAGCAGAAGTAGTTGGAAAGGCAGAGGAAAAAGCAGAAGGCGAGACTGAGTAACGCCAAAATCTTTCGCCGACTTTTCCCTATTCGACAACTGGAGCTTAACTATACTAAATGATGATAGGGAACACAAAAAGAAAAGGTAACTGAGTGTTATGTGGAGGGTTTCCTTTTCAACGATTTCCCTTAGGATTCGAGCCTTCTTGGTCTCAAAAGTATGTCTATGACGGCCATGGCTAAGCCAAAGCATTTCGCTCGAAGAGTTGTAAAAAATTAGATACGTGTCCTTGTAGACGTAGGGTTCGCCATGCGCTAACGAAGAAAATGTCACCAGATGTTCATCAAAGCATCTACGTTTCTCATAGCGAAGCAGAAAGTCGTCGGTGAGCTTCTTCACTTCCAAAAGACGCCTCGTTTCCAAAATCGCATCGTTGGGTGCCTTTAAAATACATTTCGGTGTCAAGCTTAACTGACCTTTTGATAACAACCTTAGGAAAACCTTTTCATTTTAATCAGCACAATAATACGGCATATCAGGAGGAAACAAAATGAAACGTGAAGATTTTCTTCGTAAACCCGTGGTGCCTATGAAACTTACGCCTAGAATGTCTGTGAACCGGCTCATCCAAGAGTTCAGCAATTCGGGATGTTTTGGGGCTGGAAGAGTATCCTCTGCTTGCGATATCTTCGAGCGAATGGTTCGCGACGAGCAATGCACAATTTTCCTTGCCATCGCCGGGGCCATGGTCCCCGCTGGACTACGTGCCACCATCGCAGACCTAATCCGCAGAAAACTTATCGATGTGGTTGTGAGCACCGGAGCGAACATGGTCCACGACCTCGTAGAGGCTCTCGGAGGACACCACTATAAGGGACACTGGTCCGTTGACGACTTTCTACTCTACAAATACCACATATTTCGTATTTATGACGTCTTCGTGCCTGAAGAAGACTTTGTGAAAGCCGATAAAGCGATAATGGATATGTTTGACGAGATCGCGAAGGAAAATGAGGGACACAATTTTTCTAGTTGCGAGCTTATGTGGGAGATTGGTAGCCGCCTTAACGATCCTAAATCAGTTTTAAGAGCAGCCTACGAAGCCAAGGTCCCCGTGTTCCTTCCAGCCATCCGCGACTCAGAGTTTGCGTTTATGTACCGGGTTCATTCGAAACGCCATCCAGCAGGCGACTTCCTTAAAGTTGACACCTTCAAGGGAGTATCGGAAATAGTAAACATCGCAGAGCGGTCTCCTCGCCTCGGCATGGTGGTCCTTGGGGGCGGTGTACCTCGCAACACCGTTCAACACGCTGCGTTAATGGCTGAGAAAGGTCTAGACTACGCTGTGGTCATCACCATGGATCGCCCAGAAACCGGGGGGCTCTCTGGATCCACGCTGAGGGAAACGGTCAGTTGGGGGAAGGTAAAGAGGAAAGCTGACAAGACCATGGTGATTGGCGACGCCTTAATCGTCTTTCCCGTGATGGTTGCCGCTGTCCTAGAGAGGTTAGGAGACAAGTTTGAGAGAAGGGGTCTCGGCTAAGTTTTTACATGAGTGGATAATAATGGGAAAAAGGTCGGAACCTAAAGAGAGGTTCTGTGGAAACTGCCGTCACCATAACGTCTATCAGTACCCCGACCTCATCCTCTGCTTCGTACGCTATCAAAAACACGAGGACCCCGTTGTTCCAACCCTCGGGTGCTGCGAAGAATGGGATTTTGCGCCCCAAGAATGCTTTTGTCTTAAAGAAGCCTTAAGGAAGGACAACGAACGCAAAGGTTAATTCCCTCGCCCCCATTAAGTATTATGGCGCTAACTCTCGAGATCGCTCATAAACCATTTCTCTAAGCCAACTTGTCTTCTGCCTAAGTAGAACCTCTCCATTCTTTGAATAGCTGTTTTAACACGGTCTTCGGAAAAGTCTCGTTGGTCACAGAGAAAGTCGTAGAGCCCCTCCGCGTGTAGGTCTCCATATTTAAGGGTGTAGTTTGAGGTGACTTTGGGCTGTAGGAAGATTTTTCGAACGTCTTCGTAGTCTTGAGAAACCTTTAATCTGATTTCTATGGGGAGGTTTTCGATTCTACCATGTTTTTTCAGAAGCTTAAGGGCGGTTTTTGGTCCGATTCCCCTCACGCCCTCGTTGAAGTCGGTTCCAATCAGGACGGCTAGGTCGATGAGTTGTTCGCGGTTGAGCTTGTGGTGTGCGAGCAGGTTATTTAAGTGAATGAGCTCCGGCCTTAAGGGTCTGGAGATTCCTTTGCTGGGCAGAAACTCCCTCCCACCTATGGTGAGGTATCGAACGAGCCGAGGAGTCCCGAACAAGAGGGAGTCGTAGTCGCGACTGTTCGAAGCCCAAACGTCTCCTCTCATGGTCATGTAGGCGACTTGAGCCTCGGCTTCGCTGGGCGCTTGAACAAAGGGGATTCCAAGGAGCGCGAGGAGTCGTTGGGCGTCGTCAACCATAGGTCTTGTCAGTCGGCTCGTCATCACCGCCTTGGAGAAGGCAGTGGCGTAGTCTCCTGCTTTCAGTGCCCTTTCCCACTCTAAGACGGCTTTTTCTCGAAGCCCCCTCCTCTTTACGATTTCCTGCTTCTTAAGTTGCGGGGGCTCGCCGTTAAACACGAAAACCAAGTCCATCTCATAATCGTGGATAAGGCGCGTGGAGCGAAACATGAGACCAGCTAAGTGAGACGTGAT
>Ga0209725_1001831_pt1 | contig 11747 bp, 10 predicted proteins | sample I18A1metaG_FD_184145 | JGI IMG/M metagenome (GOLD analysis project Ga0209725, IMG submission 184145) | Lake sediment bacterial and archeal communities from Gulf of Boni, Indonesia to study Microbial Dark Matter (Phase II) - ​I18A1 metaG... | ecosystem: Environmental > Aquatic > Freshwater > Lake... | reverse complement strand
GTACCCAGATTGTAGTCCCGCGTGGCCTTCATGGTCCTTATCTTGAGCTTCAGAGCCTTGACGGCTTCTGCGGACTTTCTCGTCTTCTTGGTCTTGAGCACCTTCAGCCGCTCAATCTTCTTGGACAGCGAGTTCTCCCAGTTCTTTGGTAGCTTTCGCTTGTGGTTGCAGACTATGGCGGCTTCTAGGTTCGCGAAGGCTGCGACGCTCTTCTTCACATAGTCGGGCTCTTCCTTGCTGACCTTTGCGGTTTTCAGGTACTCGTCTACGACTTTGGACGCGTGGTAGGTTCTGAAAACCTTGGCTGAGAGGTCGGGAACAACCTCGCTTAGGAAGTCCTTCATGTTGTCTGAGCGCACTCCTTGGAAGATAGATGAGCGTACGTCTGTCATGAACTCTCTGAGGTTGTCGACCACGGGGGGCGGTAGCACAACCTCCTTGCACCATCGTACGGAGTCCTTTCCAAGGAAGTCGAACATGACCCGACCGTTGTCGCGGATCTTGATATGCTGCGGTCTAAGCGTAGTGGCCCCCACGGTGTCGGCCTCATCTCTGTCCTTCTCGTCGCCGACTCTGAGCTTCAGGGTATCGATCAGGTAAGCAACTGTGGCGATCTTGCGCCGCTTAAGATCAGATGCTGCTAGATTGGCGGATATGTGCGCTCTCAACTCTCCGATCTTTCGGTCGAGGGAATTCGCCCTGTCGTACTTCTCGATGTCGCGTTCCTGCTTTACCGAGGAGGAATCTGCCAACCACACATACTTCTCCTCCCCTCGAAGTTTGTCGTCCCATTTGGCGACCCACATGAAGTCGGGCTGCCAGACGATTTCTTTCCAGTTACCGGGAGGTCTGGGTGCGTGTGGAGAAAGGTTCAGGACAACGTCAGCCTCAGAGGGACCCTGCTTCCACTTTCCTCTGAGCGGATGCTTGCCCCGACCCATGAAGATGCACGACGGTTCTGCCATGTAGTTGCCGAGATCAACCTTCTCTCCGTCCACGACCGCCCGCCCATACTTTTCCTTGTTTGCTTCCCTGACCGCCTTGCGTTCGGCGGCGAGACGCTTCTTCTCATCTTTGCTCATCGCGAGTTTCTTCGCTTTCTCTCGCTCAACATACTTCACGATCTCGGAGAAATCAAAATCCTCAGGGCCAAGCTTGCCGTCAAGCCCGAGCGCCTTGCAGAAATCTCCAAAGAAATTCCTCACAAAAACCGGATCTTCCACGTACTCTGTACCGAGCTTCTTCACCCATGCGACGGCCATCTCTTCTTGTTGCGGAGTCAGGGCAACGGGGTTCCCTTGCGCAGTGATCTTGAAGTCTCTCGGCTCGTACTTCGGGAACAGTATGCCGTTGTGTACCAGTTGTTTCATCCTTCTCCTCCTGCATGCGCTGTTGGCGCTCTTGTATCGGGAATCGATATCCTGTCTTCTTTCTCATCCTCGGGCCCCTACGAGAGCGGGAGGGTCATTAAAACTCATCCCCGAAGATCTGCTTGCTCAAGGACCCACACCATCAGGACTCGACGAGGAAGAGATCAAAATAACCAATTGGCGAGGAGACAGCAAGAACCCTCACCATTCTCAACCATTCATCTAGGAAAAGCGCGCTGAAAAGACACGCGGAAAACGAATAGCCCGAGTGCTTGGGTGGTTGTGCCGTCTGTCTATGCATTCACCTTGGCGTGCTCGACGATTGCGTCGAGCGCGGCCAGATGTTGATGGGATTCGTATTTCCATCCAATCTTGTCTGAGAAGAGCTCTGTGGATATCGTCTGTCGAGTTTGAGTCTCGGGTCTGATTCTTAGAGCAGAGTAGTCGCTCACCAAACCCGATCTTGCTAAGGTCGATAGCATCGCAAAAAGCCGCTCGGTTTCGCTGCGTGGTGAGTACGTTCTTACGCCGAGCTTCTTCTCGCCGAGGACCTTGACGATGCGCTGAACCGGGAACATGTCTTCTGATATTCCGAAGAAAGCGTTCATGGCTTCGTCATCCTCAAACGTAACATGAAACTCATACAGGTCCGAGAGTTCAGGAGGATACGGCAACACGTTGATGACAAAGTCCTTGATGAGACCTCGAGGAAGTATCCTGTTATCGTATCGATGCTTGACGGCTTGAAGGGTGATTCCGATGAGTTTCGAAATCTCCGAGAACTTTGTGCGAGCGTCTGTTTCAAGCTGAGCGAGAATATCTAGATCCATTCTGTCGGCTTCATTCGAGTAATGTGAGGAATCACGTATCGCTCTTGGACTTCTCTTCTCCTTGATGCGATCGATCCACCTGTCCCACTCGAATGACCAGGCGCGGTCGCACGCGTCATACAGACGGAAGTTCGGGAATACGTAGTGGTAGTCTGATACCCAGAGCGCTTCGTATTTTCGAACAAGTCCTCTTCGTTGGGTTTCAGCCATGTACTTCTCGAATTCTTGGGTCCGATCAGCTGGTATCGCGTGGAGGGCGTAGTGGGTGAATCCGCCCTCGCATCGGATGATCGTTTTCCAGTAGTTCGGGACGGCAAGAGTCTCGGTTACGTGGTACTCCATGCCTGGGTTGGATTCAACGAGTGTGATGCATTTCTTCAGGCCCAGCTTCGAATGATCAAGGTTGGCTCTTGAGAGAACTCCGAAGCGTTCCTCGAGCTTCCGCGCCCGATCGTACAGGCTGGTAGGAGGCAGGCGCGCGGCGCGCGCAACTTCGAGAAGATTCCGCGGGCCGATCTTGTGCATCAGTGTGATAATGCGTATGTTCGCCTCGTCGAGGGCGTACATGAACTTGCCCATTAGGCGCAGGCGTTGCTCCACCGAAAGCTTCTCAATCGGTCCAGATGCTACCATATCCGGTCGTGTCCCTTTAGATCCTACGCTTCCGCTTAAGAATCCTCTCGTAACTCGTTAACGAAGTGGTATTGCCATGCGTCAACGAGTCGCATGTCAGAGGAATTCTAATCCCAAACGCCGGGTCCGACGGGTCTTCCTTTCACTGGTTTGCACCCTTCTGTCTATTTGCGTGGGTCTCCCGTTTTATAATTTACGGCAGCTTTGCCATTGCTATGTAAATATTTAAGAACACCGGGGGGCCCGGTTGCACGTGGAGAGTGGAAAGACAACAGTGCCCCCTGCCCACGCCCACTCCCCCAGGCGCAGAGGAATCTCACCGATGGAGACCACCGCGTATAGTCCAACCTCTTCGAGTGCGGACCAGGTATTCGGCATGCTGATGTCAGAGTCTGTGATCGAGGTCTTCGACGGAGTTCTGGGCAAGATTGGAGGTCAGGCTCTTCTAGATGCGGTGAGAAAGGACGCCTCACCGGAGATCAAGGACTTTCTGGAGAATCCAGAATCATTGGATCACGCGTTGATGGCGCACCTGGGCCGGGCCGCGAAAATTCTAGAACGAAAGATCCTGAAAACGCTTGCGAGCAAGACGGCGGCCGGAACTCCACCAGTACAGACTGATTACTTCAATTTCGCTTCAGAGGTGGAGAACGTCAGAAAGCAGTTTCTGAAGCGTAAGCAAGCGGCCTCCCACCCGCAGACGCTGGAGTGATGCGATCACCCCCAACTCGATGGTTGACATCTATCCTGCAAGGCAGCTCCGTTGCACACTGTTCAATGCAAAATGCGAAGGGAAAAATGCAAGAAGCCGTTCTGCCTCAAGGTTCTTCTCTCTTGAGGTTCGCTTTCCACGCCAACTGAGCACATGGAGGCGCAATCATGTTTTCGGGCGTTGTGGAAAAGGCGTCGATATCGCTTATCCTGCTTGGGGTAGCCTTGTTCGTCGTGAGCCTGGGATTCGGGATGTTCACTCCGATCCTCCCACAATACGCGACTCAGCTCGGGATTGATGCGGCTTCTCTTGGTTTCGCATATTCGCTCTACAACGTGACGCTCATCATCTTCCTGATCCCCAGCGGAATAATAGCGGATCGGATAGGCCGAGTCAAGATGATCGTGACCGGCATGATTCTATTCTCCATCTCTTCACTGATGCTCGTCTTTGTCAAGGACCTATTGCAGTTCTCTCTAGCCCGAATGATCGAAGGCGCTGGCTCAGCGATTGTTACCCCTGCCGTATTTGCCCTGACGGCAGATCTGGCGCCTACCGAAAGAAGAGGTAAAGGAATGGGTTTCACGTCTACCATGGAAACCATAGGAACCCTCGCAAGTCCGACCCTGGGTGGCCTAGTCGCCCAAACTCTGGGACTCACCTTTCCTTTCTATGCAGCTTTTGCCATGGCTCTCATCTCGGGCGCACTTGTTTTCCCGATCAAGGATCAGGCAGTTCACACTCGGACTTCGCCCTCAGCATCGCCTCCTCTCGAAATCTTCACGTCACTGCGCCGGAACCTAGAAGCAAGCAGAAGCCTACTTGTGCTCAGCTTCAGAGGATTCATCGTGGGAATCACGCAGGGGCTGTTCGTGCTTGTCTTAGTGCTATACATGGCTTTCAGCGTCGCGATGCAACCTGTGGAGGTCGGTTTTTCATTCACTCTGACCGGCGGTTCGATGCTGGCTTTCACGTTCCTTGTGGGGCATCTCTCCGACCGGCTTGGGAGAAAGCCGTTCGTGATCTCGGGGGGAGTCATCATTGCCTCAGGAGTCATCGCTTTCTCCTTCGCGCGCGCGCCACCGGATGTGTATCTGGTCTCTCTCCTTCTGGGATTCGGAGTCGCCCTGAATAACGCGCCCATCAACGCACTTCTTGCCGACTGCGTAATTCCTGAGATTCGGGCGAAGGTCATGGGCGGCTACGAGGTAATCGTCGGGCTCGGACGGGCACTTGGAGTTATGCTTCTTGGCGGACTGTATGCGATGTCATCCTCAGCGCCCTTCTATCTCTTGGGAGGGCTAATGCTCTCGACGGTCGTGCTCGTTGCGATGTTTGTAAGCGAGCCAATAGTGAAAGAACGGAAACAGCCCTCTTCCGCTAGGCAACTGTGAACCACTGTTGACAGGTCCGGAATGTGGCCATGACCCTAGAGATCATTCTGATGAATACGGTGCATAATTCTCGTCCGCAGGCTAGATCTTAAAGAGAGACCCCTCCTGTTTATCATGGCCCGTGCCTCGGTAGCTCAGTTGGTAGATGACGGAGTCAGCCAAGAGCACCCGCCTCGTAAGCGGGAGGTCGCGGGATCGAAGCCCGCCCGGGGCTCCACAATACTGGTTCAAAGCCTTGCATTTCATATGGAGCAAAAGACCGCTCTGCGTGTAGCTCTCAAGCACTTCTATCGTGGCAACGCTGCCAAGGTTTGGGGAACTCGACTGGGATGTTGTGGGTGCACTTAAGGCATGCTACCTGTGGCAGCTTGTAGACGCACATTCGAGCGAGGATTTCTACCGGTCTTCTTCTTATGACGAGTCTCCTTCCTAGGGATATCGGGTTCACCCGTTTCATCGTGCTAGTCACCGTCTCAGCGATCGATCGCGTATGGTAGTCCCCCAGCTACCTCTCGATCTCATGGGTGAATTCTCAGAGCATCTCACGCCAAGCGTTGAAGCCCTAAGCCTTCACAGTAGGGCGAGTCGTTACCGTAGGGTGTTGAGGTCACAACGAACGCCGCGATTATCTTGAATGTTGTTCCATAAGCGATCACCGCCTTCTCGAAGATGCCCCGTGCTTCAGGTTTGGGGCTCTTCTGGAACCGTGCCTTGACTCCCCCGTTGGCCTTGATCGATGTCCGAGAGCATGTGCCCTCCACGGCGGATTCTAGGCTAATTGGAACTTGGCTACCACCACCGGCTTCACGGAGCCTTTCTAGCTACCACTCAGAGGGTAGCTCAGCCTACTAGACCCACAGCTGGCGGCAATGAGGCCAGGCTTCAAATCCTTCTGGAGGCACGGGTCAATCTGAGGCCTGAGTCCGCGCCGTTCCCACTGATTCTGGCCAGGCACTTCGCCCATACTCGTGAAACTGCGCACGCAAATTCGCCGCCTTTCTCACCCCATCACACAAGGCGGGCGCATCAAGGCGAAGCATCAGTCAACTCCAGGCAGACTGTAGGCATTCGTGCTGCCTACGTACCCTGTCTCAAGGGCTTCAATGCCGGAATGACGTATTTGGCCCCACAAAACTCACAGAAGACGCCATCAGCTCTGACCTCGTCTCCACATCTTGGGCAGAACATGCGAACATAAAGTGCTCCGCCTAGAACCACCTGCAGCCCTTCCAAGCCTGTACGCGCCTTTTCAACCACTTCACAAGTCTCGGGTTTGGGTTCGGGTTCTGGTTGTATCCATTGCCCTTTGCTCGATACGAATTGAACGTCATCCCGATAGCAACACCATTTTTGTTTCTTCTCATCAACAAGCCTCATCCTATACCCGCAAAGAATGCAGTATGGAGCTTCAAGATTCAGCTCTTTCCCCAAGAGAGAGTACGCCACACAGCAGCTATGGTATTGCCGTGTATTTGCCCTATTTTTGCCTAAATAGGGGTTATTGTTATTCCCATGTTTGTTTTCTCCATGATCTTGGGCTGTCTATCAGCTAGCTATTAGTAGGCTGTAGCTACTAGTAGCTAGTTTCGCTGGTGTCTGGTTCTTGATCTGCCAATGGCAGACACGAGGGTAGGTTGAGACACGTGGATCCAGCTCGAATGGGATGATCTCAGCCTTGCCACATTTGCAGAACGGGCACATCGTCTTGTATTCAGAGAACCCTGTTCCCCATCGAGAGCAATAGCAAGCCATCCGTGCTATCCGCAACGGATTGCTTGCATGCATACGTATCGCTCCTGGACCTTTACTCATCGGCGATAGTCTCTGATCCCCTTCGGTTCCGGTCAAACTTTGTGCGTGCCAAGGACGTGGAGCTTGTATACTGATTCAAGTCCAGATCAGCCAGAGATGCGACTTCTTCTGACAATTCCGAAAATGTTAGAAATTAGGGCTTGGGAAAATCGTTTGACATGGTGATGATGAACGGTACAGTGGCTTGCGCGTATCATCCTAGGGATTTTTCAAGGGTTGCGCTTTCACGCCAATACCAAAGCTATTCCCGGGAAGATTGCGTGGCTATGTGTTCGCAACATCTCGATCAGAAACTCGCCTTCCCTTGTGTCAGCTATCGTTTCTTCGTAGGCACAGACCATAGTCAAAGGCAGTTCAAGTCGCCTCCCGAGGGCCCGCTCTCTCTTGATGATGTCGTCAAACATTCCACGCTTGACAGACCATGTCGCGTCCACCACCACCCTGACAGGTCCTCCACCTTCCATGAGTCGTTCCGTCAGGTCCCTCAGCAATTGGCTCGTCTTGAACTCGCTCAGCCGCTCTTCTGCCGTTGTGAACGCTTTATAGTCCGCTATTGCCAGCGAACGATCGGACTGGTACCTGTCCACGAGGATCCCCCAGTGTCGCATGGCATCTCTAACCTCGTCGAATGCCTCATGCTCAGTCACGTAGAACGCTACTCCGTGTTTCTCGAGAGCCACCTGGAGAAAGGGGAACACCAGCTCACGTTTCGCATTAGTGTTGGAGTAGAGTAGCACGGCGTGGTCGTTCGGAGCTAGTCCCTGCAATGTTCTGACAATGTCAGATGCTTCCAACCCAGCTCAAGTAGACGTTGGTGCTAGCACATATTTGACGATATGCCGAGGCGTTTTAGAAATTACGGAGTCAGCAAGTGAGCGGAAAGCTGATCGGTAACGGCAAGACACGCTGTCTTGAGAGGTGAAGGACACATTCGGCGTGCACTACTGCATCTTCTGCAGAACTGGTTGGTTGGTCGATTCTGAGTCTCACTCCGGATGTAAAAGACTGAGTCTTGGGCGCCGAGGTGACTCATGTCTGTTTCCCCAGCAATTCGGACAGAACTCGGCTCCCTCGTGCATCTTCGTTCCACAATGGATACAGTATTTCATGTGGGGTGGAACTGCTACTGCGATGACTGGAGGTGGTTGGTAGACAGCGGCTGGCTGGTACACCCCGCCTGGTCGCCGCCGCCGCAGCTTTTCCTGGTGGTATCAGGCTTAGGCTCAACTCTTTCGGCGCAGCCATATTGTGACTTCACGTCTAGTCCCTCGGGTCTTGTTGGGCCTACGAGAGGTACAGACTTTGTATGCATGATCGCTATTGATGGTTCCATCGCGAATGCGTGGTTTGCAGTTGCAGCCGGGGCGAGCGGATCGCATTCGGTGGCAGTTAGGAATGATATGGCACGTCAGGTGAGTGCTCCAGTCGGGTTTAGCACGGACTGCCAGGCGGCGAAGCTGCCGTTGGCGGCGTCGTGATGCCTGTGAACACGCTTGCAGTCTTGGCGCCGCGGCTTGCTGTGATCGGCCTAGTCGACTGCATCGGCGCGGCTGCTGTGCCCGTCAGGAGAGTAGAGAGAAGTTAGGGTCTCTGTCACATGCACGTCCTCACCCTCAAATGGTAAATGGTAAATCTCACTGCCAAACATTGAGGTCACAGTCTGACATGAGCAAAATCGTTGTCCAGTCCCAAGAAAACGGACCTTACTTGGTTATCGTTGAAGGCAAGCCATTGGCATCTCTTTGTAGATGTGGTCTGTCAGGCACAAAGCCGCTTTGCGATCGAACCCATGAGAGAGTCAGACGTACTGATCCAAGCGCGCCTGTCGTGAAATCGGAACCCCTCGTCTCTCTTGGAGCGACCCCTCCCGAAAGACCGGACAAGACGAACGCCGAGATGGTCGAAATGCGGGAAGTGTGCATAGGCTTTCGGTCGGAGGAACCATCGCTGGGGCAGATGAATGGTCAAATCACCATGAGCAAGGGCACGCCCGTTAACAAGGCGTGCAACAGTTTCGGCGACGGCATAGGTCCGTACAAAGAGCACTACTGCTACAAGGTTCACTCCCCGCACGCGGGTATCCACTGCTACGTGAGCATCCCGCTTGGCCCAAGCGTCAATGAGATCAGAAAACTCGCCTGGGTTGGGAGACACTGGATGCAGGAATCCAGATTCATCCGAGTCAAGTCTACTTCAGGCGATCTCACGGACTATTCCCTAGAATCCTTTCGGAGATTGTTGCGAGGCGAGAAGACAAATTTCAGGGTGATCCACCACATAGTATACAAAGGTCCCTATTCCACGCCCAATTTGGGAACGCACAATCTCACTGTTACAAGGGAGCTAATACCCGGTTTTCTTGGTGTAGGCGTAATACGAAGGACAGGTTGGGCTCACGAAAGTCCGCGCTTTGGTGAGTTCTGCTACAGCTGGAGAGACGGTTCGCCTGGCATAAGGGTCATAAGATATTCGCTCCAGAATGCTTGAATGCTTCGTTTTCTGCATCCACTGAGCGAGTTCTTTTCATGTGTGTGGTGAATCACCTGCTGTGGGCTGGGTGGATAGCGGAGGAGCAACAACGATCTACCTGAGTCGGTAGTACGATCTCCCTTTTGCTGCTCAGGCTGCCCAGAGAACTCAGGAGAAATCAAGACAAAGCTAGATCTCCTGCGAGAAGAATCCAAGCATTCAAAATCCCCAGTAACCATTCCGTACGAGAGCGATGTCAAGCATGCCTGAAGACTCTGGGCTTGGCGAACGCGAGATTATCGACCTTATCCTGAGAAGACTTGACATGATGCCCCGCATGCCCGTACCGTTTGGTGACGATGTCTCCGCCGTGGACATCGGAGGCGGTAGACTCGCGGTCCTCAAGTGCGACATGCTAGTTGGACGGACTGACGTCCCAAGAGGTATGACACTGAGACAGGCCGCGAGAAAAGCTGTTGTGATGAACGTCAGCGACCTGGCGTCGAAAGCGGTTCAGCCCCGCGCGGCGATGGTCTCGCTCGGGCTTCCAAGGTCCACCACCGCACAAGACGTCGGAGAGATCGCTGACGGTCTGAATGAAGGAGCGCGCGAACATGGCGCCTATGTCATTGGAGGCGACACAAACGAATGCGATGACCTTGTACTTGGCTGCTACCTATTCGGCCTCGCGAGACGAGGCGAAATACTGAGAAGAAGTGGAGCAAGACCTGGCGATCTAGTGGCGGTCACCGGGGGGTTCGGAAACACTACCGCCGGGCTCAAGCTGCTTTCGTCTCGATTAGAGATCCCAGCATCGCTGAGGGATAGTCTACTTGCGAGCATCTACATGCCCAAGGCACGTCTCAAGGAAGGACTCGCACTTGCTCGCACTCGAGCCGTCACCGCCTCGATGGACTCGAGTGACGGACTCGCATGGAGCCTTTACGAGATTGCGCGGGCAAGCTCAGTAGGGATCGAGATCGAGGAACTGCCGATCGCAATCGCAGCGGCAGAATATGCGCGCCTGAGCGGCAGCGATCCATCTGACCTAGCACTGTATGGGGGAGAAGAGTTTGAGCTCGTTCTGTCCCTCAGCAAGAACGCATACAAGCGAGCGCTGAAAGCCGTAGACTCCCTACGAATCATCGGACGGGTCACGTCAAACACCGGAACCGTCACAGTCTCACGACAAGGAAAGCGAACACTTGTCAAACCCATCGGGTGGGAACACTTCAAATCGGATAGCTCTTGACCTCAGCGTTCGACAACAGAATTTGACCCTCCTAGCGCAACATTCCAGTCTCTCGACCCTCCGGGCAAGCATTATAACGCGCAAGCATGCCTAGCCGACCAAAGCTGGAAAAAGAGTTGGATTCAGAAGAGGCCATCACGAAACTCAAGACATCGGTCATCAGTGGTGAGGAAGAAGACGCTGAAAGGGCTGCGCGTGAGATCTTAGATGCCGGCGTCGACCCAGTGGAAATGTTGGAGAGGCATCTCTTTCCGGCCATGAAATGTGTGGGCGAGAAATTCGAGACAGGAGAGTACTTCTTAACCGATTTGATGTCGGCAGCTGATGCCATGAAAGCAGTGTCGCGCATCTTGACCAGCAGGATAGAGGAAACCAGCGGACGGGAGATGACGAGAACCAAGACGGGTAGAGTGCTGATAGGGAGCGTTTCAGGAGACATTCACGACATCGGAAAGAACATCGTATCGCTACTGCTGGAGGTCAATGGCTTCGAAATCCACGATTTGGGCAAAGATGTCGACTCTATGAAGTTCATAGAAAGAAGCACCGAAATAGACGCAGACATCATGGCCTTGTCCGCTCTGATGACAACCACGAAGCCAGCGCAGAAGGAAGTAATGGATCTTCTCAACGAGATGGGTACGCGCGAGAAATTCGTGGTAATGGTCGGAGGCGCTCCCACATCGAAAGAGTGGGCTGAACAGATAGGAGCGGACGGATGGGCGGAAACCGCCGAACAGGCGGTCAGAGTAGCACAAGAGCTCATTCATTCAAGGTGATCTTATGACCCCTCCATGGAGAATCAACGAGGTATTGGACAGAGCAGAGACCGGGCCGATCTGTCTCGAGAAGGACTTTGAACGGAAACTTCTGGTTCCCAAACTCAAAGACGTGATCAAGCAATACAGCATCAAATTCGATTCCGAGAACCTTGTGCCTTCCGATGACTCACTCGCAGACGACCTTTGGAAAGCCGGCCTGGAACTGTACTTGGAAGTTGGAACGCTCTGCACGAGCACGCATAGAAGGATCCTTTTTGATGAGAGCGAAGTACGCGAGGCGATGAAGAATTTCCCAGGAAGATTTGTTGTGGGAGATGTGAGAGATTCAAGGGAGCTGTCCCAAAGGAAGATCGAAGACACAAGGAAACCATTCTGTCTGTTCAGTCCTGACATCACCTGTGATGAAGAACTGTTCATCCCAATGTCGATGGCATACCTGCAAGAGCCGCTCGCAGACGGCGTATGCGCTCCAATCTTGGAGGAAGTTGAGGGG
>Ga0209725_1001828_pt1 | contig 11760 bp, 8 predicted proteins | sample I18A1metaG_FD_184145 | JGI IMG/M metagenome (GOLD analysis project Ga0209725, IMG submission 184145) | Lake sediment bacterial and archeal communities from Gulf of Boni, Indonesia to study Microbial Dark Matter (Phase II) - ​I18A1 metaG... | ecosystem: Environmental > Aquatic > Freshwater > Lake... | reverse complement strand
AGCGCGTTTAGCATGGGAGTATCTTTATGCAAACGCTTTGGGAGCACATCGTGTGCTTTGGTCAAATCCTAATCCCACAATGCTGTCAGAGGCTACCTACTATTGGAAGTATTTCCCAATACACATCGGTAACGTGGAAGGGTGGACTATGTTAGTGATTGGTCTAGCATTATCCTTTTTTTCTTTCTGCAAAAGGACTGGACATAAAGATAGTCGAATGATTGCGTATTTGGGAGTATCCGCAGCTTTGTACGTTTTGGTATCCGCAGAGCCTAGCAAAAACTATTTTGTCGGGCTGTCATATTATCTTCTTCTTTGGATTTTCTCGTGGGTAGTCCTATCGCCATTCCTTGGGACATGGACTCATCGTAATCGGGTTGTTCCATGGCTTCTAGTATTGATATTGTGTACGTACGCCGGTTTTCATGTCGTTGGCGGTTTCTATTCACTTCAAAACGTGCCGACGGAGAGACGATTGGCGATGCAGGAGAACAGGCGGGTAACTCAGCAGATTGCCACGGACTTGCGCTCTTTTCTAACGAACAACGATAGGTTTATGTGGGCTCCTGCTTACGGCTTTCCCGCTGCACTTCAGTACTATATGATCGACGAGGAAGGCCAATACCCTCAGACCATATGGGTCGACATAGAAAAGTCGCCTGACCAAGTCATACGCGAATCTGTAAGCACTTGTAAGGCCATTCTTGCTTATGAAGAAGACATCGACGAGGTTGCGCGGTTTATGTATGTTCATCCCTCTAATCGACCCTATTTCATTGCCATTGCAGAATGGGTGAAACAGCCCGACAGTTCCTACAGGCTGGTCCGAACATACTATTTCACTACTGAAGGAGGATACCTTACTTTACATCTATACCTTAAACAATCTGATTCCAGTTTCACTATGTGGAAAGAATTGGAAGCTGCTAATGAAGAAATAACCAGTGCTATCGTTCTTGACCATAGGCGCATGCCTGATCGGAATTCCATATCTCTTCCAATTAGTAGCACGCCGTCAAATTGGTATGTATATGAAGGGTCAGGTACAAAGATTGCAGTCGCGAACTTCACTGGATATGACGGTTCACAAAAATGTGTGAGAATCAGTGACGACAGTAAAAATGGCTACGCCAAATGTCGCCTTTGATAGGGTCCAAAGCGGTTACCGCAATAGAATTTCAGATATTGCCAGCGCAGAAAAATACGCCTCTAAATTTCTATGTTACCACGGCTTTTCGGATAGCCTTCCATTTGACATTTCGCGAAAATGGAATGATCTCATATTACGATGGGTCAAATTGGCATGACTTTAGTACCTACAGTGCAAACAGATGGTATAGCATTCGACTAACAGATTTCACATCTGATACTTGCGACATATATGTGGACGATGTCTTGGCAGTCGATAATGCAAGAATGAGACGCGCTAGGTCAACTACTGTTGGGGTAATGTTCGAAACCTACCCCGCTTATGCGGGAGGAATTTGGTATATAAACTCGGTAAAAATCCTGTATGTTGCGTGAGAATCCCTTCGTTTATCAGTGAACACATGACCATTACATCTCTACATACGTTTGGAAAACTCATAGATCAAAAGAGATGAAAGGCTAAGTCCCGTCTTCTAGCAGCCTTCGGCTTCTCTCTTGGGCTCGATTATTGCCATTCCTCTGTTTGTGCATGGCGGGCCCGGCAATGTCGCTTGCTGGGTCCATTGCCGATTGTCGTCTAAGAAGATCGAACCAGTTGAAATCACTGTTATGGAACTCAAAATGAAGAATGACATCGAACCTTGAGGGGTGCAGCCGCACGAGCAGCTTGTGCAAGTCGTACCACTCGACCCAAGGTGCTCCTCCGTTGGTTCGTTCACCCCACTTGTCAAACGGGAGCTTTCCCTCCCTTTCCCAACGAGTTCTCGGATAAGCCAGCTCAATCCACCGGCCATTGGGCTTCAGGTGTCGAAGCAACTCTTGGGCTTCGCGCCTTGCTATTTCGAAGGGCACAGTGTTAAGGGAACCTTGGCACCAGATGACGTCATAGTTTGTCTCCAGGTTTGACAATGATGAGAAGTCTTCAAGATATAAGAAATCCATGTTCTTTAGACGAAGAAGTTCGCAAATTCGGCGTATAACGAGTAGGTTGGGTTCTAGGATATCCAAGAAGGTCATTTCGGCGCCGGCCTGCGCGAATGTAATGCTGTCAATTCCGAACCCACTTCCAACGTCAAGAACTTTTAGACCCTTTAATATTGGCGTGTACAGCATATGATACCAGCCACGCACGCTAAAATTTTCACCAGTAGTCGCTTCGAACTTTGCTTTTGTCCATAAGCTCAAGAGGTCTTGGTCGCTTACATCTAAGAGATGTTTTGTGTTCAGTCTCCTATTCCCAGCCGGGACTTCGCTCCATTTCGTCCGCAAAAATGCAAACGGGTTGCTCCAATCCAACTCATTTCATCTTCCTAGACCGCTTTCATCGATCGCTCATAATCTTCAATTGCTTTATACTCCTATTATCTTTTAATAGTTTAAATTCAAAGAGCTCCAAATGGCCGAAAAACTGGTGGCAATCGTAATGCGGCTCATAGTCAAAGGTTCTGCCTGTGGTGTAAAAACTTACTAGGAATGACCCCCGATGGCGTCCATCACGCTAATCAATCCTTGGAATTTTCACGAAGAAGGCGTAGCTTATGATTCTGAGCAATTGATGCACATATGGCGAAATCCTCCTATGGGTTTAGTAGTACTCGCAACGGAGTTACATGAAGCTGGTCACCATGTGACAATTTGTGATTTAGAGCGTGATTTAGTAGTCAATAGAGGTGATCTTAAAGTCACACTAGCGGGGCTCCAGAAACTATTAGAAAAAACACAGCCTGATCTTGTTGGCATAACAATACTGTCTGTACGTTATCTTGAGGCACAACGCATTGTTCAGCTGTGCGATAAGCTCCGCTGTAATATGGCGCATCATTTTAAAATTGCCGTCGGCAATATTCATCCTACGGCGGAACCTGAAGCCACTTTAAAAGACAATCCGGCGATTGATGTAGCGTTTTTGGGCGAAGCAGACGGTCCTTTTCTATGTTTAGCTAACGATGAACCTATTGAACAAATTCCTGGCGTTGCATTTAGACAGGACAGGAGAGTAGTTGTCAGGCCGCTATGGTACGCTCCTAGCCTCGATGAACTTCCGTTTCCAGACTGGAATTTTGTTGACGTTGGGTTCTACGCTGCTCCAAACTACGCTGCTCATGCGAGAACGGCGAGTCCGGCACGTTCCCTAGACATTATTACTTCCCGCGGGTGTCCTTATCGATGTACTTTTTGCGCCTATAACAAGATGAAGTATCGTTGGAATTCTCCGGAATACGTGGTCAAAAACGTTGAATATATGCTTGACAGCTTCAATATCGACAGTATCTATTTTCTTGATAGCTCGATTAGCAACAATCGCAAACAACTTGAAGCCATTTGTCAAATTCTCATCGACAAGAGTCTTAGTAATCGATTTTGTTGGAGTGCTAACATGCGTTCTAACCAAGTAGACGAAGAGCTTCTTAGACTTATGTGGCGCGCCGGATGTAGAAAGCTGTTCTATGGTTTTGAATCCGGAAGCCAACATATTCTTAATGCTATGAAAAAGGGTTGCACAGTTGAGCAAAATGAAAAGGCCGCATACTTACACTCCAAGCTCGGATTTCCATATCACGCCAGCATAATTATAGGATTCCTAGGAGAAACAGTGGAAGATTTGGAAATGACCGTAAGATGGCTCGAACGTGTGCGCCCTCCGATAGTTGGTATTAACACCTATGTACCTCTTCCTGGTTGCGAGGACTACCATAAATTGAAAATGACGGGTCGAATCAAAGTAGAAGACCCTCGCATTTGGCGTATGATAGGTGAAGTAAACAACCCCAATGCTCCCAATTTTTCCGGTGTTCCGTCAACCATCCTCTTGAGATATTTCAATGAAATGAAGGCTCTTGCCGAGAATCTTCGACGTGAAGCCCAGAATTCGCAAATATGGAGGGAAACCTAGTTCTGCACTTTGAGTTAAGGATGAATCAAGAGCTTAAAGAGCTTTTGGACTCAAAAAAGATTCGCGGGGAACAGGAGCGGGCTCACACATAGACTTTCCTAGACATGGAAATTCAAATTAATTCCGGGTAAGGCAGAAATTATCTGTTCCGAGGAGACAAAACCACTTTTCACGTTTTTCTGCTCTCTTTAAATAAGGCTGGCGAGGACCAATCCAGCTCTGTACTCCATCTTCGAGTTTGATCGTACCCAAGGGTGTGGCGCTCTCGCTCATACTCGGATAGTCGATTGTGTCTTCCATCCAAGTCTTTGAAACAGCCTCCGTAGCCCGAAACATCCTTCCAACACAACCTTGAGACATATCTCATCCGGCGATATCGGGCAAGTATCTCATTCGGGATGAGATTCGGCTTCAGATAGAACTACTTGATTCTGGCCAATTATTGGCAACTCTTACCAATGATCGTCCCATCCAATTTCATGACAGCTTAGAGGCTGCGATAAACGCACGCATGGACTCTCAGCCCACATAACACGACAGGAATCTTTCACGATGCTTTTGACGCTGATGCGACTGATGGCGACCAAGGGTGCCTTCGTAGGGCTACGATAGAGACGTATTATGACCCAGTTGCTCACGCTACTTGCTAACGAACTTTTGTTAGAGCAAGGTACTAGAATAAGCGTTATATCATGCAGTGAGAAGTTATATGTCAAAACTTTTCCCAGTGAAGCTGGCTTTGAAAACCATCAGTGGGAGCAAGGACGTGATCCACGATATTTCTAAGCAACTGGAAAGACAAATTCGGATGGGGTTGGCATTGGAACACCTATTGGAAACACGGATATACCAGGATTGACCTAACAATGTTCGATTGGGCGCGCGGCTCCGTATTGAAGAAGATGATCCAAAATAACGTGCCATTTGCTTCGTACGACACATGGCTAAAAGGTTGGGCTCACGCGTGGCCCGTAGCGTTGCTGGAAACTCCTCGCGGAAGTCGCGTTCTCGACGTTGGCTGTGGCACCACTCCATATTATGCGAGCTATTTCGCCCAGCAGGGCTGCGAGGCACATGCAATGGATGCGGCCTATGAACCAACAGGGATGAAGAAAGGATGGGGCATTACTGCAGAAACAATCGAGAAGAATCCGAACATAACCTTTCACCTCGGTTTGGCAGGTCAAAAGGTAGGACCGGAAAAACACTTCGACTTAATTACTTGCATCTCTACAATTGAACACATCTACGATTCAACTTTCACGTTAGACCCTGAGAATCCGATGCGACATGTAGATGCACTGCAGGATATGCTAAGGATGCTGAAACCGGGAGGAGTGCTCGTATTGACTTACGACTTTTTTTTGAACGATATGCCCCACTGGCGCGGCTGGGACTACTTGGCAGATATCCAAATGCTTGAACTCAGCGGCATCTCCTTGCTGACCAGGAAACGTTTGTTACGAAGCCGTACGTACATTTACAACCATGAAGACACGCTATTCATGCAACCAGAAGGCATCCTCTCATTTTCAGATGACTATCTTCGGTCTACGAGCATCGGCATGATATTTCGTAAATCAGGGGATGATAGCTCTAAAGTGCGTTTGCAGCCTCACTCCGCTCTGAAAGATGTTCTCTTTCCCCCGCCAGAAACGCTTCCGGAGTTGCAAACGCGTGAATCGCCGCACGAGGGCTAAGCTGTTGAAACTCTGAAGTCGTTTGCACATCGTGTTCGTCGCCGGCTGAGAGCTATCTACATCCGCTAAGATCGATACCTCAAACGCCAAACAGTTTAGGCGATGGTAAAGAGACTCAGGTTTTTTTTGAACTAGAGAGAAGTCAAGCCGAAAAAGGGACAACCGAGTCCGTCGCAGGTTCCGAGGCTGTGATCGACATTCACGCAAACTCAGTCGAAAGAGCTAAGCAGCTCTCCAAATCAATATTCAAATAATACTTGTTCAAACAGACCACATAGATCGTACGTTAAATCATTGCTTCACAGGGGAAAAATTTGACTTATGACATCGGTTATGAAAAAAAGAGCGATTCTGTTTCTTTATTTGCGTGGCATGAATGTAATAATTTTGGGGACAAAGTAGGCCCGGCCCTCTTCCACGACATTGTTAAAAGACCAGTCTATGTTGAAGCCAGAGGCTTGAGTTTGATTTTCCATGAAGGACGACCAAGAACTATCTACTGTTTTCTAGGAACGCTAGCGCACCATCTCTATGGGCCACATCACTTTGTCTTCTGGGGTTTCGGAATAGCGCCGCAAGAAGGACCAGCACATCATGGATGTAAGCCTATGCAGGAAGGGCTTGATATCGAATTTCGAGCTCTTCGTGGACCCTTAACTCATCAAGAGCTACTCAAGAAAAATTATCTTGTTCCGAGCAATATACCATATGGAGATCCTGCACTACTAATTCCGTATTTCTATCACAGATCTCCTGAACAGTCGAGTGAGTACTGTCTAGTACCGCATCATACTCAATACTCGGAGTGGAGAAAACGATTTCCAAAAGAAAAAGTGATTGATATCGGGATTAATAGCTATGATAAGATTCAGGACCTCATTACTGAATTGACTAGCTATAAGGTTATTTTTTCAGCCAGCCTACATGTAACCATACTAGCGGAGAGCTTCGGAATTCCTGTAAAACCCGTGGAGCCGCCCCTCTCTTTCAAATTTGACGATTTCTATCAATCGGTCAATAAGAAGATTGATTATCTCATGCATATTCCTCCTGATACTGATTTTCAGAATTTGGCTATAGAGACAACTAGTCATTGGCGTCCAATTCAGTGGGATCCCGAACCATGGCTAACTGCAAGCCCCTTTCCATTAAATCAGAACATGATCTCAAGATTAAGAAAACATTATTTAACGTTAGCAAATCTAAGTAGACCATTCGAAGGTTGATTGCTTGACGATGCCATTGATGAATACTTCAAACCAGAAGAGGCCCTCATCTACCGCGGTAAGTGTATGCTCCATAGATGTGCAAAATGTCCTGTGATAATGCAGTCTTGTAATCAGCTGTTGTCACTCAAAATTGTATAACCTTGATTTTACTCGGTGGCGCTAAGCCTGGTCCCATTTTTTATAAGTTTAGGCGTCGCCCACGAATGGCTGGTGCAGTTCTTAGATCACTTATGGACTTTGCGAAAGTCTGGACGCGTATCCCATTCCACATTTCAAACGCAGATGATTGTTTAGCTGGGACAGTGCGCTCTTGCTGCAAGAGCGTATGGCTGATTTAACCAAAGAGTGTTAGTACATCCTTCTAAATCCTTTTTAACCTGATGTGCCGAATGTACTTGGTTCCGGACTTTCTCACCTATCCAAACTCTATTGCGTAAGCGTCTTTGTCTTCTTTGCATCGACTCCCTCGCCTTCGGATATTCTGTTTCTCCACAAATGTGTTCTCGAATGGCGAAGACATCGCCGAATCATGACAGCAAAGCAAGTGGTCTTTTTACGCCCGCGATAAACCGGATTGAAGTAATAAAGCTGTGGTTCACCTCGGAAAGGAGTATATCGTTGTAGATTGACTTTTTTCAGATGAAAATATCCGCCACATGACTGCGATTGTTTGCTCGAGCTGCGATAAGCCATCCCGATGCTAAAAATGCAGGGAGTTTATCAGCAATCTCTGAATTCAACTGAAGAAAAAAATCAAGTTCTCGCAACAGAAGCCCAATCAGGTTCCCCGCAAGCAACGTAGTGTTTCGTCTTTCTAGAACCCTGAATCCCTGATCCGAGAGCAAGCGAAATACTTTCGAAAGCATGAAGGACTGAAAGTGGGACTGGTCGATGCTCAAGGTCGATTGCGTGAGAGAACGCCTCTTCGGATCATATTCCATTGACCTTCGCGCCAGCAGGTCTGACGTGCCAAACGTTCTCCAAAAGCGGTACTCCGCAGAGTATAGAGCTTGTTCCAGCCTGCGGTTCGTAACGATAAGCCGCCAGAGCACACTGTCTATTTCGAAATATCCGAAACCATTTGGAACGCTCAGCAGCAACAAGCCCTCATCAGAAAGATTTGTAGCAATTTGAGCTAGGAGCTTCGCCGGACTTTCCAGGTGCTCTAAGACTTCTGAACAAATGATGACGTCAAACGGTTTAGGGAATACTTGATCTTCCAGTCTGCCAGAGATGAATTCCACGTTTCTCAAGTCCGATGAGAGTTCCTTGGCGCGAACAATCGAGCTTGGATCCGGATCAACTCCAACAGTCCAATATCCCATGCCAGCTAGCGGTATTGTCACATTGACGCCGGTCCCGCAGCCTACGTCCAGAACCCTTACCCGTCCCTTTTCCAATAGGCGTCTTTTCCGCTCAGTTTCGATGTGTGAGATGAAGAATCGTAAGCGTTTCACGATTCCATATACCGTCTCGCGAATCGTCAAAGGACCAGAACGGAAGGCCGAGTAGGGAAGCTTGGGAAAAACCAGCGAAGACGAGCCCATTGTGTCTGCAGATGCGCTCATTAATATTCCCCGTGATTCACCTTAAAAGATCTGCCAAGATTGAAACGGGAGAACCTGACAATAAGTCCATGACGACCTGTTCAAACAGGAACATCTCTTAATGCCTCATAAGACGCTCGGGGCAGTTTTTGATAGGCCTCATCCCGCATACAGACCTAGTAAGCCTTCTTGCGCTTCTTAAATTCATACTTTGAATCTATTTTGGAGCTTTGTTTGCCAGAAAATCACTAGTCATAACAAATCGGATAGGGCAGAGCACGAGGGTCTCATGCTTCCAGAAACAATCTGCTTCGCGGAACAGCCGATCGACGATATCTGCGTCTTATTGCCATAAAGCCGCCTGAGAGAGTTCCGGATATCTTGTCGCTCATTGAAGGTTCCATAGCTCATAAGGGAGTCTTCAGCGCATGAACCTCTAACTAGCAAGCCAACCACGAGGGAAGACATATCTACAGGAACTCACTGCCAACGACCCCCACTTCCTGCCTTGACTTTTTGAGCTCTTGCGCAATCTATTGTATAAGAGAGAAAACATGAGAAGAATAGTGATGCTGCCGATCAACAGTCCTAGAAAGCCGCTTGATCTATTATCAGAGGATTCTTCACCTCGAGCGATCTCAACGGCCTTTTTCAGAATAGTTGATTCATTAATGCTACCCACTTCGTTCGAACCGCTATTGAGATCATCTAAAGTGTATGTGTTTACTTGGTAAGGATATAAATATAGATAAAGCAGCTCTCCAGGATGTCCTTCACGGACGAGGAAATCGTTGAATATCCTTACTTCGTTGGAGGCACTCGAGGCATTTTCATACATGGCTATGCTGAAACTCCACCTATATACTCTCTTATCGTCGCCTAGAGGAACGGAAGTGCCACCGACCTCTCCCCAGCTTGGCAACGTGTCATTTGTCCTTAGTATCAGGTCTCGCTGAACCTTCCAGTCAAACGAAGGAACGGTTCTGATTTCCTCATGTTTGTGGTTTCGAAGTATACGTAGCATTTCAAAATAGTCTAGCGGATGTCCGTCCTCGTTGGTATATGAAATATCAAAATAAGCATCTTGGACTGACGGGATCCTGCGTCCGTCAACATTTATGTAGACTAGTGTTACTGCGTGTGTTACCATGCCAATTCTTCCGCTGGCAAGATAGTAGGATTCATAGCCGAAAAGTTGGTAGAGTTTCATAAGCGTCCAAGCTGTACCTCCACATGCAACTCCTCCCCAGTTATGGTAAAAAGCATAAAATATCGTTGAGACATTCTGGTAAAAGAAGTGAAAAGATGCATTGTCGTGCAAATAAAGACCAGGCGAGTAGGTCGTGTCAATTCGTTCGGCAGCCCAACTGCGCAAGGCACTGACCCTTTCCCAGTCGGAGAAGTCATCCCATTTGGATAACTCTTGTAGAATCGACGCTTTTAGAGTGTTATCCGTCGAAAATACACCCTCTGGTTCAGCAGCGGAGCGAACATAGTCGAACTGTATGTTAAACAGTAGGAATATCAGAATCAGTCCGACATTGCGACTAGTTCTCAAAGTCAGTACGTCTCCCCGACGATTCCCTTTCTGTTCGCGCCTTAGAGTAGGAGCACGTAACATCTCCGAGTTCTTACTCTTCTGTCTTTGACCGACATCCTTAAACGTTTTGTTTTACCTACATCAAAAAATGAAAAGATCACAAAATGAGTGATTCCGCGACCCGATGAGGAAATTACCATGGTAAATATCAATAACAGCCCGAAGATGGTACCGCTCCTAGTTGATTTGGGTGTCTTTCGTCAGGAGAGATTTCTCTTGGTCGATGTTGGCTGCAGTGGGGGGATCCACGATTCATGGCGTTTCTTCAAGGATCAATTGGAGGCCTACGGTTTTGATCCTCAAAAGAGCGAGATCGCCAAACTCTCGGCGGCGGAAGAAAATCCAAACGTGCGATACTTCGCATACTGGGTCGGTCTACACAATGGTCATGAATTCCTGAATCGCAAGAGAGCTCAACAATTGGAGGACTCGTCTTACGCCGCTTACTTCAATCCATGGATGAGACTGAGTTGCACTTGCGCCATGCAACTATTACGGCAACCGCAGACTCCGTATCTCCAGCAAAGAGACGCCATGGTGGCGACGGCTGGCGACAATCTGACTGACCAGAAGATAAGCATCTCAAAATTCGTAAGAGAAGCAGGTATAAAGAACATTGATATGATTAAGATAGATACCGACGGCAGTGATTTGGAAGTTGCCATCTCTTGTGAGGATGTTGTCCGTGAGTGCGATGTTCTCGGCTTTATGATCGAGGCGGGTTACATAGGATCTTACCGTGACACGGAGAATAACTTCCCGAACATCGACAGATTCATGCGAAAAAACGGTTATTGCCTTTTTGCGATGAGCGTTCACCGTTACTCAAGGGCTGATCTCCCGTCGCAATTCGAGTACCCAATGTTAGCGAAGACTGTGTCCGGCCAGCCGATATGGGGCGATCTGGTGTATTTTAGGGATGCAGCTTCCTCTGAGTACCCCAAGATTTGGGCTCGAGAACTCTCTACAACGAAGCTGCTCAAACTTGCTTGTCTGTTTGAGCTATTTTCGCTTCCCGACTGTGCCGCAGAGCTTATCAACAAGTACTCAAGCAAGATAGCAGACATCGTCAGCCCAAATAAGTTGTTGGATCTCTTAACCCCGCCACTTCATGGCGAAAGTTTATCATACGAACAATATATGAAGCGATTCCGCGAAGACCCTTACTCTTTCTATCCAAGGGCCGCCACCGCCTCAAACTTGAAAAACACGCCGTCAAACTTATCAACCTCAAGGAAAACCCATGAAAAGTCAAGCCTTGAAAAAAGGCCTTCATCCTACGGCATGGAAGGCCAGAAGCAATAGTCGATAAGGTCTTATTCGGCGCCTTCTGAGTTTAGGCATAAGAAATGCTCCAGTAATAGAGGAAGATAATTCGAAGAGGAATCTGTAAGATTGTTTCAGTATAACGAACTTGTGAAAAATCTGACGATCAAGGAGTTCAAGCTTAGATACCGAAACTCCGTCTTGGGCTTCATCTGGTCCCTTCTTAATCCGCTGGCTATGATGATCATTCTGACGCTTGTCTTCTCAACCCTGCTGAGGGCTGGGATCGAGAACTTCCCAGTCTTCCTACTGCCAGCCCTTCTAGCTTGGCGGTTCTTCGCCGTAAGCACATCCATGTCGCTCTCGTCGATAATCG
>Ga0209725_1001827_pt1 | contig 11767 bp, 12 predicted proteins | sample I18A1metaG_FD_184145 | JGI IMG/M metagenome (GOLD analysis project Ga0209725, IMG submission 184145) | Lake sediment bacterial and archeal communities from Gulf of Boni, Indonesia to study Microbial Dark Matter (Phase II) - ​I18A1 metaG... | ecosystem: Environmental > Aquatic > Freshwater > Lake... | reverse complement strand
TTTTTCGGAGTCCTCCACAAGATCACGAGGACCGATCGTGCCCAAGCTGTCTGTGGTGGGCCCGGCGGTTTCTGCACCTAGTTAGGTGCGAATACCTTGAAAATCGTCCTCTACGAATTCTTCTTTGGATATGACAAACAGAATAGTGGGCCGTCCGGAGAGGGTGACCCGTACAAGACAGGGATCCCTGAGATCGCGCTGACGTGAAGATTTCTCGGTATGGTTCTTAGCGGAAGGGCGCTTCCAGGCGACACTGTAGCCGCATAGGAACCGTATGTGAACACAGCCGTCCCACCGCCGACGTTGATAAACCTACCTTTGGTCTCGTTGGCACATACAGTCAAAGGCAGAACGTCTTCACCGATTCGTTTGCTATCTCGGACCACCTCTACTTGTGCAGGCCATTGCGATGGTACCACCGCATGATATCTCTTGGCGACTATCTCTCCTTCAGGGGTTAGCCTGCACTTTCGCCTAGTCTTCCCGTTGGCTTTGTCCACATGAGAAGTGCAGAATCTCTTTTGCTCAAGGTAACTCAGCAACTTGTGAACAGTTGACCGACCCCATTCTAAGTACTTGATTAGATAATACTGCCAGGTTACGCCCAGTCTCATCAAATCGTTTAAGAGTCTCACTTCATTCGGGCTTAAGGAGTCTTTCGCTCCCGGACCACCACGTCCGCTCCTTATCCTCGGCAGTGTCATTTCTTTTCTCCAGTTCAGGGAAACTGCGAAACACGGCTTATTAGTTCTTGCTGAATTGCGTTCTCGTTCGTGGTTCATGAATATGCCTCGCTTGCCTGGCGGTCGGTATCGTGTTGACGTTCCAGTCGAGCCGGGGCTATGGAGAAGGCTTCAACACTTCGTGCGAGAGAATGATTTTAGTTCCGTCGCGGAGGCGGCTAGGCATTGCCTCAGGAACACCATTGAAATGTGGGAGACGAGACGGCCCGAAGTTCCTCAAAAGGAAATTCGAGGGGGTAGGACAGACGACTAGCAGAGTCATGGATCGAGTCTACGAGTTTCTCATGTCAGCCGGGGGCTCATGGCGTTCTGCCGTCATTGCTACAAGGCTTGGCCTGAACAAGTCTTCCGTCAGAAGTGCTATCCACCGCCTGAAGAAAAGGCACAGAGTGGTGGCAATAGAAAGTAAATGCGGCTTCTACATGGCGTATCCTGAAGCGAGAGAAGAGCTTGAGGATCAGCTGAAATCTCTGCTCTCCCGTAGTCCTAACATTCTACCGACAGTTCATGGGCTTGTTCTGTCTGCCAAGATTCCAGACTCATGGAAACTAGCCATCCAGATGGATAATTGGCATTCGCATGAAACTCCCACATACGTGTACAAGTCGTTCCCCAGCCTGCTTTGCGAAAATGTGGAACTCCATGTCTTCACAAATGACACCATTGAATTCTTCATTAGCGCCGCGAGGAGGCCGCTTGACTATGAACGGTTCGTCCAAGTCATGTACTTCTTTGACGGCATCTTCCTCTCCTGCTTCAGATTCTCCCTGGTAGAGAATATGAACGAAGTCTCAGTTCACAAGATCGAATGGAACAAGGACTTCGAGAGCATCAAGCTCAATGGTCTGAAAAGTATAACGCTCAGCGAAGTAGCCGGAGTTATCGAGAGAATCTACAACAAAGACGGAAAACTCAGGAAAGAAACAATCCTGACCGACCGAGCTGTCCAAATGAAGCTCGGAGACGTAATGGAAGCAATCATGAGAGGAGGAGTTGGAGAGTACTATCTTAAACAAACCCTAGGGATCATAGCCCAAGACCAGAAATACATCCTCGAAGGCATCAGGGCAGTCATCGACCAAACTAAAACCATCGCGCAACTTCTATTGCATCGAACGCAGCGAAAAGCTCCGAGAGTCAAACGTTGCATCGAGAGCCAAGCGCCCGTCGGATTTGGAAAAGCGTCGGAGGTAACAGAGAAATCTCACATTTCTGGCTCAGCTAGGAAGAAGCAAGCAGACTCAGAGCGCTATGAGATGAATGCTGCGACAAGGAACGACTCTGACAAGAATAACGGTGATCGTTGCAGAATGTTGCACCGTCAATCAAATAGAATTTCGAAGCGTGAACAAGGAGCCATACAGTGAATGCGAAGGACTTGCAAGACAAACAGGCTCAACGCCAAGCTTAACGAAGAGTTGAGGAAGCTTCAACGCCTCCTGAACGATGGCCATGATCTGAAAGTCGTTTGGAGTCCAGGTCAGAACCCGGATCTAGATGGAGAAGTAACGGGGAACACGGTTCACATCTATTGCCGGACCTTTGAGCAGACTCTGAAGTGCTTGCGGCATGAGTTCTTGGACTACATCATAAGCGGAGCAATTGAGCCTTACAAAGAGGTTACGAACTCTCTCATAGCTCTTCTAAACAAGCGAGCCTATGGTCGGAAAGAGAAGCTGGTTGAGAAGCTTGCCAACTCGCTTTCCCAGTGTGGATCGGGATGCCAAGGAGAATAAGGAAGATTTCCAAAGTCCTTCGAACTAGGGGTCGAGACTCATGGCGCTTAGAGTCACGGATTCTGCAAACTGTAAGGTACTATGCGAGGCTTACCGTCCGCCAGCTCTACTACATTTTGGTTTCCAAGTATCGATACCGTCCGTCTCGCAGGTTTTACAAGATCTTGGATTATCATTTGACGAAGATGAGGAGACTGGACAGAGACTTAGACACGAGGTTTCATGATCCGACGCGGCACTACATTCCCGCACCAAGACCATACCACGAGATTGAGCTTTGGGTTGAGAAAGACAGCATCCGGAATTTCCTTGAAGACTTAGCTGCAAAATACAGACTGTCGATACAGGTTCTTAGAGGGTTCGCCAGTCTATCCATGTATCGCAAAGCTCTTCTGAGAGCCGCCAAGAGAGGCACCCAAACGATCCTGTACGTCGGCGACCACGACCCCTCAGGCCTCAAGATCGAGGAGGTGAGTGCAAGAGAGATGGGCATAGACATGGAAAGGATAGCTCTGACAACCAGGCAAATTAGGAGATATGAACCTCCGTCAATCCCTGTGAACAGGAGGGATAGCAGGGCAAGGGAATACATCAAGAGTCACGGAAAACGATGTTGGGAGGTCGAGGCTCTCAGACCGAGGACCCTACTGAGAGTTGTCGAAGAGGAGCTTCGGAACCATGTGCCTAGCGAATATCTGGCTGAGGCTGATACTAAGGAGCGAGTAGAACGGATAGCGAGACCTGTCATCAGGAGATTGACGAGAGGAATCGAAAGGGAAGCTCTTCGCCTTATGGAAACAGGCCTGGAAGAGAGAGATATCGTGAGGCAGCTCGCCTCAAAATACGACCTGAACTTAGAGGAACCGGAACCTCTAGAAGTTGAGAACAATGCTGACTAGCCAGAAACATTTCACTTGTTTCATGGAACATGTCTTCTGTTTCCAAGATTACGGTGGGAATTCACGTATCTACGACGGCCAGAATTTCCTTTGTCTTTCCTCTAGGAAACAGATGAAACAGATCGTAGCAGTCGGAAACAGATGTGGAACAGGGTGGAACACGTGAAACTCCCGTTTTTGTTTCCGAAACAAGCAGAAAAAGGGAGTGGGGAATCGAAGGATGAGCTAGAGGACCGGATACTCAAGCTGAGATCAAAGGGGAAGACATACAGAGAAATAGCGAAGATAGAACGCGTCTCCCCTGCCCAGATCTCTAGAATATTGAAGAAGTGTCAGACAGCAGAAACTTTAGAGGATTATTCGGCATATGAAGGAGACAACGCCTCGGCTGTATTCGAACTCTTCGAGAGGGGAGTTTCACCGGCGCAAGTAGTCATCGAGCTAAGAACTGACCCAGACAAGGTGAAAGTACTTCACGAGAAATGGCGTGACCTGAAGAGCATCAGCATATACGAGTGGGCCTTCAAGCAAAAGGCTTTGAAAGACCTTCTAAAACAGGCTGAAGTGGTGGGAGGATTCAGGTTCCGTAACTGCGCCAATATCGATGAAGATGGGTACTGTACATGGTGGTCGCATGAAGGAGAGGATGGAAAGGAATACATCAACAAAGCTAAGCGACTACGATGCGCCTTCTGCGACGGTTTCAAAGATGCCAGATAGTCATGAAAAAAGCCCCTGACCGAGAACACTCCTGAAGATCGTGGAGGAGCTAAGAAAGCACGTGAGGAGTCATTCCGTCTGAGTTTGCAATCAACCTGACAGACTGACTTTGGCGGAAATTCTATCTTACCACCCAGTGAAACGTTTCAGACGATCCTCCGACGTTGTACAATGTTACAGTGTAGGTAAGAGGAACACTTCCTTTCTCGACATGCCAAGAAACAACATTGTATCGTGTATGTCTCTTACCCGACAGGGTCTCGATATGGGCGGTATAGGTGATCCTCGTGATGCTAGGAGAGGGCCTGTAGGGAAGCTGGCTCAATGGTATGATTCGCTGAAGGAGCTGAAGAACGGTCAGGAGTGGATCTGGCATCCGGAGAAGCCAATCATCTTCCAGAACATCATTCTGCAGAAGGTCCAGATTACGATAGTGAAGAGCGAGCTGGAACGCCTCATCAGAGTCTACAAAACCTGGCAACCAGAACTGAAGACAGACGTTCTCAAGGAACTGCAGAAGATCCTCTCACCAGTCATCCACCTCCACAACGAAACTCGGGACCAGGAGCTCGGATAACTACTCGCCAAAGCGGAGGCGCATCTCAATGTCTGAGTCAATCGACTGGAACATCCGAATCGCGAAGCCCTTCGAAACATCACACTTTGGAGAGATGCTTTGCACATGGACAAGGACGAACAAGAGGAATACTGCCAAACGTCCACTGTCAAGTCCTCGACGAGGCATCTATCAATCTCAAAGCTCAAGGAGCCACTCACTGAAGTCCAGATACTCCCCGCATACCAACTGGCCTGAATGTAGTGTTCGAGCTGCATCTCGATCAAGCAAAATCACATAGACTTTTCCATCGGTCTTCACATTTAGTGAGTGGCCTTCTGTGTTAACAAAGGCTAGGTGAAGTTCGATGCTTTTCTTCTCAGCCACCTCAGCCTGGAGGGCAAACTGGTGGGCCCCCCTTCTACCAGCGCGCTCTTCGATGAATCTCTGGACAAGATGTTCTGCATACGTGCGGCTTGACATTTCGTTGTAAAATGTGGTTAGCTCCAGGCCTCTCAAGCCGCAATTTGTTCTCCAAACATAGTCAATGTCGATTGTGTTGAGGCCACCCTTTGTTGTGACAAATTCGTAGCTGCTGGCGTACAAGTTCGCAATGATGTCCTTTGGGCCTGGCCAGGCGTGGTCATGACCGAGCGGAATAGGCAAAGGAGGGCGTGGGTCCGCCAAGTAGTCGAGCCTATATTCCGGATATGGTGCCGGTCCTAGGAATGGTCCTAGAACGTGTTCGTTGGTTCGGTTCAAAGCATTTACTTCAATCATCAGGAATCTAACACTAGGGCCTTCGAGGTTGTACGCTATAATAGGCCAGCAAATATTGCGCTGGCCATACCTCTCAATGAGAGCACGATAGATCGGGCCCGTCGGTGATATGACCATCCGCGGGTATCTGGGGGACGGTTGACTCATTTCAGTATGTTACACCGCATCTCTATGATTTGACATATCGTCTTCTTGGCTCACCTGTTGTCCGTGGCTAATTAGGATTGACAGACGCACAATCGGCGAAACGCGCCGTGACTTCACACATCTTATTCTTCCTCTTGTTCGTCCTCTTCCGCAGAACCCTGAAGTCTCCGAATCTCGTCGCCCAGAACGCTGTAGAGGCCCTCCAGAAAAATGTTGATCTTGCCTTCCGGCATACCAAGGAATCGCAGGAAGCGTGTATCAAGACTTTGTCTCACATGATCTCTTGACTTGAGCTGATCAACAATGCTTCTGACCGGTGTCTTTGCGATTTTGTCGAATAACTGCAGAAGTTGCCGGGTGTCCTTAGCTGACATCTTTGTGAAATCTGGGATGGAAAATTCACGCATGACATAGCCGTCGAACCAGATCCAGGCCCCCTCAGTCTCCTTTCTCTCGACGAACAGTTGAAAGAGGTGCAAAGTCGTGTTCCACCAGAGTACTACGAGCTTCGCTTGAGCGTCGTCAGGAATTTTGAGGCTCCAAAAGGATCCGCCAGCAAACATCTTACTATCCGAGAAGAATGCTACGTAATGAGTTCTCGCGCCGGTTATTCTAGCACGATAGACAAGTGTAACGTTGCTGGAGTGATCCTTGACAAACTGCTCCCATTCTCCGTTCCTCACTAGCCTGAGGGCTTGCTTTCTTTCGTCGCTTGGAAGGTCACTCGCCTCAAGCATGTCTTCCAGTCTAGGAAATGGCTTCGATACCACGTAGTCCGTCGCTCCACTAATATCAAAAAAGTCCAAACCTGCGTAGCGCCGGATATTTGGCTCTAGCGAGGCCCATGGTATCTGGATTGTAACGTGGCTGAATCGATTTTCAACAACGGCGTGGTGCTTTGTCCTGCTTGCAATGAACCAAAAATCGTGTTTCTTTAGAGCTCTGCTCTGCTTATTCACGACAGCTAGACCGTAGTAACCGAATCTCTTGATTCCTCTAGGACTCTCGTGCATTTCGGCATCAACTTTATGCAAGTATTCGCCGAAGGTTGTGACCTTGCCAGATTTGTCGTACAATTCCGTGAGCTGCTTGGCCTGATCTATCATGTCGCTACGGTAGAGAGCAATGGCCCTGAAAAGAGATCGTTTCTTCTTGACCAGTGCATCTTGTAGAGACAGCTTGAACAAGTAGTCCCTTGAGTCAACAGTCGTGTCAACCTCGTTCGTATCTCTCAGATCTCTTAGGTGCTCGCCTAGCGAACGTGCCTCTCCGATTGACAGCTTATCAGGCGAGACTTTCAGAATTGAAAAAGCGACTTTGTTGCTCTTCGTTTTCGTTTTCTGGGCCACAAACAGAATCTCCCGAACTGCAACATTCTCTGAAAATGCGGATCTGCCCTCGCAAACGATGATATGCTCAAGGGAGTAATCCTTCAACCAGATGTCATGAATTGGATAGAATCCCTCTGCGCTAAGCGTCGTGGCCGGCAAGACTGCCGCAAGCCGCCCCCCGTTCTTAAGAAATCTGTCTGCAAGCAGCAAGAAATAGCCATGCAATCCTAGCTGTCCATGGACACAGTCTCTATAACGCGCTTCAGGGAAACGTCTTGTGAGGGCCGCCTTGTATTCTGGTGGAACTCTTTGGAACCGAGTGAACGGGGGATTCATTATGACAAGATCAACCTTGCCTAGCTGGACTGGCCTTTCATTCCCTTGTTCAGCCAGATTTACGATGCCTGAGACAATCTTGTGTTTTGCTTCAACACGCTTCGTAAAATCTTCGGTGATCTTCCTTTGTTTGAAAGCCTCTTTCAGAACCTCATGGGCGGTGGCTATGGTTTCTCCTGGCCTCAGAGCTGTCGAGTCTTGTATTGCGACCCTTACATAGTCGGTTGTGTAGAGAGGTGCCTGCAGTGATAGATGGACAGCTGCTAGGTGCGCTGCAAAAGGCATGATATCAACCCCTGTTATTTCATGTTCGACAAACCGTTTGTGGTGCTTAAAGCTGAAGCGTTCACCACTTTTCTCCAACAGGTCTCTCTTTCTTTGGTATGATGAGACAAGCAGCGTGCCAGAACCACAGGCAGGGTCTAGTACATGAGCGTCCGACTTGTCTATAGCTAACGTTGCTAGAACTTCCCCTGCCTGAATGCTCGTGTAGAATGCCGCTATCACCTTTCGCAAATCGAAGGGAATTAGGTTGTGAAAGATCTTTCCTAGAACATCGTGACCTAGAGATTCAGGTGACAAGGCGTTTACTGCGTCGATGGTGACCTTGACGGCTTCAAGAGCGTTTGAGCCCTTGATCTTGCTAGCAACATCAAAGCCAAAAATAGGCTTGTAGTCTTCCAACAGCACTTTGGAGAAGTACTTGGCTTGAAGCTCTTTGGTCTCTTCGAGCTTGCTAGAGTCGATTTCCTTGTAGCGTATCAGTTCCTTCTTTTCCTTCGCCAGAATCTGATAGAACAGGATTTGGTTTACAAGCAGATACGAGGCCGCGGCCCTAAGATGTTCAATTGGTATCTCTTTCTCTTCCCTTACGCCGAGGAACGTCTCAAAGAAGAGGCGACCGCCAAAGATCTCCTCAACATCTTTGGCCTGAACCTTTGCGAAGGCCTCGCTGATTCCAGAAACCGCTTCACGGAGTAGTTGGATCGCATCAGTGGTGTTAAGCTCAACAAAAGCGGGCGGTTCAGTAATCATACTGTGGATTCTTTGAGCAAGTTCCTTCAGACTGTTCAAGCTTTGATAGACATAGAACGGCGGCTTGTTCAACAGCACAGCCATCTCACAACCGGAGAGACAATCAGGAGGATACAGTACCGCAAAAACGGCTCTTGGGCCAACCGCCTGCAATCTCTTTTGGTATGTGTACGCCTTGCTTACAGCATCAACAAGCTTTCGGGGCTTTTGCTTCGCCTCTATGAAGTAGTTGGTGTCCTTCCATTTCGCATGAATATCCGGTTTGCTCGTGCCAAACCGCGTGAGAAAATGTTCTTCAAAGTATGCCTCAAGTCCAAGCTTTCGTAATTCCTCGCAGAGTAGAGCGTTGCATGTGTTCTCAGCTCTGGATGCAAATGCAGACACAGAATCTCCTCTACTCAGCTGTTTTGAGAGATAGATTATTCTGACGGTAGCTATAAGCCTGCATACTAGTGAGTGTGTTGCCTACGCGTCTGTCTTCTCTCGTTAAGACAATTGCCTACCACGGCTATGATGACGGAACCGAATAGTATAGTCACGACTTCAGTGAGTGTGTCAGTGAGGGCCATTGTGTACGCCCGGATAAATCATGAAACTGTCACCGTCACTTGTCATCTTTTCTTCGCCCTTGACGAGTTGCGTCGCAATGACCTCCCAATTACACATAATCGACTGCGAAGTCTACTTAACCGAAATTCGGTCTAGACCGAAGAAAACGCAGTTGAACCAATCTCTGACATCTTGTGACAGAGAGGTGATTGAGATGAGTGAGATGAGACGCAGTCTCATAGAAGATGCCATTGCAATCGTCAAGGAAGGAAGGAGGAGCATTGCGGCATACGGAACACTTGTGTCGTTCGGTTGGGCGTTCTTGGTTGTCGTGTTTTATTCTGCCGTATCAATTCATATCTTGAGCACCATCGAACTAATCGTGATGACTGTTACAGGGAACGTCATGACGGCCCTAGGCGTTCAGGTATACATCGCACATCTCAGGGCAAAGGCCAAAGTTGTGACCGAATTCATTGACCAAAAACCGCCGTAAGCTTACTCATAGAGGAACGTAAAATCGATAAATCGCGGGAATGACTAGCAAGAGCTACATTGAGAGGACAATGTGCGTCGTCCTAGACCAGACTACTCGGCGTTTCCTTATTGGCCACTCGGCTGCGAGGTCCTCCTGACGGTTGAGCGTAGGATCCTCGTCATACAAATCGTCGCCAAGATCAACCGTTCTGATCGTTCCTGAGTCGTTACGGATCATCAAATCGCCATAGTTAGAGACACGGGCTTTACGGGTCGAAAGCTATGATTTGCAGCAGGATACCGACAGCAAGTCCTGCAGCAGTCCACAACGCCCAAGCAGGTAAAGAGTGAGTGAGGCAAAGAAAACTACCTCCTTGATCTTTCTTGGCGAGATCATTGGCACCTTTATCAAGACGGTAGATGTACGTCTCCTTCTGGCCCTGCTTCAGCCCGGACGCGCTTACCCCCAGCGCCCTTGGACATGCGCAAAGAACATGTCGGAGAAGTAGACCATACCAAAGAAGTCGGAACAAGGCGTAAAGTCCTTGGAATGCCACGAAAGTCATTGCTATGAATATCACTCTCAGGCGGGCAAGAACATCATAGGCATTTGAAGAAAAAACAGCAAGCCCCGCCACAGCAACTGAGAGAAGGATCGCACACCAATGATTTGATTTGGAGGTATAGTGCTCGAGTATTGCTATCCTGGCCTCTTGATTGAGTCTATCGGAACTGTTCTGGCCCAAACGCCCTTGAACGCTCCCTTGGTTGATTGATGTGCTTGTGTAGTTTATGGCGTTTGTTCCTCGTCAAGCAGACCGGCGCGCAGGAAGCAAGCGGCAAAAAATGAGGGATCGAGCGACGCCAGTTCACCTATAGGAATTCTTAGCTCGATCCTGCTGGTATTGGGCCGCTCCGAAGGAGTCCTGTGTAGACTTCAAATTGGTTGCAACCTGACTGGGTATGCGCCTCAACCGGCCCGCTGACAGTATTAGCACACCTTCCTTACCAATACTTTCTGACTCGGGAGGACGCTTACGAACTGCCATCCATCGGCCAAGTGCTTCTCCAACTCTTCTTCCCTGACTATGATCTGCGGGTCTCGTTCTCCACTTCGCATTTTCTTGATTTCGGATTCGAAGAGTTCTATCTCCTCGTCTCTGACGAGTTCCCTCCTCAGCTCCTTCTCTTTGGCAATCTTGACCTCCAGCAGATCTATGCCCAGAAGACTCTTCGCAATGCTCTTCAGGGCTTCCACCTTTGCTTCCTTGACTATTGCAATCTGCTCTAGAGGTTGGACTATCGTGCTCAGGAAAGGTTCGCAGTCCCTGTAGCACCTGCGCATATCTTCAATCATCTGCTCCGGCAGCCTCCCCTTATTCGTGCTGTAGCGCGACTCAATGTCACCCTTGTGCCCTGCTACGAATTGTAGGTATGGATGGCTTATCTTACCTCTTGATTCGGCGATTATGAGCTGTGTCTCAGCGTAGGCTCTTAGTACATAGGGACGTTTGCGCACTCCAGTCTTGCGCATGTAATTTCTAATCAAACGCGCTATCTTTCTTGTCTGGAGGAATCTCTTGGTGTCAGCCCTCGCTCTCTCATGTGCAACGAGAGGGCTCTCGGGTATCAGTCTCTCTCCAGTGCCGATCCTCTCCTCCAGATACTCCTTCAGGTAAGTGCAGCCCTCTCTTGAAAGGAATGTGAAATACTTGTGTCTGCCCTTGCTCAATGTGGGCCTCACAACTATCATTGTAGGCGTTTTCTGGAAGCTGATCTTGTTCTTTTCGCTGCTGAGTTCTGGAAGATCCTTGAGCATCAGTCCGTCTGTTCCGTTGTGGTTGCCCAGAGACTCGGGCCTGAGATCTGCGAATGCCATCAAAGCCTCCGCAACCCGGACCCTAGGAGGCGAAGCTCTCAATATTCTCGATAGTTCCTCTTGTGTTGGAACCTGCTCGTCCTCTATTGTGGGCGTCGCTGACGGGTTTGAGACTTTGACCCTACGGGTTAGGATTACGTCATTGTATCTGAGCCAGCTCTTGACAGTCTTCAGGATGCCTAGAATGTAGCCAGGAGCCTTCTTTTCGCTTTCAAGCTTGGCGACAAGATCTTCGAGTGAGTCCTGAAGATCCTTTAGATTCTGTCTTGCCTTCTCGACCATGTCTCCGGGTGTTAGAGATAGTAGTTCGCAGGCCCTGCCCAGTCTTCGCTTAGCAACCTCGGCAGTCAGAGGACTTCCTCTAGCCAAGTTGGCGAGCCAACGTTTTGCCTCAGCATTGGCTTCAAGTGCGGCATATTTGTCGGCTCCCTTGTTGGCCATCGTTTGTCGAAAGGGTAGAAACATTCGTCCTTTATGAAGGTATCTGCCCCTAGAAAGTGGCGGGCCCGGCGGTACTTGAGCATCCATGCCCCCATTTAGAGCAGGAGAGGCGCAAAGCCGTCATGATTTGAACCCGAA
>Ga0209725_1001826_pt1 | contig 11771 bp, 14 predicted proteins | sample I18A1metaG_FD_184145 | JGI IMG/M metagenome (GOLD analysis project Ga0209725, IMG submission 184145) | Lake sediment bacterial and archeal communities from Gulf of Boni, Indonesia to study Microbial Dark Matter (Phase II) - ​I18A1 metaG... | ecosystem: Environmental > Aquatic > Freshwater > Lake... | reverse complement strand
CTTCTCCTGAGCAGTCTTAGCCATAAGCACCTTGTTCCATTTGCCTTTAGCTTCAGAGGAAAGATTCGCTGGCACGCAGACACCTGATAAGTACATCGACAGAGGTGCAATCTAGGGCCTACATGTCTACAAAAGCTCTCCATTCGCTTCAGGAGGTCGAAAGCGTTCTAGCTCGTTCACGGAACCCTTTGTTGGTTTTCTCATATTTGAAGTAGAAGGCCTATCGATCGACGATAGCGTCCGGTATTGGAGTAGTTATTACCAGAAATATTTAATCACAGTTAGACATGGGCTAAACCATCGAATTGGACTCTATTTGTTGGCTTCTGCAGGACACTCGTCAAAGCCATTTCTGAAGAGTGGTCTGTAGGTTGGACCGTAGATTATGAGCCCGTCTTTTCCCTCATAGTCAAGCCTTCTAATGACAACCTCAAGTTTCATGCCTGGCCTTAAATCTCCCATATGGCAGTCGACCAGAATCACTTTCCCTTCCTTGATCATGTCATAGTTAGGCTTCAACCTCTGCTTGAATGGAAGTCTCTCAAACGATTTCACTTCCGCATTTACCGGGAAGGTCTTCGTCGTGCTGGGTCCTTCACATTCGCTTTCTAGACACTGCGGTCGTGTCGGATAGTAGATTCTCTTACATCCATCACACATGAGAGTCTGAATAATCTCATTTCCAATTGTTTCAGTCTCAGCAACTATCCTGGGGAATGCGAGGCGTCTCTTGACTTTCCTCAAGCGTTCTCTGAGATGGTCTTGGTATTTTTCCAAACGGATCTCAACTTTACGATCAACATAATCTTGAACTGTTGGAGCTCTACGCGGTTTTTTCTTCAGTTCGTCTTTTACACTCAGCCAAGTAGCTATAGCATAGGCGCCTGATCCATACGACACAGCAAGAATATTCTCACCCGGGCTTGACCTGTCAAGTATTGAGGCTAGAGCGATCGGCGTTGAAGCAGCGTACGTGTTTCCAGTATCGAGAACCCTGAGCCAAGGCTTAACCTTTCGTTCGATATCTTCAGGAGTGAGTTTCATCCGATCAGAAATATCCGAATCATCGACCCAATCAGCGCTTAGGTTCACGAGAGCTCTGCAGGTCTTGAGAGGCATGTAACCCGACGGTTGGTGGAATGTTATGTTGTCAAAATCCGAGATCTTCAGATTCGGGTTACGTTTCAGAAGTGTTTGAATGGCTCCTATAACGTGTCTCATATAGGCTTCGACTGTTGTCTTGCCAAAATGTTTAGGAACAGCCGCTTCGTCTCTACGCCAGAAGTCCATTGTGAGAGAAGAGTAAGGAGCCATATCCTCGATCGAGGCTATGACATCTTTCTTCCCGATGACATATGCCGCTGCTCCGGCCCCAGCAGCGTACTCAAGAGGGTCGCCTTCAGGAGCCTGCGCGATGTCGGTGCCTATCGCAAGGCCGTACTCCATCTCGCCTGCGTTGACCTGTGCTCTCACGAAATCCATGCTCTGCATTCCAGCATTGCATGCGCCCTCTATATCGGATACAAAAGCCTCATTTCCAACTCCTATGAAAGATGCGACATGTCTAGCAGTGGAGCCGACAGCGTACGGTTTTGACTCTGACCCAACAACCACGCTTCCTATCTTTCTTGTATCGATCCCCGACATCTTCAAAGAGTTCTCTGCTGCTTCAGTTGCCATAGTTATGGCATCTTCAGAGAAATCAGCGATGGACTTACTTCTCAGCAGTAGGCCGTTTCTAACCTTGTCGAGAAACTCGTCTAAATCCTTGCGCCTTCCCTCCCGCGCCCTGACAATGTACTCAGTCTCTATCCTCTCGCACGGTATGTATACTCCGTATCCAACTATGCCTGCGCTGCTGTTTGACATGAATAACACTCTCCAACCGTGCAGAAATAACCGTGTGATAGACGGCTCTTCAAGTTATATAAACAGTGCCTGAACCGTTAACTTCACGTTCACCCGAGTTTGGTTCAAAGGGACATTTGTAATCGAGAGGATTTGAGAAGATAGGAACCTCAGCGTTAGAAAGGCTTTACTGTTTCTTACCGCACTTGTCGCAGAAGACTGAGCCAGCAGGTATGTCAGACCCGCAGTTGAAACAGAAACTTACAGTGCTCGGTCCGGGTTCTGATGGAGTCTCCACGCCCTTTCTTAGATCGTGTTTTTTTATATAGTCATGTATCCCCTTCGTGATTTCTGCGTAGCTAGCCAGACTTCCCTGATCTTTTCCAATAACCTTAGACAGGTTCTCATCCATCAGGATCGTCTTCTTCTGCAGAGCGCTCAAAGCGGTTCACTGCCTACTCCTCTTCTCCTGGCGTCTATTTAGAATTTTCCGGAGAACGGGTCTTTGAATCGTCGAAACTGGCATCCGTTTGAAAGCAAACCCGAAATGGATCAGTCAATTGGCGAGTCGCTACGAAGTCTTGGACACTTTCTATACGCGTCCGGGGACGGCACTCTTGGACTCATGCTGTCTGCTTAGTTTGCAGGGGCTCACTTCAGAGGGTTAGTCCATTTCGCCAAATGATTAGACCACGAGTCAACTCTAATCTGCAGAAGATCCGCTGTCTTATTGTCGTGTTCCACATCGCGGGCAGAACATCGCCCGAACTGGTATAGGTGTGCCGCAGTTCATACAGTACTTTGCCGATAGGGGAGGTTCGCGAGGAGCGGGAGGATATGACGACGGGGTGTAAGTTGGCGCCGGCAGTGGGGGATATGTAGGTGGCGGCGGTGGAAGAGAAGGATATTCCCCTCTAGGTTTCACGACAATAGTCTTTGCAACCCTATCCCCGAGTCTCTGTTTCTTCTCAGATCGAAACATCAATATGACTCCGATCAGGTACAGAAACGGTAAAGCATCGATAAACCTCAGAAGATTTCGAACAGCAGCTGCGCTGAAGCTGCAAGGACTACCGTCCTCTTTCAAGACTTTCACTTTGAAGATCATCTTTCCTGCCGTTGCTCCAAGAAAACTCTCCATAAGAGTGAAGTACGCGAAGACTGCCCCGATCATGATTAGTGGCAAGAAACCAAAGTCCAGTTCTGTTCCCAAGGACAAGTGAATGCCCGCGGCATTGATCAAGAGTCCAACCAGTAGCGATACAATAAATGTGTCAATTAGCTGGGCTACAAACCTGATTCCGATTCCAACATACTGAAATCCAAGGTGAGTCAGGGTTCCTCACCCTTTAACTATATAGAGCCGCCCTGCTAGGCCCATCTTACATCAGCCTTCCTGACTAGTCCATATATGGTGGCCACAGCTCCGACAGCAATCAGTGGGTATCCGTAGCTGTTGAGTGTTCGATCCTCAACTATTTGCTGATAGATCTCCGTGTACTGAGCTAGTGCTGAGAAGGTTACTTCTTTCTTGTAAAGTGTTTCATAGCTGTTGTCGAAGACGAAATAGTACATACCATCATGACGCGTAACGAAGGACGACTCCAGTTGGCTCACCTGTAGCTTCTGTATAATATAGTCTACGCTTCTCTCGCCGCTCTTATACTTCTGAAAGTTAGTATCGTCCATAACGTAGAAGTTTATGTCTCCAGATTCATTGCTGGAAGGCATAGCTACGGATCCGGAACACAGAATGGTCCAATTTGCTTTCAACTCTGAGCCTTTATAGGCGACGTCGCCAACAGTCAATACTGACCTGTCAAAAAGCACACTTGTCTCAATTCTAGGCACATCGATCGTTTGCGATCGTGCCCCAAAAGCTAGCAAGAGTACGCCCAAGGTCAGCATTCCCATTCCAACAAAGAAAGGCCCACCTCGCATGAGAGATTACTCCGATACCAGATCATATCAGTGACTAGAGCAATCACCTGTATGCGGAGCATATGCAGTTGAAAAAGCTTTTCGATAAAGATCATACAAATCGCAGATGTAGAAGAAATCAATCCTATGTGACAGTATGAAGAAGACCTCTAGATTGGCGGCTTCTTCAGACGTGAGTTTACCGAGCTTTCCTGCCACAGTTTTCATTGCTTCTCTGTGTCGTATGTGCTCAGCAAGACGGAGGCAAGCGTTATTAGCCCGCTTAAGCGACATTACCTTGAGAGAGTCCTCATGAGCAAGAACGAAAAGAAGTCGTATCTCCCAAGCCAAAAGTTTCTTGGTAAACAGGTGATCGATCTGAAGGGCGCGTTAATCGGAAACGTGAAGGATCTAGCGGTTAGCGTGGGAGACCTCGATCTAGCGTTGGTTGTGACGACGAAGGGTGGATCAGATATTCAGGTTCCTTGGTCAGAAATACAGTCGATTGAGGACGTTGTTCTCCTGAATAAGACAGTTGAATTGCCGTCGGCTCCAGCCGCTCCTACGGTAATGCCAACTCCCCTTGCTGCAGCCCCGAGTGCCACGGTGGATTGCCCCAGCTGCAAGGCGGCTGTTCCAAGTCATGCAAAGTTCTGCCCAAGATGTGGGTCAAGAATCCGGTAGGTTGGCCTTCGCTCCTAGCTTGATCAAGCCACAGACTGCGTCTCTCCAAAAGGAACCCGATAAGACTGATGTCGACTAATGACGAGGCTGAGATTCGCTAGGCATGCCAACAACCGAGTACAGAGATCGCGTATACATACGGAAAGACATCATCTTGAAACTGATCCAGTACGGATCACTTAACCAGACAGCTCTACTGAGTTATTGCGGGCTTAACCTACAGAAACACAAGGAGATCTTGGATGAACTTGAGCAGAAAGGTCTCATCTCGAAGAATGAGGTTTACTTTGGAAGAAAGAAGGTAACCCAGTACAAGGTCGCGGGTGATGGCGTGGAGTTTTGTAGGATGATCCTGCAACCTTATGAGGCCATGTTTCCTAGAGCTAGGAGAAAGCCAAGTTAACAAAGTTACGGAACCGATTTATAACATAGCGAGCTATGATGGCTGAGAGAGCGATGGCAGACGAAGGAAGCTTAACAGACCAGAAACGGATCGGTCTTTTGGAAATTCTAGATGACCTGATATATCACGTCAATTCGGAAAGAACCTGGTTCAGTATATTGATGATATCCTCCCTAGTTGTTGCTCCGCTCTCGCTATTCTTTACATTTTTCCTTCTCCTACACCCCAAGATTATGCTTCTTATGTTTAGGCTGAGCCACCTTTCGGGTTTGCTTGTGCTAGTCTACCTTATTGCAAACGTATTCGTTTCGGCTCTTTGGTTAGCTGTTGGAGTCAGGGAGTTCAAATTTTTCAGAGGGTGGAGCGACAGATTCAGACAGTTCTCCTCTTTGAAGGAGAGATTCGACAGAGAATTTAGAGAACTCGAGAAAAGGAGCTGAAAAGCATCTTCTTTATGGATGATGTGCTATCTACCTTCCATGTCATGTAGCCTCTGGAATTCGTGGATACATCTTATCTTGTGCTTCACTATACTACTCTCCAACTCCTCCTTTAGGAGATAGAAGATGTTCTTGTGAATACTAACGAAATCGGAACCAGTCTTATCTCTCGGCCTCTCAAGGTCCACATCTAGGATGTCTTTGACCCTTCCAGGTCTTGCGCTCAGTACTACGATCTTATCAGCTAGCTCAATAGCCTCCGGAAGATTATGAGTTACCAAGAGGAAGGTTTTATTGGTGTTGAGATGGACTTCAACTACCTCTTCCCTCAGCGTTTCTGCCGTGAACTCGTCAACCGCGCTGAAGGCCTCATCCATGAGAATTATCTCAGGATCAACTGCGAGAGCTCTTGCGATTCCAACTCTCTGTTTCATTCCACCTGAAAGCTGCTTTGGATACATTCGCTGACATTCGGCCAGCCCAACCATCTCGAGGCATTCAAGAGCCGCCTCACGCCGCTTATCTCGCGACCATCCTTGCGTCTCAAGTCCAAACTCGACATTTTCAAGAATCGTTCGCCAAGGAAAGAGCGCAAAGGACTGGAAAACCATGCTTATCTTATTATGCGGCCTTATAATCGGTTCTCCTTCAAACCTGACCTCGCCGGAGGAAGGCTTCTCTAGTCCAGCCATTATCTTAAGAAGGGTTGACTTTCCGCATCCACTCGGGCCTACAATACATACAAACTGTCCCCTCTCGATGCCAAAAGTAATACTTTGGAGTGCTGACATAACCTTCTCAGAGTCCCAGTAGACCTTCGAAACGTCGAGAACCTCCATTTGAGAAGTCATTCTCTCCACCTTGCTATCCTATTTTCAAGGGTTCTGAAGAGAAGCCTGTCTATGGAGAGCGCTATCAGACCTATCGCGAGAACCCCTGCAAAAGCGTATTCAATCGATCCCGCAGATACGGACGAATCTATGAAGGTCCCTATTCCGGTAACCCTTGCAATGATCTCGATCGCCAGTATGATCTCCCATACGAAGTCAAAAGAAAGTCTCAGCCCGGTCACCAGGTTTGGGAAAACCGCTGGAAGTATCACCTTTGAGGTTGTTGAGAACTTTCCAGATTTGAAAACAGTTGCCACATGAAAATAGTCTTGTGGAATCGCTTTAGCTCCTTCCCTCACTGTGAAGTAGATCGGGAAAAAGGCGCAGACCGCCGCCATCATTATGGCCGCGGTGTTTCCCGGCCCAAACCACATGACTACGATAGGCAAGATAGCCAAGTCTGGGAGTGCGCCCATCAACATTATGATTGGCGTTAACGTTAAGTCAAGTCTGCTCCGTAGACCCGTGATCAGCGAGAGAGGCAAAGCAACAAAGAGTGCTGAGAGTATGCCCACGGAGAGATTAAGAAAACTTTGAGCGACCCTTAGGGTGAAATCCGGCATCTTCATGCAACTGTACAATGTAAGAAGAACGGTCGTGAAAGCGGGCACGTTTTCCGCTGCAAAGTAGCCCGTCCGAGAGACTATCTCCCACACGCTCAGGAACGAGGCCAGAGGTATCGCCCATAGTACCGGTCCGATTTTGACATATGCTCTCCAAGCCTTTGGAATATCGAGAAGCGTTGTGAAAATCTTGTTGTACAATGCTTGCCCCTTTCTCGAGAAGTGATGCCACCTTCGGTATAATCGAGTTTGAAAACTTCCGATAACGTCTAGAGAAGCTTTGAGACGATAATTCTCACGTTCGTGTTTCGTCAGTTACCGTCTGAAATTTAACTTGTGAGAGTATGAAGTAGTGGTTTGGAAAGATGACTCTTTACAACTGCGTGTCTATGAGACTTGCTAGCGTCCGGAAAAGATCATCATCACCAAGATGATCACTGGGAAAATCGCTGTCATCGCGATAAGCGTGTAGGTTCTTCTGCGTGTCATCTTCTTGTTTTGAGCTTCACATTCTGGGCTACAGAAAGTCTTGTTTATGTTCACTGGTAGACCGCAGACCAAGCAATGTCGATGCTTGAACATAACGACCTTAGGTTCTTTCTGTGAATAGGACATGTCGGTCACGCCCATAGTCTTCTGCCTAAATATATAAGGACATGCGATTAGCCTTCTCTTTCATAGCGGTTGTTTCTACTCCTTGGAGTGGATACTATGGCAAGCGTAATACGCGAAGGAGACTATGTCCTTCTGTACTTTGACGAACATAGAAAGTGGCTTGTGAAAGTCTCGGGCGAAAGAGAGTTCCACACACATAAGGGAGTTGTGAAGCTCTCCACGATCGTGGGAGAACCGTATGGAGCCGCGGTAAAGAGCAGCTTGGACTATGACTTCTGGGCTCTAAAACCGACAACCTACGATTTCATTATGTCGATGGAAAGACCTACCCAAATAGTGTATCCAAAAGACGCGGGAATCATACTTATCAAGCTTGGTCTTGGACCTGGAAGCATCGTTGTAGAGGCGGGAACGGGAAGTGGAGCGCTGACGTTGGTCATAGCGAACGCTGTGAAGCCTGATGGTCATGTATACACATACGAGGCCAGGCCAGAATTCGCCAAGATCGCTTCTCGAAACCTTAAGAAAGCTGGCGTACTTGACTACGTGACGATAAGGAACGTTGACGCTGGACAAGGTTTCGACGAGACAGAGGTCGATGCTGTCATGTTAGATCTAGCTGAGCCCTGGAAAATCGTTTCCAAAGCCTATAGATGCCTCAAAGCAGGTTCGCCGATGGCTTCCTTCAGCCCGACCTTCAACCAGATAGAAAAGACCGTAGGCGCCATGAAACGATCACAATTCTTAGATGTTGAGACTATCGAGTGTCTCCTACGCGAGATTCGTGTGGAAAAAGGAAAGACAAGACCCGTCACATTCATGATAGGCCATACAGGCTACATCACGTTTGCAAGAAAAGCACTCAAGAAGTGATTTGTATGGTTTTCCATATGTATACCTGACCACAATTGCTATAGCGGCTCGAAAAGAAAAGCAGAGCTTAGACTATAGCCTCATCGAGACCAAACCAAGCACATAGACCCGTAGGACCTCCTAAGTCTGGATAGAACCTTGAATTGCGCGTTAGAGGTTCTTGGGTGTCCTCCTCCCTCCTACCCCTCCGAGAGAAGCACAAAATCTACTCAACTTCGGCCCAGCACGTGGAAACAAGACAGGCAACGACTGTTAGGAGTCACCTGAGCCGGCAGACCTGACTAGGCAAAAGTCTTAAGAGCTAGGGTCCAAGACCATCGAGTTCTGCCGGTGGCCAATCGATGCAAACGATGAGGACTCGTTCCATCATTGGGCTAGTCTACTTGATGATCGCAGGACTTGTTGCCATAAGCTCCGCCTATGTAGGGTGGCTTCTCATCGACAAAAGCCATCTGGGATGGGCTGTGTCCAGAGGAGCTGCATTTATCGCGTTGACTGTGGGCGTGCTGTGTCTGCTACTGCTTTTTGGAGGTCTAGAAGCGCAACCAAAGGGTCGAGCAACCGAGAAGTAGAGAGAAGAGAGACCTCTCTTTGATTCAAGTGTTGGCTTAGGCCATGCAATCCTGAGCGATTTCCAATGTTGGAGACGGCAGTAGCATCCTCTTGCCTGTGTGATAGATCAACACAGCCTAGAATTGTTGAACCGCTTAACTGGTTGAGACCCTCAGAGCAGCTTCTAACCTCTTGTTGACGACGTTCCAGTTGACGTTCTCGAAGAACGAATCTATGTATGGTGCTCTCTTAGGTCCACGGTCCGTATAATAGGCGTGCTCGTACACGTCCAGAACCAACAGCGGGATCGCGTTCAGGAACCCGTAGACGTTATGGGCGTCTAAACCATTATTGACGAGTCTTTTACCTGAAAGATCGTATGAAAGCACAGACCATCCTCTAAGCGCTATTCCGCACGCCTTGAAGTCTTCCTTCCACTTGTCGATCGATTCAAAATTCTCCGCTATCATCTGACCGAGCCTTGTTCCCGGCTGCGTTCCTGCGCCATCCTTAATATTTTCAAAGTAGAGCTCGTGAAGAACTACACCCATCCAGTTGAAGCTCTCTTCGACTTTTAATTCCCTATACTCGCTGTAGTTCTGGTTCGCTTTAGTCCGGTCAACCATCTCCAACTTCTCCCATATCTCGTTGGTCTTCGCTACGTAGCCTTTGTAGTGTGTCTCAAAATGATACTCGATTTGTTGGTCTGATATTCCTCTCAATCCTTTTGGTTTCAGATGGTCCTTAGGACTTACCTTCATAGTCACACCCCACTCATCCAAGAAGTTCGTCTTGACGATTTCCACTCTAATAAATACTTTGAAGATCTGGTGTAAGAACGGTTTTTCATCATATCCTACCGTTAGGCTTGGTTAGGCACTTCGCAGCGGGATTCTAACTCTTTCAGGTTCTGTTCACCGATCCTATCAGTGGATATTGTGACATGTCAGCTTCAAAGAGGGAGCAGCTAGTTGACTCTGAGACTCAAGAGAATGTCGTAGCTAGCTACCGTAACCTTGTCCTATAGGTTAGGAGTTTTCTGTCACGATGGTTCAAGTTGGTCAGTCAACGATACGTATCCCAGGAGATTTTCAAATGGATAGAGTTGTATGAACGCGTCCTAGAAGAGTTCTCTTTCCTTTATTTTCTGAATCAGCTTTGCTGGGACCCTTACCGGTTTAGTCACTTCTGCAGGTTCAATTTCTAAGCTCTTTGCCCTAACCGTCAGTCCGCATATACCGCTAGGCAGAAGTCTCGACCTAACACACTGGGCATACTTACACTTTGATATCTCACATTCATCATCTGCGAAGTTACACCAAGCTCTTTCGCCCTTGAAGCGTATTGAAAGTTGGGAGCACCTAAAGAACTCACATCTGGGGAAACATGGTTTCGGTTGGTATGACATTAAAGAATGCTCTCCAGAAAACTCGAAGCACGTCTAGGCATTCAGCGTTTGACCAACGAGGGGTGCCTTATCCTCATGAACCGCTATCTTTTATGTCTTTCCGTAGGGGGAGTGTACCGCTTTTTGACGTTGCTGACCTAGCCTTTTACCCGAGAAATCCGATAGACTAGACAAGATGCTTAAGGATATCTATCAAGCTGTTGCTTCTCACGATAACATCAGCAAGCATCTCTGCCGTATTGTCTTTTGGGTTGAAAGCTACTCTGAGTCCTGCGTCGTTGGGAATATCGTAGCAGTAGTCGCCTACAACCGCGCAAAGCCTCATATTGACGCCCAGGTTTCTAGCCACCTCTCTGATTACCTGACACTTATTCGATAATGAGACATTGATGGATACGTTCCCTGTTAATCTACCTTCTTCCACGACCAGTTCGTTGGCTACTCCAAAGTCTGCATCCAACTCTTCCACGATACGGTTGACAAGTAGAGACAATCCGGCGCTTACTACCGCGATCTTTACGCCTTTCTCCTTCAAAACGTTGAAGGTTTCTCCTACACCCTCAAAATATGAAATACGTTCAATTATCTCGGCTATTTCACACAGTTTCCTGCCACGCCACATCATCGCGTCGAGCTTAGCCCATTCGTCATAGGTGATCTCGCCTCGCCGGTACCTTAACGACGTCAACCGTCCGTATGTCCAGGTCCCAAGTCGTTCATGAAGGTACTGCCATACACTTGTGACTGTGGTTAGGGTTCCGTCGACATCAAAGACCACGAGTTCCAGAGGCCGAGGTCTTGTTAAACTCGGGGGCTCACGCAGAGACATGCAAGAGCAATAAGAGTGGGAGAGCTCTAGGTTTGAAGCTGGCTGAGCGGTTCTTTTCATGTTTTCACTTGGGCTGCTTCCGTCAGTCGCAAATGATTCCCTCGATGCATACTGCCGATCCAATCTTCCTAAGCCGCCCTAAGTTGGGTTGAAATTTCGCGAATTATCTGTGGCGCTGTCCACAATGAGAAAACCTTCGCGTAGTTGAGGCCTGCGGCTTTCTTTAAGGAAGCACGTTCGCCAGATGTCTTGTATCCTTCAATAAAAGATTCGGTCAACTCCCGCAGAGCTCCTGTCATCAATGTTCCATAGTGCCCTGTGTAAAAGAGGAATTCGGCTACGTCCCATGCCTTGTCGCCTTTCTTTCTGGCCTGCTCTAGATCCAAGACGTAAAGTGTGTCGCCGATTGACCAAACCAAGTTTTCAGGTTTTGAATCGCCTATTGTGACGTCTAAAGCGTGGACACTGGCCATGGTTCTCCCAACCTCGGAAGCTATTCTCACCTGTTTCGAATCGAGATGATCCCCGTCAAGGTAGGCTTCGAACACTTCACGAGCGGTTCTACCTTCCACGTATCGTTTGATCAAGAGCTTTTCTGGCACGCTTACATAGACTACAGACGGAATGAGAATCCCATTATCTGCGAGCAATGTGCCCATTCCATACTCATTTGACAAACGCGCTCCTCCAGAAACCGAGAAGAGCTTTGTACCTAGAGCGACAAGGTTTAACGTGAACCATTTGAA
>Ga0209725_1001825_pt1 | contig 11774 bp, 13 predicted proteins | sample I18A1metaG_FD_184145 | JGI IMG/M metagenome (GOLD analysis project Ga0209725, IMG submission 184145) | Lake sediment bacterial and archeal communities from Gulf of Boni, Indonesia to study Microbial Dark Matter (Phase II) - ​I18A1 metaG... | ecosystem: Environmental > Aquatic > Freshwater > Lake... | reverse complement strand
GCTAAAGAAGTGGCCGGTCAGATCGAGAGCAGTGGTGGCCGAGCTATTGCTCTTCACGCCGACGTCTCAATCGAAGCCGATGTCGCCCGCATGGTGGAACAGGTCTTGAGCCATTTTGGCAGGATAGACATACTCGTCAACAATGCAGGAGTGAACCTGCCGTATCGGAGGGTTGTGGATCTAACGGTTGAGGAGTGGAACTATGTCGTTGAAGTCAACCTGACAGGCCCATTCCTGTGCGCTCGCGCGGTATTGCCATCAATGATCTCCCAGCACTATGGCAAGATAATCAACATCGCCTCCATCGGTGGAAGGAAAGGTGCCGCTGGGAGGATCCCTTACCGACCCACCAAGGCGGCCATCATCAATTTTACTGAATGCCTCGCCGCCGAGGTGAAGGAGCATAACATTGACGTAAACGCCATTTGCCCTGGAGCGGTTGACACGGATATGCTCCGCGAGATTTCAGGAGGCAGACGTGGAGACGCTGACTCACCAGAGCAAATTGCAGCAGTAGCGGTATTCCTGGCTTGCGACGAGGGAAGAGGTGTCACCGGAACTGCAGTTGATGCCTTCGGTGACAGTAACCCGCTCTTTCGCACCCAGTCACGTGCGAAAGCTTAGTGTGGTATCGTCGGAAGGATGAGTGCTTTTTCGTCTATATGCTCCATTAGCGCGATCTTATCATTGGCTTTACCTTTTGGCTATCGGCGATCTTTTCAGTCATGTTGCTCTAGCTCCTGTCGAGGGGGATAACTGGAATTCAATCTCAGTCGCAGTAGTATTGTTGCTTTCCGCATTTTGGACAGATCTACGTGTCCAACGGCACAACTAGGCCGCATTCAGGGCAATGCTCCATCTGGCGCGCACTCAGGCTTTCTTTCTTCTTCCCAATGTTAATGAGTAGATCACCCAGACTACCACCCCGTAGACTATTCCGTTGAAAACTGCGATCGTCAAGGTCGTTGCTGGCACTCCGAGTACAGGGTATGCTGTTTCAGGGATGTTCAACACTCCATAGATGGTTCTGCCTGGAGGTATCCAAGCATTTCCCAAGCAGACGACCAATGCTCCGAAGAAGACAATTAGGAATACTAATGCGCCCTTCATCTTTTGCACCTGTTCAGCGCACGCTAACGCACTATTTCATCCTTATATTCAGACCCAAAGTTATAACTGTTACATGCACGGTGCCGCGCGGCAGAGCACGAGTCGTAACGCTTAAGCGAAGTGACGCCCAATTATGTCCGTTGTGGGCCCGTCGTCTAGAAGACTAGACATTGGAAAGGTCTGGACAATCTGGTTTGGACGTCGCCCTCACAGCTCTTGGCGAGGATACGGCGAAGGTCCCCGGTTCGAATCCGGGCGGGCCCATCAAACTCGAGTGAATGACGTTACTTTATCAGATCATTGATGGATAGTTTCAGTTGAGTTGCGATTGGCACCTGAGAGATCGAAGAAGATCAGACTTACGAGTCACGCTCATCAGAAGTTCGAGTTCTTGAGGAGGTACGGATTCGAGGTTTCTGAGGCCGCTGTGGAGGAAGCCGTTTTGAATCCGAGCCGTGTGGATAGAAGAGGCGACCAACTGTTAACTTTGAAGCCGATCGACCGGGAATATGCGATTAGAGTCGTCTACAAGTAGTCAATGATAATATAGTGGTAGCGACGTTCTATCCAGTGAAGAGGGAAAGGTTCAACGTATAGGCTTAGGTACGATGCGGAATCAGACATACTAATGATAATTGTCTCCGAGTCCGGGAAGCTCTCACATGCCGAGGAGATGGGAGACATAGTCATTCACCTAGGCCAGAGAGGTGAGCCCCTCTTCCTAGAGGTGCTTAACGCGAGCAGGAATGTTCCCCTAATGGTCCAAGCTCTGGCCAAGAAAGAAGTGGCAGCGTAACCCCTCAACAGGCTCGCGTCCCTCAACAGAGAACCATAGCTTGTTTCAACAATGAGCGAATAGCCCTTACTCCATCGATGTAGGCTAGGCTAACAGAAAGGATGCCACGTGCTCCATTGTCCTGTCTTTCTTCTCCGCTGTCTTTCACCTTGCGTTTTCAGGAGATTGCTTCTTCCGATGAGGCCTTAATGATTAGATCCTCTTCGAAGCTGTTTCTTCCTTCAATTTGTGGAACCAATAGTCTGCATTGGTTGTTCATTGACAATTAGTTGGAAGATGTCGGGTCGTGAATAGTGACCTATTGCATCGAAGTCGAATTTGGCGCGAACTATCTCTGCCAGATCCAGTTCTGCGAAGAGGGTTCCTTCTTGGTCATACAATGGGCCGGCCAGGTATTCTCCTGAGGGCGAAACGATTGCGCTTCCGCCGCGACAGATTAAGTCGGGTTGACTGTCCAGCTCGTTGATCAGCTCCAGGTCTTTTGGATACATGGCCTTCGTTACGAATTGGTTGCAGCCGAGGACAAAGCAGCGGCCTTCAAGGGCTATGTGGCGCAGCGTGGCTTGCCATCTTTCTCGTGCGTCGGCTGTTGGCGCCAGATAGATTTCGACTCCTTTGCCGTACATTGCTGTGCGGGCCAATGGCATGTAGTTCTCCCAGCAGATCAGGCCACCAATCTTACCCAGCTCTGTGTCGAGCACTGTCAGAGTGCTGCCGTCGCCTTCCCCCCAGATCAAACGTTCGGCAGCTGTAGGCTTGATCTTCCGATGTTTCCCGACGAGGCTTCCGTTCGGAGAGAAGTAGAGCAAGGTGCAGTACAGAGTTCCACGACTAGCTTCTGTGCCTCGTTCTATTACCCCGATGGCGAGATATGCGTTTGCCTCACGGGCAGCCGCGCCGAGAAGTTGCGTCGTGGGGCTCGGCACATCAACTGCATTGGCCCAGTATCGTTCCCAAACCCGTCGCCCTAGATCGGTTCGGTTTCCCACCACGTTACCAAATGTGAGTCCGCGTGGGTATGCTGGGATGAATGCTTCAGGGAAGAGGATGAGTTTCGCGCCTTGCCTCCCAATGTCGGCAACAAGATTGCGGGCTTTCTCGACGGTTGCCTCGCGATCAAACAGTACAGGGGCCGCCTGAACCACAGCCGCCTTGAATCTCACAAAGTCATCGCCCATAGCCAGACCACTCAATGCATATTCAGGTACAAGGGATGGATGTTATGTTTTCGACTGGGCTTTCTCGCAGGCTTTCCTTAGGTCTCCGTGCTCGCTTGAATCCACCATGAACCCGTAACCCTTTGCCTTCTCGCAAATCTCTTTGATGGCAGCCGTACGTTTCCTGTCGTACTCATCTCCTTCCACGTAGCTCACGAGCGTACACTTTGGGTCTCCTTTTGTGATTGTTTCAACCATGTCGACCCTGTGCTTTGGATTGAACGCTGCCCATAACGCATGGTGAAACTCGTCGCAGTAGATCCTGCCTAAAGCCGGTCCGTCGGGATACTTCTTCCACCATTCAGCGTACGGGCAAAAGCCCTCAGAGGAATATTCGGCCTTTATCTGAGGAAAATACCTGTGAGCGGCTGCGCAAATCTCCCGGAACGGCATATCGTGGACGCCTTGAGGCGGATCACTTCTCTGCGTCTCATATGTCAGCGGCAACCTTCGACTTTCAGCAACATTCCTCATTGTTTCGCCTCTATCCTTGGCGAAGTTCCTGATCGCCCTTCGAAGAGCATTCTCACCTTCTTCTCCAAGTGAGACGAACTCCCGTGCCATGTGATAGTATAGTTTGGTCCAGATCTGGGCCATTCTTACAAGCGGTTCCTCGATGTACGACTCCTTTTCTCTTATGGACATTCTAGCATCAAGAATCCAAATCGACTTCAAGCGCATATAAGCGTCTGCTCTGTCTGCGCCGGACGATCGTGCCGTATTGCAGGTGCGAGGCTTTGAAATCGCAGGATTGCTGCACCAGACAGCGGAATGTTTCACGAAATCTGATACGTGAAACACATGTCCGACCTGTTACAGTTGTTCTTCGAGGACCAGTTTATTGCCTGCAAGTGAGAAGACTATTGCTTGGTTCTGAGAAATGGCGGTCGCTGACGTTAGAAGAGCAAAGAAACCTAGACTGCCGAAGAAGAGACTCTTGAAGATGAGGAGAGTGTAAGAGGCGATCTGTCTAGGCTTGGATAGTCTGGTTCAAGAGTTGGCCATCGTGGACGTTTGAGGAAGAGCTGGGTAGATAACTCCCTGTTGTGTCAGCGAGGAAGTTCTTCTATGGGAACAAAGTCGATGTCGTAGCCGAAGTGTCTTGGACCGAATAGGCGAGTGCCCTTCTCTGTTCGCCAAAGCCTATCTGCCTTGAATCCTAAGACTGCAATCTCTCTGCCGGTCTGCGCTTTGAGATCTGGAACCCATGCGGAGAGTCCTTCGCCGGTAGAGGCGTCGATAACGCATATTGAGTCTGGGCATGTTGCGTAAGGCTTTCCGTCGATCCAAGTGACCAAGTACTCGTTCTTGTACCAGATGCCCAGACGATGTTCCTGAAAGTCATGTGAGCCCTGGATACTCAGGTCGCCCCACATGAACCCCCCTTCCTCCTTTCTTGTCCATGAGCTGATCTTTCCGCCAAAGAGCTGGATGCAGTCGAGTTCGGATTTGAGGATGGATTCCACCGGGTTCAGCCCCTTCTCCTTACTGGTTCTTACCAAGGATCCAAGTCTGATGCAGCGGGATATCGAGTTGCGAACGACTCCTTGTTTGTAGTTGGCTGCGGTGTTTGGGGCTCTTGCTACGCTGACCATGCCGCCCGATATGACGGCCATGTACCTTGCTATGTCTTCGCCGCGATAGTCATCTGCCGCCTTCTTCACGATCATGATGTCGCCTATTGTGTTCGTCATTGCCATGGGTGAGATTGGTATGCCTGCGACGTGAGTTGTGGAAAGTGACATCTCTGGCTTGGCTCTTCCACAAGCGTCCGCGTCGACTGCAGGCTTTCCTTCGATGGTCGCGAGGTACATTGGCAGAATGGTGTTCCCGGGACCTATCTCGCTCGGCACATAGCTGTGAAAGCGTTGGCCGATCACCGCTTCCAGTTCTGCTCTTGCTTTTTGACCAGTCTTCGTCTGGATGTCGACCAGATCATGCTTCTCCGTAGCTGCCAAGTACGGCTGGAGCTTCTTCTTGATCTCCTCTCCTACGCCTCCTCCCACTCCGGCGATTATGCAGAGATACGCATCGTCAGGGATCTCCATTGGATCTGCCAGTGTGAATTGCTTTCCTGAATCATAGACTGTGTTGATCAGTCTTTGGCCCAGTTGCTCGCTTCCTCCCCCTCCACATCCAAGTATGGCAGCACCAACAAGAAGGTCAGCCATATCCTGCTTAGTCAGAGTCCTCACTCACATCTATCCTCCAACAGGGCTCAGGCTATGAACCCCTTTACATCTATCTGACTTGTTTGATTGCAGATAGAAGGGTTGCTCACCTTGATCTCGCAAACAGCTCCGGAAGGATATTTAACATTTCACCTAGGATTCTGGCTTGCCATTCAGCCGGTCTTGGCGTGAAAACTCTATTCAAGTGACTGGGCTAAGGCCTAAAGCCCGAATACAGGGGTATGGACTAGGCGAAGAATGTTGGAAGTACTTGAGGCGATAAGAACAAGGAGAAGCATAAGGAGCTTCAGATCTGATCCTATCCCGGATGAAGACATGGTCAAGATACTTGAGGCTGCGCGACTGGCGCCTTCAGCGGGAAACAAACAGCCTTGGACATTCATCTATGTGCGTGGCCCAGGAGTCATGCGGATGCTGAGGAATTGTTCTCCTGGATTCTATGGGGATGCTGCAGCCGCCGTAGTGATAGGGATCGATAAGAGTGACGAGAGAAGGGGGATTCTCGATGCGTGTTTTGCTGCTGAGAACATGCTTCTGGCGGCTCATGCGCTTGGATTAGGCGGCTGCCCCATCGTCTCGTTCAACAGAGAGGCTGTGAAGAAGATCGTGAACGCTTCTTCCAGCTGGGAGCCGATACTGGTCGTGTCTCTGGGGCATCCAGACAAGGTGCCTGATCCGCCCTCAAAGAAGGCCCTATCAGAAATCGTTTGCATAGACTTCTTTGGAAAGCGTTGGGAGAAGCTGGAGGCGTCTTGAATGGCAGAGAAAGGGGAGGACCAGTTCTTCGACGTTCTTCTGCGAACGCTCAACTACTCTATTGAGTTCGTCGACGATCCAAGCTACGCCTCTCTACGGTTCATGGACCTCTTCAGCAGCCTGCTGGAACTTCAGCCCTTCATAGGGGAATTCTCAAGAAAGGAATTCTATGGCAGGGTCAGAGACAAGATCAAGGACCGACAACTGATCAGGGATCCGGCGACTCGGCCCAAGCTTCAGACGGAAATCCTTCAGATGTTCATAGACGAGTGGAGAGCAGATACGATAAGAAAGTAGGCTGTGGCGGCCCACATCTGCGCCGGATTAGTACGAACGAGTGCCATGTCTAGCGCAAGGCTTAAAGCCACAAGGTCCGGAAGACCTACCGTTTTGGAGGAATTAAGTTATGAAAATCGATTTAGTGAAGCTGCTGTTGGCTATGACCATTGTCACAGTTCTTCTGACACCGGCAATGACTACTCCCGTAATGGCTCAACCGAGATATGGCGGTACATTTGTTTGGGGTATGGGCAGTGATCCAGCTCTTCCAGGCCTTCTTGGAGCAGGTTCAGGAACGTTCCTGTTCCAGCAGGTTGGCCATCAATTCTTCAACACCCTTGTCGCCAACGATTTTGTGACAGGAGCATGGAAACCTGAGCTTGCCGAGAAATGGGAGGTTTCTTCAGATGGTATGACTCTGAAGTTCAGCCTGATCAAGAACGCGACGTGGCATGATGGGAAACCGTTCACTTCAGCTGACGTGAAGTATAGCTACGAGAAAGTGAACCCTGTCTACAACGGTTTCGCTGCAATGTTCCTGAAAGCTGTACAGTCCATAGAGACACCTGATGCCTACACAGTAGTCATCAACATGAAGACTCCTTGGCCAGCAATGTTCTCTCCAATCCAAGGATTCGGTGGAGTTGGATGGAGCATTGTTCCAAAGCACCTCTATGATGGCACCGATCTAGCCACGAACAAGTACAACAATGAACCTGTCGGCACAGGTCCCTGGAAGTACAAGGAATGGGTGAGAGGAGACCACATAACACTAGTGAAGAACGAGAAGTACTGGAAGAAAGGCATACCATACCTCGACCAAATGATCTTCAAAATAATCCCCAGCACCTCTGGCAGAGCACTGGCCTTCGAGAAAGGAGAAGTAGACCTACTGTGGGCGATGACACTGAGCTACGCAGACGGTGTGAGGCTTGAAGCTGACATCAAGGCCGGGAAACTGCCAGGCAAGAAGGTCTGGCTCTACCCCAGTCAATCAGGCTCATGCGACGTGCTAATCTTCAACCTACAACCCAACGGGCCCAAGTTCTTCAAGGATCTTAAGGTGAGAAAAGCTATTGCTAGCGCAGTTGATCCGAAGAAGATAAGCGAACTTGTGTACTTCGGCACGGCAATTCCACAGCCTGGCCCTGTCTCGCCAGCCCCCGCATGCAAATGGTACCAAGACCCCGACGCAAAGCAACCAGGATTTGATCTTGCACTGGCGAACAAACTCTTGGATGAGGCTGGATACCCAAAGGGACCGGACGGGACCCGGTTCAAGTTCAGGATAACAGTCGACCCAGTGGGCTACCCGACACATGTGAAGGCAGGCGAAGTCATGAGAGACACTCTCAAGGAAGTAGGAATCGACCTTAGCATTGTCTCGTTGGACACTCCAGCGTGGCATGACGCAGTCTTCAAACGTTGGGACTTTGACACGTTCGTCTTCCCAATGTCCACCGGCCCCGACCCACTGCTCATCATACGATACTACACTGGAAAAGGCATAGAACCTGTTTCGTGGTCCAATGCGGGCGGATACAACAACTCAAAAGTCAACGAGCTGTTCTACGCGTCTGAGATTGAAATGAACAGGGCGAAACGGGCTGATCTGGTCAAACAGGCGACGAGGCTTCTGGTTGAGGATCAGGCAGCCGTTTGGCTGGTTACACGCCAGTACGTCAACGCCTTGAATCTCGATTTCTCAGACGAATTCCAGGCAGGAGCATTCGAGTACACGGGAGGAGTCTGCTTCGAAAGAACTGAACGTGTCTACTGGCTTAAGGCACCTGCTCCCGTAACGACGACCCCCACCGTAAGGACGACGACAACACCTGCACCACAACCTGGAATCGGAACAGAGACAATAGGCCTGATCGTCTTAGTGGTCATCATAGTCACAGGCGCAGCTTACTGGATGAAGAGACCAAAGCCCCAAACCAAGTAACTCCCCTCTTTTCTTTTTCTTCTTTCTTAAGGTTGCCACTGAAGGCTCTCGAAGACAGCAATCTCTACAAGAAGAAAGGTCTGCTCAAGCCTATCGATAATGTCTGCGTCGAGGTCGGTTCAGATTCCTAGCTGGTGACTGAGATCAATGAGTGTAGGTTCGATGTACTTCCCTGTGTCTTCGACCTGTTTTCCGTCGAGCCAAATAGACGGGGCATGCATCACACCGTCAGTGTGCCCCTTCGCAGGTCGTCCTCTGTAGCTTCCAATACCCATCTCGATTCCGCCGAATAGCCTCTCATCTTCGAGAATTCTGCCGCTGATCTTCTTGACGCCTGGATTGAAGCCATATGATATGTGCACGAGGTCGAACATGTGAGGATCGTCGAGGCTTCGCAGCCATCTCTCAAACATCATTGCTTGAGATTCCCCTTCGATCTTGATTATACGACTGTCCTTCACGGTTAGCTTGACAGGCTCTCGTAGGATGTTGACCTCGTCAGGTGGCCAAATGCAACCGTCAAACACGACCACGCCGTTGGCAGAGCCCCAGACAGGAGCGAAACTCGCTTGCCCGCCCATCGTCGCCCATTGGATCGAAGGTTCTTTGATAATTCTGCCACTGTGACGAACCATCTCCTTGTCAACAGTTACTTGAAGGTCTGTCCCTGCAGGCGAGGTGACTCGGAACTTGGTTGCGTTTCTCGTGAGCTCGACCAATCGTTCGCCGAGTTGGACCATCTTCACGTAGTCTACTCTTGAGATGCATCTCACCATCATGTCCACATCCATCCCTGTCAAGATTATGTACCTTACACTTCCTCTGTTGACCGCATCCCAGAATGCTTTCGTGTAGAGGATGTATGAGTTGGCGTACTCTATGATCACGTCAGCTACACCCATCGCAGCTGACAATGGTTTCGGCGGCTCAAGGCCCGGCCGCCAGCGAGTTTCGTATCTAATGAGAACTGGTTCTGCTCCAAGGCCATAGGCAGCTTCAGCCGTAGCCTCCATCACTCTCAAGTCATTGCTGGTATCTCCGTATATGAGAACGCTCTCACCATTCTTCACACCCAATACATCCCTGGTTAGTTTGAGAGCACCCTGTTTCAACTCAAGATTCATGTATTCATTAAAGGACATACGCGCTCAATCTGATTGGGGCGCCAGTATTCTTAAAAGGCTTTACACTCTCAATGTGGACAAGCGTATGATGAGTCTACCACAACTGAAAAAAGGAACCTAGGTGAAACGAAAAGGGGAAATCTGAGGGAACGCTTCTGACACCGCTTCTGGAGTTAGCTGATCTCAACACGCATTTCCATACCTCAAGAGGCATAGTAAGGGCTGTTGACGGGGTCCACCTCTCGATCCAGAAGGGGGAGGCAGTGGGACTGGTCGGGGAATCAGGCTGCGGCAAAACGATGACTGCATTCTCTATCATGAGACTCGTTCCACCACCAGGAAAGATAGTCCGTGGAGACATCTGGCTCGCGGATGAGGAGGGAAGAATCGATCTCACCAAGGTGTCTGAGGAAGAGATGATGAAGGTCAGAGGCGAGAAGGTTTCGATGGTATTTCAAGATCCTATGACCTATCTCAACCCCGTCATGAAGATCAGCGACCAAATAGCTGAAGCCATCGTCCTACACCAACAAGTATCGCGTAGCGAGGCGAGGACAAGAGCGATCGAACTCCTAGAAAAAGTTCGCATACCGATTCCTTCAACTGTAGCACAGTACTACCCACATGAACTAAGCGGAGGAATGAGGCAGAGAGCGCTCATCGCGATGGCAATATCCTGCAATCCGAACCTATTGATCGCTGACGAGCCTACGACGGCATTGGATGTCACCGTGCAGGCTCAGGTTTTGGAACTGATAAAGCAACTCAAGCATGAAATGCGAATGGCATTGATGCTCATCACGCATGATCTAGGGATTGTAGCCGATATTTGCGACAAGGTGTGCGTGATGTATGCAGGGCGAATCGTGGAAGAAGGAAATGTCTATGACATTTACAGAGAACCAGCACATCCATACACGACGGGACTCCTAAAATCAACTCTCAGCATAGACGAGTTCAAAGAGACGCTTGTAACGATAGAAGGAACCGTTCCCGACCTCACTAACCTACCGTCGGGATGTAGGTTCCGCCCGCGATGCCTGCAAGTATCTTCACGATGTCAAGAGGCTCATCCTCCCATGATCGAAGTGAAGAAAGGACACAAAGTCTCCTGTTGGCTATATGCGTGAACCGGAAATGAGCAACGAACCACTCGTCAGAGTGCAGAATCTCATAAAACACTTTCCAGTCAAGAAGAGCCTGTTAACGCGAAAGACACAGTTCATCAGGGCTGTTGATGATGTGAGTCTCGAAATCCAGAAAGGAGAGAATGTTGCTCTGGTTGGCGAGAGTGGATGCGGAAAGACCACGACCGCCCGTCTGATCCTTAGAGTCCTAGAGCCGACCTCTGGTTCTGTTGCCTTTGCTGGGAAGAATCTCTTCAGTCTCACCGATGAGGAAATGAGGCCTATTCGAACGCAAATGCAACTCGTTTTTCAAGATCCTTATGCGTCACTCAACCCAAGGAAAACCATCAGACAGATTCTCAGCAAACCATTCGTGCTGCACGCGAATCTTCCGAAAGAGGAGATAGAGAACAAAGTCCTGCACCTCTTGGAGATCGTTGGCCTGAGCCCTCCTGAACTCTTTGTGGACAGGCATCCTCATGAGTTCAGTGGGGGCCAGAGACAACGCATCTGCATCGCGCGAGCAATAACCCTGAATCCACCTTTCGTGATTGCAGATGAGCCTGTCTCAGCACTCGACGTGTCTGTGAGGGCGCAGATCCTGAATCTACTGAAAGACCTTCAGCAGAGACTGGGAATCACATACCTGTTCATTACACATGATCTCGCGGTTGTCAGATCAGTGAGCAATAGGGTTGCAGTGATGTATGTAGGACGTGTAGTCGAAGTCGGCGAAGTCTCCGATCTATTCAAGAGCCCACTCCATCCGTATACAGAGGCCCTGCTCTCGGCCACACCGATCCCAGACCCTGAGCGAAGTAGATCAAGAGAACGGATCATTTTGCGCGGTGATGTGCCTTCTCCCATCGACCCCCCTCCAGGATGCCGGTTCAACACTAGGTGTCCGCATACCATGGAGAAGTGCAAGCAATTGGAGCCTCAGCTAGCCGCTGTCAATGGCGGGCTTGTTGCTTGCCATCTCAGAACTTGAACTTCCAGCTTTCAACGAAGGCCAATGGTTCGAGAAGCCCTTTGTCGCGTATTTGCCAGTTGTCGTTTACAGATTCCCAAGGGATATTGCAGAAGTCAAAGACATTTCGGACAAGCTGGGCTAACGCATTGAAAGTGTACCCAGATGATGAATCGCGAAAGAGACAGGCAGAAGCTACGCAGATGGTGCGTCAGGAAGCTTATGGAAGACTGGACCCTGAGACGAGTCTCAGAG
>Ga0209725_1001822_pt1 | contig 11780 bp, 8 predicted proteins | sample I18A1metaG_FD_184145 | JGI IMG/M metagenome (GOLD analysis project Ga0209725, IMG submission 184145) | Lake sediment bacterial and archeal communities from Gulf of Boni, Indonesia to study Microbial Dark Matter (Phase II) - ​I18A1 metaG... | ecosystem: Environmental > Aquatic > Freshwater > Lake... | reverse complement strand
CATAGAATCTTGGTACCAAAGCCATTTCCGCCGAGGAATTGCGAGGCGAGTTCTTCGGGAAGCGGCAGCGTTGAAAGCCTGCCACTAGAAAGGTCGACCCGTAGGTAGCGACCCGCGTAGCCGCCGAACCGGAACTCCAATCGGCTATCCTCCGTTTTGATGCTATGAAATCGAACTCAACCTGCTTCTTCGAGTTCAAACGTGGGGAACCGCAGGTAGGCGTTGCTCGCGCATTTTTGGGTTTTGGTGAATGGCTCGTCCTGACTTGCTGGCTTCCGCACAGCCCGCCTCCCAGTTAACCTGAAATGCTGTAGCTGAGTCACCCAGAGGCATGAGCCCTGATCTAGTTATACGGAAAGCTCGATTGCGATCAGGAAGAGTCTGCGAAATAGCGATCAGCGGAGGCCGAATTGAAGAGATCGCAGATAGGGTTGCAGGTTCTTCGCGACGTGAGATCGATGCCCAGGGCAAGCTGGTCACCGAGCCTTTTGTCATTGCCCACCTTCACTTGGATAAGGTCATGACTGGTTCGCTGGCGGAAGAGGCAGTTCTACGCGAGTACCACGAGTCCTCGATGGCCGGTGCGATGGGCGCGATTGAGATTGCCTCGAAAGTGAAAGCGCATTACGTTGAGTCTGAGATAGTGGATCGCGTTCGAAAGGTCCTCACCGACGCCGAGTACTACGGCGTCAGTCACATCAGAGCCTTTGCGGACGTGGATACGAAGGCCATGCTTACCGGCGTTCGTGCTCTTCTGAAGATAAGAGAGGAATTCAAGGATCGTATTGGCATCCAGGTCGTGGCCTTTCCGCAGGATGGAATCATAAGAGAACCTGGCACCGAGGAACTCCTTTACAAGTCTATGGAGCTCGGTGCAGATGTCGTCGGTGGGATCCCATGGATAGAATATACGGATGAGGACTCGAAGAAACACGTTGACATCGCGTTCGAGGTCGCGAAGAAGTACAACGCAGACATCTCCATGCTCACTGACGACGCGGGAGATCAGGAGCTTCGAACGACAGAATACCTTGTGACTTCCGCTATCCGGAATGCATGGATCGGGAGAGTGACCGCATGCCACGCAAGAGCCACAGCACTATACAATGAAGTGTATCATAGGAAGCTCTGTTCACTTCTTAGAAAGGCGGATGCAGGTGTAGTCTCCGATCCTCATACAGGACCCTTACATGTTAGAGTGAAAGATCTCTTGGATGCTGGAGTCACAGTTGCGCTAGGCCAAGATGATGTCTACGACGCCTACTATACTTACGGCAGATGCAATATGCTCGAGGTGGCTTTCCTCGCGTCGCATCTGCTTTGGATGATGACCCCCAACGACCGAGAACTGCTCTACGACATGATAACGATCAACCCAGCCAAGATAATGAGGATCAAAGGTCATAGATTGACGGTCGGAAATTCGGCGAATCTAGTCGTCCTTGACACGGGAGACCTCAGAGAAGCCCTCGCGTATCATTCCGAGCCTCGCTACGTAATCAGAAACGGATCCATATGCTGTGAGACAATTCTTCAGAGAACGCCGCATCGCTGATAATCTTGATTCTGAACAACTATCCTTTGACGCTACTCTGCATCTCTATGACTGGGCCATTCCGTTGTAGATCGGGCATGTCGGATCGGAAGCCAAGTAGTCACCCTCGTAGGCGGCTGCCTTGGCTCTGCAACCGCCACAGATGATCCTGTATCTGCAATCCCCACATTTTCCTTTGAGACGTGTCCGATCTCTCAGGGCTTGGAATGTAGGACTATTCCAGATTTGCTCGAATGATTGTGTCTTCAGGTTTCCAGCAACGGGATACTCCGGCATGAACATACAAGGTGTGACATCGCCGTTAGGCTGGATATTGCAGTATATTCTACCGGCAGGGCAGCCCCCGAGGTAGGGCGCGAACTTCCTGTATACGTTTTGTCGGCCTGCGCAGTCGAAGAATGTGCTGACGGTGAACCTTTCAAAGGATAAGGCGCTCTCAGGATGATTCGAAGCGGAGTCCGCATCTCCGCCTGAAGAGTAGACAACGAATTGCGGAAGCTCAGCGAATACCTCGACCCCGTTCTTCAAGGACTCCTGTTTGACCATCGCCATTAGGTCGAGGAGCTGACGACTAGAAAGCCGAAGTCCCTGAATGTCTCGTCCTCTTCCGGCGGGGATGAGGTCAAAGAAGACAACCCTGTTCGCTCCGTGTCTCCTCGCAAGGGAGATGATTTCATTCCTATCTTCGAAGTTCAGGGCGGTAGCAGTGGTGGCGACTGTTGTGAAGATGCCGGCTTCTGAGCAGATCTCCAGAGCCTCGATAGTCTTGTTGAACGCGCCCTCTAGGCCTCGAAACCTGTCGTGAGATTGTGCGTTGACAGAGTCTAGACTCAGCTCCACAGAATTCACGCCGGATCGTCTGAGAGACTCTACAAGATCTCTGTCCATCAAGACTCCGTTCGAGTCGATAGAGACCGCAATCTCGTACGCTCGGATTCGGTCAATGAGCCTGTCAAGGTTGGGGTTGGTCAAAGGCTCTCCACCTGAGAGTACAATCATCGACACTCCTGCCCGCGCCAACTGGTCAACAATGCTCAGCTGCTGGTCAATGGTCAGCTCGTCGGACGAAGGTCGACTCGCGTCTTGGTAGCAGTGCATGCACCGAAGGTTACAGCCGTACGATAGGCTCCAGACAACACTAACCGGCGCCTTGAGCGTTTGAGGAATTCCTACGCCGTATTCAGAAATGCTCCTCAGTAGATTCCAAAACGCCCGCCGCCCAGGTCCTTCCTGAAGTGTGTGCGTCACCTGGACCGGATCGAATCCGTTGAGGCGCGCAATCCAACACAGGATCTTCTGGGCGAAAGAATCAGGAAGAAGTTTTGAATCCTCATTGGAGTCGGTCAGCGGCAAGATCATCTTGAGCAGCACAGAGACCATAGCGTCTCTCGTTCGGCTGGTCAGTGGAATTGAGACGTTTCTGCGCGACCTTCTCATCAGAGGGCACAATTTCCTGAAAGGCTAGAAATTCACTACTTAACCTCTCTCATGCGACATCTTCGCGGGGCGCTACAGTCTCGAAGATATGGTTGGCGCCGGTCTGGTCTCGACCGGCCAAAGAACAAGCTTCCCTTGCCGAAGGCACAAGACCTAGTTGATATAGCGGTATTCAGCTATCTCCCCCTGACTCGAAGATGGAGTATAGAGAAGCGCCCGGGCCATCTCCTCGTCTCGTCGGTATGTTTGGCTGGATAGTTGTGGCGCTAGTATTCGTCGGAGTTATCGTATATGGCCTCTCCGTATACTTGGACTGGATAGTTCTTCAATCCATGTATGCTTCCAAAGCTGGCCTCGATTGGTTCGCGATAAACTTCTACCACAATAACACGTTCATCGTAGCTGGCGTTCTAGCGTTCATCTTTGTCAATCCGATTCCAAGAAGAAGTCACCTGTTCGAGGCTTTGTCATCCCTCGGAGGCGCGTTCGCACGCATCAGAGGGGAAGAACAGATCATCTCACTTGGCCCGGGCAGGATCGTCTGGTTGATTTGGCAGATACTGAAGGGGGGAATCGCTTTCTGGATAATTGCAACCGCAAACGGGATTCCAGGCTTTGGCAACCTAACGATCGTCATCACGATGCTGCAAAGCGGTTTAGGCGACTGGGGGCAAGTCCTCAGGATCTTCCAGCTTCCCCTCGTTCCAGTTTCGGGGACCGAGCTTGTCGGATTGATTCCAACGATGGAGGTTCAGTACCGCCTAATCTATGATATCGTTGGTGCATTCGTCTTTGTGGCTGTCATTAGGCTCATTCTGATGTTGGTCCGTGATTTTGCTCGCCTCAAGACGAACGCTTGGATGAGGGACCTCTTTCTCATCTTGGCTCTCGTCGTCCTGATGGTGATCGTCGGGGCGCCTTACTGGGTGATGAACATTGCTACGCCAAACAACTACTTGATTGCGGTGATCGTCTTTGTCAGTTTCATCGTAATCGCGTTTTCGTTTCAGCTCGGATTGATTCGTCGAACAATTAGCATGGCCCGCCGAAAGCGGTGGTTGGTCTATCTGATGGCCTTGTTCCTGTTCGCGATTCTGGTTGTGAACTTGGGATTCGTAGTGGGTTACTCTCTCAACTGGAACAACAACTGGACCGACTACGAGTGGAAGCCGATGACCCGCAAGGAGATCGAAGTCACCCGATGGGCCGCAGGACTGGAGAACGTGGCAACAGAGCCTCTCGTGAGTCTTCCTGCGGGAAACACTACCATGATACTCTCACTGGTGAGGCAGTGGGATCACGATGCATCCTATACGAAGATGAAGAATCAGATAGGCGTGAACTGGATGCAGCTGAGCGACTCTCACATAATCTACCTCAACGGCCGCGAATACTGGGCCGCTCCTACGACAATAAACTATCCGACCGAGGACTGGATTAGTCGTCACCTGATCTACACTCACGCAGCCAAGATAATCGTGATCGACAGCCACACAGGCGAGTACGTTGAGGTTCCGGAGGCATTCGGTGTCAAAACCGAACCGTCGATCTACTACGGCGAAAGACTAACCGATGACGTCTACGTTAACGTTAGAGGGTTCGAGGAGATCGGAAACGCCTCCTACACGGGAGAACCCGACTACGTTCTCTCGGGCTGGCAGAGGATGTTGTGGTTCCTCGTCAGGGAAGGCCAGGTCGGCTTCGCTTTCAGCCCTCCTCAGGATGATATCATGATTCTACACAACCGAGACGTTCACCAGAGAATCGAAGACTTTCTGATCAGCGGACTGACTACAGACCGTGCAAGCTATCTCGTATCAGACGGGCAGCGCATCTACTACCTTGTTCAAATCTACACGAACTATCCAATTCACTCCGGGTTCTCCTCCAGCAACTACCTCCGGTTCTTCGGAGTCGTTCTCGTGGACATTGAGGACGGGCGCATGTACCCCTATATTATCGCCAAGCCAGACGGTTTCCTTGTAGATTTCTACAGGGACTACTACGCGTCTTGGAAAGCTCCGCCGGAATGGCTTGTGGAACAACTACGCTATCCTGAAGACCTTCTTGGAACTCACGACAACCCCGGCCAACTCGATGTCGATTTCCGGTTCCACGTGAGCGATCCGTTCGTCTGGAGATCTGGGTCAGATTTCTACGAGCGGCCGGAGGCTACAGAAGTGCTCTATATCCTGGTGACTTCTGGAAACCGAGCTGATTTCGTGGGAATTCAGCTGGTAGAATACCAGGCATCGCCCGGCAGGAACTTAGCGGGAATGTACCTAGCGTATGGTAGTGATCAGGTAGGAAAGATAAACCTCTACAGGATATCCAACTCGACAACCCAACTCATAGGGCCGTCTGCGGCTTTGCAGGCACTTGAGACCGAGGAGTACGTACGTCAACAGCTTACTCTGTTACCAAACTACAGATTGGGAAACATCCTGTTGTACCTGATTGGTAATCGTCTTTACTACTTTATTCCCGTGTACGTCAATACGGAAGTTCAGAATGCAGTCATCACGAAGATGGCGTTTGTCACGGCTGTCGACGCCATGACCGGGGCCAAAGTGGCGGTCGGGGCGGACTCATATGAAGCATACTATGCGATTTCTGGAGGGGTTCCCACCAGGCTCGGGTATGCTGAGCGTGAGAAGAAGCTCCAATCCCTATTCACCGACAGGGGGTACTCCCTAGTCAGCCCCGCCGCCATCAGCGCGAATGTTGAGATCGGAGTGAGTAATTCCACATACCTTGATGAAACGGAGTGGGCCGCCGTAAGTGCTACCGTCAACCGTTTCATCTCGGATTACTCCGATAAGTACCAAGTGAGCGAGGTATACTATTGGATCGCGGCGGACGGTAGCCTTAATTTTGGGATACTTGTCTCAGTTGGCGGAGTCGTCAAACTCTACTACATCACGGTGCAGATCAGTTAGGTGTCGTCATTGGCCGCCACTCAGGAAGAGTTTGATTTGTGGCTGACGAGCAAGTACTCAAGCCCTTTCTGGGTTGGGCGTCATAGATTCGAAAAGAGCATAACCGGCGAGATCCGAGTCGACAACGGGCTGTTCAAAAGAGAAGAGGCGATCGTTCTCTTCCGAATGCTACGATCACGCGACCCGTTCACTCGGCTCAACGCGAACTTCGTAATCTGGGAAAGAAACAGAAGCCTACTCGTGCTCTTGCTTATTGTGACACTAATACTGCTCGCGCTAGTTGTGATCAGAATCAGAAGATAGCTCCAAACCGTCACGCCAACTGTTCCAATCCGATTGATTCAGGAGCTCGACAAGACCGGAGCACACGAGGAGTCCTTACTCGGCCTTGAAATGTTTCTCATTTTCGAACGGTGCCTAGATCCTTGGGACGAGTATGCCTGTCCGAACCACTCTTGAAGCGCTCTTCCTCGAAGACGTTTCCGCGCTCATTGTACGAAAATGCCTCCCAGTACCCGTCCTTATAGTCCTTCAGGAACTCAATTTTGGTGAGCCATTTGGCGCTCTTCCATGCATAAAGGTGAGGAATGAAGGGTCGGGCAGGGAATCCTTGTTCCTTTGAAATCGGATCGCCGTTCATCTTTATTGCGATCACGGAATCCTCGACCATGGCATCTTCTAGAGGTACGGGCGCAGTGTATCCGTCGGCGGAATGAAACATCACCCACCTTGCTTCAGGTCTGATCCCGGCAAGTCTCGCCAGTTCGCGGAAAGCCACTCCCTCCCAAACTACATCCTTGATTGACCATGCTGTTACACAGTGAACGTCTCTAGTCAACTTCACTTTGGGCAAACGTTGGAGTCCATCGAAAGAAAGACTCAGCTCTTTTTGGACGAGTCCGGTGACGGACAGGCGCCAAGTTTCGAGCTTGATCTCTGGCACTCCCAGAACTGAGTAGATTGCCCACTGTTTCGCGTAGAACTGCCCCGGGGGCATTGGAGTCTGGACGGCCACCAATCATTCAACCCTGAACGATCTATTTCGCCTCTTCGGTAGCGAGTGTGTTCCGCCGCTACGGCCCGCAGACGGGGCAATCCACTTCTGCCCAGTCTCTCGGACAGTCGTGACCGCATTCTGGGCAACATACGCAATCTTCCAGAACGTTGCCGCATACTTCGCAGCGCTTTGTCATGACGAACTCTCCTACGTGAGGCGCCGTCCGCAAACGCGCCAAGCCGGCTACAAAGACATTTCGGCTCTCAACTTGAACGCGCTTCGACACGCGCTTTGGCGAGCGCAGAGGTTTTGACTCTGAAACTTCAATAGGATAGGGATCCCATCGGAGCTTCTCAACATGAAAGCTATCCCGCAATTGACTGTGGAAGGCGAGGTTCTACCAGAATCTTGGGAGAAGAGTCTCCTCTTACTCCGTGAACGGGGAATCAAGTCGCGCAAAGAGTCCTACACAAACAAGAGCGGCGTCGACGAGATCCTCGAAGCATCTATGAAAATAATTGTAAACGCGCCTTTCAAAGAACCCAGAATCCACGTTGGCTGCGAAGGCCTCATGAGCCTATCAGACTACGTCGATGAAGTACTTCAAGGAACGAAAGATGCCTGGATCGGCCGCGGATGGGACTACACCTACCATCAGCGCCTATTCGAATACGAGCAGGCAGCGGAGAGGACCGATCAAGTCGATCGAATCATCGAGAAGCTGAAACAGACATCTTTCACTAACAGGGCTCAAGCCACAACTTGGATGCCATGGAGAGACTACAAGGTAGCGGGACCGCCCTGCCTTCAACGAATCTGGTGCAAGATCATCGACGATGAATGGCTCGAGATGCATACCAGTTGGAGAAGCAGGGACGCCTACAACGCCGCATTCATGAACATGTACGCCATGACAGCACTTCAGAAACTGATCTCGGACGAGGTCGGAGTCAAGGCGGGCAGATACGTAGACGACAGCGACAGCTACCACGTATATGACAGGAACTTCAAAAACCTCGAACAGTTCGCCTCCGCAGTAGAAGCCTCAAAGAAAAGCGGCAGGTTATCATGGATACCTAGTACATCGTTGAAGATCTTCTCGAGAAGCAAGTAACGCTTCCGTTTAATCATGGACTTCTGCCTAGGATAGGTCTTTATCCCGTCTCGCACATGTTGGAAGCGCCTCGTGGCCAGAAACAATTTCGTTTGGATGCGTGCGGATCTCGAAAAGGAGTCTTGGAGAGTGGGTCGGTGGCGCGCGAACTCTGTGTTGCACATGTCAGCACGCTTACTCCGAGAGCCTGCGGCATCGCGACGTTCACGCGTGACCTAGCCCTCGCGCTCGAGCATCGCGGACTGGTCGCAAGGAATGTGTTTGTCGCGGTTGAGGAAGACGGGGTCTCACGAGAATACGACTCCAGACCTCTATGCATAGTCTGGCAGAATGACGAGCCCTCGTACCTAGAGGCAGCGCGCCTCCTGAATCAGTCCGACGTGGATGTGGTACATCTGGAGCATGAGTATGGGATCTATGGGGGAGATTGGGGCGACTATGTCCTTAGTTTCGCGACCGAGCTACGCAAACCGTTGGTCGTCACCTTTCACACCGTTATGCGAAACCCGCCGGAGAAAGCCATGGAGGTCCTCGACCAGCTAGCGAAATTGGCGGGTGCAGTTATTGCGACTGTACCCCCGGCGAGGGATCTACTGAACGAAATCTACCATGTGCCGAAGAACAAGACTCTGGTAATTCCACATGGGAGCCCAGAGTCCCGCACTGGACAGAACAAGGCGGCGAAGGCAGTTCTCGGGCTTCAGGGTAGGATCACTGTCATGACGCTAGGGCTGATCAATCCTGGAAAAGGTATCGAGTATGGGATTCAAGCGATTCACCGTATCGGAACAAAGTACCCTAACATCCTCTACCTAATAGTCGGTCAAACTCACCCCGTCGTGCGAAAACATCAAGGAGAGCAGTACAGAGAAACACTCCAAGACCTCACGCGCAGCCTACGTCTCGAAGCCAACGTCAAATTCGTTGACCGATACCTTAGCGAAGGCGAGAAGGAACTTTACTTTCTGGCGACCGACATCTATCTGGCTCCCTATGTCGGGCGTGATCAGGTTTCAAGCGGAACGATTACTGAAGCCTTGGGTTTTGGGAAATGCGTCGTCTCCACCCCCTCCACCTTTGCACAGGCGGCTCTCGCAAATGGGAGGGGTCTCTTCTGTGACTTCAACAACCCGGAATCTATCGCTGGTCAGATCGAAGAGATTCTGAATAGTCAGTCGACGAGATTGACGCTTGAAAGGAAAGCGTTGGATTTCTCCCGAAAACTGACTTGGAGAGAGGCTGCGAAAGCATACGGCAGGACCTACCAGAAAGTATCAGGGGCAGGAATAATTGCAGCAACGACGCCCGCACGTTAACTTGGCTCACTTTAGAGCTCTGAATGACCAAATCGGAATTATACAGTATGCTCCGTACTCCAAACCTGACCTGACTTCGGGCTACACGACAGACGATGTGGCACGCGCGCTTGTCTTTGTTTGCCGCGCCTCCAGTGTTATCGATGAATTCGAACGGAGGACATTGGCAAGGAAGTATGTCGCTTTCCTCGACAAAATGCGAGCGCCGGACGGACGTTGGAGCAACGAGATGAACAGAGACGGTGACATCATCGACTCGCCGTCGAATCGGGATCACCTCGGTCGTGCGGCGTGGGCAGCGGCCTGCTACTCAGCTTCGGGTCTTTGTACGGAACGAAAATGGGGTCACAGGATCCTGAGGGCAGGACTTCGGTGGGCGCTGGAGGCGACATCTCCTAGAGCCAAGGCGTATTTTCTCCTCGGAGCCTGCGAGTCGCTGAGGGCCGAGCGCGACTCCAAGCTCCGCGACGGTGCTACGAAGTTAGCAGAGCAGCTGCTTGGTTGGTATCGAGCGGTCAGTAGGCCCGGCTGGCGATGGTTCGAAGAGATCCTCACCTATGACAACGCCAGACTGTCAGAGAGTCTAGCCGCTTACTGCGAGGTCGAGAAGAACACGAGCTATCTAACCAGCGCCTGTGATTCTCTAGACTTTCTTATGGGTGCTCAGACTCTGGACGGTGTGTTCGCTCCGGTCGGTAACAAAGGCTGGTACCGAGTCGGTGGATCTAGAGCGCTATATGATCAGCAGCCAGTTGACGCAGGCGCCGCTGTGGAAGCGTGCAATAGGTTCTATCGCGTGACTGGAGAAAGACATTACGTCGACTGGTCATCACTTGCTCTTTCCTGGTACAATGGTATCAATCTCAAGAGACTGGCCGTATACAACCAGGCGACAGGCGGGTGCTACGATGGTCTTACAGAGGATGGTGTGAATCTCAATCAAGGGGCTGAATCTACACTGTCGTATTTACTGGCTGTGACGAGCTTCTGAGAGGACTGGTTTTAGCTGTAGCTTTCCAAGGCTTCTACCAGCAGTTTCATTGGAATACTTGCAACACAGCAGACTCTGTCGGCCCCGCCGTAGAAGACCTTGAGTTCGTCCTTCATCATGACCGCGCCTTCCGGGAAGACAACGTTGGGCACAACTCCTACTCTTTCGAACTCTTCCTCCGGCTCCAGGATCGGTTCTGGGACTCGAGCGATAACCCGGCGTGGCTCTTCAAGATCTAGGAGCGCCGCTCCTGCGTGATAGACATTGTGAGAATCCACGCCGTGATAGATGACTATCCATCCGGCGTCGGTTCGAATCGGTGGCGGCCCAATTCCGATCTTCTTCTCTTCCCATTTCCACAGCGGCTTCATGAGGGTCTTTGCTTCCACATGTTTGAGGTAGTCCTTCCAGTAAGGGTTTGAACTCTTCACCTGTTGGATATTGTCGAAGAGGTCTAGGTGGATGTTTGGTGCTATTCTGTGGACCACGACCACTTTGCTATCAATGAGTTCAGGAAACAGGGCGCAATCCTTGTCGTTATAGTCGGGGCCTACTACGCCATGGCGCTCAAAGTTTCTGAAGTCGGTGGTCGAGGCCAACGCGATCCGCGGACCTCTACGCGAGAATGCTGTATAGAAGACGTAGTACGTTCCTTCGAAGGCTGTAATACGTGGGTCTTCACAGCCGAACTCTTCCCAGGGCCCATTTGGGGAAAGGACAGGTTCTGTAGACCTGTGTAGGATCGTTTCTCCGTCTATTGTTATAGCATATCCAAGCGAGGAAATGTTTCGGTCGTTGAGCGCCCTATACAGTATGTGGACAACGCCCTCATTCATCACGGCTCCCGGGTTGAAAGTCGCCTTGCTTTCCCAAGCCACGGCGACCCTCGGCATTATGATAGGATTGTTCGGGCTACGAGCAAGCTTGACCTCCAAATCACTCGACCCCTGAGTATCCCACCGTGCGTTTCCGAGCACGGCATGCAGTAGGGTCTTTAAGGCTTGTCGCCGCTCGTCACTGCTGTTCTATTGGATTTCGTCGACGGCTTCTGTGAAACTACTTTTGATCCACTCGAACGATTTGCAAGTGAGACGCCATGGATCGTCGAATCGGTTTGGCATCTCATCGAACCCTTTCGACAGTTCTGACGAGTTCTCTCACGCGTGTTTCGTCGACTGGCCTTTCGATTACTCCGGCCTCCTTCAGGCTGGTTCCTACGATCGCGCCGTCAGCCTCTCCTAACAGTTTGGTGGCATTTCTACTCGTGAGTCCGCTGCCTATCAGAACCGGCCTGTCGGGGACGCTGTTCTTGATTCGGCGCAGCTGACCGCAGTCCGGTTCAGCCCCGGTGCGTGGCCCCGTGATAATTAGCCCGTCAGCCATTCCCCGGTATGCCGCGTCACGAGCCGATTCTTCGACAGGTCTAGGGAC
>Ga0209725_1001821_pt1 | contig 11792 bp, 8 predicted proteins | sample I18A1metaG_FD_184145 | JGI IMG/M metagenome (GOLD analysis project Ga0209725, IMG submission 184145) | Lake sediment bacterial and archeal communities from Gulf of Boni, Indonesia to study Microbial Dark Matter (Phase II) - ​I18A1 metaG... | ecosystem: Environmental > Aquatic > Freshwater > Lake... | reverse complement strand
AGAAGCTTCATGACTACTTTGATTTGGTCTTGCAAGAGAGGATGGCGGGCCTAAATTCTTACAGAGAATTCGCGGCGAAGCTTGGATGTGAATTCTTTGTCGCCTGGGGCGGAGGAAGGACTTGGGGACCAAAACAATGGCGAGAATTTGGTGAATACGAGGAGATCTACCTTGAAAAACTAAGTAGGATATTCAAGTACCCATTTTGGCATGTGTGTGGGCGCAACTTGAAAGAAACAGTGGAGTTCTTAGCTACTAGGGCGCCGGGAATAAGAGCAATACAATTTGATACGCCTATGAGTCAGTACAATATGTCGTGGCCCGAATGGTTCGAATGGGTTGCTAAGCTATGTAAAGGCAGGAGGTGCGCCATGAGCTCGCCGACAACTCAGCTTTTGATCTATGGAACACCTGGTGAGGTGAAAGACATGATTAAGACTTTTATTAGACATACAACGCCTTACACGACCGCTGTTGTTATGACGCCATGCGAGATAGGAGGATATACACCAGTTGAAAACGTTAAGGCGATGGTGGAGGCGGCCAGGGCCTACGGAAAATATCCCATATGCGTGTAAAATCTTATGATTTTCCGATTTCTTGATCACTGTCGTTGAAGATGGCCGATATTGAAAATAACCTTTGAGCCCGAAGGGGTCACAATACGTGCCAAAAAAGGGCTCAAGATAATTGAAGCCGCCGAGCAAGCTGGAATAGGAATTGAATCTATATGCGGCGGCCGAGGTTTATGCGGGAAATGTAGGATAAAGATAATCTCCCGCAAAGAAGGTATGCCTCTAACTCCTCAGGAAAAGAAGATCCTGAGAAACGAGGAAATTAGGAATGGGTACCGCTTAGCGTGCATGGTCAAACCGACGCTTGATGTGGCTGTGTATATTCCTTCCAGAAGCAGAAGAGGAAAGGTGAGACTGCAGATCGAGGGGCCTGTAATTCAGGCCCAATTGAAACCTATGATTATGAAATATTATGTAAGGGTCTCGAAGCCAAGTCTCGTGGATCAGAGATCTGACGAAGATAGGCTTCTAGATGCGTTGAAGGATAGATATCATTCAAACAAAATTACTATCGGCTATGATGCTCTAAGCAGATTGCCCTTCATGCTGCGCAAAAATGATTGGAAAATAACCGCAGTTCTATGGGGTAAAGAAATAATTGATGTTGAACCCGGTGACACCTCCAATGAAGGGTTCGGAGTGGCAGTGGATGTTGGCACGACGAAAATCGCGCTCTACCTCGTAAACCTCATAGACGGGAGCCAGCTTACTGCTGTATCCATGGTCAACCCTCAAAGATCTTTTGGCGAAGACATTATGACTAGAATGACCTTCGCAAACAGAGGGGAAAAGAACCTTCAGAAGCTACATCAAATAGTAATAGACGCGCTAAATGAGTTGATTTCTGAGGCGTGCAGCCTAGCTAAGGCGGATAGATCAAAGGTCTATGAAGCGGTCTTAGTAGGCAACACGGTTATGCATCACTTCCTTCTAAAGTTGGAAACTAGATACTTATCACAGAGTCCTTACACGCAGGTTCTACGACGGTCATTCAATTGTTCCTCTTCCGCGATTGGACTGCGGATCAATCAGAACGGCAATGTTCACGTGCTTCCAACGATTAGAAGCTTTGTCGGCGCTGATAACGTGGCTGTCTGCCTCGTTACAAGGATAGCTGAAGCAAAAAAACCAGTTTTGGCTCTAGATATCGGAACGAATACCGAGATAGACTGCGGCTCTAAGGATGTGGGTTTAACGGTCACCAGCACGCCTTCTGGTCCAGCATTTGAAGGGTGGGCTGCCAAATGGGGCATGACGGCGACCAATGGTGCTATTGAGAGAATATTCATCGATCCGGATACGTTAGAGATTATTTGTCGAACGGTTGGCAATAAACCGCCTGTCGGTATCTGCGGCTCCGGCTATGTTGACGCTATAGCAGAGATGATGAAGGCGGGCATATTGAACTATAAAGGCGGATTCAACGACGTAAAGTCAGATCGTATTCGTAAGGGAGCCGAAGGATATGAAATGATAATAGCTAAAGAAAAAGAGTCTGGTGTCGGTAAGGATATTGTTGTTACTCAAAAAGATATAGGCGAGTTAGTCAAGGCGAAGGCGGCAATTCACGCAGCTATAACCATACTACTTGATTACTCAAAATTGGAAGAAGAGAATATTGACAAGATCTTGTTGGCAGGAGCCTTTGGCTCTTACATAGATCCGGAAAACGCCAGAACTTTAGGAATGCTGCCTGACCTAGACTTGGACAGGATCTTAACGATAGGAAATGCGGCTGGTAGCGGAGCAAAATTGGCCCTTTTGAATACTGAAAAGAGATGCGTAGCCGAGGAGTTATCAGCTAAAGCGGCGTTCGTAGAGTTGGCTACTCACCCCATGTTTGTTCGAGAGTATGTCAACAGTATGTATCTACCGTACAAGAGCCTTGATAGATATCCTAGGACTATGAACGTTCTAAAGAGATTCTAATCAACAGTCCAAGAGACGTCGGCCCTACAAGACTTAGTTTATTAGTTCTTCTGAATCAGACGCGAGGAAAAAGCTTCAGGCTGACTGAAGAGAAGTATCCGCCCATCTTGCGTTGCTGGTGAGAAAAGTTCAAAACGAGGCTGGGTACAGTCAATGGGGCTCGTCGCTATCTTCGTCAGGACGTAAAACCTTTTATAAGCCTCATGTAGATTTGGGGTATTTCGTAATCGTAAAACAGGTAGATCTGGTTGGGTAAAATAAACGTCGGAGTAATAGGCGTGGGGAACTGTTTTGCGGGGCTCGTCCAAGGCATTGAATACTATCGGCAAAACATGGACAAGAGGATAGTAGGATTAATGCATGAAAAAATCGGAGGGTACAGCGTATACGACTTGAATTTTACTTCCGCGTTTGACGTCGCCGAAAACAAGGTCGGGAAACCCCTCCACGAAGCGATTTATCAGTCTCCTAACTGCGTTGACTGGCTTCCAAGCGTTCCCAAGATAAATGCGGTGGTTAGAGAAGGCCCAATCCTAGATGGCGTCGGGGTATACGTGGAGAAGATGATCAAACCGATAGAGCGGACGAAAAGCGATGGTGAATTGAAAAAAGACGTAATGAAGGAGATCGGAGACACCGGAACTGAAATGCTCTTGAACTTCCTGCCGGTAGGTAGCGAAAGAGCGGTCAAATATTGGGCTCAAGTATGTCTGGAGGCCGAAGTCGGCATAGTTAATTGCATGCCGGTATTCATAGCCTCAGACAATAGTTGGGCTAAGAGATTCGAGGAGAAAAGCCTTCCTGTCATAGGCGACGATATCAAGAGTCAAGTTGGCGCCACAATCCTGCACAGAGTTATGGCTAAACTTCTCGATGATAGAGGAGCGACGATCGATGAAACCTATCAGATAAATGTGGCAGGAAACACGGATTTCGCGAATATGCTTGAACACTCACGGCTCGTTTCGAAAAAAATCTCAAAGACGGAGGCGGTCCAGAGTCAACTGAGAAAAAGGCTGGAGGAAGACAAGATATACATAGGGCCTTCAGACTTCCTCCCCTTCCTCGGTAATACCAAGATAGCATATGTGAATTTTAAGGCAAGGATGTTCGCTGACAGACCTTTTGAAATAGAGTGCAAACTAAGGGTAGACGACAAAGCGAACTCCGCTGGTGTAGTGATAGACGCCGTGAGATGCCTGAAACTAGCAATAGACAGGAGGATTGGAGGGGCTTTAACCTCGCCATCCAGCTACCTTATGAAACATCCTCCCATCCAATACACTGACCCAGAGGCTAAGGAACTCACGGAAAAATTCATTCGGGGCGAGATACCCCGTTAAAAGCCCCAATCCTTGTCGAGATGGAGCGATTTTCAGCGTCGAGAAGCTGCATCTCATAGGTTTTCTATCTCAACTTCACTCACTTGTCTACGGAATGCCTAGTGACTTCAATTTATTCTGCGTTGGTACGCCATCTAGGCTCCATCCCCGCTCCTTGTAGTACTCATCAAGCATTGACTGGAACTCCTCGTCCTTAAGGAAGTGCTGTAACCCCGTGTCGTCGACCACGATGCCTTCAGACTTTATCCTTTGTGGGAGATCATCATCCGCCCTAGTTACTCCTTCACGGTTCAGTATGATTCTTTCAAGGTTGTAGATTCTCTCGCCGATCTCCATGAGCCCTCCTTCGAAGTCTACTCCCGTGACAAGCTGTAGTATTTCCATGTCTGGCTTAGCCCCCTTGAATCCGAGTGGTGAACGCATGTATGTGCACAATCCGAGCGAATCGATATAAGCCCTAGTGTCTTGAAGCGTTTTCACCAATCCGCCTTTACCCTTGGTGGCGAACCGATCTGCTTCATTGATCAGCAATTCATCCCTCCCGGTCCATCCCCCAACATTGTGGCAGGCCCCTCTGCTCGAGGTTGCAAAAGCCAAACCCATACCGATCATCGCTCGGGGATCCCACCCGGTTAACGGCAATCCCTTAACGTGCATAACGTACTTTGAAACGGTGTTTCCCAGTCTTCCTGACGATCTTAAAGCTCCCTCGGCTAATACGTCGCCAAACCCTCTCCTTTCAGCGATCATCTTGATCAACTTCATCATAGATTCATGGTTTCCAAATCGTAAGTCGAATCCATCCAAATCGGTCTCTCTGATGAATCCTTTTTCATAGAGTTCCATCGCGAAGCTGATGGCGTAGCCTGTCTCTATGCCGTCCATACCATATTGGTCGACGAGGTTTACCGCAGCGATGATGGGTGAATAGTCGAATACGCCGCATAGAGGGCCAAGAGCCCAGACGAGTTCGTAGTCTAGGTCCGCTCTAATCCCTTTGTATGGAGGATCCTTCGCTTCTAGGAGTTTCCCACAAGCGGTGGGACAGTTGTAGCATGCAGTGTGCGAAACGAAATACTTTTCCATGACTTTGACTCCAAGTCTATCCGCCGCAAAATTGTATGTCACCGTTTGAAAGTTTCTTGATGGCAGGGTCCCTTTCTCGTCCGCTAAATCAACGATGTAGAGCGTCCCGTGCTTTCTATAGTCTCGCGCAGCAGCGGTAATGTCAGATAGCAACGTTCTTAACTTGTCCTTGAGTTTCTCGGGTTCCGAAACTTTAACAGATGAGTTTCCCTTAACCGCTATAGCTTTCAACTGCTTGGATCCCATGACAGCTCCAGCGCCGCCTCTGCCGAATGTGCGGTGGTCAGATTGTATGCATGCAAACCTGACAAGTCTCTCCCCTGCGGGTCCGATGCACATGACTTTGGAGGTAGGATCTGTTTCCTTCTTTATCATGCTCTGGGTTTCTGTCGTGGCCTTGTACGAGAGGTGTGCGGCTGGTTTGAATTCAACAGATTCATCCTTAATCCAGATGTAAGTGGGTTCTTTCGCCTTTCCTTCCACTATTAGCCCGTCGTACCCAGCCTTTTTCAGTTCGGGTCCAAAGAATCCTGAAGCGTTCGTACACAGATATCTATTTGTCAGAGGACTTTTCGTAACGCATTCGTATTTCCCGCAGCAGGGTACTATTGTCCCGGTTAAGGGACCTGTAATGAAAATCAATTTGTTATCTGATTGAAGAGGTTCTAGATGAGGAGAGATCTCTTCGAAATAGATGCGGGCGGCTACTCCTCTTCCTCCCATATATTTTCGAATCCATTCTTTCGGAATGGGGTGTGTCTTGACTTCTCTTTCGGTTAGGTTTACTCTCAGAACCTTTCCGACGTATCCTCCTATCGAATCCGTAGCACTACCCTCTTCAGGTCTTTTGGATTCTATCAAAAAATGCCTGGTGTTATAGTCCAAATGCAGGTATGTGAGTTCTAGCTTTGGTTGCTTCTTGCCCTCTTGTATTCATGCCCTCCGAACTCGTATCTAATCGATGCTACAATTTTGCCTGAGAAGAGTTCTTCAAGCCTTGATGCTAACCTCATTTGTAACGCCAAATCTATACATGGAGTTGGTACGCCTAGCTCGTGAGCAGTTTCGACCGCCCATGTTCCAGTTTGCCCTCCTCCAATATAGTGAGCGAACTCCTTCAAATCCGGGTCCTTACTTAGAGCTCGGTGCGCTAGATCCAGTAACCATGATCGGAGGACGCTGGCATTTCTCCAGGTAGAGGCTATTTCATCTAGCTTGAGTTTGTAGGGCGCTGAATGTAGCATTGCAAAACCTTCGCCATAAGCTTCAAGGGCCGCGTAGAGTATACCGTTATGCACCATCTTGACGTAGTGCCCCGCGCCACTCTCTCCGATATACGTGTAGCCTCCCGGTGCTGCCAAGGCCTCAAATATCGGGATACATTTTTCAAACGCTGATCTATCGCCTCCCACCATTAAGCATAGTCCTCTTTCTGCGCCCTCTATGCCGCCGCTGGTTCCGACGTCAAGAAAACATATGCCTCTTTCCCTAAGCATGTTTGCGCGCTTTATTGAGTCTTTGAAAAACGAGTTCCCTCCGTCTATTATGATGTCACCAGAACTCAGCAAAGGCGACAGATCTTTTATCGCGTTTTCAACAGGATCTCCCGCGGGGATTTCCAGGTAGATTACTCTCGGAGGTGTGAGCTTGGGCGGTATGTCTTTAATGGACCTTACGGTAATGGCTCCCGTCGCTTCGACTTCTTTGAGAGCTTGGATATTTGTCGGCGTATATGCTACTACCTCATGACCGTTTTTCAGTAGATTGAAAACCATGGGCTTACCCAGTCTTCCTAAGCCTACGAATCCCAGCCGCATTTTGCTTCACATCTTGATGACACGCTGTTCTATCTGTATAAAATAGTTTCTGTTTGTTAGCCTCAGGAATTTGCAGATTCAACGGATCTACGCGCGAAAATGTTACGCCAGATTAACCCATTTCCTCTCTCTAGAGGATACGTAGGCGGCTGCCAAAATTCTTTGAATTTCCACGCCGTCTTCGAAATCTGGCTTCGGTTTCCTATCATTTACTACACAATCTATAAAGTGGTGGAGTATCCCAACGTGAGCCCTTGTCCAACCTTTTGTCGATTTAGGCGGAGGCCACGATGCGGGTGGTGGAGCATCAACCGTAATTCTTCTGAACCCTTGAATTCTTTTGTCATCTTCCCGTGAGAATAGCTCTAGTGTATTGAAATCCATTAGATTGAACCTTAGAGCGCCTTTGCTGCCTTGTATTTCAAACCTCAACTCGTCTATCATTCCAGTTGCCAGTCTTGATGCTTCTATGACGCCGCTGGCTCCATTCTGAAACCTAAGCAATATACTTCCCGCGTCATCTACGTCTATGCTTTCAAACCCTCCCCGTGGCTTGGGCCTTTCTTTTATAAAGGTATCCGTTACTGCCACAAGATTTGAAACAGACCCGACGAAATATCTTGCCAAATCGATTAGATGGGCCCCCAAATCCGTCAAAGCTCCTCCTCCCGAGTATATGTTCTTTAGCCGCCATTCAATCACTTCTTCTTCATTTGTGTTAATCCAGTGAGCACCTTTAGGATCCACCAATCGAGAGTGTCCGTAGACTCCTCTAAAATGGAATATTCTCCCTAGAAACCCGTCGTCAATTAACTTCTTTGCAAGCATTAACGCTGGTATGAACCTGTAATTTAATACGATCATATTCTTTACGTGTTGCTTTTTTGCAGCTTCCACCATCTCTTCAGCTTGTCTTAAATCGCACGCCAAAGGTTTTTCGCAGACTACATCTTTTCCATTTTCCATCGCGTCAATGATAGGTTCGTAATGTAGATAATTTGGCAAACAGTTATCGACCACGTCTATTTGATCGCTTTTCGTAACTTCTTTCCAATTCTTAGTCACCCATTTGTATCCTATTCTTTCAAGAGCGTAGCGTGCTCTTTCTTCCAAAAGTTCACACGCAGCAATCAAATCAATTTCTACTTGAGGGGAATCAAAGTATAGCGGAATGTTTTTGAGAGCATATGTATGGGTTCTTCCCATGAATCCGAATCCTAGTAATCCGATCGACACCCTATTTTTCAATTGGAGATAACACTTCTGGATCGTATCTTAACTCGAAATCTGCTATCCAAAGTTTGACCGATGGACCGGTCATTTTGCTAATTACCTTCATCATAGATTATTCTACGCCTATAAAATAGTTTCACCTGTCTGTGTGCTTACCAGCTTTGAAGATTGCATTGCCCCGAGGTCTGCTCGCGAAAATGCAACTCTAAATGAGTTCTGCCAGATCAACCACTTCAATCTTGCTACCGGCGTTCATCGCAGCATCAATCATGTTTGTCTTGCAGAACGGACACGTTGTGACGATCGTGTTAACCCCCAATTCTTCCGAGGGTTTGATTTTGAACTCTTCTGCGATTCTAACCGCCAAGTCTTTGAATCCCGATTTTACACCTCCCCCAGCTCCACAGCATAGCGAATTCTTTCCTGTAGGATACATCTCCTTGAATGTTATTCCGGGGATTGATTTCAAAACTTCTCGCGGAGCTTCGTAGACTCCTCCACCTCTACTGAGATGACATGGGTCATGATAAGTGACAACTTTCTCTACTTCTTTGTTGAATTCCAAGCGCCCATCTCTTATTAGGGATAACACATACTCTGAAGTGTGAAGCACCTTGATTGGTACTTCACCCACAATCTTCGGGTAATCTAATTTTATTGTCTTATAACATCCGGCGCAAGACGTAATTATCGTCTCCGCATCTTCAAACGCTTTCAAATTATGCCGGGCCAACTCTAATGACTGTTTTTTATAACCTGTTCTCAGCAACGGTGATCCGCAACACCATTCATCCGCCATGACTCTGAAGTCTGTGTTCGTACGCTCCAAGATCTTTGCAGTGGCCTTTGCAATTTCCTGCCTTCTATAAGAGGAAGTGCAACCAACGAAGTAAATCAGCTTTCCATCATTACGCAGCTCAATTCCGTTGGCCCATTTCAGACGGTCCGCTTTTGGTTCAAAATAGGGATTTTTATCCTTCTCCACACTTTCTACGAATCTTCTATGCGCATCCAATCCGGACCCAGCATTCGCCAGGTCTTCTCGCATGGCCTCATAGACGGACACGAGGTCTATTTCTGCTCCACAATGATCTTTACAGTTACCGCACGTCATACAACTGTACACTCGTTCCGCAAGCGCGGGGCTATATGGCACCCTTCCCTCCAGAATATGTCTAGCCTGTAGCATCCTACCCCTAGCAAAATACGACTCAAATCCCATTATTTCCCTAACTGGGCATATTAAATAGGTACCGTCGCTGTCTCTAATCATTTCGCGACAATAGCCACAACGCGTGCACTTATACACATCTTTCTTGTATTTTTCCAGTTCCATATCAACCTCCTCCCTAGAATGTAAACAGCCCAGGATTTAGGATGCTGTTCGGATCCAATGCTTTCTTTAGTGTCACCATCATGTTGTACACAGGCGTTCTAAGCTTGGGGATTGCATGTCGAGCCCATCCATACCCTAGCCAGTAAGGACAAGCGCCATAAGTAGCTATACATTTTTCAAACCACCCATCCCATACTTCCCAAGCTTTCTTTCGGACCTTCGGATCGCTATCGTCGAAGAAGATGTACGGATAATAGCCCAACGCCGGTCTCATGTCTGTGAAATATGCTCCGACCTCCAGTTTAATATTGTATTCATCTATCTTCATTTCTTCATAGAAATATTCATCTGCCGTCGCCTGCGCTTCAGGCAATTTTTTGAGCGGTATTCTATGACATACCATGCCCCACATCATTTCATATTTGGCGGCGATTTTGCTCAGTCTATTCCCCCAATCAGCCCACCATTCCTTGGTCTTTTTAATAGAATCCTCAACTTCCACGCCGTTTTCTTCCTTAGCATACCTAACAGCCAATTCCTTTTTTCTCTCAACGATTACCTCGTCATCCCCTTCAACTACGAATTTAAACGCTACAGGCTTGTTCACATTGTAAGATTTCTTAACAGCTCTGTTGCCAGGTATCACATTCAATGTTTCAGGGATTTTGCTTTTTATCATCTTAAGGCCAAAGTTGATTCCGTCTTCCCACCTATCAAAAACGTAAGCGCCGAAAGCCGAATATTCCGGTAGCAGCTCCAGTTTGAAGGTCGCTTCAGTGATTATCCCGTATACACCCATTGAACCTAGGAATATTCCCGCCAAATCCCCTCCGTTGCATATTCTAGCGAATTTTCCGCCGTTTGGCAAGGCATCTGAGCCCGTGCGTATTGTATCTCCCGTAGGTAAAACCACTTCTAACGTCACCACGTTATCTGCAGCCGATCCGCCAACCGTAGCCCCTTGAGAAGCCATCGATGCGCTAGATATTGCGCCGCCTATCGTTCCTGAAAAGCCGCTCTCCGTAGAGAAAAACGGAGGACGATACCCTTTTTTTGCCAACTCATGCAATAAAGCCCCCCACGTGATTCCAGCTTGAGCTGTTACCGTTAAATCCACATTTGATATGTCCAAGACCTTGTTTAGCCGTGTGAGATCAAGGATTATGGAATCGCCCTGCAAAGCCGTCGCGCCCCCACCAGCGCAAGTTCCTGCTCCACGAGGAACAATTGGATACCTATGTCTATTCGCTATTCTCAGAATTCGAGATATCTCATCTGTCGAGCCCGGCCTTACAACTATCCTAGGAATCCTAGCAGGTTCAGGACTCGAATCCATCGAGTATGAGATCAAATCAGCAGGCTCCTCTGTGACGTTAACTGAACCTGAAATGTTTGCGAGTATATTGTATAGCTCTGACTTTGGTTCTTGAATCAAATACATCTGGGCTTTCACTCCTTTCAATAATGTTTTTGTGACGTTACAAACACTGTTGAAAACATTTTAAAGTTTTCCTTCACTTTGAATAAGTTTGAAATTGGGATTGTTTCAGCTTAAATTGGCACGGTCGCAAGAAAAGATTTCATTGTAAAACCTTCTGTCTTCTACGAGATGCCCTCTAAGGAGCATATCTGCTGCAATCCAGAATCGCAAAACGAATGTATTGAGCGTAGCATGTTTACTGCTCACCAAAAAAAGCTATTTATGTATGGTAATTCTCATTTTTTGTACAAGATATTTCAGGAAACGGATGATGCTTATGAGAAGAATTAAAGTTGGAATAGCAGGTGCAGGATTCATAGCGCCATTCCATATCGAAGCGTTATCAAGGCTAGGAAATATTGAAGTCGTCGCGGTATGCGATCCTATTAAGAAAATAGTGCAAAATGTCTGTTTGAAATATGGAATAGGGAAGATGTTCGATGACTACGATAAGATGCTAAAGGATGAAGAAATAGAAGTAGTCCATGTGTGCACGCCAAATTACTTGCATTATGAAATGGTCAAGAAAGCCATGGAATACAGTAAGCATGTTATATGTGAAAAGCCACTTGCCATGAGTTCGGTAGAAGCGAAAGATTTGGTTAATATGGCAAAAAGTAAGGGAGTAGTCAACGCTGTTTCCTACAATATGCGTTATTACCCGATGGTTCAACATGCAAAAGCTATGATTGAAGATGGAGAAGTAGGAGACATTTACTTAATACATGGAACATATTTACAGGATTGGCTTTTTTTCGACACAGATTATAACTGGAGAGTTGAAGCCGCGCAAGGGGGAGAGTCAAGGGTTATAGCGGACACAGGTACACACTGGCTTGACATGGTTCAGTACGTTTCAGGGAGAAAAATAAGAAGAGTCATCGCCGACTTGACGACGTTTATCCCAGTAAGGAAGAAACCTCTGGAAGGAGAAGCATTGACTTTTGCGGTTAAAAGAGAAGTAAAAAAATACGAGGAAGTAAAGGTTGATAC
>Ga0209725_1001818_pt1 | contig 11795 bp, 10 predicted proteins | sample I18A1metaG_FD_184145 | JGI IMG/M metagenome (GOLD analysis project Ga0209725, IMG submission 184145) | Lake sediment bacterial and archeal communities from Gulf of Boni, Indonesia to study Microbial Dark Matter (Phase II) - ​I18A1 metaG... | ecosystem: Environmental > Aquatic > Freshwater > Lake... | reverse complement strand
TTCCGGCTGCTGTCGCGGAACCTGCGCCGGAGTACGTTGTGAAGGTGAACCGCGTCGTTGAGATTGGAGGCTGGGGCCTCGTAACAGTCAATGACACATACACGATATTGAACAATTCAACGGTACCCCTGTCCGAGGTCCCTGTCGGTATTCCCAGGAACCTCACAGCTGGCTTCCGATACTTGGCCGCCGTGGATGAACAGAACAGAGTCCTAGCGGTTGAGCGTGATCTGGATTCATCGAGTGACATCTACTGGTATCAGGTCAGTTTCGCAAAGGCGCTGGCCAAGAACGAGACATACACTTTCACGGTCACATCTCTCTTCACAGACACGCTGCGTTGGGCAGGCGAAGGTTACGAGTACACTTTTGTGACGACTCCGATTCTTGGAGTTGGAGGCGGCTCAGAGAACATGACCATCATAGCTGGCGTCGAGTCAAAGATGTCATTTCCTCCAGAGTTGAATCTCACGCAGACCTCTGATGAGGAACGAGTCAAGCTGCACGGGTACTTTGCCCCGATAGAACCGTATGCAACGACTCCGCTTGTGTTGAGGATGGTGTCAGTCTCTCAGTTCTTGGTCGAAGTCCCGCACGCAAGTAGAGAGATTAGATTCAGCGAAGATGGGAGCATACACATCACCGACATGTACGATTTCGAGAACTCTGGCAGTTCAGTCTCGACGATCCAGCTCAAGCTTCCTCAAAACGCCAGCAACGTGATGGCCTATGATGCGATCGGACCGCTTTGGGACACGCCACAGGAAGGACCCGACGTCTCTGTTGGCCCCAGGTATTCAGGCGGGATAGGGACGAACCGAACATTCAGTTTCACGTTGAAGTATGAAGTCAATCCACAAGCATACGTGAAGCAGGCCGCACAGTGGGGTTCAAACAGCTGCGAGTTCACACTCTTGTCGAACGTGGACTATTGGGTCATCGACAAGATTGAGACCACTGTGGTGGCACCGGTCGGATTTAACGTGAGAAACATTTCCCCGTCTCCTTCATCGACTTCAGGTTCAAGCTTGGATCGTACATTCGAATATGAGCTCGGCAATGTCACGCCGTACACGGACTTGTCATTGTCTGTAGAGTACAGCTATCCGGCCTTCTGGTCGGGAACGCTCCTGCTTCTTTGGATTGGTCTCGTGGAATTGGTAGCCATAGTAGCCTTCGTGATCTTGCGGGTGAGAAGACCTGCAGAATTGAAGATCCCCGTTCCATCGGAGAAGTTGAAGCAGTTCGTCGAGCTCTACGACGGGAGAACCGCTCTCAGACTCGAGCTTGACAGGATGAGTGAAGACCTAGCGCGTGGCGCCCTCAACAAGCACAGTACAGGCGAAGACGAAAGACCGTCGAACTGCGCATGGGTGAGCTTGACAGAGCACTTCAGCCAATCAAGCAGGATCTCAAAGGATTCCATCCAAGATACAACGAAATGATCCTCAGAATGGAAAAGGCCGAAGCGGAGATCGACGCAAACAAGCTGGGAGAGGATCATTTCAGGTCACAGTACCGTGCTGGCAGGATCTCCAAGGAAGCACATGACAGAGCCCTCGACGACTTGCGGAGAAGAATGGACAAGGCAAGGGAGACAATAGAGACCAGCCTAGTCACGCTCAGAGAGGAAGCTCGCTGAGAGAACGGCTTTCGCGTTTCCATCACCTTCTTACCGCAATTGATCTGCACATAGAGGGCGGAAATGACCAAGCATGGCAGATGCCATGGGGCCCGAAGAACTTGAAGAATGGCTCAGACATGTTGTCAGAACTCAACTCGTCGCCACAGAGAAAAACATCGAGAAAACGAGAAACGACGTCAATGCGCAGGTCGCCTCACTACGAGAAGTGATCGCAGATCTAGTGAGCAAATCGGAGAAAGACTCCGCGGAGAAAAGAACCGACAGGGCCCTATACAAGTCCGCTAGATCCGTGACTCGAATGTGTACAGAACTTCAAGACCTCCTTTCGGCCACAGCACTCACGGACCCCCAGACGTATGAGGGCCTAAGGCAATTCAACGACGCAACATCGAGGCTTGCTAATGATGCAGCGCGAGTACGTGACAGATGGATCGGACACATCCGTCCTTACTACATCTTCGACATGATGAGCCTCAACGCTTCCATAGACAAACTGCGGCGGTTAGGAGAACACGGTTGGGAGGTCTTCAGTAAGGAGGGAGGCCTGCTACGTCGTCTCGAAGAAGTCCACGATAGAGTAGAGAAGATCTATGAGCTCAAAGGCTCCCTCGTCAATCAAGTGGACGAGCAGACCCGCTTGGCCGGTGAGATCAGCAGACTTGGACCCCAGATCACTGAGATCGAGAAGTCAATCGAATCGCTTGCCGTCAACCCAAAGATAGCTGAATTGAAGAAGATCAGCAGTAGACTCAAGGAACTTCGTGGGGACCTTTTGGCCTCGGGCTTTAGACGGTTGGGGAGGCCTCTGCGAAAACTGGAAGCGATGGCCGGAAGAGGAGAGTATCCAATTGCTCCCGAGATCAGAGAGAAGCTGTCCGAGTATCTGAAACGACCGTTCACAACGTTCGTCGGAGAGACGGAAGGATACCCCTCCCTAAGGTCTGTCTTGAGAAGCCTCCAGGAAGCCGTGGAGCGAAAGAAGCTTCTTCTAAAGCAACGCGAAGAGAGAAAAGTCCTAGAAAGGATCGACAACGTGACCAAAGGAAACGTATTGGACCGGACACATCGAGAAGCTACGACTCTCGTGGCAGACCGAAGAAAGCTCATGACAGACCATGAATGTGCAGACTTGGTGAAGTCATACAAGGCTCGGAAGCAGGACCTGAAGACCCTACGGTCGAAATACGTGAACCTCGAAAAGAGATCCCAAGTTCTAGCAGATAAGGTGAATGATGCTCATGCTTCTCTTACTCATTTTTTGAGAGAGACAGAGCTACTGGCAGAGAAAGTCGCCAAGAAGCCTGTGAGAGTCGAGCTCGACGTGCCGAAGTCACGAGCTTAGATAAGGACCGTGATCGTCCTCTTGCCGACCAGCGCGCGCAGAAGCGCCTTTCCAAGGTCCGAGCTCTTGGAGACTCTTATCCGACTATTCTTCCCGATAGTAGCAGAGAACAGATACTCATTGTCAATGTAGATGCTCGCGACTTGGCCAGTATGCTTCTTCTCGAACTCCAGCTCGATCCTGTTCGCTACCTCTGAGATCTTGGATCGAACTTCAGTTCCTCCTGTGGGGGTCGTCGGCTCAACCTCGATGCTGATCCCCAAGGTCTTCTCTAGTTTCGAGATGGTTGTCCCTTTCTTTCCTATCAGACGCGGAATCACTTCACTGTCTACCTTTAGGATCGCCTTGTTGTCCGATACGAAGGTCACCTCTGCCTCTGGATCAAAGCGACCGACTTCTTGAATGACTCTCTCGGCCGCCAATTTACGTGCGCCGGACGCTTGAGGAGTCGTCTCGCTCACGGGCACGATGACGTTCTCCTCTCCGAATGTGTACATCTCATACTGGAGCTTTCCGGTTTCGAAGTCCTTGACTTCCACGATAGGTCGGGCGAGATCCGCTTCTGTCATCCCCGTCGGCACTCGCACGACGAGGTTCAGGCAGAACACGTTTAGGACTTCTCCGTAACGGATGAAGATGATCGTGTCGACAATGTGGGGAATCATTCCAAGCTCGACACGTCCGATGAACCTCTGAACGGCGTCTACGGCTTCGGTGGCGTGCACGACTCCTATCATCCCCACGCCGGCCAGACGCATGTCTGCAAAGATCTCGAAGTCCTTGGTCTTCCTTATTTCGTCGAAGACCGTGTAGTCTGGTCTGACGAGAAGCAATATCTCGGCTGTGTTCTCAAAATCCCCCTCCAGAGGACCATACTGGGTGATCTCCGGGCTAACCTGCAAGTCTCGCGGCGACTCGAGAGTCTTCACAATCTTGTCTTGTTTCAGATAGAATTCTGCGAGTGATGATGCGAAGGTCGTCTTGCCAGATCCTGGAGGTCCCGCGATTAAGATGCCTTCAGCCTTTGATCGCAACCTGTCCATTAGACTCTCCGACAGCCTGTAATCTTCAAGGCGTAACGACACAACAGGCCTGACGATCGTCACCTCAAGGCCATCTGAGAAAGGCGGTTTCGTGATGGCTATCCTGTACCTTCCGAGCTGTATCACTGAAGCCCCGCTGCGACTGATCTCAACAAACCCTTCGTCGCTTACGTGGGCTGCGTCGTTGATCTGCTTGATGATCTGATCAAGCTCTTCGCTGGTTGTAGACCTTTCGGAGATCTTGACCAGTTCGAACTTCCCTGGCTTACCCCGCTTCGCAAGTGGCAGCGTTCCCTCTTTGATGTGTATGCTGGATGTCTCAGGGGTGAAGAGACTCTCGAATATCAGACCCTCCGTCTTCACTTCAGGCGCGGAGTAGAGAACCTTGAGGCCTTGAACCTCTGCTACGAGGGCTTGCACGTAGTCGGCTGTCACAAGGGTTGCATTCTCTTTTCGCGCAACATCTATGATTATGGCGTCCAGTCTGCCGCTCCTTGCCAACTTGATCTGATCTAGATCAGGTCTAGATCCCAAGAAAGTCAGCTTCGTGTTCCTGCGCTCACACAGTGCCCTCAGCTTCTTCAGTTCCGCCAGCCCAGTGTGCCCTGTGTCCCTACCTTTAGATGCCTGTGCCTGCAGCTCGTCGAGTACAGCGTATGGTATGATCACTTCCTCAACTTGCTCTCTCTCGAGGAGTTCGGGTACTCGTCCATCGATGATCGCTGATGTGTCGGGAACTAGTCTCTGCGCTGATAGCATCGCTGATCGCGCTTCCTCAAGCGTCGTGGCGATAAAAACGTGCCTTGTTCACTGTGCCGACGAGATCAGAACGGGTAAATATGACAAGGTCAACTCCAACGGAAGAAAGGAAGTCACGAGATTGGTCAAGGCCGCAACTGAGCCTGCTATTCGCGTTGAACCAGTCACGCGGATCAGTCGCACGCAGAGTCTCTGTCCCGAGTGTCTTGCGATCCTTGAGGCCGAAGTGTACGAGCAGGCGGGCAAGATCTGGATCAGCAAGAGCTGTGCCCAACATGGCGATTTCAATGAACTCTACTGGGGATCCAGTGATCTCTACCAGCGAGTGAAACGATACGCGCGGGACGGGAAGGGCGTAGACAATCCATTTGTGACCAAGCAAGAGCCAGTCTGCCCTGTTGACTGTGGTCTGTGCAAGATTCACATGAGCCACACAGCGCTTGGCAACATTGTAGTAACAAACAGATGCGACCTCAACTGCTGGTACTGCTTCTTCTTCGCCGAAAAGGCAGGGTACGTGTACGAACCCTCGCTAGACCAGATCCGGACGATGGCACGATCGCTCAGAAGCGAAAGACCAGTCCCCTGCAATGCCGTCCAACTGACCGGAGGCGAGCCCGCTCTCCGCGACGACCTCTTGGATATCATAAGGATCTGCAGGGAAGAAGGAATCGAGCACGTACAGCTCAACACTGACGGCATCAGGCTCTCCACCGATCCCACTCTAGCCGAGAGGGTGAGAAAAGGCGGGGTCAACACCATCTACATGAGCTACGACGGAACGACCATGCAGACGAACCCGAAGAACCACAGAGAAGTCGCGGGGGCTCTTGCGAACTGCAAGCGAGCAGGCGTGGGCATCGTTCTTGTTCCGACAGTGATAGGAGGCGTGAATGACTTTGAAGTCGGTAACATCATTCGCTTCGCACTCGAGAACCTCGAACCTATACGAGGAGTCAACTTCCAGCCAGTCTCGATTGTGGGTAGAGTTCCTGAGAGGGAGAGGGAACGCTTCAGAATCACGATCCCGGATGTCTTGGCGAAGATAGAGGAGGAGTTCCCAGGCGAGATATCCAGAGACGACTTCTATCCTATCCCGTCGTGTATGCCGTTCAGCAACTTCGTCGAGGCTTTGACAAAGGAAAGGGAGTACGAACTGTCAACACACTTCGCGTGTGGTATGGCAACGTACCTGTTCCTAGATGACGACGGAAAGATCATTGCCATGCCTCGCTTCGTGGATGTGGACGGCTTATTCGAATACTTGGATGAAAAGGCAGATGACTTGCGCGCAGGTGCCAGCAAGTACAGTGTTGGCTTGAAGCTTCTCTACAACCTATTCACAAAATACGTCGACAAGAGCAAGGCCCCGAAAGGTCTTAAGCTCTCGAATGTGCTCTTCAACGCGCTCCTAAGGCATGACTACAAGTCCTTGGGAGTCCTTCACCACAGAAGCCTGTTCATTGGCCTGATGCACTTCCAAGATCTGTACAACTGGGACATCGAGAGAGCCAAACGCTGCACAATCCACTATGCCACGCCCGACGAGAGAATAATCCCGTTTTGCACCTTCAACGTGATTCCGGAATGGTATAGAGACAAGGTCCAGAAGCAGTACGGAACGCCAATCACAGATTGGGAGAAGAAGACAGGACGCAAGCTCAAGGATGACCTGTATAGAAGAGTCGTTCCTTCGGAACCATTGAACCCTGATCTAGCGAAACCTCCATGACGTCCTCTGTATCGCGCTGCCCCTATGCGAGTGCACTGGTCACCTTTGAGGCTAGGTCGGGAGGAAGTCTTGTCGCTCTCCAGCTTTCGAGATCCAGCCCTATCAGTTTGAGATACCCGTCACAGACCGACTCTTCGTTGTTCTTTCTCTTGATGTCAAAACCGTATGTCATTGTCTTGTCAGTCATCTCGCCGAGTCGTAGCGTGACAGTCAGCATGTCGCCGAATCTTGCTGGTGATCTGTATCTACAGAATGCCTCGACACGTGGGATCGCGATCTTGTACTTCTCATTGAGTTCCTTGAAGGTGAACCCGAGAGAGCGATAGAGCTCCTCCTCAGCAGCCTCGACATACCTGAAGTAATTTGAGTAGTGAACGACTCCAAGGGCGTCTGTATCCACCCACCGGACTGACATATCAATCCGAAAGACCATCCAACTCGCCTCCAACAGTGTGAGCTTGTCCTATCGGTCACAGATTAGCTCACGAAGAAGTCTCAACGAGATGTTGCCACCACTGATCACAAGAACGAGGTTCTCGCCCTTTGTCGGATCGTATCGTCTACCAAGAGCGGCCAACACCGATGCCGCGGATGGCTCAATGAGCAAATGAAGTGATTCAAGAGCCATCTTTGTAGCCCACTTGATTCGCTGTTCGGAGACAAGGAGAACCTCTTTCACGTATTTCCTCACTATCTGAAATGTGATCCTACCTGGCTCGCCTGGTGCGAGGCCATCAGCGATTGTCATGTAGTCCTTCAGCCGTACCAGTCTTCCCGTTCTCAGGGACTCGAACATTGATGGGGCGTTCTTCGACTGGACGCCGTAGATTCTGGTTTCCGGCTTCTGCGTCTTTATCGCCAAAGAGATGCCGGAGATGAGTCCGCCTCCTCCTACGGGAACAAGCACCGTGTCGACATTCGGCAGGTCCTGCAATATCTCTAGGCCTATCGTGCCCTGACCTGCAATCACTTCCGGATCATCGAAAGGATGAACCAATGTAACGCCTTGTTCTTTCTGTATCCGTAAGGCCCTAGCGTATCGCTGGCCATGGCTTCGTCCTTGCTTTATGACCTTGGCGCCTTGTTCCTTTATCGCCATGACCTTCTCCTGTACCGCATGCGTAGGCACGACTATCGTCGCTGGGATCTGTAAGAGCCTGGCTACGTATGATACCGCAAAGCCATGGTTTCCAGAGGATGCTGCCACCACACCATGTTCTCGCTGGGCTTGGTCAAGATTCAGCATCTTGTTCGCGGCCCCACGTATCTTGAAAACCCGTGTCGGTTGATGGCATTCCAACTTCAGATAGACATTCGCATCAAGTCGTTGACTAAGATACTCGCTTCTGTACAACGGAGTTCTATGGGCCACATGCGCTATGGTCTTCGCTGCCCTCCTCACATCGTCCATCGAAGGAATGTGCGAATGAGGCGGCACGATCATACAAGCGCACCAGACTCTAACGTTCTACCTTGAAACCGATCTTCACGACCGCCTGAAAACACTCGATCTCCTCCTTTGACATTCTCCCTCGGAGCGCTGTTACCTCGAACCACTCCATCCCCCGCACAGTCTTGGCTGCCTCCTTGATGGCATCTCTGACGGCATCAGCGAAACTCTTTGGCGATTCACCGACGATCTCTATGTACTTCCAAACCAAACACCCCACCTCCTCCAGCGTGATAAGAACCACGAGACGATAACTCTTTGTGTCACGCACCTTAGAGCGAAGATAGATCCTGGGTTCGAGCACCGAGATGCCTGTAAGAATCTGACAGGACGGTGGAGAGCTACGCGATAGCCGGTACCAAGCCTCGTGTGGATGACCCGCGAAGAATAAGGCCCTAGCCAATGAGTTGCTGGAGGATCCGAAAGAACGCGCAGAGCACGTTATGCTTGTGGACTTGGCGCGAAACGACTTGGGGCGAGTCTGTCCCGGACTTGATGGAGCTCCATCAATTCAGTCATGTACAGCCTGACGGGAAGCCTAAGCGCCCTCATGCAGGAATCTAAGAGTGAGGCGGACGCGCTGAGGGAAAAGATTGGAGTATTGGAGTCTTGGCTGGCTGAAGCCGAAAGAGAGCTTGGGGCTGCGAGGAGCCGTATCAATGAGTTGGAGGCAACTGCCGCTAGGCCACCAACAGAAGAGAAGCTTTCAGAACCTACGGTCGGGTAAGACTCCTATTTCTTCACGCCACCTGAAATACAAAAAACTCTCCAAACAACGATGACGCACACCAGACGGTGGACAAGCGGGTCCGTGACACCGCGGAGGTGAATGCTCACGTGGTATGTGCTCTTGAATAGCCTGAAGATTCATATGTCATGGTCTACTAATGGCAGGCAACGTGCTCACCAGCAGTAATGACGGGGACTCCGGTTCCTCCATTAGTTCCCTGTAGTGGTGGACACTTGGCACAATAGGGCGCCAACCCGGTCAGTGCAATAGACCGGTCGCATTCCCCGGAACACAGCTGTACCTTGCCCGACCCGCTCTAGGGACGGGTTCTAGCTGGTGAGATTCGATGTGTGACTATGATGTCTCGATGCGGGAGTTGGAAGGTGAAAGTTCTATTCTTGCAGCCCCAGCCCTGCATCAGGGCCTTGAAATATGCCTATTGCCTAAGGCAAGCGCTTGGGGAAAGCCTGTTTCTTTACATGGGCCGTCTATATCGTGCCCCAAGCGAGCTTTACGGTTTTGGAGACGAATTCTTCGACGAGTCGGTTCAGCTAGACCCGAACAAGATCGATGAGAGTATCGGAAATCTGGTCAGAATGCACGATCCTGACATCATACACAGCCACAATGCGCCTGATTTCCTTACGATATCGGCGACACAAGTTATCGAGGACATTCCGATCGTACATGACACTCATGAGGCACTATCGCTGCGCGAGACAGGGTACTACGTGACAGATGGGCCTGAAGAGGTCGCCAGATATACCGATTATGAGAAGGTGGCGAACGAACGGGCTGACGGACGAATATACCCGTCGGAGGGTGTACGAGACCATATTCGAGGAAGATACGACGTTGATCCAGACAATGACATGGTCTTCCACAACTACATTTCGGAGTCGATCTTCCCGCAAAACATCAGCAAGAAGATGTCGGCCGATGATGGCTGCACGCATACCGTTTACATAGGCACCTTGAGCGACCAGCGAGGAGACCACTACAATCTGCTGGAGATATTTGAGAAGCTTGCTGACAACGGCATACACGTCCACATCTATGTAGCCCATGAGAATCAAAGCTACAAAGAGCTGAGCGATCGTAATAGGTTCATACATTATCATGGCCACCTCGACCATATCGCCTTGTTTGAAGAACTCACACGATACGATTACGGATGGCTCGGCTTGAACGAGGCCAGAAACAAGCCCCACGTGGATGTAGCGTTTCCAAGCAAGACGCTCGAGTATATCTCCTGCGGCCTACCAATACTATCCTTCCCCCACAAGACAATCAAACAGTTCATCGAAAAGCATGAGGTGGGATTGGTCTTCAAGGACCTCGCTGAGCTAAGGCAGCTAATACTGGAGGCCGACATAGAGACACTGCGGCGTAACGCCCTAAGAATCAGGCATGAGTACACGATTGAGAGGAACATTTCACGACTTATTGGATTCTACAAGAAGATTGCGAATGAAGTTTGATACACGTCTAAGTGGTGAAGGATGAGCTACTGGACGCACGTTCTGACGAGGGATGGCGAGAAGTCCATCGCGCAATTGCATCTCCGTCTTAGCGCGGCACACACGTCTTGAACAGACTTCTGTAACATTGCTGGATCCGGCGAGTTGACACCGCTGAATTGGCTTTGATCTGCACGCTCAGGCTTGAGAGCCCTGCCCTCCTCTTCGTGCTGCACCAAAAGGATTCTTGAGCGAAAAGGCTACTTAGGGGCGCATTCAGGGTGATATGACTTCTTCGTTATCCACCCTTTCTTTACCTCCTTGCTGGCTTCGATCTCCTTTCCATACTTCGCACACTCAACCAAGTTCATCACCGATCTCGCTTGCTTGGCTTTGCTATGAGGGGTTGACTTCGCTGTGAGGCTAGGAAGCATGTGAAAGGATCAATAGTCACAGGTGTCCTATGGTCCCGCAATGCGTGAATCGGTGTTAGTAGAGGGGTAGCCGACCTGGGACGAAAGATGAGAAAGGTTTCGCGCGTGCGCGTGTCGAAGAGGAAGAGATTGCAGGAAAGGGTGAGGGAGCTAGAGGGGAGATTGGCAGGCACGGTTCCGAAAACCGAACTCGTGACCGTCAGATCGAACCTAGAAAGCAAGATGGCCGACTTGCAGTCCAAGTTGACTCAATCCATCCCTATGGCCGAATCAGAAGCAAGACTGAAGAGGACTCGAGCACGACTGAGGAGCAAGATCAGAAGGCTGAGGGAAGAACTCGCCCAATCGATCCCCAAGGCTAGGTCGGAGGTTAGAATCCGCGACCTCGAGTCAAAGATTACTGAACTGAAGACCCAACTAAACGAGTCTGTACCGAGAAAAGACGTTGAACCTCTAAAGGCCAAGCTCAAACAGCTTGAGGATAGGCTAGCTCAGTCGCTGCCAAAGGTTGAGGTGGACGCCGCCAAGGCCGAACTCCAAGACAAGGTCAAAAAACTCGAAGCGAAACTGGCTGAATCCGTGCCAAGAGGAGAGGCTGAACGGTTACGGATCGAAATCGAAGAACTCGAAGAGAAGCTGGCTGCCTCTAGGTCGGAGGCGGACTCACTACGCGCAAACGTATCACAATTGCAGGATAGGCTGGCAGGGTCGATACCCAAAGCCGAGTCGGAAGCGAAGGTCGATGAACTTCAGACCAAGCTTTCAGGCGCAAGACGGGACCTTGAAGTCGCCAGGACCACCATCGAAGATCTCAACGGTCAGCTTTCCCAGTCCTCAGCCAAGATCGATGAGCTTCAAGGCAAGCTATCCAACTCGGTACCGAGGACGGAACTAGATGCCGCCAAGGCCGAGGCGGAATCCACGATACTGGAACTCCAGCGGAAGCTGTCCGAACTAAAGAGCGAGGCGGACGCTTTGAGGAGCCGTATCAAAGAGCTGGAAGCGGCTACAGCCAAGCCACCCAAGCAAGAGAAGCCCTCAAACCCGTCCTAAGAAAACGGCAGGACATGTGTAGACGGATCCGTGAGTGCAAGGATACCCCGGAGTCGCCCTCAATGCTGGACGAAGTTCTCTGAATACCAGATAATGCCCCCTCTGCAACCCGCGCCGAGAAAGTAGAGAAGAATCTCTGAATGAGAA
>Ga0209725_1001817_pt1 | contig 11796 bp, 14 predicted proteins | sample I18A1metaG_FD_184145 | JGI IMG/M metagenome (GOLD analysis project Ga0209725, IMG submission 184145) | Lake sediment bacterial and archeal communities from Gulf of Boni, Indonesia to study Microbial Dark Matter (Phase II) - ​I18A1 metaG... | ecosystem: Environmental > Aquatic > Freshwater > Lake... | reverse complement strand
ACCCTTAGTTAGGAAGAAATACTTTGGAATCATCTTCATCACATAATAGATTTGCATGCAGAGCTATTCAGGTGTTTCTTCTGCTTCTCTTCCTAGAGCTGGTTGGAGCCGTAACCAGTGTAGCGAGCGGGAGTTGTTATGATATTCTTCCCCTAATGTGGGATAACGAATTGTGTGTGCCATCCTTGGCGCGGCCATCGTAATTTGAACTATTGATAAACAGGTGTTTTCGCTGCTGATAGATCTTAGCTGCAAACCAAAATTTATCTAGTTAGATCTAGTTCTATATGAACGCACATCGTTGAGGTTTCAGTATGGGAAAGAAGAAGGTGCTCAGTGAAAGTCAACTTAGAGAGATGGTCCTTCCTGACACAGGTCAATTACTGGGCATCGTATCGCAAATGTTAGGTTACGATAGGCTTCTTGTCAAATGTACTGATGGCCATGAAAGGGTCTGTAGAATTAGAGGGAAGATGAAGAGAAGGGTCTGGATAAAGGTTGGCGACGTGGTTTTGGTCGCTCCTTGGGACTTCCAGTTTGATAGTCGCGGAGACATCTTGTGGAGATATACTGAAAGTCAGGCTCAATGGCTTAGAGGTCATGGGTATCTAGCTGCATGATGAGGAGATTACTGGGTGAAAGGATGGGAGACGAGGGTCGAGAAGAAGGTTAGACTCAAAGAAAGAAGATATGAACTCGACCAGCTGATGAAAGAGAAAAGAAGCGAAGAGTTGGAAGCTCTTGAAGAAGTTTTCGATAAATCAACACTCATGATAATTTATCACATGCTTAATACTGGAGAATTGAAGAAGATCCACGGAGTTGTCAAGGCTGGGAAAGAGGCTCGCCTATATTGGGGTATAGGACCTAGGGGAAAGGAAGTAGCTGTCAAAATATACCTAACCTCATCCACTGAATTCAGGAAAGGTAAACTCGTATACATCGAAGGCGACCAGAGATTCAGTAGAGCGAAAAGAGATACGAGAGCGCTTGTTTACCTCTGGGCGCAGAAGGAATTCAAGAATCTAGAAGCAGCTCAAGAAGGCGGAGTTAGGGTTCCAAAACCTATAAGGGTTAATCGGAACGTTCTATTGATGGAGTTTATCGGTAGAAATGGTATTCCTGCACCTTTACTTAGAGAAGCAGAATTGAAGAACTCAGTCAGGGTCTATAGGAAATTGTTGAGGTATCTACGGCTACTTTATGCAAGATCGAACATAGTTCATGGAGACCTGAGCGAGTATAATATCATGATCTGGAGAGAACAACCTGTACTTTTTGATCTCTCTCAAGCTGTTCCCTTGGACCATCCTCTCGCAAAAGTCTTGCTTAAACGAGACATAGAGAACCTAAACAACTACTTCGGCAGTATAGGGGTCAAAGTCGAACCTGCAGACAAGTTAGTCAGCTGGGTGGTTGGTCAAGGTGGAGACTAGGATCAATACCGTGATACCTCGCGACAGGATCGGCGCTCTAATAGGTCCAGAAGGAACGGTCAAGAACAGGATTGAACGCGCCTTTAATATCAAAATGACCGTGAACAGCGAGAGCGGAGTCATAGAACTAGTGCCGAATGAAGGCAACAATGATCCAGTTAGCTTACTCAAGGCGAAGGATGTAGTTACTGCAATTGGGAAAGGGTTCGCTCCTGAAAAGGCCTTCATCCTTTTCGACGACGACAAGGTTTTGGATGTACTTGATCTTAGAGATCTATTCGGTCGGAGTGAGACCGACATACAGAGGGTCAAGGGAAGAATAATAGGCAGTGAAGGGAAGACGAGGAGGATGATCGAAGAGATGACTGACGCTAGCATCTCGGTGTACGGCCACACCATTGGGATGATAGGTGGATATGATGCTGTTTCCACAGCTCGAGAAGCTGTGGAGATGCTAATCAAAGGAAAACAGCACGCAACTGTGTATAAATTCCTGAGAATCAAGAGAAGAGAAGCAAAAAAGAGAATGACGTTGGAATTATGGGAGAAACCGCCTAGATGAAAGGGAAACCGGTCGTAGCATTGAAGTATTCGTTGAAATCGCACCAATTCACCGAGACAACGATTGCCGTCAAGGATACTCGATACCCAAATTAGAAGAACATGCATACTCTAGCCGAAAGAACGATCGACATGCAACTGGCGGATAGTAGATGACCGAGGTCTTCGAAGAGATCAGTCCAGCAGACTTCTTCTACAGAAACAGAGACATAGCAGGATTCACCAACCCCTCCCGAGCTATCTATTCCACAGTTCGAGAGCTCGTTGAAAACTCCCTAGACGCATGCGAGATAAACAGCATCCCACCAGACATCTACATCCGGGTTTCACATGAATCCGGGCCTACAGAAGGTCCAGGGGTCTACAGGATAAGGGTTGAAGATAACGGATCCGGCTTGCCTGAAGAGATAATCCCTTCAGCTTTCGGTCAAGTCCTCTTCGGTTCAAAATACAAGCTTAGACAAACTCGCGGAACTTTCGGTTTGGGAGGGAAGATGGCTATTCTGTACGGCCAGATCACAACCCATTCAGAAGCCTATGTGATGTCAAGTACGGGGACCGCTAGAATATTCGAGTATCGTTTGATGATGGACATTCAGAAGAATAAGCCGATAGTTATCAAACGTAAGATCTACCCTAATAAAGGAAAGTGGCGTGGAACAGTAATAGAATTCTCAACAGAAGCTGACTATGTTAGAGCGATGTCGAAGATCCTCGAGTACTTGAAGCAGACAGCGATAGTCGCGCCGTATTCCGACCTTACCTTCGTCGATCCAAAAGGGAGACTCTACAAATTTGAAAGAGCAACACGAGAGATGCCTAAGCCTCCAGATGAGACTACTCCGCACCCTCATGGAGTCGATGTCGAAACAATCAAGAGACTGATCTCAATCACCAACTCACGGACTATGCATGAATTCATGAAGAAGCATTTTCAAAGAGTGGGAGACAAAATAGCTAGACGTTTCTTAAACTTCGCTGATATCGGAAGCAAGAAGAACCCGAAGAAGCTTGGGCCTGAAGAGATCGTTAAACTTGTTACAGCAATTAAGAACTTTAAAGAGTTTCTACCTCCAGATGCTAGTTGTCTGTCTCCACTTGGAGACAAATTGCTGGAGACAGGGATAAGGAAGGAACTGAATCCTGAATTCGTAGCGGTGCATCAACGTAGGCCAGCTGCCTACTCAGGATTCCCATTCATCGTTGAGGTTGGTGCTGCATGGGGTGGAAGCATTCCTACATCAAGCGGAATCCTTCTCTATCGTTTTGCAAACAAGATCCCTCTACTATTCGATGAGGCGAGCGATGTCTCTTGGAAAGTTGTGAACACCTTGATGAATTGGAGGCACTACAATGTTGCGCCGGAAACTCCCTTAGCAGTATTCATACATATCTGCAGCCTCAAGATTCCGTACAAGACCGTTGGAAAAGAGTTCATAGCTGACAGACCAGAGGTTGAACATGAGATACTGAACGCTTTAAGGGAGGTCGGAAGACAACTCTCCATCTTCCTCTCCAGGAAAGAGCATATGGAGAGGGAGAAGAGAAGGCTCGACGTATTCTCCAAATATCTTCCAAAGATCGCCTCATTCTCAACCAAATTAGCTCATAAACCTAGAGAACCAAGCGTTAAGCCGCTTCTCAAGAGTATAATGAAGTATGGTGCGGAAGAAGAAACAGAAGTTTCTGAGAAAGGTGAAGAGTGATGCCGAAGAAGAAGCCTACAGGCTCGATAAAGCTGAGAAAAGAGAAAGTTATAGCTGGTCTCCAGAATTTCGGTCTAAATATATACGATCAGATAGTGCAGAGAGAGTTTCCCTCGATCAAGATGCCAAGCCGATCTATTCACAATATCTTTTACGACCCGAAGCTTAGGCAATACATTCTGGGGGACAGAGGCGTAAGAAGAAGTTCGAGAAACGTTAGACATATCAGACCTTTCACCCAACTCGTCTGGACAGCATCATTCGCCGACGAGCTAACTAGATCGAATAAGACAAGTACATTGAGAGATGTCTTCTACTCAGCTCAAGCGTACGAGATGAACTTCGTAGATCAAGCTGAGTCTGACAACATCATTACAGATCTTGAAACCGTAGTTGTCAGTCCAAGAGAAGACTTCAACGTCTTCCCAGAAGAGAGATCAGCGATCTTCGGCGACCTTACGATAGAGTATACGGTCCCCGGCTATGAAGGAAGAAGGCTCAACCTTGCAAGCCATCCCGACGGGATGATGATAGGGCCAGCGCTGACAAACGCAGAGTTCGTCGGATGTAAGGCGGACAAGATAATAGCCATAGAGAAAGGTGCGCTCTTCACAAGGTTCGTTGAAGAGAAGGTGCATAAGAAGTTCAAAGCGATTCTAATACAAACGGCTGGACAAGCTCCGAGAGCGACAAGAGCTCTAATGAGGAGATTGAACAAAGAACTCGGCCTTCCAGTCGTGATTCTAACCGACGGAGACCCGTGGGGAATGCACATAGCGATGGTGATAATAAGCGGATCAGCGAACGCAGCTCACCTAAGAGAACTCAATACGCCCGACGCGAAATGGTCAGGAGTATGGGCTACGGACATAGTCGATTACAAGCTCCCCAGCGAAAGGCTCAGCGACCTTGATATCAAAAGGCTATACGAGCTGCAGAAAGATCCTCGATACGAAGGCGAACTCTGGAAGAGAGAGATAGAAACCTTCCTAAAGGTTAGACGGAAGGCAGAGCAGGAAGCCTTCAGCAGATACGGGTTGACTTACATAGTTGATGAATACCTACCTGCCAAACTTGAAGCTATGGAGAGCTACTGATAGCCAAAGTTACTCGGAAGATTGTACCGGAAGAATCCTCCCAATGAATTATAAAGAAATTGGAGGAGCAATAGTAGTTCTATCTCTTCTGGTAGCTACCACAGTCTCAACGAGTTCCGGAAATTGGCGATGCGAAGCCAAGATGTCAAACCACATAGTGATTAATGAGGTTGAACAAAACCCTCCTGGAGACGACAACGCACCTGGAGCAGAATGGGTCGAACTCTTCAACTCGCTAACTAGATCGGTCAATCTGAGCGGTTGGAATGTCACAGCAACTCGTGGCACGCCGAGAACTACAAGTCTCACAGCGAACCTGTCAATCGCGGCCGGCGGTTATCTCATCATAAACCGTACGGGCCAATGGCTAGAGAACGAATATGAGGTTGTTGTTCTCACAAATCCTCTAGGCGTCGAGATCGATAGAACAAGGAATATGACTGACACCGGCGATGACGGTAGGGCGTGGGCTCGCGTGCCCAATGGACGGGACTTCGATCAAGATTCCGACTGGAATCTCCAGCAGTCGACAAAAGGTTTCTCTAACAATCGTATTAGTCCGAGTACTGTTGAGTCTTGGCATTTTAAGGCTCAACTCTGGATTTTGAATGCCGCCTATCGCCGCTTGCCCAAGGAAATTCAATATGTGTGGCAGTATTATCCAATTGAGTTGGCTGACGGAGTGGCGTATCCGCTCAAGCATTCGTGGAATTCAACTCTACATTTCTATCATCCGCACACAGATTGGGGTGAAGCTCTAAACGAGACCTTGAGATGGTACAGGTACTTCGTAGATAATCAGACCGCCGGGAACATGTGCGAAGCGGTCTTCAGCGCAGGAGTAATGGCTCACTACATAATCGACATGTCAAATCCGTTGAACGCCAACCAATCCCTAGCTGAAGAGAGTATCCACACAGGATACAAGTCATATGTGGAACGAGATCTATCCTATTTTCAAATTACGATCTCAGAACCGGATGACGTCAATAATGTTACTGCTTACCTGATAGCCTTGGCCTACGCGTCTCAGACATACTACTCGAGTTTGATTGAGAGTTTCACTCCAATCGCTAACGAACCTTACCGGTGGAGTGGGGAAACCTATAGAATAACTTCTATGTGCTTGAATGCGGCTGTGAGGGCTGTAGTATCACTCTGGCTGACGGCTATCGAGAAAGGCTATTTGGCTGCGCCTGAATTCAATCTGGCGAAAAGGGTTTTCCTCATCGCAACTCCGATTGCAACGATGGCCCTCTCGGCGATCAAGAGGATGCCAACACTATAAGCACGATGTAATGTTCCACTCCAGTCTACCAGTATACAGTACTCGTAGGGGTTTCTTTCAAAACCGCCTCTGTCTCTTCAGGGTTCAGAGTCTTTCTTGCCCCTTTGGTGTAGTGCCAATCGAAGCAGCACCACCTGATCAGTTTCACATCTTTATCTCTGAGGCTTTCAGGCAACCGCTCGTTCGGCGTCCTCTTCGAGAAACCTGACAGTCTAACTGTGAAGATGCACTTCTTCCATATGTTGTTGTATTCATCTTTCTTCGTTTCAGGGGTCTCTTGGATGTCTATCGTTGTTCCCTGCAGCCTCCTAGCCTTGTCGACAGCCGACTGAATTCTAGCCATTCTTCCTACCCGACCCAGAATCTCCTTCTTTTAGTAGATAGTAGGATTAGAAGTCGGTACGGCATATATCAGGTTTAGCAGCTGAACCAATGAGCTTCTTTATTCTTCTGCACATCTCTTTCCGGTTTTGTACTGTGAGAAGATCCGACGAACTGCTGCTCTTCCATTTCTACTCGCGAAGTCGGGCGGCGTCCAATCTTCTTCGAGACGGCTTCTAGTTATCTTCCCGACGTCAGTTCGGTATTTCACAGCAGTCTTCCTGTAAAGTAGCATGCCCTTTCTCTGCCATATCGGCTTCCTCGACAGATCTACTTCATGCTTGGTGATCAGTTTCGCTATCTGAGCTGAATCCAACCCTTCAAGTTGGTTAGCAGCGCTTTTCGGACTCAGTCCTTCCCTAATCAGAGTCCAGTATCCATACGCGTTAAGGTAGTTACCATTTAACTCCCTTTGCCTCCATGCTAGATACTCGAAGATCAATTCAGTTGGTGTGACGATGACTCTCGAATCGAACGGAGCGACTGTCTTCTTTCCGAAGACCTCGTTCACCGCTAAACTGAATCCGCTTGAGATGATGCTTGCTAGAACGGAGTCCAATTTCTCTACACGACCATTGAATGGTGGAGGAGGTTGGAACAGTAGGTTCACCTCGTCGCTGCAAAGGTAGCATAATGAAGGATTGAAGCCTGAAGAGTAGACTGCTCTGGCCGCATGGACGAAGCATCTGGCGATTCTCACGTCAAACGGCTTGTCTGCGTCCAACAATTTGCAGAGTCTGCTGAATCTCCTTCCATCTAATCGAATGAAGAACTCACTGTCCTCTGGGATTCGAAGGTTGGAAAAGACCTCGTTTTCTTGAAGCTTGACTGAGGCCATTTCTTTATCAGGAGAGCATCATCAAGACGCATTGATTGGGTTTTCGGAGTATGTAGACCAAGAAGTATTTCAAGGAAGCTCTTCTAAGTATTAGTCTTCCCGCCGCTTAGATCTTCTAGAATCATTCGAGCGTCCACTACGCTCGCTCCTTTCTCATAAACCATGACGGGGTTCAAGTCCATCTGGTTGATCTCAGGATTCTCCATAATCAAGTCCGATGCTCGCAGAAGTATCTTGATGATAGCTTCCTCATCGACAGCAGGCTGGTTCCTATAGCCCTTCAGAATTGGGTAGGCCTTGATCTCCTTTATCATCTCCCTAGCCTCATCCTTCTCTATAGGAGCTATCCGAAATGTAACATCCTTCAGAACCTCAACGAATATTCCTCCGAGACCAAACATCAAAGTCTGCCCAAATTGAGGGTCCTTCAGCCCGCCTACTATGACTTCTGTGGAAGCAGGGGCCATCTTCTGCACCAATACGCCGAGAAGCCTCGCGGATGGTTTATGGCTCTTCGCACTTTCCAGGATCTTCCTGTAGCCATTGTCGACTTCTGCACTATTCTTCAATCCAACGAGGACTCCGCCGGCCTCAGTCTTGTGAAGAATGTCAGGAGAGACTATCTTCAAAACGATCGGGTAGCCGAACTTCTCCGCATAGTCCACAGCTTCATCCACACTTAGAGCGAGAGCGAACTCAGGCGTGGGTATCCCATATTCAAGGCATATGGCCTTAGCTTCAGGTTCTAGAAGGTTCTTCCTCCCTTCTTCAAGAGCTCTTTTGATAACTTCCCTAGACCTTTGATTCATCGCCAATTGACTCCGATAGCTTTTCGCTTGCCAAGTTGTAACATTTAACTCTGACTACCGTAATTGTTCGTATCGAATATTAAGTGTTGAGTCGATGTCAGTCGTCTCGATCGGCCGCTTGATCATGGTTGGAACTATTCACGTGCAGAAGTCTAGTGTAGAGAATGTGAAGAAGATAATCTTTGAAACGAAGCCTTCTATCGTTGCGGTGGAACTTTGTAGAGACAGATACTACCTCCTGAAGACTCGAGTTGAGACTTCTCCGATGCCTACGTTAAGGTTTGGAGTTATTCCTTGGCTGCTTGCCGTCCTCGAGAGGACTGCTGGAGAGAAGACCGGAGTCTTTCCTGGCGCTGAGATGGTTGAGGCGGCGGCTGCCGGTGTGAAGTTCGGCGCGGAGATCGAGTTCATAGACATGCCCATCCAACAGATCATCCAGAGGATTCAAGCAATACCGTTCCGAGAAAAATCTCGACTTTTTGTTGATAGCATCCTCGCGCTTGCAACGATCCTAGTCGGCGTCAAGGTCGAAAAGAACATCCCTGAGTCGCCGGATAAGCTCGTGTTGAGATTCAAGAATCGCTATCCGGACCTGTATAGATGCTTGGTTGAAGAGAGAAATAGATACATAGTTCAACGGCTGGCTTCGATTCTCGCTTCAACGACGGGGACGATCGTCGCTGTTGTGGGCTTGGGGCATCTCAACGACCTAGCGAAGGAGTTTTCCACGGTCAAGGCTTCCGAGCCTTACTATGGTGTTTCGCTTAAATGGTCGATCCAACGTTTCGAGTGCTCTCCCTGAAAGTGAATGCAGCAGATAGTGCCCCCTTAAGTGCTTGCCACCATTCTTCAGCAAAACTGACTAGGAGTACATCTTCCTCTGATAATGAGAATTCTCTCAGAAGCCTCCTAGAGTCTTCCGGACTCAAAGTGCACATGTCTTCAGCAGTAGCTGGGATCCTCAGGGTGTCTTCTTTATACGTCAGAATCACCGTTCCTTTCGCACCTGCCTTCACAGCTGCATCTCTCTGATCGACCCCAGATCTAACCTTGTCCGCTGCGCTTTGAACTTGAAGCACGACGTTGATCGGGCCAACGCCGAAAACATGGAAATTGTATATCTTCACGTCTTTGATGTCTGCACTCTTGAATATCGCGTCTATTCGGTTCTCCCCAGCCTTCGTCAAGAAGGTTCCAGTCTTCGGCCTGCTCTGTATATATCCTTCTCTCTCGTAGGATCTCATTATCCCACGAACGATCCCTTCAGGCATCTCGAGCATAGAGCTGAGGCGGTAGCGTCCCACAGTCGCCTCTTTCCGAATGATGAGGAGAAAGAACAACTCGTCGAGTTCAGAGATCCTCCTTGACAAATCTTGTACCCATCAAGTATTTTCGTTAGACTCTCTTATGGTGGTTCTGGTGGAGGAGGCGGCCAACTGGAATAGGCTGTGAAAGACCAAATCAATAGGTCTCCGTCGGCAAGGAGATATTTGTCGCAGCCGGTCTCTCCTAGTATCCATTTCTTCTCAGTTGCTTCCCATCTATACCATAGCCAACCGTGCGTACTATTGCCCTCGACCCCGTTAATCGATACTACGAATGCGCCGTAGCCTCCCATGGTATAATTCAATTCAGCAAGTCTGCTGCTCACGCTCAAAAGAGATTCACCAGACACAGCAGCGACATCATGATGCCAAGTTCTATATGAGGTGCCATTCCCATAGTCTACTACAAGCTCGACGGTTAGAACAGATTTGCCAACTCTCTCCGTAAGCATGTTGTACTGCCCATAGTAGAAAGCTGCCAGCGATGTTGCAACTATCGCCCAACATAGGAAACTGACAGCTGCCAACCTCCATACCTTAACCTCTCTACCTGAGTTTTGCATACCCATGTTCTCTCAACTCCTTAACAGCTAACAATAATGGAACAGCCCCGAAGAAGAACAACACCGCATTACTAAACTCATGAATAAGAGCGAAAGGTACTCCTGAAACCATTATGCCGGCTACAATAGGCCACCTGACGGAACCGAAGTATAACCATGAGAAAGAGATCCCGCTGACAATGTTCGTTAAGAGATCGTATGCAAAGGTGGCGAGAAGCCCCGCTAAAGCGACCTCGTAGTTGAATAACAACCGTCTTTTTCCCGAAGACCTCTCGAAGATATTAGGGTTGAACCTTCTCAACGAGCTACCGACTACTCCGTAAATAGATTCGCAGATCATCGCAGCTATCCATATCAAGAAGTCGAATCCGTACGGGTTTAAGCTGCCGTAGACAGCCCAGATCAAGGCTCCGGTGCATATGCCGACGAAGCTTCCGAAGCAGAAGCCGCTTGTGAAGACGATCAAATCCATAATCTTCACGTTGGGTAGCCAAATCAGCAAGTAGTTTGTAGCCAAAGATAATGCGACTAAGGAAGCGATGACGCAGACATCGATTATTCCCAACTTCCTTCTGAGAATGAACAATCCCAGAATGACTATCCAAACTGCGGCTACAAGTAAGCCCACTAGAGGGATTCCTGCGAGGTTTTGGGCGAGGAGCACGTCGAGCCAGTTGGATATGCGGGTTGCCTTCTAGGTTAATTAACCTAGCCTCAACTAGGCTAATTAACCTACTTAACATTATCGGTGAATTCAGCTTAAGGCTTCAATTCTTCGCCGCCAGTCAATACTCGAGTCAACTCAGCGTTAACCTCTACGAATCCAGTTCTCTCTTTGGCAGAGACGGGTATCGGTTCGAAATTTAGGCCGGTCCGAGTGATTGCGTGAGCCAGATCTCTACTAATAAGTGAAGCGGTCTTCCCTAAACGAGTCTCTAAAGCATGTTCAAGCCGCTCGATCTCCTCAGACCAGCTCACCATTTGATCAAGTTCTTCAGATGTAACAAGATCCGTCTTCGTTAACACGTAGATTTGGGGGTGTAGAAGCCTATTGTAGACAGCTGCGGCCATAAACATGTTAGAAACATAATTCAACGGGCTTCTACAGAAGGGGGCATCAAATAGATAAAGAACTGCATTCGAGTCGTCTGTTAACGCATGTGAGATGTAGGGGCCGCTCTCTCTAAAAGCAAAGAGTTCTATCTGTCCAGGTGTGTCGACCAACACTATATCTGGTCCAGAGTCCTCAACACTCTCCTTTATCTCTTCTATGTGATCGCCCACCAAGTCAGCGGCCATCAACAGCGCGCCATTAGGCCCAAGCTGATACTCTTCCATTATCGCGTCAAGATCGACGTACTCTCTAACATCAACATCCGGATTGTAGGGAAGAGCCGCAGCTCCTGGATCAAGGTTCAGGCTGACGACGTTCTGATCACTAATCCTGAGCCAATCGAGAAAATTCGCAGTGAAGACAGACTTCCCTGAACCAGCCATCCCCACAACGAAGACCGCGTACAAAATAGAGACCTCTATGCTGAAAAGAGAAACCTGCGAGTTTAAATTAAGTCTTATCGAGACATCGGATTTACGAAGAGTAACCCTGCGTCTGCCACTCATTTGGGCAGCGTAATGGTCGCATAGAACAAATGAAAGGCTTTCTGAGTCTAGAACAGCTTAATATCAAGAAGCAGCATAACCTTCCTTTAGGCTGCGATGAGGAGCAGGCTAGAAACTGAAGGGTGATGGACAACCTGGGTTCTGAGGCAGCCTTCACCTTCTCTTTCCAAGC
>Ga0209725_1001816_pt1 | contig 11804 bp, 14 predicted proteins | sample I18A1metaG_FD_184145 | JGI IMG/M metagenome (GOLD analysis project Ga0209725, IMG submission 184145) | Lake sediment bacterial and archeal communities from Gulf of Boni, Indonesia to study Microbial Dark Matter (Phase II) - ​I18A1 metaG... | ecosystem: Environmental > Aquatic > Freshwater > Lake... | reverse complement strand
CTCGAAAGGGGAAGTCAGACACAGCGAGCTTGAGAGCCTGACCCGGAGCCGAGGCACCCTATCCTCAAACCTAAACGACCTACTCAACGAAGGACTCCTCAAACGGAACATCATAGCCTCACGTCCCATCCAGTCGAACTACTCGCTCACTGAAAGAGGAAAGGCGGTTGCCAAGACACTCATGGACCTAAGGAACTCACTGCGGCCCACGTAGGTCATTAGTAGGACTGTTTGAGCAGACAACACTAGGCTAACAGTTGATCGACGAAGTCGCTCCTAAATCTCTACCGATTATTTGTTAGCCGCTCCGAGAACACCGCCGAAGATGAAAAATAGAACTTGGACTTATATATAGACGGGGATAGGAGTGCGGGGACTGCGACACACTCCTGCGCTGACGCTACTTCTTCTAGCGATGGCCTTTCAGCCAGCAACCTTCTCAGCATCCACGAGAACTAGAATTGTGTGCATGCGCACCTTGTGGTACAGCCGACAACTCCTTATGCTCAACACGTTTGCCATTTCCCTGAGGCGTGACACTTGCAGGTAGGCCCGTATAATCTTCGGTACATTGTCTCTACTATATTGTCGTTTGAGTTCTTTTGGCTAACATCGTTCATGCTATCGGGGTATACGATCATAGCGGCAACAGAGCTGACTCTCGGGTTCTCCCTATTCAGCCGAGTCGACTTCCTTGACATAGTGCGAAACTTGGTCTTGTTCGGTCTCTTTGTTTACCTTTGGGCGTTTGCCGTCTCAATGAAATCTCTCTTCGTAGACAAGAACGTTCGTGCTATTGTTCCTCTGATATTCTTCGGAAGCATATTCTCTACTACAATTGCAGCATACTCTGACATCAATGCCCTATCTCAATATCATGTATGGATTGATCTAACGCCCCTATCATTGCCGGGTAAGACCATTATCGGTGCTGTACTGCTGCTTGGAATTCTATTCTTCTACGGAGCGTTTCGCTCCATACTCGAAAGGGTATAGACCACGTGAGCGCTACAGTAGAATGGGAAAGAGGGGGTTTTGGGGTTTTCTCCTTCAACATAGAATCATTTGAATTGTGTGTGTGCGTACACACAAGTATACGCAACAGGTTGAGATAATGGCAGTCAGACATGAGAAGCTAGTGGTTCACTTGGACCAGAAGGATTGGATTGAACTCGCGCGGGGATACTATGGCCGGGATCGTGAGTTTGAGGAAATTGCTCAGAATGTAGTTGAGAAGTCTGAGTCTGGTCTAGCGATCTTTCCGCTTTCAATTACCCATTTTGATGAGACACTGAAGAACCTAAATTCAGAAAGAAGACAACGTCTGGCGAAGTACATGATACTCGTGTCACAAGGATGGGCAATCCTCCCAGCTCCAATGATAATCGAGCCGGAGATCGAAGATGCCTGCCGGAAATATCTGGGTCTGCCAAGATATGATCTCCAGAAATTCGCAATCAAGAAGGGGATCTCTCAGTTGCTTGGTGCGAAAGCAGACTTGGAAATAGAAGCCAAGGATGCAAATAGCCCGCTTCTGAAAGACCTCCATCTGGAAGATCTGAAACGCGAACTTCTGGAGAAGGTCGAGAGTCCGAAGATGCTCCTTTGGTTTATGGAACGTGGATTTGACAAGTCGGAATTAAGGAGGCGCCAAGAGGAAGCAATGGCCACAACCGAAAAGCTGGAACAGATTCGATTGACTGGCCAGTCTCAGATTAGAGACAATGACCTGCGTCGCAGGGTAGCCATAGTTGAATATTTCCTTAAAGTCATCAATCCAAAAGTCATAACATTCCTGTTGAGCATGAACGTCGATCCTAGGGCCTTTCGGGCAGTGCTGAGGAATCGAAGAAGAATCATTCGGTTCTTTCAGTCGATGCCAACTTCCTATTGCCTTGTCCAATTATCGCATTACCGCGACATGCAGAGAAAGAGGAAGATTGATCCTAACGATTTGAACGACATTATGAGTCTCTCGATAGCGATACCATATTCAGACGTGGTGGTCACTGAAACAATGTGGCAAACTGCAATCATTCAGACGAAACTAAACGAGCTGCGACCGACGCTCATTCTGAGATCTGTAAAGGAACTCGGCCCGATCCTAGATCAGAACTAGGTCAAGGTCGTTCGTCGTCCGTTCAGTATTTCTGAGAAAGAGGCGCATCATCACGGCCTCTCTCTTGTGCGTATTATCCGGAGCTCGGTACATCTTTTCCGGTTCTGAGCGACATCATTTTCCCACCATGAAAAGGTCCCCGAGTGTAGACTTCTTCCAAAAGGGCGTGCACATCAGACACGACATCTTTCGCCATCTCTCTGGACATCAATAGAAAGGCGAGTGACGATTTCAACTTCCCTGAACGATCAAAACTGCCCCAGCCCCGTTTCGCTTCTCTGAATAACTTGGCCATCTTTGGATACTTTCTAGCAACCTTCTTGTAGTCAGTTCCAGGATGGATTAGGGCATTTCGGTAATCTCTGATTCTGTGCCCTCTCTTCCATCCATCTTTAGATATGCAACCTACTTGTCTCCCCCAATCGAGTAGGTCAATGAAATCCATTCGTTCAGGATATCGTTTGCTGAAGGTCTTCCATTGCTTCCAAGACATAGCATCTAGCAGAGCGATTTCGAGGCACGCAGACGACAGAAGAATCGCAGCAACCGGAAGGCTATTTCTAAGGCACTCCAAGCACTCTCTATAGTAGTTCTTTAGAACTGTAGGCGAGTATGCCGGAACGGTGTCGATGTCTGTCAAAGACGCCATCCCATTGACTATTCATCATTCTATTTGATATCAATTTCATCATATTGTGATATGGATAGCTAGAGAAGAGAGGGTTTGAAGGACACCTCCCCCAACAATCGTCGTCGTTTCAATAAAATTGTGTGTGTGCCACAGATGGTGCGCGACGACGACGGAACGACGAAACGACGGTTCAAATCCTCAAATATCAGCCGCTGAATAGATGTATTAGGGAAAGCTGGACATGGAGTTGCATTGTTCTTGAGTAGGATAGCCATTCTTGGCTAAACATGCAGCACGTTGCCTTACAGGGCTGAATATGAAAGTGGGAAAGCCAAGAATAGGAAGAAAGGCACTGTCGCCTGTCATGGCAGTGTTGCTCATGCTAGCGGTATTTATCGCATCAGGGGTCGTCACCTATCTCTGGGCGATGGGACTCTTGGGTGGCTTGATGGGTACAGGAGGCACGCAAACAAAGGAACAGATTGTAGTTGATGCATACAAATGGAATGTCTCATCAAATGCTCTGATATTGTACTTAAGAAACGTTGGGAGCGTTGAAGTAGTATTAGATGCAATTTACATCGATGGCGTCCAAGTGTGTAGTAATATGAGCCGAACCTTGTCTGCCACAGGAACGGCAGTGGCGGTGTCTGTCACCTCACCTGGCAAGTATACCCCCGGAGCTACTTGCACGCTAAAAGTCGCAACAAAGAGTGGTGCGGTTTTCACCTTCGCCGTGATATGCGGGATACGAGAGCGCGCGACGGGAGTACCACGTTTGGAGGTCAGCGTTATGCCGCCTGGCTTTCCAAGCGTTGGCGATTCTTGGGAAGTCAGAGCATATGTTACTACTGAAACAGATATGGGAACAGTTCACATGCCTGCGAAAAAGGCCGCCATCTACATGAATGTACTTGATAGGAATATGATATCCAAAACTTACATAGAATATACAGACGACAAAGGATTGGCAACCTTCCGCAGGACCGGCGACTTCCTTAGAGTTTCGTTTCAAGCATTTCTTGATCTAGATAACTCAACACTAAAGACTGAGCCTGTCTTGTTGACTGAAGAATTTATTCCCTCGGAGCCAGTCAGGAAACTCGTAGATTACTCATTTTTCATTTCTCTTCCTCTGACATTGGTTGGGCTCATAGCCTCAAGGAAGGGGAGGACTTCTCCCAGAAGTGGACGGAAATTCATACTCTGGATATTCTATTCTATGGTTGTAACAGCCCTCATCATAAGTGCAATAGTGACGTTTGGTTCAATGCGATGGTTCTTCTATGCAGCAACTACCTGGGGCTATCCGAGAAGTATGAGCGGAACCTACATGAACTACGATGTTGTCGTAACACTCTTTTCTCTATGGACTATTCTGTTTACGTCGTGCTTGTTTCTTGGGCTTATCTTGATAATTGAATGGAAGCCTCCGAAAGGCCCGGCTGATATATCTAAGGGCTATCCGTGACACAGAAAAAGCATGTGCGCACCATAGGATGTGTGTGCCATCTTTGGTGCGCACACACTTTTACCGTTTTCATGACGACGATTGTGTTGGGGGAAGAATCCCCCAAACCCCTCTTTCTGGTTCTTCCCCTGGCTTTTCAATTTGAAACGTGACAATAAAGGAAGAACAGAAAGATCAGTATTGGTCGAGTGTGATTAGCAGCATCTTGAACTCGTAGGAACTGAGAACAAGAAGAAGAAAGGCGTATTCAAATAACTGAAGTGTTATGCAAAGTGCCACAACTAGTGACTTCGCAAGGCAATTGAGTTTGCTGGTTACCTCTTGCAGCGGGAAACGTCTAATCTCGCGGGCAGAGCTGCCTCTAGATTCATATGCTATGACGAAAGGCTGACCGTTTTCCAGTACGATACTTGACGCGCAATGAGCCTCTGAGTTGCGCAATATCGGTTCAACACATTCAACGAGATCCTTCGTCTCCGGGTTCTTCCTTAGGAATTCGACAGTATTCTCAAAACTCCGCTGTTTTCTATCGAGCTCTTCTCCTTCTGCAGATGTTATGGCAGCTTTGGCAATGTCCAACATGGGAGAGCATAGTTCGCACAGGCGCCAATAGGCATCAACAACCGCACGGCCTCCATTTTCAACATCTGTCTTTCCGGCCCCAACTAATAGCTGCCTTAGAAAATCCGCATATGCTAGTTGTTCATGGACTCTTCTCACAAGACCTTCATTGTCCACGCGAACGGGCTCATATTTCCTGTAAGCATCTACCACATTCGTCTTGTTTGCTTGACCTAGAAATCCACGATTCAATATCCTTCCGTATTTCGAAGCGTAGACAGCATAGTCCGAATTGCCTTTCCTCGCGTCTTCATCGAGCTTAACCAAACGTTGACCTTCAAGCAACAGACTAGCATAGGTCTCGAAGAAATGGCTCTTTACGCCTCGAACATCTGGGTCAGCCACCGGTATTCTATGCTGGAGTATCTTTCTAATCCCGTTCATGCGATTGAAAGAGAACCTGAATTGGCCAGACAGAATCGATTTCACAGCAGCCCTAGTTTTTTCCTGCTTTTCGTCAACCAGATTCTCCAGGTCTCTGTGGTACTTCTCACTGTCCTTGATCTTCCCAAGTTTTATTTCTCCCTTTGAGTTTACGAGCTTGTCCAACTGAATGGCAAAACTGACGAAATCCTCAGCCGAGGATTGAAGCTCCCGCATTTGACCGTTCTTACTCAGAAGTATCGTGGCCTTTAGCCCTCTATCTTTGTGATACTCGAAATTTACTCGCTGAATTGACCAACCGTTGATGTAGACCAGATTGGTCAGCAAAAGAAAATTCTCAGATGCCGTGATCAGTCACCTGAGCTCTCTCTAACCTATTGAAGACTTCGTTGTGGATTTTGAATCTTCTTTCGCTGGAGGCATTCTTTTGTAAGTAGTGAAGAGTACTTTTCCCGATTCCAAGTTCCTTCGCTTCTAACTGAGAAAGGCTTAGAATGCTCCTCCGAAGCTCAAGGCTATCTGTTCTGTCAAGTTCTGGTTTGGGCTCTGACAAGGCCGGAAGCCTCGACTTTGCAACAAGGTATCTTGCGAGTTCCGTCGTTTTCTGCTCGATTACTGTATCCCACTTCAGAACACAGCCCTTGTATCTGACTCCTGAATTGAACCGATCCTTCAACAACTGCAGGAATCGTCTCTTGGCTTCAATCTCAATCCTGTATGAGTAGTCGTCCCCTGTGAAATAGAAGTCCTTCAAATCCAATGTTCTAGATTCGAATGCTTCAATCGTTGTCAGGTCTCCAAGGAATCTGAATGGCTCCATCAAATCATACACACATGATTCCTTGGTCTGAGCGCCGGTAAACTCATGCAACCAACCAATCGAAGGTTCCAATCCAACCCTGTTAATCGCGCGTCTAACCTCTCCTTCAAGCACACCATACGAATAGTTCAACGCGAGATTCACTGGGTCAGAAGCATTGTTCGGCCGGCGACTACGAATCAACCGACTCTGGAAGCAGAGAGTTTCAGGGATCACTGATTGAAATGTTTCCCAATACTTCTGAGCAACTCTTGCCTCTACGACTCGCAGATCATTGACAGCTTTGGCCTTCGGTAGCTGTAATGCTTCCTTCTTTGCTTCTCTGATCTTTCGCCCTACGTCGTATCGTTCACCAAGCCAATGTAAGACATCAAGGCTTCTCTGAATCTTCGCTTCGACAATCGCATGAGCAATCGTGAACCTCTTCCGCGGATCTCTGAAGGAATCGATTTGGGCTACTCTGAGATCAGCTTTCACAGGCATAGGCGGAAGAATGCTACTGATCAAGGTGCCATCAAAGCTCAGAATGAATACGGGAATCCTGTTTCTGCTAAGCCAATGAAATGCTTGAAGGGAAATGTAGCCACTGTGTCCGTCTATGATTATGGAGTCGTGGGGTATGCGCCTAGGTCTAAACGAGTAGGTCGATGGCTGCCTGTCGAAACTATCCTGACCATCAGTCACATAAAGATCGGAACGAGAACGCATGTTCTTGACTTTGATCTTCACGCCATAGCCAGAAAGATGTAGGATGTTCGTTTCTAGTCCCTCCTTAACCTTGCAGCAAACTTCTCCCCGGCCGCCCAATGTAAGCTGATTTCTTCTGCCTTTTTCCTGAGTCTGGGGGTACTTAGAATTCTGGTGATCTGATCTCTTCCCGCGGGGCTTGCGAGCCACTTGAACAAAGCATTGAAGTTCACTGAGAAGACCACTTGAAGAATCTTTGACGATCCCAGCAATGCACTCTTCAAATCGTCAAGCTTTGATACTGGCAGTTCTCGGAGCGATTTCTTTCCAGTGAAGAATTCAATGTCGATTCCTAAGTCTGCTATTGTCCCTCTGCTGTCAAGCAGCCATTCGAGCATATCAGGCAAGAAGTATGGTGCTTCATATAGAAAGCGTTCTCTCCATGTTTTCACAAAGCTGTGTGTTCTCGCCCTGTCCTCAAGATCTGTGTGAATGTACATGCATCCGATTTCGCGGCCGTAGCTATCTGGTCTTCTCTTCTCTTTCGGCGGAAGCGAGCCTCTCAAGGCGAGCACTACGTCGTCCTTTTCTGGTTCCGAGAACATTCTCTTGTTGAAACTATACTGGAAATCTCCTCGTTTACAAGCTTCTCTCAATTCCTCAATCTCAGGTAGTTCTCGAATCTTGTCTCTTGGAAGGTCTTCCTCTGTTTCCCAAACCCAAGCGACTTTCCCCCTTTCAACCCGACGAATTTGGCCTTTTTCCTCAAAATCCCACAGGTGCTTGTATATGGCCGGCCTACTGCGCTTCTCCCCACGTATCGAGCGTAGCTTTTCGCTTCCCAGAGGAAGTTGAGATAGCTCTTCTACTCCCCAAGGAGTTGTCCGACTTTTCAGTACCTTCTCAAGGTCTCGGTGCACACTGTCGTAGGCTTCCCTCTGGAAGCCATTCCATGACTTCTTCCCTCTTCTCATCGCGTATCTCCTAACGAGTTGACAAGGCATGTATATTGTAAACTCATATTTAGGCTTTCTTTGAAAATCAAAGAGGCTCAAAGAAATGATTGAGAAAAGGAAAGTCATCGCGCTAGGCGTGAGTCGATACGTGGGCCTGCCCAAGGACTTCAAGATCGAACCCGGAAAGACGCTGGTCGTCATACATAACCAAGTCATTGGTTTTGCAGCACCAGACATCGCCGACATGACGAATGAGATGTTCGAGGCTGAGTTGGATGCCGTCTGTCAGATGCTCATTGACGCTCGCAGAATTCTTGCCGCAGAGAAGAGAAGATAGAAATGAGAACCGGGAAGCCCATGTCACGGAAATTCAAGAAAGCAGCGAAGGCAAGGAAACGAGCTCGAGTCTACCGTATGACGATCTCCAGTACCTGGTATGATAGAAGAACAAGGAAGGCCAAGGAGTTCGAGCTTCACTATCGAGTTGCTCGTCACGGAAAGATCGCAAGAATTCGAAGACACCTAGCCAGAAGATGTGCGGTCCACTTTCAGCAGTCAGCATATCGCATATTCAAGCGCTGGATACCGAAACGGAAAGTGAAGATTCGATTCGAAAGAGAAAGTCCTGCTCTCAAGACCCAGCAGCTCATCCGGATTGAAGCCAGACGCATGGAATATCGCGGAAAGCAGTGGAACGCCTACCTGCTTCCATCAAGAACCCTCTCCTATGTCAAGAGAAGGAGGAGACGCAGAAAATGACTGTGAAGAAGACAAATCTACTCAAAGTGGACAAGGACTGCCACATTCCCGCGCACTGGATGTGGGGCCTCGTACGGACGATACGGCAGATCTGCGAGGGCCACTCTATCAAAGTGCTTGAGATCAAAACGTGTCCTAGTCGAAGAAAGGGTCTCCACTTCTACGTCACCATAAGGCCTGCAATAGACGCCAGATTTGCCAACTACCTTCAATGGTTGATTGGCGACGACTGTCAAAGAGTTGATTTCAACAGAACAAGAATCGACTCAGACTTGATGGACTGGAACAAACTGTTCGAGGAACCAGAGGTCAGGCTGAGAACTATCTGCCGGTCACTGAACACAAATTGTGGGAGGAGACCAAGTTGCCGAAGATCGTGGCATTAGATGCTCTTGAAACGACCGTCAAAGCTACACTGTTCAGCGCATATGTCAAAGATGAGAAGCCTCTATCGCTTCTTGTCGTTGCCAAGCCTGAAAGCGCTAAAACAGAGGTTCTCAAGAAGTACAGAGAGAACAAAGGCATCGTCTATCTCACCGACTGCACAGCCTACGGCCTGACACGCGACATCCTCCCGAAGGCAATCTCAGGCGAAGTCAAGCACATAGTCATAGCAGACTAGATCACCCCACTAAGCAAAAGCACGAAGACCAGACAATCTTTGATCGCTTTCCTGAACAACCTCATAGAAGAAGGGGTTGCAAAGATGACAACATATGCCAACATCTGGGAGAGGGAAGTGAAGTGCGGATTGGTCACAGCCATTACGGATGAAGCTCTGAAGGATGGCCGTCACGACTGGGCCAAGATGGGTTTTCTAAGCCGAATGTTCCTATTCAGCTACAGTTATCGAATATCTGTTGTCTACAGAATCTTCGAGTCACTGATGGGGGACAAGAGCGCTATTGGAGGACACGTCAAACTGAAGCTTCCGTCCCGACCCAAAGAAGTCACTCTTTCAAGAAACATTGCAGAAGAACTGGTGCCTATCAGCATGAAGGTCGGTGAATCTATGCAGATCTACGGTTTCAGATTCTTCCTTAACACGAAGACGATGTTGAAATCGCTGGCACTGATGCATGGGAGGAGCACTGTTACGAAGGCGGATCTGAAGACGTTCTTAGAGTTGTCAACGTTCTTGAACGCCGATTTCAATCCGATCTAGCTGGCAACCGCGATAATCCATAGTTGGATGGGAAATGGATACTTAGGTGTCACCATTTCTACCAGATCCAAGGACTCACGGACGAAACCTGCAAAAAGGGAGTGGAGGGACACCATACTTAGAACGATTCAGTTTTGATATCGCAGATGTCTTTGAATGGACAGTAGCGGCAGAGGGACCGCGGTTCAGGCGTGGGTATGATGTCCCGCGTTAGCGCGTCATGGAGGTGCATAGTGCGTTCTCGAATGCGTCCAGTGATGTCTTGAAGCTGTACTGGAAAACGTGTAGGTGGAGTCTGATCGTCCATGTATGCGATAGATAGTCTTCTTACTGGGAAGCCGTAGCATCGAGTCCAAATGCTGTAGTATGCTTGGATCTGTTCGACATGATGCGGATGCGGTAGGAAACCATTCTTTTTCTGCCATTTGACGAGTCGGGTCGACTTGAACTCTATTATCTCTCCCTCTTCCGGGTCGTAGGCGTCGACGTATCCGACCAGAACGATTTCCTCGCTGCTCATCTGTATTGGCATGCGGATAGGAAGCTCCTTCCAACCCTGAAAGGCATAGCCAACCTTCCTATGCAATGCGCTACCGCGCTGTCTGAGCCACAGTTGCTCGTAGGTCTCGTCGTGGCCTTGCTTGCGTTCCAAGTAGCTGCGTCTTAGGCATCCGCATGTTTCAGTGACATGGTATATTCCTGGATGCATTTCGAATCGTTGAAGCGCCAGTCTCTCGACGATCTTTGCGGTCAGGCTGTCGCCGTGAGTTGGGCATTCAGCGACATCACCGTTGCATTCGCAGACGATGCGTGACGACTTTCTCATTTCTCCGAGGGTTACGTTTATGCGTATCACCTCGGAACATGGAGAGGCCCTCCTCGATGATGAACCGAGCTTGACTAACAGTATAGCTCTGTATACTAACCGTATAGAAGACTACTTGCGGAAGGAAGAACAGGGCAAACATGTCCTTGAAGAGCCCTTTCGAAATCAACGTTCTTTAGCTTACAATACGCTTCCACATAGCTTTGGACGAAAGCCTTGAGTTTGACAGCAGTTCCCTTAGGGATCGGCCGCCAGCCATGCGCCAAAATCGACTTGTTTCTTGACTCAAGCATGCCCAGAAAGCGGCCGGACGCCTCCTCACTATACTTAGATCCCAGAGCGTGGTTATGTTTTGCAAGCTCTCGATAGGATTTCTCCAATGAAAGTTCTCGGTCAGTAATCTCTTTCTCAGTGTATCCGCAGTCGGTCTGAAGGGCTAGATGTGCCAACGCTTCAAGAGTCCGATACCACCTAGCCACAGCATCATCATATCTTCCCTGTAGAAAGCGTCTATTCGCATTCTCAAACAAGTCAAATATCCCCTCAAGCCCCCCCTGAGCAGTCTCCTGCAAGATGCCTCTGAACCTTTCGAGGCTTTCGAGAAGTTCTTCGCAAGCATGTATACGAGACTCTGTATGGTAATCTTTCAGAGATCGTATCGCCTCTTCCAGTTTCAGCAAAGCACCATTATGGTCGAATTTGTCCGAGGAATCATGAGCATCGGATAGCTTCGTCAATGCCTCCCAAAGCTTTCTCCGAACCAAGTTCGATGTGTCAGCCTGAAGCTTCTCAAAGATGGATCTCGCGCTTGAGAACTCCCCTCTGTTCAATTCCGCAATTCCCACGTCTGCATAGTATTCCGTGATCACTTCTCTGGGATCAGGAATTTCGTATACTTGCATTGTATCCGGAATGACGTGCCCGTTTTCATCTCTCTTCACCTCTACGTAAGTGTTCGGGAGACCTAGCACAGCCGCTGCGATCATTGCGCCGGCCGCCATCGGTTTGGTTCCTCCGGTTCCGTCGACGCAGATTTCTTGTTTCTGAATGCCTAGGTTGTTGAGTTCCTTCCATAGCTTGTAGATTTGAATCATGACTTGGGAGGGTTCTACGCCGTTGCCTATCACGATTAGCTTGCAGTCTGATTTTGCGGATAGCTCACTTTCTAGTTCGTTTGCTGTGTGCAGCGATTCGTTGGTGCAGATCAGTCGTATGATTTCCGGGTTGAGTTTTCTCGCTGAGAATTGAACCGGTTCTTTTGTCAGGCCTACCGTGGAAATAAGAGCACGACAACTAGGCAATCTTCCCACACCAGCATATTCCTTGACTTGCACGGATCATCTCACTGTCGCTTCCAACACTTCA
>Ga0209725_1001815_pt1 | contig 11807 bp, 7 predicted proteins | sample I18A1metaG_FD_184145 | JGI IMG/M metagenome (GOLD analysis project Ga0209725, IMG submission 184145) | Lake sediment bacterial and archeal communities from Gulf of Boni, Indonesia to study Microbial Dark Matter (Phase II) - ​I18A1 metaG... | ecosystem: Environmental > Aquatic > Freshwater > Lake... | reverse complement strand
CTAGGTCGATCGATTTTGGGTAGAGATACGGATACTTTAACAGGAGCACGCTGGATCGATAAAAATGCCGGGGAAGCTTTTGGCGGAAGCAATAGCGAAAACTAACCCTGACTTGCGGGCCCACTTGTAAGCACACTTCGAATAATAGTACAGCTTGTTGAGAATTGGAAGGCCAACTACTATGTTGTGCCAGCAACCTATTTGAGCTGTGATTCATTCTTGGCGAACTCACCAAGCAAAGCGCCAAGCGCCGAACGTTAACAGACAACCCTTCAAAAGATTCAAGTGTCTAAAAGTTATCAGAAACTTGAGATCAAAAACTATTGACTTTCTCGGTGTCCGCGCTTCCTGCGTAGTCTGTACGCATACGGCTCACCTTTTCTCTTGTTTCTTTCAAAGGCAGTAGACGCATGTTTGATTAGTTGATATTGGCTATAGCTAGACGACAAGCTCGACTTCCGATATTTCGTTATCTTCTGGCTGAACCAGGCCACAATGTTAGCAGCTTCATTTCTTTTCTTCGTGCCTCTTTGCTTCGATACTTTCGTTACAATATTCAGTGTTTCGACGTTTTCCAATATCGCGTCGACTATTTCGTCGTGAGTGACCCATCTCCCCTTCTTGTTCCTCGAAAGCTCGGCTATGATTTCATGGAGTATTGGAAAGCACTCATGATGCGTCCACAGCGGAGACAAATATGCACATCCGAGAAGTGTTGTTAATGTTCAGTATCGCAAGAACGATTAATAGGTCTTTCCTATGAAAAGCGGTATTGCTTCTTGATGCGTTTCCTCAGTCCGAGAAATTCAACGTTAGGAACTATGAAGAACGGCTGTCGCCGATGGAGTGATCAAGACGCTCGGCGTATGCTCAGACTGTGAAGAGGTTTACGAAGCTGAAGAAGACTACCGGGGCTGGAAGTGATGGACCAGTTTAGCATGCGACATACTCAGGCTGGATATGCTCAGCATAACTCGAAATGATTCCACATACCTTTCCAATTGTGTTATTCTATCATATTAGAAGAAACTGCGCATTATTGCATCTACGCGAAACAATTTTAGGGCGATTGAACAACACAGGATATGGTGGATATGGTAGATTATTGGCTTGATTTATTCACTCCAGAAACATGGGAAGAAGCTCGTCAACGCGGTTTAACAGTGACAGGCTTTAGACTATCACGATGGCCGGTAGTCTCTAAAATCAGACCAGGAGACTTCTTCGTGTGCTATCTCACCAAGCTATCAAGATTTTGCGGAATTCTCAAAGCTAGATCTGAACCTTACAAGGATGCAAACAAATCAAAGGAAATATGGAAACATGACATTTTCCCATGCCTGTTAGACGTGGAACCTCTGATTGCGTTTGACCCCTTACACAGTATTCCTAAGGACGAGATAGTGTCCAAACTTTCCATTGCAGACAAATGGGGAGGAATGATTAGGGGCTCACCTGTTCGGATTCCTTTCAATGATGGAGAGCTTATCAATAAGACTTTGGAAAAATCAGAGCAAGAAGCCACAGAGTATCCAATCGTAGAAAAGATCGCGAAAGTCAGTAGACCTAAACCCTTTCCAAGACAAGAATATGGAGCCCCTATTGATTTTAGAGGTTTAAGACATGCGCCATTAAACGAGCAAGGTGTGGTTTATGTTTTTGCGCTTGTTGCGAGAGACATAGGATTCACCGTAGAAGCGATTGGCACATCTTTCCCAGACTGTGAAGCTAAACGTCAAATTGACAGAAAGGGGGAAAGATGGCAAAGAGTTCGTGTCGAATTTGAATACTTGAGTAGTGAGTTCAAGAAACACAATCATCCAACAGAAGGTTGTGACTTGATAGTATGCTGGAAACATGATTGGCAAGAGTGTCCGCTCGAAGTAATAGAACTTTCAGAAGTCGTAAAGAAGCTAGGAGCAAGATTTGAGCATTAAAACTGTGGCGGATAGTCTTTTCAGGATTGTAGAAGGTCTTTTCCGACCATAGTCATGCGTTGCCATCTAAGCTTTTGGAACGGCGACCTTGCTAGTCAACAGTCTAGCAAATAAGCTGGCTAAGAGAACCGCTTAGAAGAAAGCCATATCTGTAGTCTAATGTGGACATTAGCTGTTCTCTCTGAGCTTTTCTACAATGTTTTTGAATTTGCATCGCCAAAGTTCAAAAACTTGCAACTGGGATGACGCTACAAGCTCATGTCTAACTTAAAATCCGATTTACATCTGCTATCTGAATTATTTTCTTCTGCAAGGAAAGCAAAAAATGATTGCTAAGCGAATCTAAGGATTGTATCTGTTCACTCGATTTATTTCTTGAACGTGTAAATCGTATACCCGTCGAATGTATCTTCTTTCACAAACTTGAATCCAACATCACCAACGATATCTACACAGCTATCAAGAACATTTTGGTTGTCGCCGTGAAGAATCATGGTATAATGACCGTTTCGCTTTAACGAGTCGTAAACTCTGTATGAGGCCGTCTTTAGCATGTCAAGGTAGGTATAAACATCCTTACCTTGTTTCCTGTTGATAATCAATTCCTTGCTGAAATCTAGTTTTCTGTTCAACCATGCGGTGTAGAACAAACTCAATTCAAAGAACTGGGCTTCATCTGTATGAGGCGGATCGACTATAACGTAATCTACTGAGTTTTTTGGTATGCGGAGCCTTGTTGAGTCAGCAACCAAGAAGGAAACATCTGCATTCCGTTGTATGACATCCTGGGGACTTCCAGCTCTGACCTGCGACTGTTTCCCCAGCATCCTTGCTATTTGGGCAACGGCGTTCTTGAAGACAATATACGGGTTTCTGACAAGGTACGTGCGGGGAATCCAATAACTATTTATCGGCCAGGTCCCCCCTCCTTCTCTGCACATCTTGGAGCTTCTCACCAATGTTGCCATAAATGCGAGTCGTAGACAATTCTTGACGTTGCCTTTGACTCGTAGCCTCTGGATGTCATGCCAGATAGAGGTGAGAGCTGCAAGGTTTCTTGGGGTGAATAATTCCGATATTCTAGTAACATCCCTGCGCTTGAGAAAACGTGTTCCATCCCGATAGTTGAGCTTGTCGTCAGGGTACCAATACGCTGGCTTTATCTTACCATCAACCAGCCACTTAACACTTCCTCGCAACAGAAGAGCATTCCTGTCGCAGGAAAAACAAGGTGCAGCAAATCTCGCCTGCGTGGCAAATTCCGTCTCTCTAATAAACTTCTTCTTCACAAGCCCATTAACGATGAACGATAACACTTGCGTAGTCAGTTCGGGGTGAAGCGAAACCAACCCGTCGTGAGTTATGCCGTCCCTCGAAGCAATAGATCTATATACCGAGAGCTTTTTTCCCTTGAGACTAGTTCGACCTCCGTGAATTTTACTATACTTTCTTCCATAGACGATTGACGATACTTCGACAGGATTTCCACATTTGCAACGTATAGAAAAAAACTTCGAACGCTCGCATTCGAGCGTAGTGTCTTTCTTGAACCGAACCGTAGCGTTTGAAAGTATGATCTTAGATGCGTGCACAAACTTATCGAGGTCACAAGGCACAATCGTAGTCTTCGCAATCAGGTAGGCAAAGGGATTAAGGTCAACATAAATGGCTCTGCGACCTAGGTCGAGCGCGCTTCTTGCAAAAATGCCACTGCCTCCGAAAAAGTCCGCTACCACTTGATTCATTTTTGTATATCGTTGGATGTAGAGTTCTGCCAAGTCACGTGACTTGCGGCCCCAATATCTGACGACGGCTTCTACCCTAGTTGCTCCATCTGAACTGTTCTCGCGATGGTTAAGCATCACTATCAACTTTGCAAGGCTTCTTCAATCTCTCTCCCATGGACCCAAAATTCTTCGAAACTGAGGGCTGATTTTCTAATCGCATCGGCATCGTCGATTATGACATATCCTTCGACATTCTCATACAGACCGGATAAGGTAAGGTTCGCTGACCCAATTATCAAAAGAGAATCGTCGATTATTATCATCTTTATGTGCGGTAGTCTGTCTATGAGTACTTTAGATTGCAGCAGCTCATTTTGCTCCGCATCAAATATCTTGAGTGCTTCCAGATGTGTCTCATTTCTGGTGTCGTTGGATGTCAGTATTCTCAACTTTACTGATTTGGTCCTCGTAAGCTCACATATCGTTCGAGCGACCTCCTTTGAGAACCAAGGCGAAATGATCCTGATTTGACTTTTGGCCTTTCTGATATAATTGAGGAGATTCTTTGCCTCACCAATTTGCACAATAGTTTTTGCTTTGAGACCAAGCTCGGCTTCGGCCTTGAACGTACCCCGCCATTCGTTCAGGAACGCAATAAGTAGTGATTTTGACACGTCAAATATCTGTTCGTAAGGTGAGTCATGACAATCCGATTCAAGCCTCACGCAATGATAACATCCGTCCCAACATAAGGGAGTGGCTGACAGGATGTCATCGATATACGGAGACACTTCATCCTTTTCAATCACATTAGTCGTCGTTCTATCATATCGGCTGAGGACATATCTCACAAATTCAACGGGCATAGAAATGCCGAATTTCAGTTGAAAAATGCGATTGTACTCGTTTACACGATTCCAAATGAGCGTGACATCCGCACTTGCACCGGTCGGAGGAGTAAAGCTCAGACTAGCCCTACTACATATCGCCAAGATCTTGTTTATCCGATTGGCCAGGGCGTCGAGATAAGCTGACCCAAGCCTATTTACGGATACTGAAAAACTCTGTGTAAGTCCCAATCCCTTTTCAGCGTTTTCGATTATGAATACCCTGTATTTTCCATCGGTTTCGGGTTTCTTGCTATAGGAATACAGTAGGTTTTCAGGCGAAGTTTGCAACATTGCGATAATTTCTTCGTGAACAATATGAGCAAGACTGTGCATAAGTACAGAGACACCGAAGCATACGAGTTCCGGCGTTACCGCGCGTGACTTGATTTTCTTTTCATATTCACTTACTTTAGTGTCTTTCTTCCCGCTAATTATGCTCCAAAAGAACATGCTTATCCTTCGTAAGTCGTTGACATCATAGTTATTGGCAACAAAGTACTTGGTGAAAATCCATTCGAAAATCTCCGGATCGTTCATCAGCACGGTTTCGACAAATTTCTCTATCCACGACGCTTGGACGGAGAATGCCATTGCTCTTGTAGTAACTCTGTAGCCTGGCGTCTCTTTCAGTTTGATCATAGGAGAATGGGTGAAATAGCTTGAATAGAAAACCACAGAATCTATGTAGACTTTAGCTTGGAGGTTTTCTATGGTTTCCGCCGCCAGACCGAATTCGTTGGATTGAATTGTGGTTGGCGTGTCATATCGGTCAATCTTAACTGCTATATCAGGAGAAACTTTGCCAAGACTATAGAACGATTTAGGGCCCTTCCAGAATTTCTGACCACAAGGATCCCATAAGTAGCACTCTCTTCGGTTGCATCTAGGAACAGGTGAAATATATAGCCCCATCTTGCAATAGTAGGTATCTGTTGGAGAACGACGATCGATTTCTAATCGAAATCCCCGCTCCCCGTTGACTGATACCAAGCTTCTTAGTTCGTTCACGTTCACAAGTCTAATCGAATTCGGAGTTAGAATCTTGGTGTCTCTGTCGAAAAATGTTCTCGAATCATCGTCGCACCATTTCATGGTAATATTATGACCACGAGCAGAAGGCAGCAATAGAATCGAATACGTTCCATGCGTGCCACGAAGCTTGAAAGGCGTATATGAGAACAACATGTTGTCGATGGGTTTTGAACGTTTTTCTGGGTCTCTTTCAGTACCTATAGCCACTAAAGGCAAGGGCTTTTCGAAAAGCGTATTGAGACTGAATCCTAGGTCACGAAGGACTTCTATCAAATCGGTCAATTCATGACCTCGCATAATCTCATCAAGTGCGTAATACGGAGCAACTGACAAAACGTTCGATGTCGAGACTATCTCGTTGAGCCTCGTATTGAGCTTGTCCTTCTCCAACAGTTTGTAAATTTGCAGAACCAAGTCGCTGAGCTTCATGCTCGTTTCGAAATCAATCTTCCTTGAGTTGAAGAGGGCGTTTCTCTTTTTCTCAAGCGCCTCTATCGCCGACCGTGCCGCATCCTGCGCAGCCTTCGATTCCATCACAGAATCCTTTAGTTTCTCAATCGCAACAGAACTCATCACATTCAACTCCAGAGCTTTTCCATATCTCCAAGAAGTTTAGATAAGGACTGTTCTAGGCCCTTTATAGACGACTCGTAATCATCCAGTTCCTTGGCACTAATCAGTCTCTTTATTTCCTGAGCCGATAACAATGTTTGATCAATCACACGCTTTGCTTCCAAGACCTTGTCTTCAGCTTGCCTTAGTTTGCTTAGGCTGTCGTCTATGTCGATACCTGAGAATGCACCATAATTTGTTAGTCCAAAATCAACTTTCTTTTCGATTTGATTCAAGACTTCGTCAAGAATCTTAAGCGATGACTTGTCACCCGCTATTTCTTCCTCGTATCGCTGCAGGTCAAATATTTCCTTGCGCGCGTCCGCGATGAGTGTTTTCAAGGAGCTGAGTGCATCAGCCACACTAAACCATGCTGACCTAATCTCGGTTGTAAAATCCATGAAAGTACTCTTATTCTTCGCGGCTTGATAGTCCAAAACAGAAAAGATTACGTGCTGTTTCTTGATTTCCTCGTTTTCCCACGCCACGGGTATTTCGACTTGTGGTTCGAGGATTCTCTTGTATTCATCTTCTAAGACATACCTTATCTGACTAGGGCTATTGGTCAAGACTAGTATTCCCAAAGCGATGCGCCCGACCTCGTCGCTTCTTCCTGCACGACCAATTCTCTGTATGTAGCTCTCTGCTGTCAGGGGTATTTTGTACTGAATGACAGCAGCGACATTTCCAATGTCCATGCCGAGTTCTAATGTCGAAGTAGCAAACAAAACCCCAGAGGCTCGATTCTTGAATGATTCTTCGACACGAGCCCGCTCTTCGGGGTTAAGCTCCGCATAATGATGATCGTATATCTGTGCCAGCTTTGCAGAGTCTATAGTGCTAAGCCCTCTCGATATGCCAAGCCAGCTAAAGCTTTGAGAGACATCAGAAATGCTCGGCGTCTTTTTTCGGTTAATGTGGTCGTTGTGTGCACTACGCTCCATGATAATCGTCTTCACAACGAAATCTCTCAGTCTCTCAACTTCTGAAACGTTGTCTACGAAGACGATACTCTTCTGACCGTAAGCAAATCCCCACACACCGAGGGCCAGAGATAATTCTTCAGCAAGGGACTCAGCGGATCGCAAAGGATTGGGAGCTACGATAAGATTGATTGCAAGCTTCCTCTTTTTGTCTTTGCTTGCCGCAAGAATTTTCTGATAATCCTCGTAGTAGATTCCATCAGATAATCCGAGGAGTTTTCGTGCGAATCCAACTGGATTGTAAATAGTTGCAGATGATATTATGAACCTGGCTTCACCTTTGATTAACACATTGAACCTCGCAAGTATTCTCCTAAGCAACCACCGAGCATGACCACCGACCTCTTCTCTGTAGACATGCGCTTCGTCGAGAACTATCCACTTGACTTCGCGTCCTAGGATTGACTGGGCGGACTTCGTCATCAGACGTCTGTTTAATGCAGACAGATTCGAAAAAACTATGCTCGGTTGAAATGACCAAATGTCTCCTTTGGTCGCAATAATTTCCTCATAAATGTTATTGCATTTGTCACAAATAACTCTGCAGAACGACTCGACTACGCGATATCGAAGATTTCCATTGCAACCGTCTCTTATACATTTGATTCCGCGGAACACCTCGCCCCTCTTGACTTCTTCGGAGCTGGAGCTGCGCGGAGTGTCTCCATCATCTATTCCCACGGTAATGGTGGGCAAGCGCTCTTTCGACAAAAGCTGGTTTAATGCGTAGATCACTTTAAGAAACTTCAAGAGTTGATCGCTCGCGAGCGCCTTTCTCGGATAGAGAATAATTGCGCTTGTACCACTCGCTTCAGGTTTAGAAAGAATGGAAGTCAACGCCGCAATGTAGAAAATTAGAGATTTCCCACTGGCAGTGGGAGAGACCAAAAGGTAACACTTGTCCTCTTTCGTGAGTATCTTACTAAGATAGTGCAATTGATGATGTGCTAGCCCGACATATCCTGAACTGTGCAAAGCCGCAATGAGTGTGTCTCCCGTCTTCTTGCTCACGTTTAGGAACGGTTCAAGTTCTCCAAGACGATGTTCCCCAAATGATGGCATCGCTTCCTCCTTTGGCTTGACCAATTTGAATTCAAGGGGTATCTTCGCACTCCACGATGCCGCTCTAGCGTTTATGGCTCTATAAACCAAGTCCATGTGCATAGTTCGAAAAGTCCCCTCAGGATACTCAATTAATAGGCCGTTCTTTTTGAGGTCTTTTTCATTGACACCGTGCCTCGAACAAACATTTTGAACCTGTGCATCGTTCAGCCGTGAATTCTTGTCCTCGAAAGTGAACGCGTTGCCTTCGAGATTGCTGTATTCAGCAAGTATCAAATCTTGGTAGCAATCGATTTCGTTATTACTACTAAACATTCGGCTCAATACTTTATTTATGATTTGACACTAATATAATTAACATTAGTTTTGGTTTGAAGAAAGAGCGAATTAGATGAGCAAGAAACCGTTCGAAGAACATCACCTGATGGGGCTACTGAGACACTTTGATACTGGTCTTGCTCTCAGCTACCTGCAAAAGGTAAAGTCAGCGATACAGATGATTGAAGACAAAGGTCTTTCCGGTGCCCTCAACCCAATAGAAGATGGCGTGCTTATTGATCCTTTTAGTTTCAGAATAGCTCTTCGAGAACCCGCGTTCGTGTTGCTCTCTCACCCAATATGCAGATTGCGCACCAAAGTCCCTTATCCAAAACAGATTGAATGGGAAAGATTCTTTGTCGCACATCTAGGGATGGTTCCGATTTATCTGGTCAATTTGAACGTCATAACTGTGCTCAAGTTATGGGGTGAAGATTCGTCCATAGTTGTTTCCAAGCCGTTCGAGGAAGAACTGGATAAGGGAGACATGTTGCTTGAACTCTCACCATCGTCACAACCAGCACAGTATTCCAGCATGAACTTCGTGCTACTGTATAGGTCACCTATGCACAAGGGACCGGATGAACTTCTCGAACCGTTTCAGAAATACTACCGTCACCTCTTCTGGGCGCAACCTGGCAAGGGATACACGTTCTCATCTCATTTCCTTCACAGGCGTGCAAAGATTACATCTTTCATGAAAGCCACGAAAAGTCTGTACACAGTGAACTCTGTTGGAAATCCGCGGCAAATCCTTGTTGAAGGACGGCCAATCGATTGTAAAGAACTGAATCTTGTTGGTTTTGCAATTTCGGACGGTAAGGTCCATGATGCGAGGGGAATTAGAGCCTGTGTCCCGGTTGACATGGTTGAGGATTTAGAGCACAAGGACATTAGAAAGTGCTTTCTCAACGCGATGTTGATTGAGCTGATATCGGAGCTCGGAAAGGTAAACTTGCTGAGCAACATTGTTGACATAGGTGAGTCGTCGTTCGACCTCACTGCGACGTTACTTGGTATACAGGTTAGCCAGCTATATCACGAATCAGACCGACCGTGCTATGTGTGCACGATTGAGGAACTACGTAAGAACAGCCTGTACCTTTTGAGACAACTTTTCAAACATATTAGCTTACCAGTCACAATATCTGACACGGTTGATAATTTCCAATTAGCACTTTACTCCCTTTATCCGTTCTTAGTTACTGATGGAAATCGTGTGTTGTTTACGCATCCCATGATTATGGGGTTCTTGGCTCGTCAAGGCAAGCTGAACTTGTTGAATTTTGGTAATCGCAAATCACTTATTGACTTGTTGAATCTGTTGGAAAAGATTCATGATACAAAGCGCGAGATGGAAATTTACCTCGATTCAAGAATGGACGAATTCCGGGGCGAAAACAAGAAGGCAGCTATGAATGAACTTTTCTCAATAGAGAGAAGGATACGACTTTATAAATGTCTGTATCAGTCCTTTGGCAACTCAGGTTTGAGGATACACGACCAAGAATAAGGGTGAATGGTAGTCAAGATGAGTTGCAAAACGTGTAGAAATAGAAGGACGCCAGAGTTCTTCTTAGTATGTAGTGAATGTTATTCGAAGAATGAAAATCTACCGACAAACGTGAGGAGCTCTCCGTGGGTACGCATAGTCAGCCCACGAGAAAAGGAAAAACCTGTTGGTGCAGAAAATAGAAAACTCAGGGATTTCATTCTGGCAAATTTCTACAACGATAAGATAGTTCCTGATCCGTTGAGAAGAATTGTCATGATCGGGGAAAAGTTGGAGATTCGAGTGGAAGAAGCAGCCATAGATAGTTTGGCCAAGGAATCGGGTTTGCTTGTGGGTAAGTGGTTGATATACGAGTCCGAAGAAAAAATCAATGATCTTTGGAAAACCGTAGCATCTTCAACATTGAAAAATGAACTGGGTATCGATGCCAAAGTTGCCACCGCGCTGCAGTCCAGTTCCAGGAAGTACGTTATCTGTGTTTATACGAACAATTACCTTGATTTAGAGGATGTCAAACGAGTCAGAAAGAATCTTATGAAGCTAGGGTTTACTCGGAAACTCTACTACAAACCTGACATCTACACCTATTTGAATATCTACCGTGAAACATTTCCTGGTATAAGAGCTAGTAGATACGCTGAATGAAAAACAAGGGACCGAAGAGCTGGGCTTCATAACCAAGAAATCTGCACAACTAACTATTTTTCAAAAGACTGAGAAGCGCGTATCTTAAAAGCTAGTTTAGGGTTTGGTAGTTGACCGTGTTTTACTCTTGGAGATTATGGCTTTGTCTTGGTCCAGGCCATACCATTTTACTTCGTAGCCCAATGCTTCAAGCACTTGGTTTGGTGCTCCTATGCCTATGTCTTGCATGAGTTCTGTCACTTTCGAGGGGCTTGCTTCTCCAAGTTGGCTTAGTCTCCTGTCGATATCATCTAGCTTTTTTAGAGAGCTAGAAGCTGGCGAGGGCGTGAGGTTGCTCAACTTAAACGGGATGAACTCAACCAAATCTTCTTCAGGCCAAACCACGTTAAAACGTGTTCCTAAACATTCCTAGGTTAGGCCCAGCGCTCTCTTCGTCTCCTCTCCAAGCAGACCCAACTCGGCTAAACGCTCCCTTAATAGCCTGCGGACAACTCCGCTCAAGGAAGGCTCCCCTAAATCACGCCTCAACCTTCTGAGAATCTCAATCAAATCCAAATCTAGACTTATGCAGATTGTCCCACAACGCTTACTCCTCTTCGAAGAGCTCTCCAATACCTTAGGCCTTCCAAGCTTCCTCGATTCAACATCCTTCATCATCGAATAGATCAACCCTCTTCTCAGCAAAATCTAAAGCATCGAGGACCCGCATACTCTCCGAATGGAAAACGAAGCTCTCGATCTTCTGCCAGACGTAAGCCATCAATAGTCTGCGGAGGCAAGGCCTAGAGCGTTCATGAAATTGAGTAGAATAGGGAACCATAATCGGTCAAGCCTCAAACTGGGTTCAGAGAAATCAGACTCCGGGAAATTAGTCTTATACACAGAATTGTGAGCCCTCATCTCCGTGAGTTGTCTCTAGGAGAAAACGTTTTTACGTGGAAAAATGGTTCTAGGGAGAAATCTGAACCGTCGGATCTAATAAATCAAATCGAATAGGATGGGTAAAGGCTGGACCGCTATTTGTCCTTAATAACTTTCAATAGTTCTTAATAGTTCTCAATAGTCTTCTTCATATATTTTCTATGCAC
>Ga0209725_1001814_pt1 | contig 11817 bp, 10 predicted proteins | sample I18A1metaG_FD_184145 | JGI IMG/M metagenome (GOLD analysis project Ga0209725, IMG submission 184145) | Lake sediment bacterial and archeal communities from Gulf of Boni, Indonesia to study Microbial Dark Matter (Phase II) - ​I18A1 metaG... | ecosystem: Environmental > Aquatic > Freshwater > Lake... | reverse complement strand
GTTATGATCATGTTCTCCTTTAGGTCCGGGTACCAGCCCTTCTGAACGACAACTTTGCCGTTTGCCGTTCCCTCCAATGGAGCACAGTATGCTTCGCCTGATGGTAAGTTGCCCCATGCTCCCTTCTCTGTGAATATTCCTGAATCTGACATCCCCTTTCTTCCCTTGAGACTGAACGTAAAGTCCGTCCCCGCTCTAGACTTGATAGTGGCCTCATTTGCTTGTGTGATTGAATCTGCTATCTTCGCCGTTTCACGCGCGATCTTCGAATAGTCTGCAGCCATTGGGCCTCCAGGGTAGAACATCTCTGCCAGGAACATTGGCATACTCGCGACTCGTGCTCCCGCTTGCGTCGCGCGTTCCCGTGCGTCCGTGTGACTGAGCGAGTACGTTGTTATTGCTGTCACCACATCTGCAGCTTTCATCTTTTCTTCTACTTCCGTCCCAGGGTAAGTGCCGTGTTTGCCTATTGATGGGTATGCGAAGAATTCCACGCTTGATTCGGGAAACGCTTGAGTAGCTATCTCACTTACCATTTTCGCGAGGACTGATCGACGCACAGCATCTGCAAGTTTCTCGCTCTTCTGGGTTTTCCACTCATTTATGGTCGGCGCATCTGTAGCCACTAGAAGTTTTTCTCCAGGTTTGAGTCCCATGTTCACTTTGAGCATGTTGACAGCGCCCTTCTCGATCTTTTTCCTATCGATCAAATCAGTCTTCCTCCAAAGCCTCGTATGACGGCGCACAGGAAATTAAGCTTTCCATGTGGTAACAGGCCCGTGAGCTATCCACACTGATGCATCCCGGACTATGTGGTTTGAAGAAGTCCGGGGAAATATGACGTCATGGATACCACAGAGAAGAGGCGCCGTTGGACAGTCCGTAGAAGACTGGAAGACTGGAAGATTCAAGACATAGCAACAGCGCTGCGAACTAACGAGAAGACTGTTGATCGATGGTGCAGCGTCTACAGGGAATACGGTGAGCGGGGCTATAAGTTGAATTCCACGAACTCCACACGATCCACCGAACCTCGCAAGAACCAGTGAACCTCATACTCCAACTCAGAAGGAAGAGACTAGGGACCATACAAGACCGAAGGCTACCTCAAGAACTACGGCGGTGAAGGCGTAATCGCGGTCGGCCACAACACCATCCATCGAATCCTCATCGAAGCTGGATTGAACCATCCAGTCGACGCGCCTAGGAGGGTTTGGGGGAAGCGTAGATTCCAACGCCCGTACAGCAACGAGCTGTGGCAGGGAGACTTCAAGATGACCGAGGAGGATGAGTGGATGATAAGCTTCCTAGACGATCACAGCCGATTCGTCCCAGGCAGCGAGATTAACCACAACCAAACAGGCAAAGACACCATCCACCTACTGGAGGACTGCATCCGCCAATACGGCAAGCCAGACCAGATACTCACAGATCAGGGAACACAGTTCCACCCAACCCGCGGAGACCTCTCAGCCTTCACCGAGTTCTGCACCGGAAACGGGATAGGGCACATCATGGCAAGCGTGCGGAGGCCATCAACCATCGGCAAGATCGAAGCCTTCCACAAAGCCTACGATAACGAAGCCTGGATGTTCAAAACCCACAGAGAATTCATCGAATACTGGAACTATCAGCGACCGCATCAAGGAATTGGCTACCTCTACCGAGCAGACATATACTTCCGCGACCTAAACAGACTGAGAGATGTCGGGGGATAGAACACAAAGCCACTGCATACGAAAAGCTTAATAGCGCAGCGACAGCAGACACCGGCTTCAAAAAACTTGGTGGTGATGCATTTTGAGTGAAGAACCGAAAGTCTCTAGACGAAAGTACCTACAGATCGCAGGCGGAACTGTCGTTGGGCTAGCTGTTGGTGGCGCCTTGGGATATCTCGCAAAACCGAGCGAGGTAACAACGGTCACTAGCACTTTGACCGAGACGGTTACCGTCACTGGGACGGCACCGCCACCGACAACGCTCCCGCCCACACCTGCCAAAAGATTGGTGAGGATTGGAAATGCATGGCCCATTTATCTTGACCCAGCCGTGGGCCAAGATTTTGCTAGTCAGCGTGCACAAACAAATGTTTACGACCCCCTCGTATGGCCGTCACCTCAAGGACCAGTTACACCTTGGGTTGCAGAAAGCTGGACGACTTCACCCGATGGTCTGGTCTATACCTTCAAGATAAAGAATGGCATAAAGTTCCATAGTGGCAGAGAACTAACGGCAGAGGACGTAGCATTCAGTATGCAAAGAGTGCTGACGATAGGTCAAGGTTATGGGTTCATATTCGCACCTTATGTAAAGGAAGCCAAAGCACTTGACAAGTACACCGTACAATTCACACTCAAGAAGGTGTTTGGGCCCTTCGTCAGCGCGCTCATTAGATTGTACATTGTTGACAAAGAAGAGGTCATGGCCCATATCAAGACGCCTGGCGCTTACGGCGAATTTGGAGATTATGCTACTGAATGGATGCTCGTACACGACGCAGGATCTGGGCCATACAAAGTCAAAGAAATCAAGTTGGAGAACTATGTTCACGTAGAGATCTTTCCAGACTACTGGGCTGGCGGTTTTAGCCCTCGTGCGCCTACAGAAGCAGTATTCCTACCTACGGCACCAAGTCCTGCAACGCAGAAAACCATGATGCTGGGCAAGGAACTAGAGGTCAGTGACCAGTGGCAGTCAGAAGAATGGTTAAGCGACATGGACGCCCAGCCGGGAATCAGCAAGAAGACCCAGCTATGCGCGGCTGAATACTATCACATGTTGTGCTGCAAGAAACCGCCGTTAGATGATGTACATGTTAGAAAGGCCCTAGCCTACTGTTTTGATTATCAAACAGCAATGAAGACTATCTATTCCAGGTTTAGTGAATCAAGATCTTCCTTACCAATGTCATTACCTGGAGCCATAGATTGTCAACTCTATAGCTACGACTTGACTAAAGCCGAAGAGGAACTTAAGAAGTCTAAATACTATCCAGACATAATCGACAACCCCGGCAAATATGTCATGGAATTCCACGTGATGCCTGAGGTCCCCGAAAGAGAAAGAGATGCCTTGCTCTTAGCCGACCAGGCGTCCAGAATTGGGCTTAAGATTAATCTAGTCAAGACTCCTTGGCTCAAATACATAGAAATCATGTCCAAGGTGGAAACTGCGCCTCACATAGCCTGCATGGCCATAAGCGCTTACTTCCCTGATGCAGCCTTCATGTTATACACCAAGTATCACTCATCCTCTGCCGGTCACGTGGACCAGAATGAATATCTTCAAGATCCAAAACTCGATGCAATGCTTGAAGATGCTCTCGCCAGTTTAGATGAAACCCAAAGGCTGGCCAAATGCGGGGAAATTCAGAAGTATATAATGGATGTATGCCCCACCCTGTACATTTACGACTGGAACATCGTTGAAGCAGTTCAAGACTACGTCCACATCCCTTCATTTGACGATCCAACCCAAACCATCAAGACGGAAGGTTACAGCGTCATCCTCAGAACATGGGAAGTCGGTACACCTTAACTACACCTCAATAGATCCCTTCCCATTTTTTTCTAGTAACCCTTAAGAACGGGAGTGGTAGTGGTATTCTTCAATGAAGCTCTCAACTTACATAGCAAAGAGAACATTTTATATCATATTTAGTATGGTCGGCCTGTCTATATTGGTATTTGTTTTGGCCAGAGTTTTACCTGGCGACCCAGCGCGTATGGCAGCAGGAGAAAGAGCGCCGCAGTGGGTCGTTGAACAGTTGAGAACTCAACTAAGACTTGATAAACCGATCTATGAACAGTACTTTTACTGGCTGTCAAATGTCTTTCATGGCGATCTAGGCTACTCCGTAGTCACCAAACGTAGTGTATCGATTGACATATTAGAATATCTTCCCGCATCAATGGAACTCATAATCTTGGCCGCCACATTCCAAATAGCTGGGACATTAATCCTTGGCGCAATAGCTGGCCAATTTTCTTTCAAATGGCCGGACAACGTGATTAGAATCTCTGCCTACGTTGGAATATCCATCCCAGCATTTGTCTTAGGCATAATTCTCCAGCTTGTCTTCTCGTGGTGGTTAGGACTATTTCCCACCCAGGGGGTATTAAGCCCAGGGCTCGAACGTCCTCCCCTAGTGACGGGAATGACCACTTTGGACTCTCTGATCGCCGGGAAATTTGACGTTTTCTTAAATGTATTGTGGCATATGATATTGCCTGCTACGGCGCTATGTATGGGCTGTATGATGCAAGACGCAAGGATACTACGATCGGGCATGGTGGAGAACAAAGATAAAGACTACATATTGATGGCGAAAGCGCAGGGAATACCTGAAAGACGAATAATGTTCGCGCACTTGTTCAAACCTTCAATTATTCCCGCCGTGACAGTAATGGGTCTAGACGCAGCCGCACTTCTCGCGAACGCTTTTCTAGTCGAGATAGTGTATTACTGGCCAGGCTTCTCTAGATTCGGGATCACTGTCATGCTGAATAAGGACCTAAACGCCATTGTCGCATTGGTTCTTGTAATAGGGATCATATACGCTGTGGCGAATATAGTGGTTGACGTCGCAGTGGCCTACTTAGATCCCAGAATCAGATTGCTCGAGAAGGGCGAATAGATGAGGATAGGAGGAGAACTTGGGATTAGACGAATATCATCTCGGTTCGATTTGAAAAGGAAATGGCACAGGTTTTCAAGAAGCCCTTTATCAATTCTTGGTCTTGTGATCGCTGTCGGTTCAATAGTATTAGCTGTAGGAGCGCCTTATGTGGCCCCTTATCCTAAGCACGCGGGTTTATTTACGAACCTCTTTGAAGCCTTTCAGCCGTCAAGCGCTCTGCATCCTTTTGGCACAGACGAGATGGGGAGAGACGTGTTGAGCAGAACTATTTTTGGGTTTCAATATTCTCTCACGATGGCTGCAGTTGTGCTAGGGCTTGTTGTGCCGCCAGGCGTGATCACAGGTTTGATTGCAGGTTACTACCGCGGGTCATGGATTGATACCGCGATTATGAGGATTGCAGACGTGTTTATTGCCGTTCCTCCGCTAGTATTAGCATTATGTATAGCCGCGGTATTGACCCCCAGCCTATTTAATGCTATGATGGCTGTCTCGCTAATGTGGTGGCCCTGGTATACAAGGTTGACATATAACACAGCCTCATCACTGAGGAATGAGTATTTTGTTCAAGCATCAGAAGTGATTGGTGCTAGTTCATTCCACATAGCATTCAAAGAAATTCTTCCAAATTGCTTGGGCTCAATCTTAACGAAGGTAACGTTAGATGTGGGTTGGGTGATACTTCTAGGATCCGCGCTAAGCTTTGTTGGGCTGGGTGCGCAACCTCCAACCCCAGACCTTGGCACCATGGTTGCCGAGGGTTCAAAAAACCTGCCTCAATTCTGGTGGATAAGCATTTTTCCAGCTGTGGCAATCTCCATCATAATACTAGGGTTCAATCTGTTAGGAGACGGAATTCGAGACATGTTCGTTGAGGAGGCAAAATAACAGGGTGAACCAGCTCTTAGAAGTGAAAGATCTCCACATCGGCTACAAGACGTACGTCGGCAAGTTAAAGGTCCTGAACGGCGTAAACTTTGCGGTGCATCAGGGAGAAAAAGTGGGACTTATTGGGGAGTCCGGCTGCGGCAAAACCACCACCATGCGCGCGATTCTCAGAGTTTTAGCCTCCAACGCCGTAATAGATGGAGGTGAAATACACTTCGGAGATAACGAGGTACTCAAAATGAGCAAAAAGCAATTAGAAGAAATGAGGAGAAAAAAGGTGACTATGATATTTCAAGACCCGATGGCCGCTCTGAACCCCGTATTCAAAGTCGGACAACTGCTTGCAGACGTTATCAAGTATTCAGGTAACTACGGTGGGAAGCGAGCTTCGAAGAATGAACTCCATCAAAAGGCTATAGATATCCTCAAAGAAGTTGCATTACCGGATCCGGAAAGAGTATTGGACAGTTACCCATTTCAGTTAAGCGGCGGCATGAGGCAGAGAATCTGTATCGCAATGTCGCTGGCTACTGCTAGAGAGCTTTTGATTGCAGATGAACCGACCACTAACCTCGATGTGACAATACAAGACCAGGTCCTACGCCTTATGAAGAATCTCGTGGAAAAAAGAAACTTATCGGTAATCTTGATCTCTCACGCGCTCGGGACGGTGAGAGGAACCGTTGATAAAGTTTATGTTATGTACGCCGGAAATATGATTGAGACTGCAGAAACTGAAGTACTGTTCTCAAATCCGTCACATCCATACACTCAGGGACTTCTAAAGTCCGTTCCTAGGCTAACTGGAGCGGGATTCTCGGAAGGTATCGAGGGAAGGATTCCAGACTACATGAACCCTCCGCCCGGCTGCAGATTCCACCCACGCTGCAGCCATGCATGGGATACATGCAGAAAGGAGAAGCCCGAACTCCTCAGCGTCGATGCGGACGACCACAAAGTCGCTTGTTGGCTTTACACTAAGAGATGAGACTTCGTGGATAAGAGCGAGGACTTGCTAGTAGTAGAAAACCTGACTAAACACTTTAGGACTTCCTTTGGAGTAGTCAGAGCAGTTGACGAAATAAACTTCAAAGTAAGATCCGGTGAGACGTTCGGCTTAGTAGGGGAATCCGGCTCTGGCAAGAGCACAACCGGCTACGTAATAATGGGTATCTACACACCGACATCAGGCAAGATCCTGTTCAAGAGCAAAGACATATCAATGCATGCCAAGAAACGCCCCAAGAACTTGAAGAAGGACATGACAATAGTCTTCCAAGATCCCTCTTCCTCACTGAATCCCACAAAAACGGTCAAAGACATAGTAGGATTACCCCTGAGAGTGCACGCACTAGTCAATCATAGCGAGGAAATGGATCAGAGAGTAACAGAACTGCTTGATGCTGTGGAATTACCCCCCAAAGACTTCATGCAAAGACGCCCGGGGGATTTGGGAGGCGGTGAGCGGCAAGCAGTAGCAATTGCAAGAGCTATCGCCACAAACCCATCTTTCGTTGTGCTTGATGAACCTACGTCAGCTTTAGACGTTTCAATTCAAGCAAAAATAATGAAAGTGCTCATGAGGCTGCAACAAGAACTTAACCTGTCATACCTATTCATAACTCATGACTTAAGCCTTATGAGGAACGTGGCTTCAAGAGTTGCAATAATGTATCTGGCCAAGATTGTTGAGTTTGCTCCAACCCCTGTCTTCTTTCAAAACCCATTACATCCCTACACTCAGATGCTGCTCTCTTCAGTACCTGTGCTAACACGCGAAGAGGAGGCCCTAAAGCCTAAGGAAGTGACGTCAAGGGGTGAAGTCCCGAGCGCGATTAATCCGCCACCGGGCTGCCGGTTCCACACCAGATGCGCATTTGCAAACGAGATTTGCAAGGAAAAAGAGCCCACGTTTGTGATGGTGGAACCGGAGCATTATGTGGCGTGTCACCTTATGGCAAAGTGACTCCATCCGCTGCGGTCTAGGCTTCAAGAAAAAGGGACGTTACGGTATTCTTTTCTTGTCGTGGGGTTTAACATACGCTTTCCTACTGTAGGTCAGTTTGAGTTTCACTAGATCTTCCACGATTTTTAGCGCCGCCAAGCCAGGATCGATAACGGGCACCTTAAGTTTTTCCTGCATTATTTCTGCGATGTTCAGAAGGCTGCCGCATCCTAGAACCAAAACTTGGGCTCCATCCTCGGCAATGGCCTTCTTGCCCTCTTCGATCAAGGCATTGAGAAGCTTGTCGAAGTCCTTCTTTATGTCAAGAACCTTTATGTCAGTTATTCGAGCCGACGCTAATTTGTGACTTAACCCGTAGATTGCCAGTTTATCCATGAATAAGGCGTCGGCTCCTGTGCCGCCGACGCCTATTATTGAGAATTTTCTCCCCAGCAAGGATGCCAGGTGAACGGTTGGTTCATTTATGCCGACGACCGGAATGCTCAGTGCCTCCTTGATTGCTTCGAGGGCTGGATCGCCGAAACAGTAGTCTATGATGCCGTTGTATCCCTCTCTTTCGGCCTTTTCTGCCTCTAGTAGTGTCGGTAGGGCCGCCCAGGCTTCATCGTAGAGTTGTTCTATGGACTCAGGTCCCCTTTTTATGTTGACTATGTCTATCTCTGTGCCCGGGTCCTTGTATGCCTCGTACGCCTCCCTTATCATATCATTCCATAGGTCTGTTGAAACTGGCACGATAACTTTTATCCTCATATTGAAACCTGGGCTTCTAGGGTCAATAAGAGTGAGAACTTAAATCTTTCGGTACGGCGCTTTTCATTGTGATTTGTCATAATCATTTCACTACGGGTTCTGCTGTTTCACTTTTCTCTTCTTTCGGTGGTTGTTTCCTGTGGAAGGCTTGGAGCGATGTTTCCAAGGCTTCGATGCCGAGGTGTGGTTTGATATCGTTGTGCCAGTGCACATACTCGCCTATGCTTCGGAATACGAGCGCGCCAATACCGCGGCGATGAACGCCTACGTCCGGCGCATCGCTGAGCGATACCTTGAGTCCCTCCAAGCGAAGCTGAAGAATCTGGGCCTAACGGCAACGATGTATGCCATGTTGTCAAGCGGAGGACACAGCAACTCAATGGAGAGGGATCAAGAGAGGGTGCTCGATGATGTGCGGAACGGCTACATGAGCGTTATTCAAGCGAGAGAAGTACGGCGTCGTCGTGGATCCAAATAGATTGTCTATCGACAGAGAAGCAACCTCAAAGCTGAGAAGACAGGTCTGAACATGAGAAGACCGTCCGGGCGCTCGTGAAAGTCGGAGCCAAGAGATAAATTCAGTCGAGATCAACCCAAACGCGCGATCCGCGAACGCATAGGATCTGTGGCCGTCATGGGCGCATGATCCAGCGGCAGGATGCTACGAAGAGTCAGCTACACTCCTTTCATGCAAGAAACGATGAAAACCGAAAGTCACTCTATTCGACTACCATGATACGTATGTGGACTTGCTTGTTGACTGACCTTCAACGCGAAACCAAGAAAAAAGAAAAGTAGAGATTGCTAGACAAGTGTCTACGCCTTTCCGAGCTTCCTTGCGATTTCAATGAGGTCCTTGTGTACGACCTTTCCCTTGTCGAGAACCGGTGCGCCGTCAAGCCAGACCGACGTGTTCAGGCAGATTCCGTCCGAGTGAGATGCTGCCGGGATACCTTCCGGAGGCGCCAGCATGGGGCCTACGTAGCCGATTCCCCATTCTGTACAACCCCAGACCCGCTCGTCTTCAAGAATATTACCGGTCAGCTTGGCACCTGGATTGAATCCATAGCAGACATGAGCCATGCTGAACATCTTCGGGTCATTGAAGCTCCTAAGCCAAGCATCATAGTCAACAGCATCCTTGCCGCCTTCGATCTTGGTGATCTTCCCTTTCTCGACATGCAGTTTGACAGGTTCTTTGACGAGTCCAATTGGCGGCACAATCGATCCATCGAATGCAATTATGCCGTTTATTGTGTCAAACTTCGGCGACCATCCTATCTGGCCCGACATCATGTGCGAACCGGGTGTGTCAGCATACCCGACTTCGCATATCATCGGTCGAGCGGAGTCATTGTCGAATTCCACGTTGGTGCCGCCCGGGGTCGTCAGTTTCATGTGCTCGGATTTCTTGGTCATGTCCGTAATCTTCTCTTGAAACAGCTTCAGATTCGGATAGTCGACCCTCCCAACACACCTCGTCATCATGTCGGGATTCATGCCGACGAGACACATGTACCTGAGGTTCTTGTTTCCCTTCGTCGCTATCTCGTACGGAGTCGAGTAGAGGAGCCATTCATTGTTGAATTCAACCCAAGCATCCGACTCCTTTATCGCTGCGCTCAACGCGTTCACGGGTAGCATGGGATCAGCCGCCTTTCCCACGCCGAGAGGAGAAGCGACCCACATCACAAGAGGCTTCGCTCCCACGGCAAAGGCAGCTCTGGCCACTGCGTTCACGACCCGCGCATCCGACTCTGTGTCCGCTGTTATGGCGAATGTCTCTCCGGGTTTTAGTTTGAATAGTTCTCTGCAAAGGATATCGGCGGATTTTCCAAGTTCATACTCATAAAGTGTTGACATTATTCATCGAACTATAGCGCACACAAGTCCTTATTTAAGAATTTCCGCGATTGTTGTGATTTGAGCTATCTACCCACATGTGTCCCTCGATCTGAAAGAGACTAGTCGAGAAGGTTTCGGAGAGGGGCATGATTGGATCGCGTGCTGCGTCGAAGAAGATGGATCATCCATAGGAGACTGGAAGGTTGGAAGATCAAGGACATCGCAGCTGCATTACGGATAAGCGAGAAGACTGTTGATCGATGGTGGAGCGTCTACAGGAAGGACAGGTGGGAGGGTCTACGCGTCAAATCCAGAAGACCGCACCGATACTACAAGACTCCCCAGTCAACGGTGAACCTCATTCTAGAGTTGAGACGTAGCAAACATTGGGGACCAAACAAGATCGAAGGATACCTACGAAACTATAGGTCTGAAGGCATCACACCTGTCAGCCACGAAACCATCCACCGCATTCTCGTCGAGGCTGGATTGAACAATCCAATCACCTCCCCTAGAAGAGTCTGGGGTAACCGTAGATTCCAGCGGGAGCATAGCAACAGCCTCTGGCAATGCGATCTTAAGGTCGTGGACCCAAGATGGCTCATCACCATCCTAGACGATCACTCCAGATTTGTACCTGGCTCTGAACGCTTCAATGAAGGAACCGCTGAAAACGTCATCTGGCTACTGGACAGAGCCGTCCACGAATACTCCAAGCCAAGAGAGATCCTCACAGACCACGGATCACAATTCTGGAGCGTACGCGGAGGCGAGTCAAGCTTCGACGCCTACTGTCAGCAGCACGGGATCAAGCATATCCTCGGCGGCATCGGCAAACCCACGACGCTCGGAAAGATCGAACGATGGTTCCGAACCTACGACCTCGAACATGCAAGGTTCCAGTTCCACAGGAAATTCGTCGAATACTACAACTGGGAACGACCACATATGGCGTTAGACTATTCAACCCCTGCAGAAGTCTACTTCAGCGATGTGCCACATGTCCTGGGATAACACACTCCACCGCCCACAGGAGCTTCAGCTAAATAGAGGCGGTCTATCGAGAGTCTGCCAAGATTCGGCGAACAGCCAACCTCAACGCGTTACATGGTGGTCTCATCGATCTTGAAGCATCGATACGGATGGTGCGAGATTCGGCCTTATCGGACGAAATCGAGAAAAGCATCGACATCAACGCCGAAGAGCTTGTGATCTAGTGTAGACCCTGGCCTCGCCCCTGCGAACCCTTCCCTCACACCACTCACGAAAGGCCCCGATGTAAGTGGGGTTTTGCAGAATCTTGATCTCTGCCCGGACACGCTGACGGCGACTGTTCCTGCAAACAGAAGTGACGGGAAGTATTATATTCTGACAGAGTCTTTCCACTCGTCTTGTGAAAAGACTTGACTTGGTACATCGAATTGGATAAGGCTGCAAGAACCTTGGTAGACTACATTCTACGCGTGAGAAAGGGAGAGGATGTTCTCATCTACGGGGACGACGCGAATGACGAAGCTGTTCTGAAGGCTACGGCCTCCGCCGTGTATGCGGCAGGCGCGACACCGACAATTGTCATTACTGAAACTCGTAGGCAATCATTTGCTGAACCCCCCAAACCACTCGCAGCAGCGATGATGGATGCAGATGTCGCGGTTGAATTTTCGGTCAAAGCTATTCTGTACACCAAAGCACAGATAAACGCCCTAAGGCGAAACCGTGCATATATCTG